>ENA-OSAE01000133-OSAE01000133.1-marine-sediment-metagenome-genome-assembly--contig:-NODE-133-length-52811-cov-43.915517_pt1 | contig 52811 bp, 54 predicted proteins | sample MGYA00237870_ERZ529317 | MGnify/ENA primary metagenome ERZ529317 (study PRJEB26369, sample SAMN03142812) | marine sediment metagenome | biome: marine; feature: borehole; material: sediment... | reverse complement strand
AGCTTTACCAAAGTAGCGTGCCATCCGACCTCCATGGCGGGTTATATGGGCAATATCTTTCTCCATTAGAACGTTTTGAATATTCTTCTTTAAATTCAGGAGACCCATAATTATAGCAGCTTTTTCTCCGCCGGTTAGAATTTCGCATTTGTAACCATCACTCTTTTTAGAACTAGTCTTTCGACCATGACGCATCTCAGGATCGTTAATTGAAATAATTCGGTCTTCTGCTGTGCCATTAACCATCTCTACCTTGCCACTATCATCTATATTAACATCCTGGGTGGCTACTTTCTCTAAAAGGTTACATACAGCAGCTAACTCTTCAGAAAATGGTTTTGCCTGCCGTAAATATGCAACAAGAGCAAGGGCATCATGGACAAGGGATTCTAACAATTCACGTTTTTCTTCTCTGTCCTCCCAATTAATCTGTGGCTTCTTTCTGTTAAGGTCATAGTCTTTTCGTTTAAGAACTGCTTTGGCCTCATCAGCTATCTCATAAAATAAAGCAAAACGCAAAACCATCTTTATTCCTTGATAAATAAGGGTATATGTATCCTGTTTGGCAGCAGCACCAAAAACCATGAAAGAATCTACAACATGGAGGTTTTCTTTAGAGAAAATCCCTGCTTGTTTTGCATTTTCTATAGTCCTGGCGAAAATCTTTAATCCAATTTCACTTTCAAAAAAACGCTTACGATGGTCATGCAGGGTTACTGCATCTATCCCTGTAAAATTCCTGGGTGCGGTTATAGCGTATTTGACCCGATCATCAAACCTTGATTCTCCTTCAAGCTCTGCATCTGAATATCCCTTTTCAAGCTGTATCAGTGTTGCAAGAAAGGTATAGATCGGTGGCACTGAAGGCCGGCCATATTGAGAAAAGAGGGGCGCAAAGTCTTCTTCGTTTAAGTTTTCTTCGGCCCATGTCCGTAATCTGGCCCAGTAACTGTCTTTTGGAATCATATTCTCTATCCAAATATCTGCAAATGACATCTGTTGATCTCTTTTACCCATCATATGGCTACCACTCCCTGAAAGTTATTTGTATTATATTATATATTATACCATATAATGGGTCGAAAACCAGAGTTTTCCTGTGATTTCTTTAGCATATTAAATATATTTATGGATAATTGAGCTTATTCACCTCAAACGGTTAGTTATGATTGAATGCAGACTTTATGTGTTGTAATGTTGAATTGTATGAATTTTCTGAGGGACTTTTCGAGTGGACTCCTAGGTTATGAATAAATTACCTAGGTATCTTTTTTTTTATAATGGGAAAAATAATACAAAAATTTCAAATTTCATACGTATAACCGGGGAGGTTTAAACCAATAACAAACTACTATGTTTTTGTCTTAATTTTTTTATTTATTTCAATATACAATTTACCCTTACATATAAATCTAACTTTTAAAAAAACAAACAAAGATGAGAGGCTCAAGATAAAACTTAAAATCCTGTTTTTCACATTTAACATAAACATACCGTATTTTTTAATAAAACTTCAAAAAATTTTAATAAAATCAAAAGCCGTAGTAGAGCACAAAAAAACTGATATCTTAGAAAAAAAAATTAAGTATTTTACCCCATCACTAAAAACACTCAATAAAACAATTAACATCTTAATCAGGAACAAAAGGATATTGTTTACTTTCCTCAAAAAAATCAAATTCAAGAAATTAGAAATGTCAGGCCAGATATGCCTGGATGACCCCTTTTATACAGCAATCTTATCAGGAATCATATGGACTGTGTTAGAAAACATTAAAATTCTAATGCTAAACAATTTGCAATTTATCAAAAACAACAAACCAAATCTGGTTTTTACACCCTGCTTTAATAAGCCTGGTTCAGTTATCGTAAACATAAACTGCATATTATACATTAAATTTGGTCATATTATAACTGCTGTACTAAAAGTTTTATTGAATCTACGGAGGTGATTTCGTTTTGGATGAACACCCTATTCAAGGCTTGATGAAAACAGTCATGGAAAACATAAAAGAGATGATAGATGTTAACACCATTGTTGGTGATGCTGTAGAATCACCTGATGGTATAGTAATTATTCCCATTTCTCGGGTATCTTTCGGTTTTGCTGCTGGAGGAGGAGAATATGACACATCTTATAAACAGGATAAGCCAAACAAAGATAATAAGATGTCTTTTGGAGGTGGAAGCGGAGCTGGTGTGAAGCTCCACCCGGTAGCTTTTATGGTTGTCGGTCAGGGCCAGATACGCCTATTATCCATTACTGATAACTCTTTAGTAGATAGAATAATTGATGTTGCACCACAAATAATCGATAAAATAGATCAAATGCTTAATAAAAAAATAAAAACGAAAAACAACACTGAATCATAGTGGGATTTCCCCACTATTTTTTATTTTGACGATACTTTTATCTTTGTATAAAAAAAGTTAAAGATTTATAATTAGAAATAGCAATCAATTCTGTTCGACAAAGAAAGGAGATCTGTAATGGATATAAATGAAGCAGTAGAGTTGATATGGAAAAATAGAAAATACGAAACGAAAGACCCTAAAGAAGCTATTAGTCACTTAAATGAGGAAGTTGCTGAATCGTTAAAAGCTTTAATGAAAGGTGATGTAGACAAAGCAAAACGGGAACTGGAGGATGCCCTCTCATGTATTTTAATTGCTTTTAAGGTTCTGGATTTAAATGTAGAAAATGCTATAAAAAGGCAGATTGAACAAATGAAAAAAAGACATGATAAAGTAATGATTTTTAAAAAAAGCAAGGTCGAGATTTATGTCAATGGTAACTTAAAAGGAAGCTGGTCAATATGGGATTCAGAAGATATAAAAGAAGCTGAAAAGATTGCAAAAGAGTTCGGCTGTAAAATAATTTACGAAAAATAGAGTTATTTTCATACCCCTCCATTATTTAGATTATTTTTTTGAGAATTTTAATACTTTCAAAATCAAATAATAAACATAAAACTACGTAAAACTATAATGCTAATACTGGAGGGGTTGTGTGTTAAAAAAAAAGAACATCATCTTATTTATAATCTTTTGTTTGTTTTTCTCAACCTCAGCAGCAAAAGCACAAGGGCCTACTATCAGTGCAAAATATGCTATCATACGTGATGTCGAAACAGGAAGAATTCTCTGGGGCAAAAACATAAACATAAAAAAACCAATGGCCAGCACAACAAAAATCATGACAGCTATTCTAGCGATTGAAAAAGGAAATTTAAACGAAATGGTTACAGTTACTCCTACAGCCTGTAATATAGGGGGCTCTTCCATATGGCTTAAACCCGGGGAACAACTAACAATGAAAGAGCTGCTTTATGGAATGATGCTGAAATCGGGTAATGATGCGGCTACAGCAGTGGCGCAGCACATAGCCGGCAGCGTTCCAGATTTTGTAAAAATGATGAACGCTAAAGCAATCGAGATAGGTGCGTATAATACAAGTTTTGCAAACCCTCATGGTTTGGATGACCATAATCATTATTCAACGGCACTGGACCTTTCTATAATAGCAGCTTATGCTCTGAAAATTCCCTTTTTTTCAGAAATTGTTAAGACTAAAGAAATAACTATTTCCAGGTATAATCAAGGTGGTAAGAGATATTTGCGAAACATTAACAAGCTGTTGTGGAAATATCCTGAAGCTGACGGAGTAAAAACTGGTTATACAAGTCGAGCGGGCCATTGTTTGGTAGCATCTGCTACTCTCAATGACTGGCAGCTTGTTTCAGTAATACTTAAATGTCCAAGTAGATATACACTCTGGAATGATTCTATCGAATTGCTGGAATATGGTTTCTCAACATATTATCGTTACAATGTAGTTAAAAAAAATCAAATAATAAGAACAGTTAAGGTAAAAAACGGCAAAAGAGATATAGTTACTGTGTTAAGTAAAGAAGAAATAAACCTTCCATTAAAAAAAGGTGAGGAAAACAAGGTAAAGGTTGTTGTAGATTTACCAGAACATGTAAAAGCACCTGTGGAAAAAAATCAGATACTAGGCAAACTTAGAGTATATTTGGACTCCAAGCTGATGGGAGGATCAGATTTGGTTGCAGAAATTTCAGTAGAAAGAAAAACATTTATAGATATTTTTTACAAAATGCTAAATAACTGGTTAACAATATCTAAAACAGGTCTATAAAAACCTGTTTTTTTATATTAGAATAAAGGTAAAATTAATTGGAAAAATAAAATAAAAAAATAAATTTTTTAAGAAGGATTTTTAAAAAAAATGTTGAAATGTATAAATAGCTCATCATTGATGAGGAGGTGATTTTTTGAACGATAACATAGATCCCTACAAAGCAGGAATGTTCAAAAAAAATCCTTATGCTAAAAAAGCAGATGTTGTTGGGGAACTTGTAGTAGTATTGCGGGGTTGTTTGGAACAAAGAGGATTAAAGCTGATTAAACCAATTTCAAGATGTGTTAAAAAGTATGACGTTCATGAACTAATTTTTACCGTTGAAAAAGCAGAACCAGGTGATACTGTTAATAAAATTGCTTATCTAGGATTTTTTGAGGTTCAAAGTGGTGGTGTGATTGTTGTAGGTGATAAGGTTTATTTGAATTCTGAACCAATAGGCGAAATATGCGGTTTTGATTATACTCATATGCCTAATCATTTGAATATTGTTGTATATAATCCAGAAAACAAAGATGGTCTAACTAGAGGATATGAATTAAATAATAAAATAATAATAAGAAAGTCATAATGAAACCTTGATTAATAGTTCCCATATTTTAAAAGGATTGTACTTTGTTTATATATTTGTTTACATAAATATTAATAAATAGGAGGTGCTACATGTGTCTTTTGAAAAAAAGCTAAAGGAAATGAGTATATCAATTCCTGAAGCTCCTAAACCCGTTGCAGCTTATGTGCCGGCTGTAAAAATCGATAAGTATGTGTATACTGCAGGTCAAATACCTTTTGTTGAAGGTAAGCTCAAATACAAAGGCAAATTAGGTAAAGATCTGTCAGTTGAAGAGGGTTATGAAGCTGCAAAAATATGTGCTATAAACTGTTTAAGTGCAGTAAAATCTCTAATCGGTAACCTTGACAATATAGAAAAAATTGTAAAGGTTACGGGTTTTGTCAACAGCGCACCTGGATTCAATGAACAACCAAAGGTTGTTAATGGTGCATCAGAGTTTTTGGGTGAAGTTTTCGGAGAAAAAGGTGCTCATGCAAGGTCAGCAGTGGGTGTGAATGAACTCCCTTTAGATGCCCCTGTTGAAATTGAAATGATTGTAAAAATAAAATAAAAAAATCAAAAGAGGAGGAAAAGTAGCATGTCAAAATTTAATTACAAATTTCAAATGTATAAATCCCTTCAGGAAAACACCCCTAAAATTTATGAAGAAGCACAAAAAGCAGCTGATGAAATTGGAATTCCAAGTGAGATTAGAGGGAAATTCGGACTTACAGGTGCTATTTCAGGATGCCCTGCACCTTTGAGAAAGGATGTTGAAGAATTTATAGCAAAAGGTGGACAAGAAGTAATACCTCTAGCAAAACTAACAGATGAAATTAGAACCCTGGTCAAAGATGTTTACGGTGATGAATACGATGCTGCGCCAACCAATACATGTGAAGCTGGCCTGTGGATAACCTTTGATTGTTTGTTCACCCCACCAATGCAGGGTAGAGGAGACTGCTATCAGGCGAGGTACATCGCTCTATACGAAAAACACCTTCATCACCAGGGGAGCTATGGAAGACCTTTCCCGGGTAGATTTAAAGATGTTTTTGCTGATAGAGGTTCAACACCTGGCGAGTTGGGTTTTTATGGAAAACGCCAAAACAATACCAGCACATACATATTACCTATGGAAGGCGCTGATTACAGTGTGCATGGTATAAAATACCATCCCTGTATTCTACTTACAAAAGTCGATCCAGAAGCAACCGCTGAAAAAGTTTCTCTGGTTGCTGAGCGTCACGCTACCATGTTGACAGGCATTACCTCTTTAGGATATGATACTCCTGGATATGGTTATGGAGAAAAAGATAAAGAAGGAACTCCTGTTTTACAAAAACTGTTAGCAGAAATCGCAAAAGATTTTGATATACCATATGTAGTAGATAACGCGTGGGGTGTGCCCTTTATAGGTCATGACCCAAGGAAATCCGGTGCAGATGTGGTAATATTTAGTATGGACAAAGCTTCAGGTGCTGCAACAAGTGGGCTTATTATCGGTAAGGAAGAATTTATGGTACCAATTCGAAGAGCATTGGGTATTCATGGTTCTAGATGGGGAACAACAGTTTCCTATGGCAAAGCAGCTTATGTTACAAATGACCCGGGCAAAGAAGCTCTTCTAGGACAAATTGCGGCTCTTAAAGCAATAAAAGAAAAACCCGAAATACTCACAAAACCTGTTGATGACCTATACGAAATTGTAAAAGAGGAATTTGAACAGATTCATCCAAGAATTAAAGAAGGGCTTATCATTACCAAATCATACAACTCAACCGCTGTTGAGGTTAACTATGAAAACACGTGGAATAATGGAGAGTTAGGTTTCCCAATCTTTTCAATAGAAGACATGTATGCTGGCAGCAATCTTCTGCAGGATGGTATGAAACAAATGGGGGTAATTCCCACTATAGCTTATGACGGCAATATTTACATTTCTCCAGGTCTTGGAACAACTGATGAAAATGGCCAACTGTTAAAAGACAGAGCAAGATATGCAGTTAAAGCCTTGGTTAAATTGATGGAAATCATCGGTAAATACAGCGGATACTTGGATTAAGAAAATCAAAACATCCATAGGAGGGGGGTTCCTCTCCTATGGTAAAATTTTGAGGAGGTTTAAAGATGTCTAAAGTAGTAGTAATTGGCGGAGGATGGGCAGGCTGTGCTGCAGCCCTTTCAGCTGTTAAAGCTGGAGCCGAAGTAGTGCTTATCGAAAGAACGGACATGTTGTTGGGTACAGGTTTGGTTGGGGGTATTATGAGAAATAATGGTAGATTTACTGCCACTGAGGAAATGATTGCAATGGGTGGAGGCGATTTGTTTAAAATTGCAGATTCTGTCTCAAGACACAAAAACATAGAATTCCCCGGCCACAAACATGTTTCATTATACGATGTTGCTAAAATTGAACCGGCTATACGTAGACACTTACTGGATGCAGGTGTAAAAATTTTGTTCGAAACCAGAGCAAAAGACGTTGAAATGGAAGGTAAAAAAATTAAAGCTATAAAAACCGCTAATGGCAAAATGATTACAGCCGATATATTTGTAGAAGCGACAGGAACTGCTGGCCCCATGGGCAATTGTTCTAAATACGGTAATGGTTGTGCAATGTGTATTTATAGGTGTCCTAGCTATGGTCCTAGAATTAGCATAGCTGAAAAAGCAGGAGTCAAAGAAATGATGGCCAAAAAATCAGACGGTTCTGTTGGAGCGATGAGCGGTTCTTGCAAACTCCATAAAGAATCTCTTTCAGAAGAACTTGTAGAAAAATTAAACAAAACAGGTGTTGCAATTGTACCAATTCCAAAGGAGCTACAAAAAGCCGAGTCTCTAAGCCAAAAAGCCTGTCAGCAATATGCTTTAAAAGAGTTTGCTGAAAACATTATTCTCCTGGACACAGGCCATGCCAAATTAATGTCTCCCTTCTATCCCCTTGAAAAACTCAGGCAGATCCCGGGTTTTGAAAACGCTAGATTTGAAGATCCATACGCTGGAAACATCGGCAACTCCATGAGATACTTCTCCATATCACCAAGAAACAACTATCTTGAAACCGAAGGTGTGGAAAACCTGTTCTGTGCAGGAGAAAAAGCAGGTCCACTGGTTGGACACACTGAAGCCATTGTTACAGGAACACTTGCCGGTCACAATGCTGTAAGAAAAGCTGTTGGCAAAGAACTGCTTGAATTACCCAAAAGCCTTGCTACCGGACATGCTATTGCTCATGTTAAGGAACAAATGGCTACCCCTGAAGGTATCGCTAGAAAATATACGTTCTCCGGTTCGGTTTATTTTGAGGTAATGAGAGAAAACGATCTCTATACTACAAATATAGATGAAATAAAGGACAGGGTAGAATCAGCTAACATGACAGATATATTTGAGCAAAAGCTCGTATGACTAGCTCCCTAACAGCCTTAATTAAAGCTGTTAGGGAGTTGATTAAATCTGGGGGTCTTGCTTATGGGTTTAAATAAGACGGTTTTACAAATGGCAATCTTAAGAATCCTATTTGGCTCATTAGGTATATTGTTTGCTTTGTTAATGTTGAAATTCAATAATCTAAAAATGGCTTTAAAGCTTAATGGTATATTGGGATCCATCGGACCCTTCATTTTCATAGGCGTAACAGCTTTGGGCTTGTTTGAAGCGGCAAACAAAATACCTCCTGCAAAATTGATAATGATCATTATTGGTACCATCTTTATCTTAATAGGAACACGCTAAATTGAAATGCTTTTTAAAAATATATATGTACATATCATCAGCTGGTATTTAAAATGGCACATCCAGAAGGCTAATTTTAATCAAAAAAGAGTATTATATTTTTTTGGTAAATGGAACAAATGGAACCTGCTGAATGGGGAGAAGTAAGATCGAATGAAGGAGACAGGAGGTTTCCGGAAAGAATTCACCGGCAGGACGCCGTATTGAATCCAGGCCGATCTTGCCCCAAGTTCGGCACTATTTAACTCAATGCATCTCTTACGAATAACAACACAATACTCCTGTATAAATTCTTAAATTTAACTCAACAAATAAATACCAAGTTGAGTACAGGCATTTAAAAAGCTATACCTGACATTGATTACAAATATATAAAAAGTTCTGGTTAAAAAGTATAGCCATAAAATGCAGTAATATTATATAATAATTAATAAAAAACAAATGGAGATGGTTACATGCTTTCACCAAAAAAAATGCAGGAGTATGTTACGTTAAAAATAATTGCAAACTCTGATACCCCTATTGGTTCAGGGCTGTTAAGTGAAAAACTTATCCGTGAAGGGTTCGATGTAAGTGAAGCCACAGCAGGTAGAATGCTCAGGGAACTTGATATAAAAGGTTATACCGAAAAGGTTGGGTTCAGAGGAAGAATTTTAACAGAAGCAGGTAAAAAAAGGTTAAACAAATTAAAGCAGGAAAAAGAAATAAATCATTACAGCAAAGAATTTTTAAGTGTTGTAAGGGTAAAGGATAAAGAAGAATTACTGGATGTTTTAATAGCTCGAAAGGTTATCGAGAAAGAACTTGCCAGGCTGGCAGCAATAAATGCTACAAAAGAAGACATTAAAAACCTAAAAGAAATACTATCATCTCATGAAAAACATTTTGATGATTTCGTAAAGGGAGCTCAAGATGACCTGAAGTTCCACAAATACATTTCCAAACTTGCTGGAAACAGAGTTCTGGATGCTGCTATGGATTTAATCAGGCAGGATGGTCAGTTATCACCTGTTTTGGGCTTTATAAGAAAAAAAGTAAAAAGTACAGTAGTCTCTGATCACAAAAAAATAGTAGAAGCCATTTCAAAAAAAGATCCCGGGGAAGCTGAAAAAGCCATGACAGATCACATTAATAGCCTGATAAAGGATGTTAACAAATACTGGGAATTATATGAAAAAGAAAAATAATTTTTTCTTTTTCTTTAGGAGGGTCAGTTATATGTCTGCGGTTTATAAACATGTATTAGATGCGGTTGACATTGAAACCTTTCTTATATGTGAAGATGAAGATGAAGGTAAAGGGCTTATTATAAAAATGTTAGAAGACATGGGTTTTAATGATATCAATGTGGTTTTTATTGAACATAATGGTCCTGGTGCTCGTATAAGAGCCAGGGGATATGTTCATAAATCGGGAGATAAATACGGGTGGCTTAATACCAGGAGGGATGGTTGATGAAAAGCAAAAAACACAAGGTTTTACTCGCCCCATTGGATCCTGTGCATGATATTGGATTAAAAATGATAAAACGAGCACTGGATGAGAAAGGTCATCATACTATTTTATTACCCCCTGATTTGCCACCTGAAGAAATTTTAAACAAGATACACGAAAACAAAGTTGATACCGTTCTAATAAGTAGAACTTTAGGCTATGGGGTTGCAGAAATTTTGGGTAAATTCATTGACCTGATTGATGCTTCAGGTTTAAGGGATACGATTAAAATAGCCCTGGGGGGAATGGCAGTTACCCCTGAACTGGCTACAGAATTGGGGTTTGATGCAGGATTTGGTCCGGGAACAGAAGTTGAGGAAGCAGTTGCTTTTGTTGAAGGTAGAGAATACAAACCTGATATAGGAAAGTTTGTGAAAAACAAGAAAGATATAACCCAGAGGTATTCATACAAATACACTGATAAAGAAATCGAAAACCTCTTAGATAAAATCACCAGTCAAATCTTGGAGTGGAGTAATAACAAAACTTCACCTGGAGTTAAAAGGGCTGAATTGCGGGAAGAGATGTTAAAAACCTCAAACCCTAAAGAACTTGCCAAATTAAGAAACGAATACAAAGAACTGTGTGATGATGTGGTTAAAAACTTTTATGAGAATGGAAAGCTGCATAGCAGAACCAGGAAACTTACAAAAGAAGAACTGGAATCACTGGAAAATTATGTTGCAAAAATAAAAGCTCGAATGAAACCCAATGGGTTACAACACATTGATAAAAACCCATTAGTTTTCATTCAATACGGTACCGGATGTCCTTTTATGGATATAGCCCACATCAAGTTATGCGAAGCATGGGGGACAGATGGTGTCGTTCATTTCGATCCTTCATGGGGTGCCCGTACAGAAGGGTTCTTTGAGGGATACATAACTCATGAAGAAGATGGTTCCGTTATTACACCCGAAAACCTGTTGAGAATAAAAAAATCTATAAACGAAAATGTATTATGGCAGGTAAGAGCTCATAGGGGGCTTAATACACCCGAGACAGTTGTGCTTGCTGGTAATTCAGGAGCTGATTTAACCAAAATAAACATTGCTTATGGCTCCCTTGGAGGCGGTACAGACCCAGAAAGACTTACAGTCGATGCTATCAGCGCAATAAAATATGCTGCTAAGTATAACATGCCTTTTGATGTTGTAACAAATGAAGAGTTGAGCGGAGTCCCTGCCTACAAAGCCTTTTCAGGGATGTTGATTGTATCGCATTTGGCTTTAAAATTGGGAGGCAAACCCATTTTACAGCCTTTGTTTTGCTATTCACCGGAAGTCATGATCAACGGTAATATGGAAAACAATTACATTGACTTCAATGCTGCCAAAATCTTTGTTCTCCGGAAAATAATAGATGCACCCATTTGGCCTGGTGCTCCAATAGGTTTTCTAACTCATACTGAAGAAAGAGTTCAATCCTCAATTACTACGGCTTTACACGCTGGACTAGCTTCTTCCCTCGGAGTTGATGCAATTTCCATCGCTTCATCAGATGAAGCCTTTTCCGGAGGTCCCATTGCAGGGGCTTCACGGATTGATACCCTAAAAGCTACAAAAGAAGTTTTTAGATTTTTGGGTAACGCTAAAATCACTCCCACAAAAAAAGCAGAGGAATGGGCACAGATCCTGCAAGAAAACATAAAAAAAATTCTAACAAAAGTAGCTCAACATGGAAACTTTGTGAGTGCTCTGTATGAAGGCCTTTTAGGCAGTAGAGAAGAGGGAGCGTACCCTGGAAGAGCAGGAAGAAATACTGTCACATCAAAACATTCATACTAGGTGTGTATTATGAGAGCATTGGGTATTGCAGGAACTGCTAAAAACACAGGTAAAACAACAACTACCGCAGCTCTGATAGAAGAAATCAAAAAAAACAGCCTGTCATTGGGTTTAACAAGCATTGGGTTTGACGGGGAAGAAATAGACAACATAACGGGTTTGCCCAAGCCGAGATTAAAAGTTAAAAAAGGCTGTATACTGGCTGTGGCAGAAAATTGTTTAAAAGTCAGCAGTGCAGAAATAGATATACTGGAAAACTCACAAATAAAAACTCCATTGGGTAAAATAGTGTTTGGTAAGGTTACACAAGAAGGTTTGGTTGTTGTAGCAGGGCCGAATAAAAGCAGAGATTTGCACGTGGCACTAGATAAATTCAAAAAAATGAAATGTGATATGGTTATTGTTGATGGTGCTTTAAACAGACTGTCCCCCATGGGTGAAGTAGATGGATTGATAATAGCTACTGGAGCAGCCAAAACTCCTGATATCGACCAGCTTGTAGAGGAAACACAACAACTTGTCAAGATTTTCAAAATCGATCAATCAGAGGAAAGAATTGATTGGCCCAATTGTGCAACCATCAACATCAATGGAAAAAAAACAATATTGAACTTTAAATCCCTTATTGACAGAAGCTCTCTTGAGGAAATTAAAGGGATTCTGAAAAAAGGTGCTGGATATATTTACATTCCTGGCCTTATTTCTCAAACGTATTTTGCTGAACTGCTAAAACTTGAAAACATAAAAAACAAAACTCTTGTCTGCAAAAATGCCATAAAATTTCTTCTGGGCGGGAATCTGCATGAGGTTGTATCAAACTTAAAGCAAGTGAAAAAAGCAGGGTTAAACCTTCAGGTAATAAAAAAAATACCTGTATTGGCTGTTACCATAAACCCTTTTTACCCTGCATACAGATACAACAACAAATATTCAGCAGAGTTTGTAGATAAAAAAGTTTTATACAAAAAGATGGTTCAAGCTTTAGATATCCCCGTCTACAATGTAATGGAACCCGTTCACAAAAAGGAACTCTTCAAAACCGTTTTTAATAAACTCTTTGTGTGCAATTGAATGCCTTGCCATTCATTGCACTTTTTTTAAAATTAATTTGCAGGAGGATGATTACCTTGAAAACAGTATCAGTTGTTGGTTGCGGTAGAATGGGAAGTTTTTTAGCAGAAAAATTTAATAGTAATTATGAACTTATAGTTGTAGATAAAAACCTCAATGTAGCAACTCACCTTTCCGATAAACTCAAGTGTCTTGGAAGCAACAGCTATGATGTTCTCGATAAGGCTGATATAATTGTGCTTGCTCTGCCAACTGAAGTAATGGTTGAAGCTGTAAAGCAGATAACACAAAAGCTGACAAAAAGTCCAGTGCTGGTTAATATAGCTACAACAGCTTCAGATACCGAACTTGAAAAAACATTCAACAACAAAAAAAATATCAATCTGATTTCGGCAAAAATTATTGGCCATGCAGGAGAAATGAGAAAAGGCGAAAGACCCATCATCATCATTGACGGGTCAAAAGATTCAAAAACAAAGTTGGAAGCTGCTGAACTGTTTTCAAAAGTTGGAACAGTCGTGTTCGGAGATGTTCAGCAGGTCGCCTTGATTAATACTGTTTCCAGTGAAGAAGGAATCAAAACTGCACTAAGAATCAAAGAAAGGCTATTAAAACAAAATATACCTGAAGAGCTAATTGATTTTGCCATTAGAAATGTAGCAGCAGGAACAATGAAAGCTTTCACGGAAGGAGATATTGGTCCTTTTGCCCAAAAAATAATAGAAGCATTTAATAAAAGCAAAGAATAAAAGGGTTGGATCAACGTGAAGGAACGACTTCAAAAATTCATGGCAAAAGCGGGGATAGCCTCCAGAAGAAAATGTGAAAAAATCATTCTGGAAGGCAGAGTCAAAGTAAATGGAAAAACTGTAACACAATTAGGTAGTAAAATTGATCCCCAAAAAGATGTGGTTCAGGTTGATGGAAAAGTTATTAGAAACACAGAAAAAAAAGTGTATATAATGCTGTTCAAACCAAAAAACTGTATTTCGACAGTGAAAGATCAATTCAAAAGGAAGACAGTTTTAGATTACGTTACAGGTATCGACCAAAGAATATATCCAGTGGGAAGACTGGATTACGATACTGAGGGTCTATTATTATTAACAAATGATGGAAAATTAGCTTACAGATTAACCCACCCTAAAAATGAGATTAAGAAAACCTATATTGCAAAAGTGAAAGGTATTCCTTCCGAAAGTTCATTGGATTTATTGCGTAGAGGTATTCACCTGGAAGATGGCAAAACATCTCCTGCTGATGTGGTAATGTTGAATAAAGATAACCAAAAAAATACTTCTCTGATTAAAATAACGATCCATGAAGGGAAAAACCGACAGGTTAAAAGGATGTTTGCTGCTATTAACCATCCCGTTATAGAACTGAAAAGGACTAAGATAGGGAAACTCACATTAGGAAAATTAAAACCCGGTCAATGGAGAGAATTAACCGATAAAGAAATAGCGTATTTGAAAAATGTGTAAATATCTTCCACTATAACTGGAAATGCTGGATCATGGCATGTACGGCTTCATCTAAAGTTCTAAACTCTTTGACCAGTTTTACTTCGATGTCTAGTTTTTGCGCTGCTGGCTCAAGTAATTGTAGTGCTTCTTTTTTTCTCACCAGCACAACCTTTGGTATAATTTTTATCCTTTCAATCAGGTTCAAAAATTCCCTTTGAAAATCAGTTTTATACTCGGAATGACTCGAAAGGTGATTTTATTATAATTTATTGGCAGCTAAAATTCAATAAATGCTTATATGCTCGAAGCGTCATATAGCAGTAGCATACGAAGCAATCATTAAAAATGCAAAAAAACAAAATTAACAAAGAGGAATTTTTTGTAAAGCAGCGAATACTTTTATATAAAAAAAGTAAAGAAAGGAGGCTTTTAATTTAAATGCAAGATTTTTTATCTAAATTAAGTGGTATTGTATGGGGCCCACCAATGTTAATCCTATTAGTGGGAACCGGAATTTATTTAACCTTTGGGTTGAAATGGCTGACGGTAAGAAAAATAGGTTATGCTTTCAAAATGCTTTTTCAGGGAAGAAAAAAAGAAGCCCAAAAAGGGGAAGGTGATATCACTCCATTCCAGGCATTGATGACTGCCCTTGCTTCTACAATAGGAACTGGAAACATAGCAGGAGTTGCGACTGCTATAGCCCTTGGAGGCCCTGGTGCAGTTTTTTGGATGTGGATAACTGCCATATTCGGAATGGCCACCAAGCTGGGTGAAGCATTACTTGCCGTTAAGTATAGAGAAATAAAACCAACAGGCGAAATGGCAGGAGGCCCCATGTATTATATTAAAAATGGAATGGGGGAAAATTGGAGCTGGCTGGCTTTTTTGTTTGCCCTTTTTGGCTCAGTTGCAGCCTTTGGAATCGGGAACACCGTTCAGTCCAACTCCGTTGCAAGAGCTGTTGAGGGTAATCTCGGCATACCGTACTGGATAACCGGTCTTATCCTTGCAATTTTAACGGCTCTCGTTGTAATAGGCGGTATAAAAAGAATCGCTGAAGTAACGGAAAGGTTAGTGCCTTTTATGGCAATCGTTTATGTGTTGGGGTCACTATGGGTTATCGCAGCCAACATAGACATGCTTCCTGGAGCCATTGCCCTTATATTAAAGAGTGCCTTCACTCCTTACAGTTTTTCAGGTGGTGTAGCAGGTTTTGGTGTAATGTCAGCAATACGGTTCGGAGTTGCTCGCGGAGTGTTCTCAAATGAGGCAGGTTTGGGTAGTGCTCCCATAGCCCATGCTGCTGCAAAAACAGATAACATGGTAAGGCAGGGTATTATAGGAATGCTTGGAACCTTTATCGATACCATTTGTGTTTGTTCAATGACAGCTCTTGTTATTATCATGACTATGATCATGCCTGAAAGATGGGATGGACAGCTGACAGGAGCTGAACTGTCTGCCAGAGCTTTTACGCAGGGATTACCTGGTCCCGGAGGTCTTATAGTAGCTTTCGGCCTTATATTCTTTGCCTTTTCTACTATCCTCGGCTGGTGTTACTATGGTGAAAAGTGTCTGGAGTATTTAATAGGCAGTGGTTTCGTAAAACCATACAGGTATTTATGGGTTGTAGCGGTGTTTATCGGAGCCGTAGCTGAACTGGATATGGTATGGTCAGTGGCCGATGTAATGAACGGTCTTATGGCTGTTCCCAACCTCATAGCTCTCCTGGCTTTGAGCGGAGTTATCTTTAAAACTACGAAAGAGTATTTTAGAGAGTCTGCTATACAAATATCAAAGGATTCCTAGGTTAAAAGTTAACAGGTTGTCTTTGACATAAGTGGTGATAAAATCACCACTTATGTTTTTGGGGATATATTTTTTAAAAAAGTAAAGGATAATAGAAAAAGAAAGAAGGAATTTTCTCGATCATTAAAGAAAATTTTTATAATCAGGTAAAATAAATATAAAAAGAATATGGAGGGTTAATTAGAGATGCAGTTGTGGTTCACAGAGGAACAAACTTCAAATTTGAGATTTTCATGTAAAATTTACAAAACATTACACAGAGAAAAATCCCAATATCAGGATATTTCTGTAATTGAGACACATCAATTTGGCAAAATGCTCGTCATTGACGGAACAGTACAAACTACTGAAGGTGATGAATTCGTCTATCATGAAATGCTTGTTCATGTTCCCATGTTTACTCATGACAACCCCGAAAAGGTATTGGTCATAGGAGGCGGAGATGGTGGTTCAATCAAAGAAATCTTGAAGCATCCGAATGTTAAAAAAATCGTTTTGGTTGAAATTGATGAACGGGTTGTCCAGGTTTCTAAAAAGTATCTCCCAGAAATAAGTTATGGTATTAATGATCCCAAAGTTGATGTGGTCTTTGCAGATGGAATACAATACGTTAAAGAAAACAAAAATGAATTTGATGTTATTTTAATAGATTCAACAGACCCGGTGGGTCCTGCCGTCGGTTTGTTTTCAAAGGAGTTCTACAGTGCTGTTTTTGCATGTCTAAAACAGGATGGAATAATGTGTGCCCAGACAGAATCACCCTTTTTAAATTCTTCTTTAATAGGCAAAATTTATAAAGATATTCACAGCATTTTCCCTATTACAAAGCTGTTTCTAGCAAGCATACCAACTTATCCCAGTGGTTTATGGAGCTTTACCATTGGTTCTAAAAAATACAATCCTTTAGAAATCACCTGGGAAAACAAACATGATATTAAAACAAAATATTATTCCAAAGCACTCCATCAAGCAGCTTTTGTTTTACCTGCCTTCGTGGAAAAACTTTTAGCAGGAGGCAGATCATGAAATTTATGGGAGCCAAAAATGATTACAATGTATCCAATATAGTTGTTGTAGGAGTACCTATGGATCACACGGGAAGTTACAGACCTGGCACCAGGCAGGGCCCGACCAGAATACGCGAAGTATCCCATATTCTTGAAGAGTTCAGCTTTTATCAGCAAAAAGATTTAAATAAGGCAATGTTCTTTGATTTGGGTGACATAGAATTGCCTTTTGGAAATGTTGAAAGAACATTAAACATAATTGAAGGCTGTGTATCAAAACTCTTAAAAGATAAAAAAACGCCTGTATTCTTAGGGGGAGAACATCTCATAACCCTTCCCATTGTCAAAAAATTTGCTCAAAACTACAGAGATTTAGTAGTGGTACAACTTGATGCTCATGCTGATTTGAGAAAAGATTACCTGGGGGAAAAATACTCTCATGCATGTGTTATAAGAAACATAACGGATTATGTGAACCCTAAAAACATATATCAATTTGGAGTCAGATCTGGCACCCGGGAAGAAATGAGTTTTGGAAAAAGAAACACAAATTTTTTTCCTTTTAAAGTTATAGAGCCTATTAAAAAAAATTATGAAGCATTAATGAACAAACCCATTTATTTGACGGTAGATATAGATGTTGTCGACCCTGGTTTTGCACCAGGAACAGGAACACCTGAACCCGGAGGCATAACCTCAAAAGAATTAATAGAAACTATCCTTTTATTAGGAAAGCTCAACATAGTTGGGATGGATTTAGTAGAGGTTTTGCCTGCTATTGACATTTCAAATAAAACTGCTGTTCTTGCTGCATTGATCATCAGAGAAATGATCTTATCACTGGTATCGGAGTGATATGTATGGAACTGTTAAAAAACACGGTAAATCTCTCAAAATTTTTTGTTAAAGATTACATCAAGCCGGGTGATGTAGTTGTTGATGCTACAGCGGGCAATGGAAAAGACACATTGTTTTTAGCACAGAAGGTGGGGGAAAAAGGGCGGGTATATGCTTTTGACGTTCAGAACCTAGCGATACAAAAGACAAAAATCCTGTTAAAAAAACATGGTCTGCTTGAAAGAGTCAAACTGATACAAGACGGCCATGAAAACATTGATGTATACTTATCAGCACACAAACCCAGTTGTATCATGTTTAATCTGGGATATCTGCCCAACAGTGACCACAGGATTACAACAAAACCCGATACAACCCTTAAAGCACTGGAGAAATCCCTGAAACTTTTGGCACCTGCAGGTATTATTTCCATTGTTACATACCAGAGCCATCCTGGAGGATACGAAGAACACTCTGCAGTAATATCTTTTGCGCGGAAAATAAATCAAAGACACTTTTCAGTAGTTCACTGTAAATTCATTAACCAAATCAATGATCCCCCTGAATTGATTCTTATTCAAAAAAAATGGGGAGATTATACGGAATGAAAAGGATCTGTATAATAGGTGGTGGCCCTGCAGGTATGATGTCAGCGGCTATTGCCGCTCAGAACCAACAGGTAGATGTTATGCTCCTTGAAAAGAACGGGATTTTAGGTAAAAAACTACTTATAACTGGTAAAGGCAGGTGCAACATAACTAATTATGCAGATAATAGAACGATCATAAAAAACTTTCCCGGTAATGGTAAATTTCTATACAGTGCCCTTGATAACCTGGACAGCTACAATCTGATTAAATTCCTCGAAGCAAATGGATTAAAAGCCAAAATAGAGAGAGGGAATAGGGTATTTCCAGTTTCAGACAAATCATCAGATGTAGTAAAAACCTTTGAAAAAATTCTTAAAAACCGCGGTGTAAAAGTAATCTTAAATACAAAGGTTTTAAATGTTTTAAAAGATAGAAACAAAATCAAAGGCATCAAGACAACAAAGGAACTCATAAAGTGTGATGTGATAATTATCGCTACAGGGGGCCTGGCTTATCCAGCAACAGGTTCCACGGGTGATGGATACAGATTTGCTCTAAATCTGGGTCATACTGTTGTTGAACCAAAACCTTCATTGGTTCCTTTAGAAACTGAAGAAAAATGGGTTGGAGATTTACAGGGTTTAGCATTAAAAAACGTAACTGCTTCCCTTTATATCGATGAAACATTGAGTGAAACAGGATTTGGCGAAATGCTGTTTACCCATTTTGGAGTTTCGGGCCCTATTATCATATCATTGAGCAGGAAAGCAGTTGAAGCCTTAAAATTATCCAAAAGCGTTGTTTTAAAGATTGATCTGAAACCTGCCCTGGATTTTGATACCCTTGACAGGAGAATCTGTCGTGATTTTGATACCCATGCCAGTAAGATTTTGAAAAACGCATTAAAGGATTTATTGCCCAAAAAGCTCATACCCATCGTCATAAATCTGGCTGAACTCGATCCTCGAAAAGTGGTTAATCAGATCACCAGAAAAGAAAGACTTCGTTTGTTAAAAACAGTAAAAGGAATTCCGTTAACTATAATCCGGCCAAGACCCTGGGAAGAAGCCATTATTACAAACGGCGGTATAAATGTGAAAGAAATCGATCCCAGAACAATGGAGTCAAAATTGATAAAAAACCTGTTTTTTGCTGGAGAAGTTATCGATATAGATGGATACACGGGGGGATTTAACCTCCAGGCTGCTTTTTCCACAGGTTTTACGGCAGGCATGTACGCATCAACCCTATAGTTGCTTTTTTACAATACATTTTTTAAAAGGAGAGGAGTTTTCATGACAGATATAACAAAAATGTGCCGAAAAGGAATAAATAATTTGGGAGTATATGCCCCTGGAAAACCTATCGAAGAAGTTAAAAGGGAACTGGGATTGGAACACATTATCAAACTGGCATCAAATGAAAACCCTTTTGGTTGTTCTCCTAAAGCCATAGAAAAGATAAAAGAAGAAGCAGAAAATGTTTTTCTTTATCCTGATGGCAATGGATATTATCTAAAACAGACCATTTCAGAGCATTACAACATTAAAGTGTCCCAAATCATTTTAGGCAATGGCTCTGAAGAAATAGTGCACATGATTGCCAGAGGGTTTATCAACCAGGATGATGAAACAATAATGGCTGTTCCGTCTTTTCCCAGATATGAGACGGTAACCAGAATTATGGGTGGAATACCCATACAGGTTCCATTAAAAGACTTTAAATATGATTTGCCTGCTATTGCATCTAAAATAACCGGCAAAACAAAAATAATTTTTGTGTGTAACCCCAACAATCCAACAGCTACAATCCTCCGTAAAGATGAACTGGACGAATTTTTGAGCCAGTTGCCCCAGGATATAATTTTGGTGTTCGATGAAGCTTATTCCGAGTATGTTGATGATCCTCAATACAAATCTGGTTTAACCTACCTTAAAGAAGGCTATGAGAACATCATAGTACTAAAAACCTTTTCCAAAATATATGGTCTTGCAGGTTTGAGAATAGGTTACGGCATATCAAGCCCTCAAATAATCGACATTTTAAACAAAGTTAGAGAGCCATTTAACACAAACAGAATAGCACAAAAAGCTGCCATCGAAGTATTAAAAGACCAGGAATTTGTCAACAAAGTTAGAAAAGAAAATTCAAAGGGCAGGATGTATTTAGAGAAAGCTTTTGATAAAATGGGATTGGAGTATGTCAAATCATATACCAACTTTATTTTTGTTAATATCAAAAAAGATTCAAAAACCATCTTTGAAAAATGTCTACAAAGAGGTATTGTTGTAAGACCTGGGTATATTTTTGGATATCCACAATACTTAAGAATAACCATAGGAACAGAGGAACAAAACGAAAAATTGGTTGAAATACTAAAACAATTGTTATAAGGATTGTATTGTGTACTTCCTATGCATTATTTGATGGGAGGTAAGATGTAATGCATATAGCGATAGATGGTCCGGCTGGTTCCGGCAAAAGCACTGTAGCAAAAATACTTGCCCATAAATTAAATCTGACATACATAGACACAGGAGCAATGTATAGAGCAATTACTCTTAAAATTATTTGGAATAAAATAAACCCAAATGATCCAAATGACATTCAAAACCTCATGGAAAATACCAGCATCAGCATCCGAAACAACAGGGTTTTTCTTGACAACAAGGATGTATCAAATAAATTAAGGACACCCGAAGTTAACAAATTGGTATCCCGGGTTTCAAAGATCAAAAAAATTCGTCAACACATGGTTAAGCTGCAAAAAGAAATGGCCAGAAATAACAATGTAATCATGGATGGCAGGGATATTGCCACAAGAGTTTTACCAGATGCGGATTTTAAGTTTTTTTTGACTGCCTCTTTGGAAGAAAGAGCAAAAAGAAGGGCTAAAGATTTGAAAAAAGCGGGTTACGTATATGATTTTGGACAAATAAAAAAGGAGATCGAAGCAAGGGATAAAATGGATATGAAGAGAAGGGAATCGCCTTTGCGCAGAGCAAAAGATGCTGTATTAATTGATACAACAAATAAGAGTATACAGGAAGTAGTGGATGAAATCTTATCGCACATCAAGGGAGGAAAAAAAAGTGTTCTATGATGTCGTTAAAATGCTGGTTAAACTCATATTATTATTTTGTTTTAGGATTAAAGTAGATGGCAAATACAACGAACCACAGGATGGTGCAGTAATTGTGTGTTCAAATCACATAAGCTGGTGGGACCCCCCCTTAATTGGGTGCATCTTAAAAAGACAAGTTTTTTTTATGACAAAACAGGAATTGTTTCGATACCCCTTGTTTGGCTGTATCCTTAAGCTTTTAGGAGCTTTTCCTGTAAAAAGAGGTAGTCCCGACAGAAAAGCCATTAAAAAATCATTAGAAATTTTAAAACAAAATAAAGTCCTGGGTCTATTTCCAGAAGGAACCCGAAGTAAAACTGGCAAACTACAAAAACCCGAACACGGCATAGGCTTTATTGCTATCAAATCAAAGGCAAAAATTCTTCCCATAGCAATTAAAGGAAAATATGGATTGTTTAAACCAATACATATAAAAATAGGTAAACCTATGGAATTGAATAAACATTATAAAGGCAAAATCTCTCACGATAAAATAGAAGAAGTAAGTTATTTAATAATGGATGAAATAAAAAAAATGCTATCTTAATACAAAAATTTTCCCTCCTAAAGGAGGAATTATTCTGTTTTAAATAGAATGGATATAAAAATGTGCTGATTTTTATTTATACACATCGCTGGTTGCCACGATAAGGAAAAACAACTTTATTGAGGGTATCAAAACCTATTTGCAGTTTCATACTAAGGGTAGGGAAACTTTAAAGGTGAAGGGGGGAAAAGGTTGAATTTTTTTCTGGCAGAACATGCCGGGTTTTGTTTTGGAGTAAAGCGTGCTCTAAATCTCCTTGATGAAGCTCTAACTACGGGGGACAAGCCTGCTGATATTTATACGTATGGTCCTATCATCCACAATCCACAGGTTATTGAAAAATACAAAAAGTTAGGTATAAAAATAGCAGATGATGTATCATCAGTTCCGAAGGGTAAAACAATAATCTTTCGTTCACATGGTGTTGGTAAAGATGTATTAACAAGAGCTAAAAAAAGGGGATTAAAAATTATAGATGCAACCTGTCCATATGTAAAAAAAGTACAAAAAAAAGCAGAAGAATTATACAATCAAGGATTTCAGGTAGTAATTATAGGCGATCCTACCCATCCTGAAGTTATTGGTATAAACGGCTGGTGTAATAACAAAGGTATTATCATAAATGATGTATCAGATTTAAAAAAATTAATTTTTTTTGATAAAATAGGAATAGTAGCTCAAACCACGTTTCCTGAACACAAATTCAAAGAAATAGTGGAAAAACTAAAAGAAAAAGCAAATGATATGATTGTTTTTAATACAATCTGTAAGGCTACTCAAAAAAGGCAACAGGCAACCAGAACATTAGCAGATGAAGTTGATTTATTTATAGTTATCGGAGGTTTTAACAGCTCAAACACAAGAAAACTAAAACAACTTTGTATTGAAACTGGTATTCCTACATATCAAGTAGAGCAGCCAGCAGATCTTAAACCTGAATGGTTTAAAGATAAAAAAAATGTTGGAATCACTGCAGGTGCATCCACACCTGACTGGATTATTAAGGAGGTAGTTAAAGCTATGGTTGATTTCTCTTTTGAGAAGAATATTAAAGATATTAATGAAGAAACCACCGAAACTGAAGAAAAGGAGGTAGATGAGGTAGATTTAGAAGGAAATCCTGAGGATGAATCCACAGCAGGTATGGAAGAAAAGATAGAAGAAAAATACGAAAAAACATTTGTTTCTTTGAAGCGGGGCGATATAATAGAAGGCACTGTTGTACAGGTTAATGATAATGAAGTTCTGGTAAATGTTGGATACAAATCAGATGGTATAATACCTCTTAATGAATTATCAACAGAAAACGTAGATGTCCCATCTAAAATTGTAAAAGAAGGGGATACAATTCCCGTTTATGTATTAAAGATAGAAAATAGAGAAGGGAATTTGATATTATCCAGAAAAAGGGCATTAATTGAAAAGGCCTGGCAGTTTCTCAAAGAAGCATTCAAATCAGAAAGCATTATAACTGCACATGTGGTAGAAGAAGTTAAGGGTGGTCTTTTGGTAAACATAAAAGGACTTAAAGGATTCGTTCCGGCATCACACGTTGCAACTCACTATGTTCCGGATTTAAGCATATATATTGGTAAAGAAATGAGATTAAAAGTTATTGAGCTTGACAGACGCAAAAACAGAATCATTTTATCCCAGAAAGTCGTGCTGGAAGAAGAACAGGAAAAGAAAAGACAGGAAACATGGGAAAAAATTCAAGAAGGCCAGGTAATTAAAGGGGTTGTAAACAGGATAACTGACTTCGGTGTTTTTGTAGACATCGGAGGAGTAGATGGCCTAGTTCATATATCAGAATTATCATGGGGAAGAGTGGAGCACCCTTCTGAAGTAGTTAAAGAAGGAGACGAGATAGAAGTTAAAGTTCTAAAAGTAGATAGAGAGAGAGAACGAATTTCCCTGGGTTTAAAGCAGGTTCTGCCCGATCCATGGGAAGATGTTGAAGAGAAATACTCAGTAGGTCAAATTATACCAGGTAAGGTTGTAAAACTTGTAAACTTTGGTGCTTTTGTGGAAGTTGAACCAGGTATTGAAGGCCTTGTTCACATTTCTCAAATTTCACAGGAACACATCGCAAAACCAGAAGACGTGTTGGAAGCAGGTCAAGAGGTTGAGGTTAAGATACTGGACATTAATCCAGATGAGCATAAGATGAGCCTTAGCATTAAAGAAGCTAAAGGTGTAAAACCCTCAAAAGAAAAGAGAGAAGCCAAACAAGACAAGAAAGTAGAAAAAGCCGATTCAGGATTCACTATAGGGGACGTATTCGGAGATCTGCTTAATAAAGCAAAACAACATAAAGAAAAATGATTTTTAGAGGGAGGGTTCAACCTCCCTAATTTCATTTTGAACTGGAAAGGAGGCGTATTTTGGAAAAAATAAAAAGGCGTAAAATTGAACATATTATACACTCCTTAAAACATATAAATGAAAAAACGAGTGTTTTTGAGGATGTGCATTTTGTACACAATTGTTTGCCTGAATGTGATTTAAATTTGATTGATATTTCCACCAAGTTAGGGCCATGGAAACTCAAGCATCCTTTTATCATAAATTCAATTACAGGAGGCAGTGATAAAGTCAAACACATAAATCAATCTCTAGCAACGGCTGCCAGGGAATTCAATCTACCTATTGCTGTCGGTTCACAAAAGGCTGGAATAGAACACCCCGAAGTGGTTCATACATACAAAATCGTTAGAGAAATATATCCAGAAGGAATTATTTTTGGGAATATCGGAGCTGATGCTTCAATTGATATGGTTGAAAAAGCTATTTCTATGATTAATGCTGATGGAATACAATTGCACTTAAATGTCCCTCAAGAGATAATAATGCCTGAAGGAGATAAAAACTTCACCGGGATCGTAAACAATATAGAATATTTAACTAGCAGTATAAAAATACCTATTATTGTTAAAGAAACAGGATTCGGTATTTCTGGGGAAAAGGCTAAAACGCTATCCGATATTGGTGTTAAGATAATAGATGTGGGAGGTAGTGGTGGAACAAATTTCATTGCCATAGAAAATGAAAGATCCGACAACGATTTTGGGGAGACATTTCTTGAATGGGGAATACCCACAGCAATAAGTTTAATAGAAACACTAAACACAGTAAAAAAAACATCTGATGTAATTGCTTCTGGTGGTATAAAAAACGGATTGGAAGCAGCTAAAGCTCTGGCTTTGGGAGCCAAAGCCGTGGGCTTGGCCGGAATGCCCTTAAGCATATTACTTCAAAAAGGGTTAAGTGAATTGATCAACTATATACACAGAATTATTACTGAATTAAAGTTTACAATGTTAATGCTGGGTGTAAAAACTCTCCAAGATTTAAGACGATGTCCTCTTGTTATTACTGGTTTTACTCTTCAATGGTTAAATCAACGGGGTTATAACACAGGAAACTATGCTAAAAGAGAGTATCGCTAAGTTAAGACATTTTAAATTGAAATAAAACTCTTGACTTTTTATATAAATATGTTTAAAATTTTAAAGGTAAACAACAAAATTATATAAAAGGGGGCAGAAGCTATGAAAGGATTAGGTCGTCATATCCTTGCTGAGATATATGACTGTAATGGGGAAATTCTAGATAATTTAAAGTTAATTGAAAAAATCATGGTAGATGCTGCAATAAAAGCAGGGGCAGAAGTAAAGAAAGTTGCTTTTCACAAGTTTTGCCCCCAAGGAGTTAGTGGTGTAGTAGTTATTTCCGAATCACATCTAGCCATTCACACATGGCCTGAGTTGGGTTATGCTGCCGTAGATGTTTTCACATGCGGAGACAATGTTGATCCCTGGGTAGCTTGCAGATATATAACCAAACATTTTAATGCTGGACATATAACTGCAACCGAGGTAAAAAGAGGAATATTTAAAACAAAACAAGAAAGGAATTATTGTAGCAGCAAAAAAAGTGCGTGTTTGTAAAACACGCTTTTTTTATTCTTTAATGTATAATTTAGCTTTTTAGGGGAAAACTTTTTAAATGAAGACCCCCTTTACAATTTTTACCCCCATGGTGCATATTTTATATATGTACCATGGCCTTTTTTATTGTTTAGGAGATCAGATAATTATGCCTCCTATACCCCTTTATTCTATCAGTTCTACCGCTTCTTTCGCCATTGTAGTTCCTCGTTTTTTTGGATTTCATCTATCAGAGCTAGTCTCCCTATCTTAGTTCTTCTTTCAAAGTGTTTAGTGCATAATAAAAATGGAGTAAAATGCAAAATAAAAATCCAGCATTTTGCTGGAAATTAAAATAGTCATTGCCAGAAACAGAGAAGGGTTAAGGCTATCGGCAAAAAAGGCCCCGAAAAAGAAGTTTTACCACTACCTGCCTCCTTCACAATCACACCGATATCCCTGGTTGTTTTTAGATAATCAAGTCGGGCTTTAGCTTCTTTAAAATTATCGGAGGGAAAAAGATATTTGGGTTGAGATAGTTTTTTTATGTCTAAAAAGTGGACTCCTAGGATGTCCTGTCTTCAGAATGAAATTTTACATGACTACACTGTGAAAGAGGTTATAAGTAGGCAACAGCAGGACGGGTGGTTAGGAACAACTTTTCACGGGGAAAAGGGTATGGAAGCCAGCATACGGTTGCTCTGCGAAAAAGGAGTTGAACCCAGCCATCCAGCAATTACAAATCTGCATTAAAGCAGGGGCATAGTCTTAGTAAACTCAAAGTTAGAGGTCTTATAAAATGCAGTGTAACAGCAGGTTATAATGTATTGGCCCAAATTATTCTTTATGAAATTTTCAAAGGTCAGATAGATACTGTTTAAAACGCAGTTTCTACACTAAAATCAAATTTAAATAAAGGAATCATAAAGTTTTTGCAGTAATTAATATATAATCCTTAATTTGTTGATCAGGAGGTGTCTTTTTGATAGAAAAAACTTTAATCATTTTAAAACCTGATGCTGTTAAACGTAAGCTTATCGGAAAAATAATCTCTCGTTTTGAAATGAAAGGATTAAACATCAAAGAATTAACTATGGCAAAGCTTGATAGCTACATTCTTGAAAAACATTATGAAGAGCACAAAAACAAAGCTTTTTTTAACGATTTAATAGATTTTATGACTTCAGGCTCGGTAATTCTGATAGTCCTTGAAGGAAAAAACTGTATTAAAACTGTAAGAAAAATGGTTGGTGCGACAGATCCTTTTGAGGCAGATCCAGGTACAATTCGAGGAGATTTTGCTCATTCCTTAACTGAAAATGTTATTCATGCTTCAGACAGCAAAAACAGTGCAGACAGAGAAATAAAACTTTTCAAAAAATATTTTTAAATTCAAAAAACAATCGGGAGCTGAAAATCTTGAGAAATTATAATTTTTTTGTAGAAAACTTCAAAACCCTTTCTGGTATAGATTTATCCCTTTATAAAGAAAGACAGATGAAAAGAAGAATTAATTCTTACATGAAACGCCACGGGATTTCTTCTTATGATAGTTTCTTAAACTACCTAGAAGAAAAAAATGAAAACCTCAAAGAATTTTTATGCTTTTTAACCATCAATGTTTCCGAATTTTTTAGAAATCCTGCTCAATGGAGTGTTTTGGAAAAGAAAATAATTCCATATATACTTAAGCACAATCAAAAACCTTTTATATGGAGCACTGCATGTTCTACAGGTGAGGAGCCTTATACATTAGCAATGATTTTTAGTAAATACATATCTTTGAGAGAATTCAAAATCCTTGCGACTGATATTGATGAAAACGTACTACACATTGCTCAAAAAGGTGTATACAACAAAAAAAGCCTTAAAAACTTACCTGAGGAATACTTGCAACACTTTGAAGTGCTTTGTGAGGGGGTATATAAAGTCGACGAAAGGCTAAAAAGATGTATAAAGTTTAAGAAGATAAACCTCTTAATAGACCCTTTTCCTCAGAAGTGTGATTTGATAGTATCAAGAAATGTGCTCATTTATTTTACTGAAAATGCAAAACAAAGTATCTATAAAAAATTTTATGATTCTCTTGCTGAATGGGGAATTCTCTTCGTCGGAAATACTGAACAAATTATAATGTCTTTTAAATATGGTTTTACTCCAATGGAAAACTTTTTTTACAAAAAACTTAAAAAAATTGTTTAAAAAATAAAAAAGTGCCTTAAAAGGCACTTAATTTTTCTTTTTGGCTGGGGTGGCAGGACTCGAACCTGCGAATCACGGAGTCAAAGTCCGTTGCCTTACCTACTTGGCCACACCCCAAAATATATGGTGGAGAGGGCTGGATTCGAACCAGCGAAGGCAAACGCCAGCAGATTTACAGTCTGCCCCCTTTGGCCAGCTCGGGAACCTCTCCATGGAGCCGACGATGGGACTCGAACCCGCAACCTGCTGATTACAAGTCAGCTGCTCTACCAGTTGAGCTACGTCGGCGTTGTTTATTTTGGTGGGCCCACTAGGACTTGAACCTAGGACCAACCGGTTATGAGCCGGTTGCTCTACCAGCTGAGCTATGGGCCCACATAATGGTGACCCCTAGGGGATTCGAACCCCTGTTACCGGCGTGAAAGGCCGGTGTCTTAACCACTTGACCAAGGGGCCGTATTTTTGATTTTTTTAAGACGATATATAGTATATAACAAATAAATTTTTTAGTCAAGTGTGTTTTGCATTTTTTGTGTTTATCATTTTTTAAGAGAAATATCAATTCAATCAATCTAAATCTATATAATCAAATTCCCCTGGAAATAATTCATTTTACAGCACTTGATGACTTTAATTAACACTTTAAGCTAAAATAAAAGGAATTTCTAAAAAATCTAGCTTGAATATTGTTAAATCTTGTAAAAAAAAGAAATTAAATAAGCTTGGAAATCTCTAACCACAAGCAGGAATAGTTATTTTTTGGTAGAATTGTTAAAAAAACTAAGAAATAAAGAGTTTTAACTTAAAACAATAAGATAGGAGGTATGTTATAAATTGAAAAAATACCATGTATTTACAATTACGAATGTAACTGGTTTTGCTAAAACAAACATAAACAACTATAAAAAAGAAATACTGATAAAAACTATAGAAACCAATAATCCCGGGTATATTAAATACAAAATCATTGAAAGCCCAATGGATTATTGCTCTCTTAGAAGCATACCCTTGATAAATGATTCTCTGTTTTCAATAGTATTATGTATAAATCTTAACACATTTTCAAAGAATTTTTCGAAGCATATTAGACCTTTATTAGTATTTTTAAAAGGAATAAAGGATGTAACTAGAATAACCGATAAACTTATTGATAAATCCATTGAGCTCAACCTGGGGTTTTATCTGTGGGAATTAATTGAAAACTATTGGAAAATCCAGAAAGATGTGAAACTTCCAGAATACATTATTCCAATTTCATTAATGGTTTTTGGAGAAGCTGGGCAAAAAAGCTCGTACAAACTTCTTTATTCTTTTGAAAATTATGTAGACTGCGATTATTTTAAAATCGTCTCACAAGATTACTGGAATCATTTAAATCGAAATTTTACTAGAGATATTAAAGATAGCTTAAAAACAAATTCAATTTCAAAAAAGTCCTTTAACGCTTTTGAAGCTTTCATAGAAACTTCAAAAATGTTGAAAAACAGCAATACATCTTTTTTTAGTAAAATAAACTATCTTTGTTATCTAGGTATCTTTAATCTACTTGTAGGAAACTTTTATCTAGCATTAAAGCATTTTAAAAAGGCTTTAAATACTCAACCTGATAATGCTACCATTTATTGCTGTATTGGTATAACGTATTATTTCGGGAAACAATACGAAAAAGCATTAAATGCATTAAACAATGGTATAATCATAAACTCTAGGTCCGCATCCCTTTATTTCTGGTTGGGTAAAACTTATTTTGAAATGGAGTCTTATGAAAAAGCAATATCAAGCTTTAAGAAAGCCATTGAAATAGATTCTAGGTTTGAAGATTGTCTAGATGAAATAGGCCTTTGCTATGGTAAAATGGAAAAAATCGATGAGGCACTAAAGTTTTATGACAAAGTGCTTTCCTCTAATCCCAATAAAGTTAATGTCTTAAATAACAAAGGAATGTGTTTGCTTAAATTAGGACAATATGAAAAAGCATATTCATATTTTAAAATAGCCGCTAAAAAAGCCCCTCGAGACAGAATAATACTCTCAAATTTAGGGTTCTGCTTGATAAAACTCGGAAAATTTCAAGAAGCCTACACGCATTTATTAAAAGCCTATAACCCGGGTCAAAAACACAATGAAAACTTAATTAATAATTTGGGATATTGCTGTTTACAGTTAAATGAATTAAAAGAAGCTGAAAAATACTTTATTCAAGGATTAAACATTGCTCCAGATAACTCTGAATTGCTTATAAATATGGGTTCATGCATGTTTCAACAAAAAAAATTTAACAAAAGCTTATATTATTTTAAAAAAGCTCTTATTAAAAACCCTAAAGATATTGCTATTTTAAACAACATGGCTCTCTGTCAAGAAAAACTCGGGAACTTTAAAAAAACATCTATTTTATTGGATAAAGCTCTTGAAATCTCTCCTGATAATTATACATTACTGGTAAACAAAGGCCTCACTCTTTACAAATTAGGCAAATTCGAACAGGCTTTAAAATACTACAACAGAGCCCTTTCTTTGAAGAACAATTCATATGTATATGAACTCATAGCCAGTTGTTATGAACAAATGGAGTGTTACGATAAAGCCACACAGTATTATAATATGTCTCTAGGAATTACAGAGGAATCGTAATTTTTTTCCCTTCAAAATAAAAAACTTGTGGAAAAACTACAAAAATATATATATAATAACATTGAAAATCATCTAAACAGAAGTAGGAGTGGTAGTTTTGAAAATTTTAGTAACAAATGATGATGGTATTTACTCACAAGGACTTTATGCTCTAGCTAAAAACCTAAAAGATATTGGTGATGTCTATATAATAGCTCCTGATCGAGAGAGAAGCGCAACAGGTCATGCCATAACCCTCCACCACCCCTTAAGGATAGAAAAAATTAAATTTTTTGATACAAATATTCCCGCCTGGTCTATAAACGGAACACCTTCTGATTGTGTAAAACTAGCAGTAGAGGATTTTTTAGAACAAAAACCAGACATGATTTTTTCAGGAATAAACAGAGGACCTAACCTGGGAACAGATGTTTTGTATTCTGGTACGGTTTCTGCTGCTTTAGAGGGCAGTATTCTTGGGATTCCCGCAATTGCTCTTTCCTTGACAAGCTATGAAAATAACGACTACTCCTATGCTGGCGAGTTTGCCAAAAAAATTGCGTTAAAGGTTAAAGAAAACAGTTTACCAAAATCAACTATCCTTAACATTAATATTCCAAACTTAAAAAAAGACGAGATAAAAGGTGTTGCTATAACAAAATTGGGGATCAGAAAATATCAAAACAGTTTTATAAAAAGAAAAGATCCACGAGGACAAATTTATTACTGGCTGGCAGGTGAGGTGATTGAAGAAAATCTGGATGAAGATACCGATGTGGGAGCAGTCAAAAATGATATGATTTCAATAACGCCAATACATCTGGATTTGACGGATTTTAAAGCTATAGAGGTATTAAAAACATGGAATCTTGATAACAGTCGACATTACCGATACAACACTCTAAACTTAAAAATTAAAGAAAGATAAAAGGTGAATAACATCATGATTGACAAGAAAAACACAAGATCAATTGCAACTTTAACTTTAATGTTTGTTTTATTTTTTATCTTTATTTTACTGTTTTCATCAGGATGTAATAAGGATCCCTTTGCCAATTTAACTCCCAGGGAAGCTATACTAAAAGCTAACAAAACACTATTATCATTAAAAGGCTATAGATTACAGGTAAAAACCAAAATCAAAACAAAAAAAACACAGGAAGAACTTGAGTTTGTTGGCATTTCTATTAATTCAGATTTTCTCTATTTGAAAGGCGTTTTCAATAATCTAACAATTGAAGTCCTTCAAACAAAAAACAGCTTCTACATAAAACACCCTTTGACTGGAAAATGGCTGTCTCAACAGGCTTTTCAGTTCGGTAATTTTAATTCTGTGCTACAATCCCCACATGAGACTTTAAAAGCAATCAAAAATTATATAAAAAAAGCCAAATATGTAGGTGAAGAAGAACTGAATGGAATCCCTGTGAAAATAGTTGAATACGAAGCTGATAGCTTTGAACTAATTTCCTTGTTTGATAATGCTAATACAAGACTATTAGAAAACATTTATGACAAAATAAATTATACAGCAAAGGTATGGATTGGTAAGGATAATTTTTATATCCACAAGATGGCTATAAATATAGATATATATTTAAAAAAAGGTGAGAAACAATCCATCTCTTCTGTTGTTACTATTTTTGACCATAATAAAAAAATAAAAATCCCTAAGGAAATACAGGAGTTTACTAACCAACTATAAGCTGGGTGATGTATGCTGTTATTCATCAAGGTATCGAATTTTTGTAAGTATTAGGGTTTAAAACAAGCTTGTACAAGCTTTTTAAAATCTCAATTTTATGTGTCTCTTAAAAATATTCTATTAGGAGGGATAACTACTATGAAACCCATTTCAAGTAAAGCTTTTAAAATTGCACCATCCCCCACCCTTGCTATAAGTGCAAGGGCTAAGGAGATGAAAAATCAAGGAATTAACGTTATTGGCTTTGGTGCAGGCCAACCAGATTTCAATACTCCTAACCATATTAGAGAAGCTGCCAAAAAAGCTATAGATGAAGGATTTACGGGTTATACTCCTGCCGCAGGAATTGTGGAGCTTAAAGAAGCAGTATGTGAAAAGTTTAAAAAAGAAAACAATCTAGACTTCAAACCATCTCAGGTAATAATTTCCAATGGAGCCAAACATTCTTTATACAACACCTTTCAAGCCCTGTTGGATCCAGGGGATGAAGTTATCATTCCTGTTCCATACTGGGTTAGTTATCCACAACTAGTAGAAATGGCTGGAGGGACTCCTGTCTTTGTAGAAACCGAAGAAGAGCACAAGTTTAAAATAACTCCTCAACAGCTTAAAAAAGTTATCAATGAAAAAACAAAAGCATTGATTATAAACTCACCGAACAACCCAACAGGAACGGTTTATACTAAAAAAGATTTAGAGGATATAGCTGAAATTGCAGTCAGTAATGACCTTTACATAATTTCCGATGAAATTTATGAGAAATTGCTGTATGATGAAGACACTCATTTTAGTATCGCTCAGATAGATGAAGAAGTAAAAAGAAGAACCATTATTATTAATGGGGTATCTAAAGCCTATGCTATGACTGGCTGGAGGATAGGTTATGCAGCAGGGGAAGAAAAGATAATAAAAGTTATGTCAAACATACAAAGCCATGCCACTTCAAATCCCAATTCCATAGCCCAGAAAGCTGCTGTGGCTGCTTTACTCGGTGCTCAAAAACCTGTAGAAGATATGGTTAATGAATTTTCAAAAAGAAGAGATTATATGGTAAATAAAATAAATGATATAGAAGGCCTTTCATGTATTAACCCCAAAGGTGCCTTCTACGTGTTTGTAAATATTTCTAAAATAAAAGGTAAAACTGTTTCAGACAAAAAATTATCAACATCTGATGACATTGCCAATGTTTTGCTTGACGATTTTAAAGTAGCTGTAATTCCCGGTTCTGCCTTTGGAATGGATAACTACATCCGACTATCCTATGCTGTTTCCATGGACGATATCCAATTAGGTTTAGATAGAATACAAAGATTTGTTTCATCAATAATTTAAACAAAGTTAAAAACCAGATAAACGCTCAAATCAATTGATTGAGGTGGTAAAACTCAATGAAAATATACGAAAATCCATTGATTACAAGATATGCATCTGAAGAAATGTTAAAAGTCTTTTCTGATGAGAACAAATTTTCTACCTGGAGGAAACTCTGGGTTGCCCTGGCCGAAAGTCAAAAGGAACTAGGTTTAGATATAAAAGATTCACAGATCAAAGAAATGAAAAAACATATAAACAAACTAAACCTCAAAAGAGCAGCTGAAATTGAAAAGGAAACCAGGCATGATGTAATGGCACATGTAAGGGTTTTTGGTGAACAATGTCCATCTGCCAAACCAATAATTCATCTTGGTGCTACAAGTGCCTTTGTGGGAGATAATACAGACATAATACTAATGAAACAGGGCCTTAAAATCATAAAAAAACGTCTGGTAAACTGCATCAATTTATTAAAAAAATTCGCAAGACGTTATAAAAACGTTCCCACCCTTGGATTCACTCATTTCCAACCAGCACAGCTGACTACTGTAGGTAAGAGAGCTTGTTTGTGGATACAGGATTTAATAATGGATTTTGAAAATTTGGAACTACTGTTAGATAACCTAAAGTTGAGAGGTGTAAAAGGCACTACCGGAACTCAGGCCAGTTTTTTAAAACTTTTTAACGGCGATGAACAGAAAGTAGAAGAGCTTGATAAGCTGGTTTGCAAAAAAATGGGGTTTAAACAGAGTTTTCCTATCACAGGACAAACATATCCCAGAAAGTTTGACACTCAGATATTAAATATTCTAAAAGGTATTGCTGAAAGTGCTCATAAATTCAGCAATGATATTCGTCTATTGCAACACCTAAAGGAGATAGAAGAACCTTTTGGGAAAAAGCAAATCGGTTCTTCTGCAATGGCTTATAAAAAGAACCCGATGAGGAGCGAAAGGATAGCAGCCCTTGCTCGTTATGTGATAGTCAACAGTATAAATACAAGTATTACAGCTTCACAACAATGGCTTGAAAGAACTCTTGATGATTCTGCTAACAGACGAATAGTGATACCTGAGGCTTTTTTAGCAGTGGACAGCATTCTACTGTTATATATTAATATAGCCAAAGGCCTTACAGTAAACACAAAAATAATCGAAAGAAATGTTCAGGAAAACCTACCCTTTATGGCCACAGAAAACATAATAATGGAAGCGGTGAAAAAGGGAGAAGACCGCCAGGAAATACATGAGAAAATACGGCAGCATTCCATAAAAGCATTAACCAAAATTAAAGAAGGAAATCAAAACGATCTGCTCGAAAGAATAATCCAGGACAAAGAAATACCTTTAAATGAGAAAGAAATAAAAAATATAATAGATCCAAATAAATTCATAGGTAGAAGCGCAAGTCAAGTAGATAACTATATAAAAGAATATGTAGAACCAATAATCAGTAAATATAATTATCTTTTAGAAGAAAGTGAAGAAGTCAAAGTATAAAAAAAAACAAAAGCAGCTTCCTTTTTGTTTAAAAATAAGAAGCTGCTTTTTTTGTGTGCGCCCGGCATGGGCGGTAGCTTAGCGGTGGAAGTCCGCTATGGGCTTGGCAGTGGGAACCATTAGCCAAAGGCAAGGGTGTCCACGGCGACGTGAAATCTGAAGGAAGCCGGAGGCAAAGTCCCGGCCCGAGCCCGGCACTCAATTAACTTTTGAGTGCCGGGGAACCGCATATGAGGCTGACTTGGGGTGGACGAGTTTCCATAACAAAACGAAGTCCAACACTGCCCGAACCCCATACAGTAAATGCGGCGGGTATACGGGATGAAGGCTGCCGTCCTTACCCGGGGAGGTCTGACAGATACGCCTGTGATGTGCAGCTGAACTGTCAGAAGTCAGCAGAGGCCATAGTACCAGTAATGGGAAGGGCCGAACAGCAGATTGCAGTGTGTTTGAATGCCTCGTTAAACCAATTTTGAAGCAGACAACCCAGAAATGGGGCTACCTGTTTGAAGTAGGGGTGGAACTCCGAGGTATAACAGGAGCGCTGAGTAGGTTTCGGCGCAAACAAGCAGAGCCAGGCACAAACCTGACTCCACTGTGTTATCTGCTGAACCGCCGTATACCGAACGGTACGTGCGGTGGTGTGAGAGGACGGTAGGTGAATTAATCACCTACCTCCTACTCGATTCTTCGATAACTTCAATGGCTTTTTTTAGTTGTAGATCTTTTGATTCACCTACATTGAACACATCTGTTCCTTCTGGCAATTCCACTTCAATATGAGGTTCAATCCCTATTCCATCAATACTGCTGCCCTTCGGCAGATAATACTTTGCAATGGTTATCTTTAAACCCGAACCATCTTCAAAAGAAACCAGTTCCTGAACCGATCCCTTCCCGAAGGTTTTACTGCCAATCAGTATTCCTGAATTGGTATCTTTAACTGCTCCGGCAACAATTTCAGATGCACTCGCACTGTATTTGTTTATCAGCACCACCAGAGGAATAGCTATTTTTTGCGCATCGGATCTGAATTCTTCAATGATGTTTCCATATCGGTCTTTTGTGTAGACTATAAGGCTTTTCCCTATCAACTCATCTGCCACTTTAACACACTCAGCCAGTGCTCCACCAGGGTTGTTTCTAAGATCCAGAATTAACCCCTTAATTCCTTTATTCTTAAACCTATGCAGCACCTTTTTAAAATCACTACCGGTGTTTTCATCAAAGGAAGTTATTTTTACATAACCGATGTTGCCATTTAAAATTTTTGATTTAACGGTTTTAAGCTTTACAGCATCCCTTACAATATCAAACTTCAAGAGTTCTTCATGGCCTTTCCGTCGAATAAAAAGAGTAACATGTGTTCCTTTGGGCCCCCTCATCAACTGAACGGCTTCATTAAGAGTTAATCCTTTGAGATCCGTATCATTGACCCGAATTATCCTGTCTTCCGGACGAATGCCTGCTCTTGCTGCAGGACTGTCCTCTATGGGGGAAATTACAGTCACTCGGCCCTCCTCATCAAGAGTCACAGTAATACCTATTCCTTCGTATGAACCATGTAGGGATATTTTCAGATTCTCAAAGTCCTGAGGAGTAAAATAAGCAGTATGGGGATCTCCCAGGGCATTAATGGCACCTCTAATGGCACCTTCTACGAGTTTTTTTATTTTAACATCTTCCACATATCGGGTTTCTATAATCTTTATAATTTTTATTAAAGGACGTAATTCCCTAAAAATTCTATAATCTTTTTCACTTAAAACATGAATGCTTTTCGAACCGTCTTCAGAGGTAGTTACAACAAGCTTGGGATTAAAATGCACTGCTATGGCATAGGTTAATGATGATGTCAGTATGATAATAAGAACCACTGCAAAAAGAGTTCTTTTGCTAAAGTTCAGCATTAAACCAATTCATCCCTTCATGTTGGATTTTATGCTACGTCAAATATTATATCACTTATTTGAGCCACTTCCAAGGATTTGTGTGTCTGCCATTGATCTTCACCTCAAAGTGCAGGTGAGGCCCTGTACTCAACCCTGTACTCCCAATAAGGGCTATTGTCTGACCTTTGTAAACCCTCTGACCTGCCCTTGCCAGGAGTTTTGAGCAATGGGCATACATTGTAGCGATTCCCCCACCATGGTCAAGAATCACAGTGTAACCATACCCCCGTATCCACCCAGCATATATAACATCACCGTGAGTGGCGGCGACAATTTTTATCCCTATGGGTGCAGCTATATCTATACCGGTATGCATCCTTCTGGTTCTGATTATAGGATGTATCCGCCAGCCGTAACCCGAAGTAATCCTGTGATACCCGGGAACCGGCCATGCAAATTTAGCGGTACCAATATACCCCTTCTTTTGACGAGCCTGAAGCTCGGCAATCATTCTGTTTAACTCTTCTTGGGCTTCCTCCATTTCGTCCAGAGCACGTTCATATGCTTTTCTGTCATTTCTCAGCTGCTGTAAAAGCCTTTCTCTTGAAGCAGCTCTCGCAGCGATTTTATTTTTTTGTAGTGTAATCTTGTTTTTTAAGGCCAAGATCTCTAACCTCTGGTCTTCCAGCTGGATTTTCTTTTGTTGAACTACTGCTCTGTGATGCTCAAATTTCTGTAAGACCTGTTTGTCATAATCAAGGATCCTTTTAATCAGATCAAATCGGACCACCAGGTCGGAGAAGCTGGTAGCTGATAGCAAAACCTCTAAATAATCTATCGCCCCATATTTGTACATGCTTTTAATCCTGCTTCTAAAAATGCCCGTCTGCTCCCGAACTTCCTGTTCTGCTTCCTTCAACTCCCTTTCAGTAACCTTCAATTTGTTTTCCGTATCGATCAATTTTTGCGTTACTTTCTCTAATTCCAGTTTAGCTTCTTCCAGTTGGGTTTCTATCAAATTCAGCTCACTTAACACGCTCTTTTCTCGTTTCCTAGTCTGCTCAATCTTCTCCTTATTCTCCTTTATCCTCCTGTTTAATTCCTTCTGTTTTTGTAGAAGCTCGTCCAGGTCAGAAGCAAACACTGTTGCTGCAGCAATGCTTAATATGAATATCAGGGCAGTAGCACCTGCTACAAACTTCCCGTACTTTTTCAACAGATACAGCATAAAGCTCTCCCCTCCCCTCATGGTGATCCTTCAAATCTACAAAGTTTAGACTTTAAGAAACTTTCTGATAGATATCGTGCTTCCCAATGAACCTATAATCGCTCCCGCAAGAGCCATATACCCTGCATAATCATAAAAATATTTTATCGGGAGCAGTTTGATGATACGAATATGGGTGTAAAGGACCTTAAGAAGATAATAATAGCCCCCCATCAGGATGCTGATGGCTATGCTTGCCCCGATGAACCCCATTAGCATACCTTCGATAAAAAACGGCCATCTTATAAACCAATCGGTAGCACCGATGTACTTCATAATGTTTATTTCCTTGCGTCGAGCAAACACCGTTATTTTTATGGTGTTCGAGATAATGAAAACCGCAACAAGGGTAAAAATCGCCATAAAGCCAAGGGCTATTATCCTTATCCATCTGGTAATGGTAAAAAGTTTATCCGCAACCTCTTTTGCGTATTTTACTTCCGCAACACCTTTTATACTGCTCACTTTTTCGGCAACAAAACCCACATCTTCCGGGGTTAATGCTTTTATTCTGTATGAATCAGGTAAAGGATTGTCCTCTTCCAAACCGATCAGGATGTTCTTGTGTTCTTTAAGCCTTTCTTTAAATTCTTCCAGAGCTTGAGCTTTGGAAACAAACACAACTTCCTTAACACCTTTGATCTGTATTATTTCTCTACCAATGTCGTTTATCTGATCATTCTCCAGGGAGTCATTCAAATAAGCTGTTATTTCTACTTGTGACTCAATATCTGAAACTATATAATTAATGTTTAAAGTTATAATTATAAAACACCCCAAAACCAACAAAGCTGCTGCAACTGCACCAATGGATGCAAGGGTCATCAATCCGTTCCGGAACATGCTCTTAACGGCTTCTTTTACAAAATACGCAAAGGTCCTAATTTTCAATTCTATAGCCCCCTCTCTCCTGGTCTTTCACAACCAGACCCTTCCGGAGGGCTATAACCCGCTGCTTCATTGTATTGACTATCTGGCTGGCATGGGTCGCCACAACAACCGTTGTCCCTCTTAAATTGATTTCTTTTAAAAGATCTATAATATCCCACGCAGTATCGGGATCCAGGTTTCCCGTCGGTTCATCGGCAATGATGATTTCTGGATTGTTAACAATGGCCCTGGCCAGAGCAACCCGCTGTTTCTCTCCACCGGAGAGTTCCGATGGAAAGGCTTTCTGCCTGTCTAGCAAACCCACAAGCTCCAAAACAAGAGGCACTTTCCTGTGTATTTCCTTTTTACTTGCTTCCACCACTTCCATGGCAAAGGCCACGTTTTCAAAAACAGTTTTTTGGGGAAGAAGTCTGAAATCCTGAAACACCACCCCTATTTTCCTTCTATAAAAGGGAACATCCCTTCTCCTTAAGCGGGACAGATTTCTCCCCGCTACAACCAGATACCCCTCTGTAGGTTCTTCTTCTTTAAAAATGAGTTTAATCAACGTGGTCTTCCCGGCCCCGCTTGGGCCTACAACAAACACAAAATCTCCTTTATCTATCTTAAACGAGACATTCTTTAAAGCTACCACGCCATTCTCGTAAACCTTGCTCACATTGTATGCCCTTATCAAACTTTCCCACTCCTTTTTCGAGCTCTACAACAATTTGTGATGTATTATGCCAAAATCATGCCCTTTTACATATACTGTAAGTCGAATGTTATTAATTATTTCGACAAAATAAATCGAATTCCTTCAAAAAAAACAATTTAAATTTGCGTTACACAATGGTAATTATTGAAGATTATAACAAAGATACCTGATAAAAGGGCTTTTATACCTTTTTATCAGGTTTTTTAAAATACTCCTGTTTAATAAATCTTTAGTTTTGGAATTGACATTTTCTCTGGTAATACTATAATAACTACTAAACAGCTGTTGCTTTAAAGGAGGGGGTAAAGTGAATTACCGAAAAGCTTTATCCAGCATGCTGGAAACCATAGGGAATACTCCCATGGTTAAGCTGTCAAGATTAACCAGGGAACTGGATGGCGAAATCTTCGCAAAGATCGAGTACTACAATCCCGGCTTCAGCAAAAAAGACAGGATCGGATTACAGATTATTGAAGATGCAGAAAAACAGGGAAAACTCAAGAAGGGCCAGCCTGTGGTGGAGCTAACAAGCGGCAACACAGGCACCGGTCTGGCTATTGCATGTGCCATCAAGGGGTATCCCTTCATAGCCGTTATGTCGAAAGGTAACTCCATCGAAAGGGCCCGAATGATGAAGGCCTTGGGTGCCAGGGTTGTGCTGGTAGACCAGGCAGAAAACTCCATTCCTGGACATGTAACGGGAGAGGACCTGGCCCTTGTGGAAAAGGAAACACAGCGTCTTGTAAAGGAATTAAATGCATTCAGGGCAGATCAGTTCAACAACCCGAGCAATGTTTATGCCCATGAATACTACACGGGTGAAGAAATATGGGAACAAAGCGAAGGGAAAGTGGATGTATTCGTAGATTTTGTCGGAACAGCAGGCAGTTTTGTGGGTTGTGCCAGGGCCCTCAAAAAACACAATCCGAACATCAGGTGTTATCTTGCAGAACCCAAAAACGCCGCCTATTTATCCGGTCACGATGTTTCAAATCCGCACCACAAGATACAGGGTGGAGGATATTGTATGGACCTTCCGCTATTGGATAAATCTCTGGTGGAAGATTATGTTTTAATTAGCGATGAAGAGGCAATACAAACTGCACGGAGGCTTGCCAGGGAAGAAGCCATATTCGGCGGTTATTCCTCCGGGGCAAATGTAGCCGCTGCTTTAAAACTGTTAAGGGAAAAGGAACAGGGGAAAAACATAGCTGTGCTTATCAACGATTCCGGCCTTAAATACATGAGCACCGATTTGTTCGAGTAAAAGATTTAACTCAGCATAATCTCAGGAGGAGTTTTATATTAACTGGACGAATGATAAGGGTTTTGTAAAAATGAGTCAAGACGTTCTTCACGATATATCCCTTAACATCCTGTTAAATAGACTTAAAGACAACAAGGAAGAGTATGAAAAGTTTTTGGATGATGTCAGAAAAGAATACATAGCCCTGGAATGACGAGTTATAAATAAATATAAAAGAACCGGAGATGTGTTCTCCGGCTTAATCATGTTATTCTGAACTGAACCACGAGGCGGACATTGGGGGTGGCTGTATTCCAGCCTATGAGCCGGTATACGCCTGGTTTAGCCTCCTGGCCATCTATTTCTTGATTCCATGTTTCTCTGTATATTAAAGTTTCACCAGGCCCAAGTCTTTTTCTCTGGACCGCTGGTGTGAATATTTTTCCTTTTGACCAGCGCCACACAACTTGCTGTTCATACCTTATAACAAAATCGTATCTTTTTGATGAAGGATACTCCAGCAAAAAAGTCCTCTGAGTAGTTGTGTTTCTTTTTATCAGTGTAACCTTTACAGGTTCGCCTCTATCGTAAACAGATTTGTTTACGTAGAGTATATATTGCAGGCCATCAATCTCCCTGCTGGCTATTCTGCGGCCTATTGGTGGGGCGGGTGGTCTGGGCGGTTGTTCGGGAGGTCCTGCTACTCGTAATGGTATGATTAGAACCTGACCTGGGAGCATAAAATTGGGATCAGTAATGCTGTTCCGTCTAACTACGGCCTGAACACTTGTGCCGAATTTTTCCGCAATCAATGCTAATGTGTCACCTGGTTGAACAACATACACTGTTTCTTCAGGCCCTGGCCGTGGTATGGGACCCTGATAAATATCTTCTCCCTCAACGGGAATCCTTAAAACCTGACCTATAAACAACACATCGGGGTCTATGATGTTGTTTGCTTCAACAATGGCAGATACTGTGCTACCAAATTTGTCGACAATAGTGTAGAGAGTATCTCCTGGCTGCACCACATAGGTCATCATCCTGGTCCATCCTTCCCTCTACTCTATCTTATTCTCAACCTTTCCATTGTGTTATCAAATTTTGTTAAAAAAATACCGGGGCCAAATCCCCGGTAACCTCAAAGTGCTTTTTTCATTTTTAAGCAACTCTCAACACCCTCAACTATATCTTTGGAAGTAAGCTTATAATGAACCAGAAGTTCGCCTGCATCACCAGACATACCAAATTCATCCTGTATTCCAATTCGCTTTATCACTACAGGATAGTTCTCAGCCAGCACTTCTGACACTGCACTGCCAAGGCCACCGATAATGCTGTGTTCTTCTGCTGTTACAACTGCTCCAGTCTGTTTGGCACACCTGATTATAAGGTCTTCATCGATAGGTTTGATGGTGTGTATGTTCACAACCTTAACATCAACATCTTTATCTGCTAAAACATCCGCAGCTTCCAGAGCTCTGGATACCATTATGCCAGTAGCAAATATCGTGGCATCCTTTCCTTCTCTTAATATGATCCCTTTACCCAATTCAAAGCTGTAATCAGTTTCATCAAAAATAACGGGAACTTTGGGTCTGCCCAATCGAATGTATACAGGGCCTTTTACCTCGGCCGCCTTCTTAACAGCAAACCGCGTTTCTACTGCATCTGCCGGCACTATCACCGTCATACCCGGAAGGCCCCTCATAAGGGAGATGTCCTCAAAGGTTTGGTGAGATGCTCCATCCTCTCCCACCGTAATTCCCGCATGACTGGCTGCTATCTTCACGTTTAGACCCGGGTAGGCTATTGTGTTCCTGACCTGGTCATATGCCCTGCCTGTAGCAAAAACCGCAAAGGTGCTGGCAAAAGGAATTTTACCCGATGCTGCAAGGCCTGCAGCTATACCCATAAGGTTTTGTTCTGCAATTCCCACATTAAAAAAACGTTCGGGAAACTCTTTTGCAAAGTACTCTGTTCTTGTGGATTTCGACAGGTCTGCATCAAGCACAACAATATCCCTGTTTTGTCTACCCAGTTCAATAAGGGTTTTACCATAGGCATCCCTTGTAGCCATTTTTTCTTTACGCATCAAGAACCCCTCCTAACTCTTCCAGAGCTTTTTTCATCTGTTCGCGACTCGGGGCTTTCCCGTGCCAATCCACCTGATTTTCCATAAAAGAAACTCCTTTTCCCTTAATCGTCTCAGCAATTGCTACCGTAGGCTTGCCTTTAATCCCTTTGGCTGTCTCCACAGCCTGTATGATTTCTTCTAAATTATGACCGTCTATTTCAACTACGTGCCATCCGAAGGCATTAAATTTATCCTTCAGCGGTTCCGGAGACATGACCTCCTCCACATGACCGTCAATCTGAAGGTGGTTGTGGTCAACGAAAACCATAAGGTTATCCAGTTTGTAGTAAGCAGCAGCCATGGCGGCTTCCCACACCTGCCCCTCTTCTACTTCGCCATCCCCCAGCAAAACATATATTCTGCTCTTTCGGCCGTCAAGCCTGGCTGCCAGGGCCATACCGTTTGCTGCAGAAAGGCCCTGACCCAGGGAACCCGTTGATATTTCCACCCCCGGGGTTCCCTTCATATCTGGATGCCCCTGAAGCATGGCACCGGTTTTTCTCAGTTTCCACAATTCTTCTACCGGGAAAAACCCTTTCTCAGCCAGGGCTGCATACAGCACCGGTGCTGCATGGCCTTTGCTCAACACAAACCTATCTCTGTCAGGCCAGTAGGGTTCCTCAGGCTTTATATTCATTACATGAAAATACAGAGCAGTAACAATTTCAACTGCCGACAGGGAACCTCCGGGATGACCGGAACCCGCTTCAGCCAGCATTTTTATAATGTAGCTTCTTATGATTTTGGTTTTTTGTTCCAGTTTTTTTATGGTTTCCTCTATACTGCTCACCTGTTGTTCACCCTTTCTCTGTTTTTGTTAGTGATTAAAACCTTCAACACAAACACTGGCAGCGCCATCATTCTCACAATTCGGCTCGGCTGGGTAACCAGCCTATACAGCCACTCAAGCCCCAGGTTTCTAAAGGTTTTTGGAGCTCTTTTCACTTCTCCTGATAACACATCCAGACTTCCACCAACACCCATGGATACCTTGACTTCTAATTCGTCTTTGTGTTTAAAAATCCATTTTTCCTGTTTGGGAGCCCCCATTGCCACAAACAAAAACTGGGGTTTCCTTAAATTTATATCATCGATCACCTGCTGTTCCTCCTCTTTAGAAAAGTAGCCATGATGACATCCCACCACCTGAATTCCGGGATACCTGCTGTGTATATTTTTCGCTGCCTTTTCAGCTACACCCGGCTTTCCCCCGAGCAAATAAATCCTGTAGCCCTTATCCTTGCCCTGTCTTAAGATGTAGTCCATGAGATCGAACCCGGCAACTCTTTCAGGAAGAGGTTGGCCCAGATGCTTTGAGGCCCACACAACCCCAATACCATCAGCAACAGCAAGATGTGATTGATTAATTATCTTCCTCAGCTCACTGTCCTTTTGAGCCATCATCACTATTTCTGTATTGGGTGTAACAACCACATGATTTCCCCTGTCCAGTAAAAATTGTTTAATTTTCATGCAAGCCTGTTCCAGGGTTACACTGTGAAAAAAAACCCCCATTATTTTTACTCTTTTCAAAACCCCTCACCCGTTTCTGTCTCTCTCCTTGTTTTTCATAATATTAAGAATCCTTTTGTTGTTTTTGTCCACCAGTTGATACATCTCCCTGGTCTTTTCTTCAAGTTTTCGTTTAATGCTTTCCCTGCTTCTCAACACACTCTCTATTTCTATAAGAAGATCATTCAATTCAAAACCATCCAGGTTTCCGATGGGCTGCATATCAAACATCTCCATAAAACTATCGATTTTAGGATCATACGATATCCCGATAAAGGGGACACCTGCCACGGCAGCAAAAATCAGGGAATGAAGTCTGACACCCAGCAGCAAATCCATACAGCTGACAAGATTCAGTATTTCTTCAGGATCCAATTCTTCATCTATCACAACAGCCTCCTGTTCCATCAACTCCACAATATTTAGACTCTCTTTTACATCCTTTTTTCTATTAAAAGGAAGGAATACAATTTTTGCATCCAATTCTCTGGCTGTAAAATCCGCGGCTTTTGCTATCTTTTCCCTGTAGGCCGTCTGGTTGGCCCAGGGTCTTACTGAGATCCCCATCAGGATCTGTTTTGCTTTTAACTCTAATTTGTGCTTTTTCAAAATCTCAATCCCCTGGTCTGAATCCCGGGGTTTTAACATAAAGGCGGGATCAGCAGCAGTATGTACAGGCAGCTTTACTCCTATTCGCTCTAGAAGCCTTCTGGATGCTGCATCCCTGACACTTATGTGCTGCACTTTGTTCAAAACCAGGGCTGTTACCCATCTGCTTATCACAAATCTCAAAGGGCCAACACCGTTGGAGTACACTGCTACCGGAACACCCACCCTCCTCGCCAGAAAAATTAGGCTGAGATAGTAAAACAGGCTCCTTATGCTTGTAACATCCTGCAGCAGGCTTCCTCCTCCGCTTATAAAAAGATCCGCTTTTTTCATTGTCCTTACTATTTCCCAGAAACTGTATCTGTTTACCGCATTAACCCCATATCTGGCAGCAGTCTCCCGGGGGGTATTGGATAGCACCGTTATGTTAACCTCTTCTACGTTTTTTTTCAGTTCCTTTATAATGGACCACAGAATTGATTCATCCCCAGTATTAGAGAACCCATAGTACCCGGAAATCACAATGTTACTCATCTACAAGAACCTCCTGAATTTTTTCAAGACAGCGAGCAACACTCCATATCATCACAACTGCCACTATTCCAACCACTACACCAAGGATTATACCATATAAAGTCCTTAAAAGGGAAATGAAAATGGGTATGTGCAGATGACTGAAAGTGTTTGTCAGGGAAATCAACCCCACTCCAGCCAAAAGAGCCAAGGGCAGCAAAAAATTAAATCTTCCATTTGCTGCAGCCCATATCAGCAAGACCAAAGCAGGATATCCTATTAAAAACTCTTTGGTGCGCGGCCTCACCAAAAGTAGAGTTTCCAGCAGATTCCTCATCTCCTGTTCAAACACCGGCACGCTGAAACCCGGCAGATTGCCCGAACGAAGGAGATAAATAAGCAGCACGACTCCACCTATTCCCATAATTGCGAGATGTTTTACCAGAATGTGCTGATGCAGGAAGTGGTGCATATTCTTAACAAGAGCTCCACTGTCCTTTGCTGCCGTCTCTTTTCCCCAATAGGCCATGAAACCAGCCCAGATCATTACAAGGGGAACTACAAATGCGAGTTTAACACCTCTGAAGAACTCCAGTTTCATAAAAAACCTTATATCTGAAAGGACACCCGCGAGCAGCAGTGCACCTGCTAATGCTATACCAACCACTTTACAAAATACAACACAACCTTCTTTTATGTTCATGGATGCTCCGGTCTCCTTGCGAATACAGGCTTCCCTAATAAACCAGATCAAAGCCACAGAAGGAAATATTATAGATATGGCTAATGCCACCAGGAGGATATCCAATATCCACATGGGAGTAAACAGCATGATACCGAGGGGAATAAAAAACACCACGAAGAGAATGCTACGGTATCTTTTAAGGGCTGGTAATATAAGGTCAATCATCTGTACCCCAGCTGCTGTTGCACCAGCCACAATTAAAACCAGCAGAAATTTACTGGCAGTTTTAAAGGGTATAGTCTTCACATCTTCTATGATAAAACCTTTTTCCGTTAATTCGGTTTTAAGTTTGTTTACATATTCTATTGTCAAGGCAACATTTCTTTCACTCGCAAAATGACCCTTAAAAATGGGTTTAATGTAAATAATCCTGTTGTTTCTTTCAACGGAACGGCTCCATTTACCCAAAATGCTCTCTGGATCAAGCTGTTTCATTTCCTTCCTGGAAAGGCTGAAGACCCTGGTGATATTATACCCTGACAACCTGGCAACCTTCTCCATCCCCTTTTGATGGAAGTTGGGGGCAGGACCCGTAACAGTTTCTATCAAACCAAAGGGGTAATTCCTCAAATACTGACTTACCAGGCTCAGCCTGTTCTCCTTAGGAAAACCCAGTATTTCATCTCCTTCGAAAACTATCGCCGAAACAGGATACTCTGACAGCCTTTCAAAAAGCTGTATGATGTAGGTTTCATCGAGATTTGGGTGGTTTTTAATCCTGGGTATTATTTTCAAACCTAATTCCCGGACAAAATCAAACTGGTTAAAATCAAAACCCAGTTCCAGGTTCATAAGCTCTGCTGTTTTAGGAAAGGCCAGAGATATGATTTTAAAGTCCCGGGTGTGATATCCAGCAACTTTCTCTTTCCCAAACCGGGCTGTCAGCTGCTCCTTAATCATTTCAAACACACGGTCACTGTCAGTTATTATCAGGGTCATATTATCTGTGGTGTTAAGTTTTTCAGTTTCCAGCACATCCATCCAGCCACCGGGCAGAAACCTCAATTCTGAAGGACTGTAAACCCCTAACAGCCCCATAGCTCGGGCTTTGTTAAGGGTGATTTCTTTGACGGCCACCGAATGTATCCCTGCTTTCTTGAGATCTGTCAAAACCTCTTTTAAGTCCATCCCCTGTGCACTTTCCATCAGCTCATCCAGGTCAATAGTGAGGTCAACACGCCTGTATTGATTTTCCGCTATGTGTCGCTGTATTCCTATAATCAAACTGGAGATCAAAGCAAGAATAATGAGTATATAAATTGTTTTGTTTTTCATTTCCATCCCTTCCTCCATCTACTAATCTCTTTGTATCATTAAAAAAACTGTGGCCATTTCCACAGCCTCATTATTCAACACTGAACTCTCCTCTTATCATAATTATAACCTCTGTTTCAGCTTTTAAACCCCGGCCGTCACTCCTGGGGATAATCAGCAGGTGGTTGGTCGGAATTGGTTCATTTTCCTTAATATCTGCTCCCCTGGTAATATCGGATAACCCTCCGGAAGAGGATGTTACTGCTATAGCTCTGCCGCTTCTGAGAATAATTTCAGTTCCCTGATTCCCAACAAGCCTCTGGCCGGGGTGAAGAGACACAACCCTAAACTGTGATTCAGCTTTCCGGGAAATCGCCTCCTCAAAATATGTCCTGAGGGTTGCAGCTATGTAATCAACATATGATTTCGTCACAATGGGATCCAGTTCAGATCCGGGAAGGGCTCCGCTCCCATCAGCCCGGCTCCAGTTGGTCAAGCCAACCAACACACATGTGATCACTATCACTGCTGTTATAAAAACAAAAAACCTTTTTTTCATTTCTAACACCCCGCCTTACACCTCCTCAGTCTGAAACCTTAAGCAGCAATTCACCCTGCTGCATCAAAACATCATCTATTTTAACAGGAATGGGAGCTTCCCCCAGGTCTATGTAGAATATGGTTCCTGAAAGGAGATTTTCCTGGAGCTTTTCGGGTAGAGAAACCTCTCCTATTTTAACCCTGTCCACTAAAAAAGCAACCTTTGTTTTATCCCGCGGAACAAATCTGCCCTCCACTACAATGTCAAAAGGTTTGTTTATGAGCTTCATCCCACCCTTGACTGTTGCCTTTCCGGGGTTAATGATGACGGTAAAATCTTTAAATCCCTTCTTCACTAAAGCCTCTGATAGGTTTTTCTCAGAGATTCTTATACTCCCCTGTATATCCTTTTTCCCTTGAAAATCCAGGGTTTTATTAAAAACAAGCTTTTGTATGTCCAGTTTTACATCATTGATCTTTGTGGCAAGCTCATCAATCCGAACGCCAGCAACTTCTATTCCGTAGACAGTTACTTCTATGGAATCAAAACGCCCCAGAAGCATCTTTAATGAAGGGTGTGACCTGAGATCAACTTCATATTTTCCATCAGCCATTTTTGAAAGAGCCATTTCAATTCCTCTGGACATTATACGCGGTGCAGCAAACTCGAATACGCCCACCAGCAGCAATATTCCTATAAACAAGAATACAAAAAATTTCTTCAAAAAAATCATCCTTCCATCCAGGTTATGCCTTTTTAGATAGATTTCTTTAATCAATCAAAAATTCCTGCCTGATAAATTTTATTAACCATTTTTTTATGTGGATTCGATTACTACCAGCAGCAGGAATACCATAAAAACAAGGCTCGTGATGTAATCTATCAAAATCAGATAATCCTCTTTTTTGTAAGGGGGTATCTTATCAGACCTTTTCACAATGTAGCACAGGATGCTCTCCAGAGGGCCCGCTGTTATTATTGCTGCAGTAATGTAAAGGGGTATTTTTGTTTCTTTGGTGCTTAAACCATATATAGTAAAACCCACGATTGCGATTCCCAGGGCATAATTCATCAAAAACAGGGAAAATTTTACATTCAAATCTTCCATAAGAAACAACACCTCACTTTTGTTCTGAACACTCTGCTTAACATTATATTATGCTGTTTTTGCCCCTTTGGTTAGGGGGTTTAATCAAAAATAAAAAAGCCCCCCATCATAGGGCTTAAATCATTCTAAAACTGCGGCAGGTTATCCAGGTTGTTCTCTTCATTACCATCAGGATTTGCTCTCAAGAATTTTCGACCGTTTTTGGCTGTTCCCACATTAACACCTTCAATATTGCCTATTTCCGCCTGCTGTATGGCCTGCTCTATATCCATCATCTGGCCGTTTTCCAGCATAACAGCAATGATATCTCCATCTTCGTTTTTTCTAACTTTTCTTATACGCAATTTGCATCACCTCAGAGGTATTGTTCCTGATTCTTCTGCTTTCTATTCTTTTATTTCTCAGAATATTCAAATCGTCATATCCGGTACCGGCTTTACTCCCTTAATCAAATAATGTATTGTGGTATCAACACCTGTGGTATCTTTCAAAGCGGTAACAACAAACAATGAAGCGATTTGTGGGATGAATTAGAATTACTGTTCTTTCTGCTTGTCAGTGGAGCACAGGAACAGATGCTTGTTATTGCCACACAAAGCCCTGATTCGAATCAATACATCACCTGCCCACGATCCTCTCCATACACTCAAGTGTATAATCAATCTCTTCCTCTGTATTGAAATACCCAATACTGAACCTCAATGTACCTTCAGGAAAGCTGCCGATGGTTCTATGAGCAAGCGGAGCGCAGTGCAGCCCCGAGCGGGTCATGATTCCGTATTCATTATCCAGCACAAAGCTGAGTTCTCCCGTATCAAAACCTTCAACAGTAATGGATATCGTGGGGGTCTGTAAGTTGATGTTCCTTGGGCCATAAATTCTAACTCCCTTTATTTGTTCCAATCCCTCAATCAATTTTTTTGCCAATGCCAGCTCATGCCCTCTAATCTCATTCAAACCCACTTCCTTTATAAAATCTATTCCTGCTTTTAATCCCGCAAGGCCTGGTGTGTTCATTGTACCGCTCTCAAATCTATCAGGCAGAAAATCCGGCTGGTATTCTCTATCAGAGATGCTCCCCGTACCTCCTTCAATCAATGGAACCATTTCCCGGGCTGCCCTTTTACTTATGGCAAACCCTCCTGTCCCCGGAGGCCCCATCAGGCTTTTGTGGCCCGTAAAGGCCAGGACATCCAGATTGAGCTCTTGAAAATCTATGTCATAGACTCCCGCAGTCTGGGCAGTATCCAGCACGAAAAACAGGTTGTGTTTTTGAGCTATTTGTGCCACCTCCCTTACGGGCATCAATGTTCCCGCAACATTGGAGGCATGTGTAATGACTATCATTCTGGTATCATCCCTTATAGCTCTGCTTACATCTTCCGGGTTCAGCATTCCCGTATCATCACAGGAAATGAAATCAACGCCTATTATACCCCTTTTTTCCAGGCTTCTTAAAGGCCTTACAACAGAGTTGTGTTCCATTGAAGTTGTTACAACATGGTCTCCTTTTTTTAACAATCCCTTTATCGCATAATTCAGGGAATGGGTTATATTATGGGTAAAGATTACCTGCTCAGGATTCGGGACATTAAAAAACTCTGCAACAGCAAGCCTTGTCTCCAGTACTATCCTGCCGGCTTTTAAAGAACATTCATACCCACCTCGCCCCGGACTGCATCCTATGTTTTTTAAATAATTATTCACGGCTTCTATTACTGAATTCGGTTTGTGTCTGGAAGTGGCTGCATTATCCAGATACACACATCTCATAAAATCACTTCTCCCTTCTAAGAATCGCAATTAATTTTTCTATTGCTGGTGTTAACACTCTGTTTTTGTGAACAACCACATAAAATCTTCTTTTCAAATTCAGGTCTTTAAGGCAAAACACGTCCATATTATCCTCCTGCTTAATACATATCCTCGGTAAAACTGAAATCCCAAATCCCTCTTCTACGAAATTCTTAACCCCTTCTACACTGTCTATTTCTAAAATTATGTTTAATTCATCCATTTTTCTGTTGTTTTTTTTAAGAGCATTTTCAAAAACCTTTCTCGTCGCCGAACCCTTTCCTCTCACTATAAACTTTTCTTCAGCAATTTCTTCAAAAGATATTTCTCCTACACAACCCTTAAATGTTCTGTATCCCGGTGGTGTAATAACAACCATTTCATCTTCGAAGACAGGTATGTATTCAAGCTGCCTGTCTTTATATACCGATCCCACAAACCCGAGATCCGCTTTGTAATCAATGATTTTATTAATTACATCTGCGGTGTTGGAAATTGAAACATCAAATCGGACCCGTGGATACAACTTCATAAAGGGTTTTATCAAAAAAGGCAAAAGATAGATTCCTGGAGTGGAACTGGCAGCTATGTTTATTTTGCCCTGTATGGTAGTTTTAAACCTGCCTATGCTTTCTATGCCCTTCTGTTTAAGCCTTAAAATATCAATTGCATAGGGATAAAAGATTTTTCCTGCCTGGGTCAAAACCGCTTTTCGGCTTCTTCTTTCAAAAAGCTTGACTCCCAGCTCCTTTTCAAGGGAATCAATGTGGGAACTTACAGTAGGCTGGGTTAAGAAGAGTTCCTTTGCAGCAGTAGAGAAATTCCCAAACTTAACAACACTGATAAAAACCTCCAGTTGTCTTAAATCCAATGCGCCAACACTCCTATTTATAAAAATAGGTTCTTCTCCAAAACAGTTGGTTAAGGGTTGAACTAATATTACCTAACAAACTTTATCTAGAGAGAAACGTGAGTTGGTTAGATAGCCTTGCCTGGCTCAAGAATTTCTACACCGGCCAGCTTCGGCAGTCAAGACAACCCTTAAGGGTGCCTTACAGCGGCCTTAACTGCCTCATTACCTGGTGTAGATACAAGCTAACCGGGCAAAGGAATTCACGTATATCTGGCTGTCAGGCTGCAGTTGATTAAAGC
>ENA-OSAE01000132-OSAE01000132.1-marine-sediment-metagenome-genome-assembly--contig:-NODE-132-length-52901-cov-25.169606_pt1 | contig 52901 bp, 40 predicted proteins | sample MGYA00237870_ERZ529317 | MGnify/ENA primary metagenome ERZ529317 (study PRJEB26369, sample SAMN03142812) | marine sediment metagenome | biome: marine; feature: borehole; material: sediment... | reverse complement strand
TGGCCCGTACGCACGGTTCTGTGAGAGGGATGGCGCTAGCTTGATCACCTAGCGCTACCCTACTCGATATGTGTGCGCCCGGCATAGGCGGATGCTAGGGAGTGAAAGTCTTCCGCGGAGGGTCCTACCGGATTTTTTGGGGAGGATTTGCCGTTACTTGGGGGAAGTTAAAGTGTATTAAGTGTCAAGGGGCTGTGAAGCATGGGTCCACTATTGTCGAGCAGTTCGGCCTCGCGTAAGCTGGCTATCCTCCCTTCTTCGGTTCCAGGTCAGGTCATTATGGTAGGGGTGGCAGTAGCCCTGTTAGGGGAGTTTCGGATTCACCCTTTTGAAAGCCCTTTTCGTTTCTCCTTGGGTCCACCCACCCTGGCTTTCAGTCTATTATATTTTACCCATCTCCCACATTTGGGGTCATCAATTGTCACGGCGGGAGCCATTTTCGCCTGGAGATCATACCTCACCCTGGCTTTTGACTGGGGTACGCGGGGGGTTATTATTCCAGAAGGTGCTGTTTTCACAACCCTTCTAAAACTGCACGGCCCGGCCAGTGTGTATTATATCGCCCTGGGATTATGGTTCTACCTGTTGAGGGTGAGAAAACACGTCCACCGCCCAGTATTACTTGTAGCAACTTTGGCCCTTGCCGACGCTGGCGGAAACGTCATCGAGGTATTCCTCCGAGGACGGGAATTGTTAACACCCTCAGTTTTTTCCTGGATATTCACTATCGGAGTTCTCCGCGCTTCCATGCTCCTCGGTCTTTATCACGTGCTCAAGCGCCGTGAGGCCGAGCTTTATTTGCAGGAACAGCGCAAGAAATATAAGGAATTACTCATGTTCCTGATCGACCTCAACACCGAGTCCTTTTACTTAAAAAAATCGTCTAAGGAAATAGAGAAGGTTATGAAACGAAGCTACGGGTTGTACGAAGAGCTACTAGAAGCCCTCCCCGAAAAGGCAGCGCTGGCTCTCGATATCGCCAAGGACGTTCACGAGATCAAAAAAGATTACCAACGGATTATTACAGGCCTTGACCGGATTATGAAACGGAAAGACCTCGAACCGGAAATGCGGTTTTCCGATATAGTAGCCTTGGTAGAAAGCTCAAACGAGTTGTACGCCCGTCACTTAGGCAAAAAGATCCGCTTTGTGACAAGGCTTCATCAGGATTTTTCCACACCCCACTATCGGAACTGGGTATCAATTCTTAACAACCTGGTTACTAACGCTGTGGAAGCCTCTGGCCCCCGGGGACGAATAGAAATCTCAGCTCGGCTGGCTGAAGACAACATCATAGTGGAGGTTTTGGATGAGGGGAAGGGCATCCCACGGGAAGACTGGGAAGTTGTGTTTAGTCCCGGCTACTCGACCAAGGCTGACCATAAGAGTGGCAAAATAGCTACGGGGATTGGCTTAACCCACGTACGCAGTTTAGCAGAGGAATTTGGGGGTCGTGTTCAGATCGTGGAATCTTCAAGCCCGGGAGCATGTTTTCAAATCGTGGCTCCCTCCAGGACGACTAAACCCGCCGAACCAGATTTGGCATGAGTTTCACGGAAACGGCGGGCTTAATTTTGGCTTAACGATGCTGTAAGTGATTCTCAGATAAAGGATATAGTATACTAGCCAGCTATAGCGTTTCTCCCTGGTGGTGTCAGCCTGCTTTACTGGTGTTCGAGTGCCTTTAGTCCCGTTCCTGTCAAAGGCACCACCACGTCTTCGTCTTCCCTGATCTGACCTGAGTACCTTAACTTCTTGAGTCCAGCCACCGCCACGGCTGAGCTCGGCTCGACGAAAATGCCTTCCGACCCCAGTTCCTTGACGGATTCATCTATCTCTTCCTCGGAGACTATTTCTACTGCTCCCTTTGTTTCTCGGAAGGCCCTAAGGATTTCCCGGCTCCTCACTGGCATTCTGCAAGCGAGAGCCCCGGCCTTGGTAGGACCTTGAACCGAAACAGGCTTCAGAACTTCACGTTCCTGTCGCTGGAATGCGCCGAAGAGAGGCGCTATATTTTGAGGCTGGACCCCGAACAGCCTTGGAATAGAGGAAATCTGACCGGAAGAGAGGAGTTCGAAGTATGCCTTGTAGGCTCCGAGAACAAGACTACCGTAGCCTACCGGCATAACGATACACCGGGGGACGGTAAAATTCATCTGCTCCCAGATTTCCAGGGCGAAGGTTTTTACTCCCTCGATAAACAGCGGCTGCCAGTTGTGACTGGCATAAAAGGACCGGCTAGCATCCTGTCGCGACCGCCGGGCAGTCTCCTCGCGGTCTCCTTCAATTTCAACCACTGTGCCACCGTATGCCCTGATCTGAGCTTTTTTTGCTTGCGGGGTTTCCTGTGGCACGTATATTTTAACGTCAATCCCTGCTCGGGCGCAGTACATGGCGATCGAAGAGCCTGCGTTTCCTGACGAGTCCTCAATCACCTGGGTTATGCCGGCTGCCTTCAGGGCATTGACCAGAACAGCAGTGCCTCTATCTTTGAAGGAACCAGACGGAAAAAGGAAGTCCAGTTTATACCTAACCCTGGGCATGATGCGGCTTTCAATTAAAGGGGTCATACCCTCGCCAAAATAGGCTGCGATCTCCGAGGGGCTGCCGGCAATTGCGTGGCTATACCGCCAGAACGAGCCTTCATCCTTCCCTATTTTTTCTTTGCCAAAATCCGTTACAGAAGGACAGCTGAGATAGCCTCCACACCGGCACCGCCAAACGAGGTCCCGAAGGTTATACCCCGTACCACAACGTGAACACACCATCAAAGATACCACACAAGTCACCCCCAAAGATTTCCGGGAGAACTCAAACCCAAAGTCCGGAGTTTGCTATGTACCCTTGGCGAAACGTAAGGGGCTCGGATGCCACGGGCTCAATTCCGATATCAGAGACTGCTCCTGTCATGGTAATTTCGGGTTTCCCAGTTAAACCCTCTCATACTTTGTACTTTGAACCATGGTGATTGTGTTACCTTCGCTCTTATCAGTGCTCAACTTACCCACGCTCTCCGAACGAAAGCTCCTCTGAAGGTGACCAGGGCCTTACTAGGTTTTTGACTTTAAATCAATCTCCCTTTGCCCGTGAAACCCATGGGTTCAAGGCTGCCTAGAATCTCGATGTTCTCGTTGCTCTGTGCCTCCGGTAAAAGGGCCTCGGATATTTCAATTTCCTCTAGTTCCATGGTATTTTTTATTCGAACAACCTTGGCGTCGGGAGGTTCTACCTGGTTGCACGTTTTGAGGGCAACGACAATGGCCTGCAGGTCGTTTTCCATGGCCATGGGAATGGCACCACCGCGAAGAACAGTGGAGGTAATGACATTTGCATTGGTTTTATCGAAGTCTATCTTGCTGAGTACTTCCTTGGTGATCAGGTCTGCATCACCGATTCCGGTGGCATTCCCGTGGGTTTCCTCGGTAAGCCCAAGCACTACGATCTTTTGGACACGGGGTTTGGGATCAAGCTGCATCATGAAAGCTTCAGAGTAGCGTCCGGTAACATTGGGGTCCATCCCGGAACCACTGATGTTTTTGCCGATTTCGTCGACAATAAGAAGATCAAGCTCGTCGAAAAGGATTTTAGGCATTGCTTCATGGGCGACCTTCAAGAGCTCGATATCTGTTTCCTCGATTTTGTCTGGAGTCACAGCACGGATAATCATCTGTTCATGGTACCCGTTTTCAACCAAGGCCAACCCACAGGTGATGGGCGCCCGTTCTATGATGGCCCGCCCGACTTCTGGAATGAGGGTCCGAAAACGCTGGAAACCCAGCTTGTGGACATAGGTGGCCCCGCGGTGCTTACCGAGTCCTATAACCATCATCTTCATCAGGCCGCTTTCCACGGGCCCGCGAAAGTTGGTATGGTTTTTCACCCGGGCGGCCACAACAACACCGTCTGCTTCGTAGGCAGGTTTGCTGAAGTAGACTGGGGTGCCGCTTTCTGTTTCTCCAAGCCGGACGACCTCCATGCTGGCCTCGATGGATACGCCCATGGTCTCTTCAGTCACACCGTAGCTGGCCAGGACCTCTTTCTGGCCCTCCGGGGTAGCCCCGCCGTGGCTTCCCATGGATGGAATAATAAAGGGTTGGGTGCCAAACTCCTTAAGTTTATCAACAATCGCCCTTGTAACCTCGGCGATACTTGCTACCCCGCGGCTGCCTACTGTAACGGCAATCCGCTGTCCCCTTTTGAAGCACCTCCGGATCTCGTCGCGCTCCAACTCGGCAAAAACCGTTTCCCGGACGTTTTCGATCCTATCGGCCCGAAATTTCTGTTTAACCTTTATCATCCGGGGAAACTCAATATCAAACCCACCGTCCACGAGAGGCATATCTCCACGGTCCTCCTTTGAGCATCTAAATTCAGTTAGTACAGGATCAGGTGCTTCTCTATATTACACTATGTACACCCAGAATTCCATTAACCACGAGTTTCCTTCCCCTGGGAAAGGAGATGGTTCCAGTTTGCTCACACCTAAAGACTGTACCCTCAAGGGCCTTTCTTGGACCACGCCTTGCGTATTCTTAATGGTGATCTCAGCCGCCATATTAGTTGCGTCCATGACAGCCCATTCTTGCTCTTGGGGCTGAGTTTTTCAGAAGAAATCTCCCGTGCTGGCTACAATAAGTCAGACGGCACCATCGCGATTAAAGTTCACCGTAGAAATGTTCTTGTTTGGCGCTTTAGCCAATGACTTTTTAATTCATAAATTTATGAAGGTCAAGCCAGATTCCAAAAAGAATAACCTTCTTGGGTCACGATCCTGGGTCTTGATGATTTCAGGTGTTCTTCAAGAGATGTTTTATGGAAAATGGGGCCGTCCACAACGAGGGTGTGGTACTCCCCGAATTCCCCTGAAGGTGAAATGCCCAGGTTTGCCAATTCCTTAATCAGAGCTGGATCTAGGTTTTTCCCTAGGTATTGACTCCCTAGCTTATCTTGCTTTACAACTATGATCACTGTCTGAAAACCAGTTTCAATGAGTTCGTCCAAGAGCTCTTCTTGGGTACTTCCATGGAGGGGATGAACTGCGTCAAGACCGATATCAGCACAAACCTTCCGGCACCACTCGATGTGTTCATCAAGGTCAATATCTCCAAAGATGCACCCGACAACACCCTTCCTCTTAAGTGTAGAAAGTATTTTCTTAAATTCATCCTCATAAGTTTCCCAGCTGGCAATACCCTCTACGAGAGGAATGCCCATTGCTTCAGCCTGTTTTTGTACCAATGTACGTGGTATGCGGTGAGACTTTGAAAAACTGTCAGGAGAAAACATGGTAAATAGATAAGAGACCTGCATCCCTTCGGATTGTGCCCTATGAAGCGCCAGTGCCGAATCCTTTCCTCCACTCCACGAGACAACAAAGCTATTATTCATTACATTTCCCGTCCTGACAAAACAATACTTTTAGCGGTGGCCTCAACAAAATATTATTCTAGCCTTTACTTGACTTCCAAGGGGGGTGGCGTCTCCGGGCTATCTTCGAAAATCTCCAGGTCGAAAAAGTTCCCATGATTATTGTGGCGCCCAAGGATTGAAGACCACCTCATTGGAAGTTCGCCCGTAAATAAACTTCCCCCTCGAGCGCCCGCTTTCCTGCCTTTGAGGCAAAGGTGTAGGAGGAGTAACTCCTGCCTCATACCGCCCCTGAAGCGGCACTACGGCCCATGAAAACTGGAGCCGGTACCCGGCGGGCCTCGCTCGGGTGGCACCACCAAAAGTTGCACGCCAGGGGTGCTCCAAAGGGACCCTTTAATGCTGCAGGACCAGAGGGGCGAGGGATCATACACAGGATCATGATTGAAGAAGGAATAGCCCCCTTGGTCACGAACCAAGGGGCTAAAGGAGGGAACTGCCGTGACTGAAGTTATCCGGACAGCTTGTCCCAGGGACTGCTGGGACACATGTACCTTGCTGGTGGAAGTCACTGATGGCAGGGTGACGGGTGTGCGCGGGGACCCAGAGAACCAGGTCACCAGGGGATACGCCTGTCCGAAAGCGGGATACGAGCTTGAAAGGCTTTACAGTCCCCAGCGGCTACTTTCCCCCCTCATCAAGAAAGATGGGACCTGGAAAGAGGCTGCGTGGGAAGAGGCCCTTGACCTGGTGGCAGACAAACTCCAACACTACCGGAGTGAATTCGGGCCTTTGTCTGTGATGCACTACTCGGATGTCGGCAGTATGGGCTGGCTTCATGACCTGGACAAGCGCTTCTTCAACCTTTTTGGAGGAGTAACCCTCCCCGAGGGTTCCCTTTGTGCCCAGGCCGGGAGTACAGCCCAGGCCCTGGATTTTGGGGCTGTCATTGCCCATGAACCATCGGACCTCGTCAACGCGAAAACCATCCTCATCTGGGGACGCAACCCTGCCCATACCAATATCCACCTTATACCTTTCCTTAAAGAAGCCAGAGAAAACGGGGCTTATGTAGTCCTCATCGACCCGGTCCCTACCAGGACTGTACGGCTCTGTGACCAGCACATTGCGCCACGGCCAGGGACTGATGGGGCCCTGGCCCTGGGAATGGCGCGGGTCATTGTGGAGGAAGGTTTGGAAGACAAGGATTTTATCGAAAACCACGTTACCGGCTTTCCTGAGTTTTCCCACCTCCTAAAAGACTACCCCCTTTCCAGGGTCGCCGGGATCACCGGTATCCCGGTGGGGACGATCCGCCAGCTGGCTCTCCGGTACGCCTCACACAAGCCCAGCACCATTCTCCTGGGGTACGGGGTTCAAAGGTACGAAAACGGTGCCGAGACCGTGCGTACCATTGACGCCTTGGCTGCTCTTACCGGAAACATTGGTGTCCCGGGGGGAGGTGCTAGTTACGCCTTCCACTGCACCCGGCATCTTAGGCCAGATATCTCGGCGGAAGATCAAAGGAAGCACCACCGTTCGTTTCCCAAGCCTGCCGTCGCACGTTATATTCTGCGGGCTTCCGACCCACCTGTCAAAGCCCTTTTCGTGACCAGGGCCAACCCGGTCGCTCAGCTGCCCGACACCCACGCAGTCAGGCGGGCCATGGAATCGATAGAGTTCAAGGTGGTCATTGACCTGGTGCTGACTGAGACGGCAGAAATGGCGGATGTAGTCCTGCCGTGTACTACTTTCTTCGAACAGGAAAATGTCTTCTCCGCCTGGGGGCACAACTACATTATCTACGGCGCAAGGGCGATCCCTCCCCTGGGGCAAACTAAGGACGACTGGGAAATCTTTGGTGAACTGGCACGGCGTTTGGGCTTTGGCGCAGACTACGGCACGGCCGACCAGTGGTTGGATACCCTCCTCCAGCCCTTTTTGCCCGAAGGGGCCAAGCGGGAAGACCTAAGAGGAAAGTCCTTTCGCTGTCCAGGGGCACCTTACGTGCCCTGGGCTGACCGCAAGTTCAAGACCCCGAGCGGCAAGTATGAACTTTACTCGGAAAGGGCCGTAAAGATGGGCACCGACCCCCTCCCGGTCTACCGGGAGCCGGCCGAAGGTTTCCAGGCAGCGGCCGGTCTAAGCCAGCAAGTGCCGAACAGGGTGAAACCAGGTACCACAAACAGGACGCCACCAGCCGGCCCGGGGGGAAAATATTCCTTCCATCTTTTGACTCCGGCCCACTTCCGGACCATCCATTCCCAGTACTACGAGAAAGTTGAACCCGGTACCCTGCCCCTCGTTCACCTGGCGACCTCGGCGGCAGCCAAGAGGGGGATCCAAGAAGGCTCACTGGTCCAAGTGGTTTCAGTCCGCGGAAGCTTAACCGGGCAAGCAAGGCTTCACGATGATTTTCGGGACGATGTTGTTTTCATTTATCACGGCGGCTCTGCCAGGGACAGCAAGGGGGTCAATGTCTTGACACCCGATAGGGTCACGAATATTGGGTCCTGTGCCACTTACTACGACTGCATGTGTGATGTGAGGCTCCACGGTGAGGCGCCGGAAAGTCACGTTGGTCTCCCGCCCACAGGGGAATGAGCAAAGATGAACGCGGATAATGATGCACGCGGCCTGGTAAACGGCGTACCAGGCCGCAGGTATTTTTATCGACCCCTTCCCAGGTTGAACTGACCCTACTCAACGCCCACTTTAGCTGGATCGCTGTCACCCTGGCCCTCCGGCAAACATCGTCCCGTTACAAGACCTGCCCGGAAAAAGGCCCTGAGACCGGCTGCAGTCAAAGCAAGGAGAACCTGTCGACCGATGTTGCCATAAAATTAGGAAAAGCGGCACCTTTTGCATTTTTGCAGAAGGAATTCTGGGGGTGCCATGGAATATTATAGGAGGTGGTTCCGGCCAATTTGTTTGTGAAAAGGCAAGACTTGTGATCCTGTAAGCAGCCCCCCTTCTTTGCTGGGGCTGAAGCGAGGTCTCCCCGGGCCGGCGCCGGTGTACAGTTTTGTGAAATACGAGGCGATCTTTTCCTGCGGCCCTGGCACTGCCGGACGTACGCGGCAGGGTGACCGCTTGAAAAAAATTATACATAAATCCATCTAGGTTTTTATATACATTGAAATACAATGGTAGTTTTTGGTGGCAAGGAGGAAAAGGAGATGAAAAAACCGCTTTGGGAACCATCAGAGGGCCGCAAGAGAAATACCAATATGGCCCGTTTTCTGCACTTCGTGAACAAGAGATACCGCAAGAGCTTTACATCTTACGGCCAGCTGTACCACTGGTCGATTAACAAGATCCCTGAATTCTGGGCCGCAATGTGGGAATTCGGAGGTATTAAAGCCTCCCGCACCTATGACCGGGTGGCCAGCAACCTGAGGGATATGCTGGATTGTAAGTGGTTTGAGGGTGCCAGGCTGAACTTTGCCGAAAACCTGCTTCGCTACCGCGACAACCGTACCGCTATTGTATTTCAGGGTGAAAATCAAGGGCCGGTGCGAGTCACCTATGCTGAGTTGTACAACACGGTGGCGCGCCTGGCCGCATCCCTGCGCCAAGCGGGGGTGGAAAAAGGCGACCGGGTAGCCGGGTTTATGCCCAACATGCCCGAAACCGTCATCGCCATGCTTGCTAGCACCAGCATCGGCGCCATCTGGTCGTCGTGCTCCCCTGACTTTGGCTTCGGCGGGGTCATGGACCGGTTCGGGCAGATTGAGCCTAAAGTACTCTTTACAGCTGACGGCTATTTTTACAACGGTAAGAAGCACGATTCTCTGGAAAGGGTGGCCAGGGTCAAGGAGGAGATTGCTACGATAACGAAAGTGGTGGTGGTACCCTATACGGAAGAAAAACCGGATCTAAGGGCCATACCTGGAGCGGTTTACTACCAGGATTTTCTTTCTACACAAAGTACTCAAGAAATCCAATTTGAACAACTGCCCTTCGACCACCCGGTATACATCATGTACTCCTCCGGTACGACCGGTGCACCAAAAAGTATTGTGCACGGTGCCGGCGGAACCCTCATCCAACATCTAAAAGAACTAATCCTTCACTCCGACCTCAAGCGGGATGATACCATTTTCTACTTCACCACCTGTGGTTGGATGATGTGGAACTGGCTGGTAAGTTCCCTGGCTGTGGGTGCAACCATTGTACTGTTCGATGGCTCGCCCTTTTACCCTGATGCAGGTACACTCTTTAAGCTGGCCCAGGACGAAAAAATAACTGTGTTCGGCACCAGCGCCAAGTACCTTACCGCGGTAGAAAAAGAAGGTTTGAGACCTGGCGAGGAATATGACTTGAGCAGCCTCAAGGCCATTCTTTCCACCGGATCACCCCTCTCGGTGGAAAGCTTTGAGTACGTTTACCGGGACATCAAGCAAGACCTGTGTCTCTCGTCCATTTCTGGGGGAACGGATATCATATCTTGCTTTGCCCTGGGCAATCCCATGGGCCCGGTTTACGCCGGCGAGCTCCAGTGCCGGGGACTGGGTATGAAAGTAGAAGCCTACGACGAAAAAGGAAATCCCGTGTACAATCAAAAGGGCGAGTTGGTCTGTACGTCCCCCTTCCCCTCAATGCCTGTCGGTTTTTGGAACGACCCTGACGGCAAGAAGTACAGGAGCGCCTATTTTGAAACTTACCCAGGAGTCTGGCACCACGGCGATTTTATTGAAATTACCGAGACCGGGGGGGTTATCATCTATGGCCGTTCCGATGCCACCTTAAACCCGGGTGGTGTACGCATCGGCACCGCGGAAATTTACCGCCAGGTGGAGGTATTGCCTGAAGTTAAGGACAGTATCGTAGTTGGTCAAGACTGGGATAACGATGTACGGGTTATTCTCTTCGTCAAGCTGGCTGAAGGCATCGAACTGACAGGTGAGTTAATTGAAAAAATCAGGACTACCATCAGGGAAAACACCACGCCCCGCCACGTCCCGGCCAAGATTATCCAGGTGGCAGATATACCATACACCATCAGCGGAAAAAAGGTAGAGCTTGCCGTCAAGAAAGTGATCCACAACGAACCTGTCCAAAACCGGGATGCCTTGGCCAACCCGGAGGCACTGGACCTGTATAAAGATATCCCGGACCTGAAAACTTGACTTGCTTGGTTGGCTCTGTAACCAACATTCATACGGTAATGGTTTTTAGGGAATTTGACCTTGCTTTATCCTTAAAGGGTTTTCATGGGAGTTCATGGCCTTAAGGAACGAAAGGGGTTTAACAAAAAAATGTGACACACACAGGCTCTCAGGGTTCATGTGCTACAAGCTTTTGAATATGCAATTTTAAGGTGAGGTGGATACTCGTGGAAAAAAGGATCATAACTGCTGCCATCACAGGTGCCATACACACCCCTACCATGTCGCCCTATTTACCCATTACGGCGAAACAAATTGCAGAAGAAGCCGTGCGCGCCCACGAGGCGGGGGCGGCGGTAGCACATATTCACGTTCGAGACGAAGAGACCGGGCGTCCGGCATCTGATATGAATCTTTTCAGGGAAGTAGCTTCTTATGTAAAAGCCCGCTGTGACATGATAATTTGTTTCACTACCGGCGGTCGTCTCGGGGCAAGTGTAGAAGAGCGCATCAAAGTTGTGCCTACATTTGAACCAGAACTAGCGTCTTGCAACTTCGGTTCTATTAACTTTGCACTCTTTCATGTTTTAGAACGCCTAAAAGAAGTTAAGTATTCTTGGGAAAAAGATTACTTAGCCATGACAGAGGACTTTATTTTTCCGAATACCTTTAAGACTTTAAAAGATTACTCTAGATATTTTAAGAAATACAACACCAAGGCTGAAATGGAAATTTATGATGTGGGCATGATTAACAACGCAAGTTTTATGATTAACAGGGGGTTTTTTGAAAAACCGGTTTATCTTCAGTTTGTGATGGGGATCTTAGGGGGAATCCAACCATCAATCGAAAACCTGTTGTTTCTGTATAACAATGCAAAAAAACTTATCGGGGATTTCCAATGGTCAGTTTGTGCTGCCGGGAAACATCAGACAAATATGTGCACGGCTGCCTTGCTCATGGGGGGGCATGTCCGGGTAGGCCTGGAGGATAATTTATACTTGGAAAAAGGCGTGATGGCGAAAAGCAATGCAGAACAGGTGGCCAAGATTGTTCGTATTGCACGTGAATTGGGGATAGAACCAGCTAGTCCCCAAGAGGCACGCAAAATCCTAGGCCTCAAAGGGTTAGATAAAGTTAAATTCTAGCTTCTTTCACTCCTCCTGCTCCTTGGGAGCAGGAGGAGAAACCTTAGACGCGAGGAGATTTGCTGATGATGAAACTGGAAGAGATGCGGAATATCTCTGTCATCGGTGCTGGCATTATGGGCCATGGTCTTGCTCTTACCTACGCCCTAGGGGGCTATCAAGTAATTCTAAATGATGTTAGCGACACAATTCTTGATGCTGCACTGGAGCAGGTGAGAGACATTCTGGAACTTTATGCAGAAAGGAATCTCATCCAGGGAGCCGAGATAAAGGGTGTGCTTTCACGGATATCTGTCACAACCGACTTGCACGAAACAGTAGCAAGTGCTGATTTTGTTACAGAGGCGATTGTTGAAGACATTACGGAAAAAAGAAAGCTTTTTAAGATGCTTGATGCAATGTGTCCAGGACACACCATTATCGCAAGTAATACTTCATCACTGCTAATTAAGGATTTTGCTGCAAATATCACAAACCTTGAGAGATTGAACAAGATCTTGATTACCCACTGGTTCAATCCACCGCACATTATACCGGTTGTCGAAGTTGTCCAGGGAGATCATACCTCAGAAGAAACCGTCAATCTTGTTTGTGAACTCTTAGAGAAAGTGCGGAAGGTACCAATAAAAATAGCACGGGAAATCCCCGGTTTTTTAGTAAACCGGGTACAGTCGGCCATGTTTCGTGAGGTTCTGTCTTTATGGGAACAAGGAGTAGCCACTATAAAAGATATTGATCTGGCCATAAAGGGAAGTATGGGGTTTCGTCTGGCCAGCTTTGGCCCCTTTGAAATAGCTGACTTAGGGGGTGTAGATACATGGTACCGGGTTGCTGAAAACTTGTTCAAGGTACTTGATAATTCACGCCAACCACCAAGACAACTTAAAGAAATGGTGGACAGAGGAAAACTAGGTTTGAAAACCGGAAAAGGGTTTTATGATTACAGCGAGGACTCTCCTCAAGAAAAGCGGGGTAACAAAATTAAGGCAAGGGATATCGAATTCTTGGAGCGCCTAAAACGTTTATATTGATCAAGGTAGTCGAGCCCTAGGGTTGCTTTTAAGCTGCCCTGAGCCAAGAAATATAGATCTGACACTGGGAGGTCATCTTAAATGACTAAACTCATTACCGGTGGAACTGGCTTTATTGGAGCCGAGCTTGCACGGATACTTGTTGAGCGAGGCGAAAATGTAGTCCTCTTTGATATCGCGCCGAATTATAATCGCCTGGAAGGTATCGAAACAAAAGTAAAAGTAGTTCAGGGAGACTTGAGTAACTGGTCCGAGGTTTTTAATGTTGTTAAAGAAAATAGTATTCAATGCATTTATCACCTGGGCGGAATGTTAAGCGTCCCATCAAATGCAAACCCATGGGCTTCCTTTAGAGCTAATGTTTGCGGAACTTTTCATGTCTTGGAGGCTGCTCGTCTTTTTGAGGTTGAAAAAGTAATATTTTCAAGCACCTCCGCCACCTATGGTTTAGACACCGAGCCGGTCGTTACAGATAAATCAGTCCAGCGGCCGACCACCATGTACGGGTGCGGCAAGGTCTACGGTGAACTTCTCGGCAGATTTTACCTGAACAAATTTGGATTAGATTTTCGTTCCGTACGGTATCCTTCGATCATTGGTCCAGGCGTGAAAACCCCAGGAGTCGCCCAATATAACTCCTGGATGATTGAACATGCTGCCCTCGGGAAGCCCTTTGAATGTGATGTAACCGAAGAGACAACAATACCGGTCATGTATTTTAAGGATGCAGCAAGATGTGCGGACATGATATGTGAAGCACCGAAAGAAAAAATAAAAACAGTGAACTATAATGTGAATGGAATTTCACCGCAAAAAACTGCCAAGGAAATTGAATTAATCATAAAAAAATATCTTCCGGAGGCTGTTATTACTTATCATCCTAACCCTGAAATCATGAAATTCTATAAATCATTAAACATGGAAACATACGATGATACTAATGCTCGTGAAGAGTGGGGTTGGACTCCTCTCTATCAAACCTTTGAAAAAGTAGTGGCTGACTTTATTGAGGAAATTCGTCAACACCCGAAGCGGTACGGGATCACGTAGAACTGAACAGCCACGGGTGTTCCTTTGAGACCAGCAATCAAAGCTGGCCTTGGCTTTTTTGGTCAGGCGAATAACGTGCCCGAAGACGGGGTAGCGTGCAGCTGACAAGTCGCCTTCTACAGGCCTCAAGGGCTCACCATCACATCATCTCAGGTGTTGTGTTTTTTTCCTGCCCTCTACCAGCCAACTACGGGAGGCTGCCCCGTCCTCGGCTCGACCTTTTGGTTTCCATCTGCCGGCTTCGAGGAGGGCCTTTGTTGCAGTAGACTTGGATTCCACCCAGACCTTTCGACCTCTGATCATCTAGTGGCCGCTTGGACCCTGCAGCACCTAACCAACCACCACATGCAACCACCACATGTATTGAACCTGGACAGGCCTTATATGGGTCGAAGCCTGAGCATGCGCGGGTACTTTGGGCTCAAAGGGGGAGGGATGTGCTTGTTGGTTCAAGATATGGTTGATGTTCCACTGGCAGCAATGGTGGTGCTGCCGGTCCACACCTCTCCTAGCGAAGCTCTGAAGATCTTGGATGCCAACGGTGAAAGTGTCGGCGTCGTGGTGGACAAGAAAGGCTGCTTGCTGGGCAAGGTGAGGAGAGACCTGTTGCTGTCGGAAAGTGACCATGAGAACCTACGTCCTTTTCTGGAGCCTGTGGAAAATATCGTGCGTACTTTCGAGAACGCAACAGTTTTGGTTTCTTCCTTTCGAGACGGCCGTAGGAAGAAGGTGTACGTGGTAGATGAGGATGGCAACTTGGTTGGTGCCGTATCCTCAAGGAACAACGGTCTTAACACCTTGGTCAAGGCGAGCAGTTTACTGCCCATTCCTGACATTTTTGATGCCATGCATGATGCAATCATTGTCATCGATGAAACAGGAACCATTGTCTACGCCAACCATGCTTATTCACGCATCATCGGAGTCCAGGTGGGAAAAATTTTGGGCAAGAGAATGCAAACAGTAGAACCTACTTCACCCTGCCTAGGGGTTTTGAATGGTGATCCACCGATTCTAAACCGGTGTATACGGATTCAATCCCTTGGAATTGAAGTAATAGCCAGTATTACCCCAATTTATCAAGGTCAGAAAAAAGTAGGTGTTATTTCCGTTTTTCGCAGTATTGATGAGACCCTCAGGCTGAGCATCGAGCTGCAAAGGCTGAAGAACGCGGCCTCGAACCTGCAGCGAAAATCAAAACGAGAGCGCAAGCTCCCCCCGGCTTTTGCACATTTTGTGGGGAAAAACAAGCGTTTCCTGGATACCCTGGCCTTGGCAGCCAAGGTGGCGCCAACGGGTGCTACGGTGATGATCCGGGGAGAAAACGGTGTGGGCAAAGAGATTCTGGCCAAGGCGATCCATAACAGCAGCCCACGCAGCAGCCGTCCCCTGGTTAAGGTAAACTGTGCAGCTATCCCTGAGCAGTTGTTGGAGAGCGAACTTTTTGGCTATGAAGAAGGTGCATTTACAGGGGCCAAAAAGGGAGGTCGGATCGGGAAATTTGAATCGGCCCATAAGGGTACGCTCTTTCTAGATGAAGTGGGGGACATGAGCCTGGCCATGCAGGCCAAGCTTTTGAGGGCAATCCAGGAAAAGGAGATTGAGAAAATTGGTAGCAACCGGGTAGTACAGGTAGATGTACGGATAATTTCGGCTACCAATAAAGATCTGGAAGCCATGGTGGCCCAAAAGCGCTTTCGGGAGGACCTTTATTACCGCCTCAATGTAATGCCGATTATGATCCCGCCCCTACGGGAAAGAAAAGACGATATACCGTTACTGGCAGAGCATTTTATGAAGCAGTACTGCAGTGAACTGGGGAGAAAAGAAATCGTGATTTCCTCTGAGGTTATGGAGATATTCATAGCCTACAGGTGGCCAGGGAATATTCGAGAGCTTCAGAATGCTGTGGAGCATGGAGTTATCCTGTGCACTGACGGTGTCATGACTCCCGAGCACCTACCTTGGTACTTGCAGAAGGTATCGAGTCGAGTTCAGGTTAGTCAACCCAGCGGTGTGACGGCACTGCGCAAGCTGGTTGCCCAGGTGGAAAAGGAGGCCATCGTGGAAGCTTTACGGATGTGTAATAACAACAAGAGTGCAGCCATTAAGGCACTTGGCATTAGTCGGCGCACATTTTACGAAAAGATGAAGAAGTACCGGATACGGTAGGGCGTTGATTAAGCGCGCCCAGCGCAATTTTAGAACCTGTTGATGAAGGTAAAAGAGCTTGTGGGGGCCATGGAGATTATATACATTATAGCCGTACGTCTAAAAAGTATACAAAGAAAGGAGTGGTGTTGCGCTGTTTCATAAGGATGGGCTTCTAACAATTTAACCAAGAAACCTGTCTACAATCTATACATTATATATCTAATCTAAATATAAACACGGTGCTGAGGGTGCCTTGCGGGGTTTAGATTTAGATAAAGGTTGCGAGTGGTCGGGTGGAACCGCGGGGCAGGTATTCCTTCTGGTACTTGGTAATCTTGGCGCGATTTTTGCGATAAAGGGTTTGTGTGGTAGTAGCTGTAACCCAAATCAAAACCTACCTACCGCGGGTCTACGTGTACTTGGAGGAATGTCGAGAAACATCAAGCGGCATGCCTTGGCGCAAGAAGGGAGGGGGTAAAGGAAAGCAAGAGATATGCGAATTTTCGAACGATGGAGTAGTGACAGAGGCGATGCAGCTGAAGAAGTTCAGAAAGTGGTATTAACAACAAATTACAAAATCTTGTGATCGGAGGTAGGTGTGATGCAAAAAACCAGTGTGGATTGGCAAACATTTTTACCCACGCTAATTGTCTTGGCATTACTCTCTGTCTCCATTGCCATTAATCCTGAAGGAGCGGGCGAAGCTGTCAATTCAATGTTGGCCTTTATTACAAATCAATTTGGCTGGTCTTTTGAACTTTTTGTCCTGGGGATATTTTTCTTCTTGATGTGGTTAGCTTTTGGACCTTACGGAAAAGTAAAGCTGGGTACACCTGATGATGAGCCGGAGTTTTCATATTTTACCTGGATCGCGATGTTGTTTTGCAGTGGAATTGGTACTACCTTGTTGTACTGGTCTATTATCGAACCGATGTATTATCTCCAAGGACCACCGGTAGGCGTACAGCCTGGTTTTGAAGCAGGCTCGACTGTTGCAGCGGAATGGGCCGCCACGTACGGGTTATTTCACTGGGGGTTCTCCGCGTGGGCTGTGTATGCCATTCCGACACTACCAATCGCTTATGCACTTTACGTAAAGAAAATACCGGTTCTGAGGTTAAGTGCTGCCTGCAGGGGTGTCCTAGGTAAGCATACAGATGGTGTTATTGGTATAGCTATCGATGTACTCGCCATGTTTGGTATCGTAGGTGGTGTTGGAACTGCATTAGGTCTTGGGGTCCCGCTGATTTCGACTGAAATCAATGAAATCTTCGGCATCCCAGATACTTTCGGGCTGCAAATAGCGGTAATCTTGATTTGGTTGTCCATCTTTGGAACCAGCGTGTACCTAGGTTTATATAAAGGAATCGCAAAGCTGTCTAATTTCACCGTATACTTGGCCCTTGGCTTACTTGCATACGCATTCCTGGCTGGCCCCACGATGTACATCCTGAACCTAGCTACCAACAGTGTTGGCTTAGTCTTTGATAACTTTTTCCGCCTCAGCATGTGGACTGACCCAATAGCAGAAGGAGGATTTCCACAAGGCTGGACAACTTTTTATTGGGCCTGGTGGCTTGCTTTGGCGCCTTTGATGGGTATCTTCGTTGCTCGAATTTCAAAAGGGCGGACCATAAAGGAAGTAGTAATTGCTGAAACGGTATGGGGAACCCTGGGTTGCTGGGTGTTCTTCTTCGTTTTTGGTGGCTATACACTTAATTTGGAGCTGAACCAGATATTGTCCGTCAGCTCCATCATGTCAGAAAGCGGGACAACAAGGGCTGTTGTTGAGGTTCTCAAGACGTTACCCCTGCCAGGGCTCGTGATGCTCGTAACTTTGGTAATTTCATTTGTATTTTCTGGAACCACGTATGATTCCGCGGCCTATACGCTTGCCAGCGGCACAACTAAGGGCATCGGTCTTGGACAGGAACAACCTCCACGGTGGTTCAGGGCGCTGTGGGCGGTTATTATTACAGTTGTCGCAATTGCATTAATGCTCATCGGTGGATTGAAGGTTCTTCAGCTGTCATCTGTCGTCGCGGCATTTCCGTTAATACCAGTGTTTGTCATCATGGCCGTATCGTTTGTGAAATGGCTCCATGAAGACCATGGCAAGTACCTAGCTCCCTCGGCACGCAGTGTTGACCTGGGCAGCGGTTCAAGTCCATCGCTGGATGCTTAAACCTCTCGGGGTTCTTGAAGACGGGATTTCTTGGTGGAACGTACGTTGTTCCACCTTTCCTTTGTCTTGATCTGTGCCAGGAGTTGTTCCTTCGGGTCCAGCTTCGAGAGGATCGCCACGACATCCCGGCTGCCAGGACTAAAGCCAGAGACTGTCAACTAGTCCTCCATGGCGCCTTGCGGAGCGGCGGTACCATTGAGGATGAAAATTGACGGCGGTATTGTGCAAAGGTTGCACGCCAGGGTTGCTCCGGAGCGAGACCGGTTATGCGTCAGCCACAAAATCCAGGGTGGAGCCGGCATTTTCAGCAGGCAGCTCAGGGCTCAAAAGGGGTTAGATTCGCCGAAGAACGATCCTGTTTATGGAGAGGATGAGGACTACATGGACAGTAATGAAAAACTAAGAATTTCTTCAGAAATCCTGAGAAAGGCCAAGGAATTTGATGCTACTTTGGTTGGCATTGCGAGTGTCGAAGAACTCAAGAGAGCGCCTTCTTTTACTGTAGCTCCCAAGATGCCTGAATACAGCGGAGTTGGCGCGGATAAGGAGAAAATACCTGGCCTTGGAAGTGGAGAGGTGGCATGGCCAGAAGGGGCAAGATCGGTCATTGTGATCGCTTTTGCCCACCCAGAAAACCAACCTGAACTTGATTACTGGTATGGTAGTATTAGCCCCATTGGTAACAGAAGGCTGATGGCGACGATTAATAAGCTTGTGAAATGGCTAAACGAAACCTATGATGTGCGTCCATGTCATCTGCCGTATCATGTAGAAAGGGGAGGCATATTTTTAAAAGATGCTGCAGTACTGGGGGGCTTAGGGTGTATTGGGAAGAACAATATGCTTGTTACTCCTGAGTATGGACCAAGGGTGAGATTGAGAGCTATGACTGTAAATATAGATCTGCCTTCTACAGGACCTCTTAATTTCGACCCTTGCGCCGGTTGTGATGAGAGTTGTACCAAGGCATGCCCAGAAGAGGCTTTCAGCAAGCAGTTGTATAAAGCGAAAGAATACGGGAGAGAAGAACTCCCTGGAAGAAGGGGTAATTATGACCGTTTGGCTTGTAATATTCAAATGAAACTAGATGAGAACATCGCTGAGATCCAAGAAGCTGAGGATTGTGACCAGCCATTAAGAGTGGTAAAGTACTGTCGAAAATGTGAATTTGCTTGTTGGGTCGGGAAATAGAAGCTCCATGTCCAGGTGCAGCTTTGAACTTGGCGGGAGCAACTAACACTGGAGGACGGTGTGGACCGCGGGCCTGGGGGGCGAAGGGCTTGCGTAGAAACAGGCTTAGTCAATTTGGGTTTACTAAAGATGAATACGGCGGGGTGAAGACGGGGTACGGCTTACCTGAGACGGTGGCCGTATCTTTTTGTCTGTTCACCCTTCAGTGAACTTGTGAATCACGTCTTCACTGTGATATACTTCCGATCGCAGCCTGTGTCAAAAGAGGCCGGGCTTAACCAAGACGCGCCCCTGTAAATGCCCAGTGAGCGGTGACCCCGGGGGAGCGGTTTGTGTCACTGGCCGGGAGTAGTGGGAAACTGCGGTCCCTGGAGTAGACTCTTGCTGACTTCATTCCATGCTAAGAAAGAAGCTGGTTTGGTGACGGATTTGATTAGTATTTTTGGGGTGGGAGCTGCCGGGTGGGTACTGGCCAGGCTAGCCAGGATGCCTGCCCCGGCTATTATCGGTTCCATGTTGGCGGTTGGGCTGGCCAAGGCATCCGGTTTTGACTTTGCCCCGCTGCCGGCCTATTATCGACAGGTGGTCCAAATTGGTATCGGTACGGTTGTAGGGTTAAGGTTTACAGCCGGTACCTTCTGGCAGCTAAAACTAATGCTGGGTCCTGCGCTTTTGGTTGCCACCTGGATGGTGTTTACCGGCTTGGGAGCAGGATATGCCTTGCTTGCGGTCACCAACTTGGATCCTGCCACTGCGTTATTTGGTTCTGTCCCAGGTGGTATTGCCGAGATGTCCGGGATAGCTATTTTCTTTGGTGCTGACGGCGCCAAGGTTGCCCTTCTTCAGCTGTCGCGAATTCTCGTCGTGAGCTTCGTTCTTCCTCTTGTTGGCGAAAGGGTCGCCCGGCCAGAGTGTTCGGGTTCTGAAGTTGTGCTGAAGGACCTGGTAGCTGCTGCTGAAAACGATGCCCCACGCCCCAAGGCCGGTCCGCTCCCGGACGATTTTTCATGCCGGACGGTCCCTGGAGATGAGCCGGCGTTCTGCATTAAAACTGTACTGCCGAAAGCCTTGACCGTTACGGCTGGTGCCATTGGAGGGATCATCGTATCATTGTTGGGCGTTCCAGCTGGTGGAATGGTCGGCGCCATGTTGACCGTGGGCTCTTTGAAGGCGGCAGGTGTTAGTCTTGAAACACCCTTTCCCTGTTTCCAGGAGGCTGCTCAGCTGGGAATTGGCTGTCTCATCGGGATGAGCTTTTCGCCCGAAACCTTGTTGGCAATGACCGGAGTGGCTCTACCTGTTGCTGTCCTTACTACGATCATGCTGGGCAGTGGCTTGCTTCTCGCCCGGGTTCTGCGGCTGCTCACAGGTTGGGATCCTGCTACCTGCCTCTTTGGGACGGCTCCAGCTGGTTTCACCCTGATGGTTCTGCTTAGTGAATTTTACGGGGGTTCCAGCTCCCGTGTAGCAATGCTGCACTTGGTTAGGTTAACGAGTATGATCCTGATCATGCCCGTTGTCTTTGGGTACTTGGTAAAATAGGGCTTAAAGGGCTGGTGACGGAGACATCGACCGTGGTGTACTTTATTCGAAAGTGGACTAGGTTTTCTGAGAAGCTAAGGACGGTTCGGGTCTTTTTTTTATTTCCGAGGGAAAGCAGGGGAAAGGTTTCTGTCCCTGCTTTCCACTTTATCAACCTTTCTCATCATTTCTCCCGCCAATGAACACACCTAACAAATCTCCGACAACGTAGATCCCAAGGGTGAAGATAGCCCCAACTTGTTCGAGATCTGACCGGGTCAAGGCCGCGAAATTGAGCATGACGCACAAGGAACTCCTGGCGCAGGCGGGCGAACTAACTGGCGATTCATGAAATTACAAATAAGCACACTTTTTTGAAGGATATTTAAAAGACAGCGTCGAAATGCATTATTGCCCACTTCTAGCTCAATATGGACATTATATCTAAGAATTAAAACATCCGGACTGCACCTTAGTTCTGCCGTGCTGACGTGTTAGGTATTGCACAAAGAATTTAGCGAAAATGAAAAGTTAAAGGGAGGCATTTTATACACCATAGGCCTACGTGTTGTGGGTACGGCGAAGATACGGGTAATTGTTAAGAAATTTCGGTGAAAAAGGGGGGAAGAAATGAGGGGGATAACTTGATATTCCTAGGAAGATCGCATTCGAAATTGTCATGTAAAACCAAAAAGATCAGTAAGGGGGTCCGCGTCTTAAGTGAAAAGTAAAATAATTGCGATAGCCTTGCTTTTTCTGTTTGCCATCACCCTTTTCGGCTGCGCCCAGGCTGAGCAAACAACAACTGATAACGACAATACTACAGCGCAAGCAGAACCCAAGGAAGTTATTACATGGAAAGTACAGGGTTTTACACCTGCAGGAACACTTTATGATGATTGGGGCAAGCACCTGGCAAATCTAATTACCGAACTTTCAGGTGGCCGTTTGGTTATTGAGTGGTATCCATCAGGCGCTATTGTCCCAGCTTTTGAGGCTCCCGCTGCTGTTCGCGATGGCATCTTAGATGCTGAATTCGGTTATTCGGGTATCTGGGCAGGCATTAAGTTTGCTGCCCCGTTGTTTACCGCTACTCCCGGACTTTTCAGTGATGCTCGCGATATGCTAATGTGGCTCTGGCATGGTGGCGGAATGGAGCTATGGAGTGAGATGGTGGCAGACTACAACGTTGTGGTTTTCCCGGCCGGGCTCATTGATAGCGAGATTTTTATGTGGTCAAATGAACCCTTACGTACCCTGGAGGATTTGAAGGGCAAGAAGCTGCGTATGATGCCGCTGATGGGCAAGATCCTGGAGGAGAAAGGTTATTCCGTGGTCTTCTTGCCTGGCGGTGAGATTATTCCTAGCCTTGAAAGAGGGGTTATAGACGCTGCTGAATATAGTATACCAGCTTTCGATATCACCTTGGGCTTTCAAGATGTGGCAAAATACTACCATTTCCCGGCCATTCACCAGCCTAGTGGTGTGCAAGAGTTCGTGATTAACAAGGATAAGTGGAACGCCTTGCCTGATGATTTGAAGCGAATCGTAGAGTATGCGACCCAAATCAATTTGTTATACACCTGGACTCAGCAAGGAGCTCTAAATATAAAAGCGCTGGAAGAATTTGAGAAAATGGGCTTGGAGAAAGTTGTCATGGAAGAAGAAGCAGTAAAAGAAATGATGAGATGGATAGACGAATGGTTCGCAGAAAAAAGTAAAGAAGATCCCTTCTTGGCTCGGGTTCGTGAGTCTCAGATTGAGTTTGCTAAGTGGTGGTTTCCATATAAGCAATCAATGATGCTTCCATATCCTGACTGGGCTTTAGAAGAGTAAATATGCAAGCTAGACCTTTCAAGAGGATCTGCTGACCTTAAAGGGCGGAGAAGGAGTCTAGAAGAATACATCCGGAGCCAGGCGTCCTCGGTACAGGTCAAATCTCTTACGATGCACTTAGCTGCCGAAGGGCAGGCAGGAGAGAGATTTCCCCCGAGGGGGCCTGGCTCATTACCCAGGGTTACCCACCGGTTCTTCTAGGCTTGCCCGGGGCAGATAGGATTTTCTTGTGTGGCCGGGCGGGAGAGGTACTTGCGGCGAGCACAACCATCAGCCCGAAAGATCGCCTGCTTCGATGAGCACCCGTCCGGAGCTCGGCCGAAGCCAGGCGGTGCTTAGTGAAGCTGGAGGCCGATAAAGGGGTTACCCTGGAGGACACGTGGTGCTGGACTGACCAATAGGAACTGGCCCGTAAGCAAGAACGTCAGAAGAAAGGATACAAGTAAAGGAAGATGACTATGAAAAAACTAAAATTTTTACTTGGCTTAATAAGCAGGTTTAACGAAAGAGTAGGAAGTTACTTTGCTTGTTGGCTGATCTTCCCCTTGATACTGGTAATCACTTACGATGTGATTTTTCGCTATTTTTTTAACAAGACTAGTATCTGGGGTTATGATATGGCATGGATGCTTTACGCTGCGTTTGTTTTTCTAGGTGGTGCCTATACACATGTCCATGAAGGCCATGTAAAAGTTGATATCATTTACAACCTTTTTTCGGCACGTGTTCGTGCATTAATAGATGTTATTTGCCACCTAGTGTTTTTCTTTCCTGCTTTTATTGCGTTAACTCTCACCAGTTACAACCTGGCGTACAAAGCCTGGATATTTTCAGAACGCTCTCCCTATACTAACTGGCAGCCTCATACCGGACCGATAAAGACTATCTTAGTGATAAGTATCTTACTCATGTTGTTTCAAGGGATAGTAGTATTTTCCACTCAATTGATAACTCTAGTGAAAGGAGAAGACCATGAGTCCTGAAATTTTAACTCTACTGATGTTCTTGGGGATTTTAGTTGGAGTATTTGCCGGCTTTCCTATTGGTTTTACCCTGGGTGGGTTAGCTCTTATCTTTGGTTATCTCGGCTGGGGCCCTCAAATTGTCCCCCTTTTTGCCTCCCAAGCCTACGGCTTAATGACGAATTTTGTGATCATTGCTGTTCCCTTGTTTGTATTTATGGGATGTATGCTGGAACAGTCTGGAATCGCCGAGCAGGCCTTTGATGTGATCTATAAGTGGTTTGGCAGAATAAAAGGAGGACTAGCTTTAGCTACTGTAGTAATTAGTACACTATTTGCCGCCTGTACTGGTATTGTGGGAGCTTCAGTGACCACGATGGGCCTGATAGCTTTACCTTCAATGTTAAGCCGCGGTTACGATAAATCCCTAGCTACTGGCACTGTAGCTGCCGGAGGGACCCTGGGAATATTAATACCACCCAGTATTATGCTTATTCTCTATGGTCCGATGGCAGGTGTCTCTGTTGTGGAACTTTTTGCTGCTGCCATTATCCCGGGTTTACTTTTAGCCGGACTTTATTCTTTATATATCTTCATTAGATGCCAGTTACAACCTGATTTAGCCCCTATCAGCCCTGAAGAAGGCCGTGAGACAATATCACTAATTTCCCTACTGGTCAGCATGAAGACCTTTCTTCCTTTTATAGTTCTTATATTAGCTGTTTTAGGAGCGATTTTTTTCGGTATTACTGCTCCTACAGAGGCTGCTGGTTTAGGTGCTCTCGGCAGCATCATTATTGCAGCAGCTCATCGTAAATTAACGTTTAAGACGATGTACGAAGTGAGCAAAACTACGCTACGAGTATCTTCCATGATCATCTTTGTTGCCTTGGGTGCTTACACCTTTACCGCTGTCTTTTTTGGTATTGGTGGTGGGAGAATTGTCGCTAACTTTATCAGCGGGTTAGGCCTAGGTGCCTACGGGGTTTTGGCTGTTGTCTTGTTTCTTACTTTCTTACTGGGTATGTTCATTGACTGGGTAGGTATTTTGCTGATTATTGTTCCTATCTTTATCCCGATTTTGAAGATGTATGGATTTGATCCTTTATGGTCGGGTATGCTCATCATGATTACCTTACAATCATCTTTTCTTACTCCGCCGTTCGCTTATGCACTTTTTTATATTAGAAGTATAACATCCAAAGAGGTAGAATTAATTGATATTTACAAAGGAGTGGTTCCTTTTGTTTCCTTGCAATTGATAGGACTAGTTCTTTCTATATTATTCCCACAAATTATCACCTGGCTCCCTGGAATCATAAAGTGATGGGGATAACCGTTTGATGATCAATCGAAGCCTTCTCAAGCTCAACCCCCCGATTAGCCAGGTACGCAACCAGAGCCTTGTTGGTCGGGGAGTTTTTTTCTGCTGGGTGCCAAACTCCCCCTGGAGACTGGCGTCGTCCTCACCCACCGACGTCAGGCGGTCAAGCTTCTCGAGTTGCTTCCGTCGTGCCTGCCAAGTAGATGGATGACATCACGGTTGTTGAAAATCTTAAAAGCGCTCATACAGTGAGCTCTCAGCCTGTAACGTTTTCGTGGTTATCCATGGTCTTGTGCCACTTTGCAATATTTTGAGAGCCTAATCCTTACATTTGCCTGCCAGGACAACCGTCAAGTCACCTTAAGACCCTCTGCTTCAAGCCAGTCTCCCCTCCCCTCATGCTGCACCACAAGAATATCACTTCATCATCCACGGAGGTTCTTAACGTCCGGCGCTGTTTCATTGGTCTTGATCCCGGATGCGGCATTCGGCGTAAGCCTCCAGTCCCCAGGTTTTCAGAAATCTTTGGCATACTTGCCATCTTTTGCAAATAGAATTTACTGAGAAGTTGTTGGTGATGCCGCTGGCTGCTGGTCGCGGCACCGGCGCAATAATGAAAATAAGTCAACTTACCGGGAGGTGAGAACCTGTGAAGCTCTTCAATTTAGGGACTGTCCCCAATTTTGACTCCATGGTTAGCTTCCACGCCCTGGCGCGCATGGGAATCGAGTCCTTGGTGGTGGTTTCACCGAAAACCCCCTACGTGAGTGTGGGGTATTTTCAGGACACGGCCAGGGTTTTAGATGTCGACCGGTGCCGGGCCTTGAACTTGCCCATTATCCGGCGGGAAGTAGGTGGAGGGTGTGTCCTTCTTGATGAGAACCAGGTGTTTTATCACGTGATTCTTAGAAAGGATAATCCCATCCTCCCAAGGACCATCGACGGGATTTACCGCAAGTTTTCCCAACCGCCTATCAACACCTATGCTCACTTTGGGGTAAAGGTTCATTTCAAACCAGTTAATGACTTGGTTACTCCTGAAGGTAAGAAAATCGCGGGAGAGGGAGGCGCCAATATTGGCGATTGCATGGTCTTTGTAGGGAGCATCATCATGGATTTTAACGTCAAGATGATGGCCCAGATTTTACGGCTTCCTGACGAGAAATTTCGGGACAAGGTTTACAAGACCATGGAAAACAGTATTTCATCCCTGAAGGAAGAACTGGGGCAGACTCCGCGCCGGGAAGAGGTAGAAGAGGTGCTGGTGGAGGAGTTTCGTAAAATCCTCGGCCCGCTGGAAGAGAGTTCATTAACCCCTGAAATCAAATCCCAAATGCAACTGGTGGAAAAAGAACTCACCGCAGAAAACTTTTTATTTGACGAGCGTTTCCAACGCCATGAGGCGATAACCATCAAAGCCGGTTCCTATATCGGATACGGTAATTACAAGGCCAAAGGGGGCCTGATTTCCACTACCGTCACTCTCAACGATGACAGAATAGAGGCAGCGAGCATCTCGGGGGACTTTACTCTCAACCCCAAGGAGGCCATAACCCTCTTGGAAAGATGCCTGGATGGGGTTGCTCCATGCCAGGAGGCGGTGCACCGAGCCTTCAGGCGTGTCATTGAAGCCAACCATTTAAGTATTCCCGGGGTCGACGCTGAGGATTTGAGCCGTGCCGTAATGGATGCCATCGGGTAGTTGCTGGAGGACCAGGCCCTGACCGCGGCAACAAGGTGCTCAAGGGGGTGGATAACGGGGAAAGCTGGCGCCCCCTCGAGGGGCCCAAAAAAAGGGTGCGGCATGATCAATGTGAGGGATTACGATGGCGGTACGAGTAGGACTGGTATCGGTTCATGGAGGCTTGTGTTCAGGGTTTGAAAGAGCCGGATGGCACCAGGCAGTCCATGCTGATTAACCTTGTGGCCAGTAAGGCATGGTACTTTGCTAGAACCCATTGAGAACCGGGGAGGGAGAATAATGGCGCTTTCTCAAGAGAAGCTCCTTGAACTTTACAGGAAAATGGTCACCATCAGGGTGTTCGAGGAAAACACGGCAGAGCTTTTTGCAAAGGGCGAGATTCCCGGCTTCGTCCACCTCTATGTTGGTGAAGAGGCGACGGCAGTCGGGGTTATTGCCCACTTAAAGGATCATGACTACATTGCCAGCACCCACCGGGGCCACGGCCACCTCATTGCCCGTGGTGGTGACGTGAAGCAGATGTATGCTGAGTTGTTCGGCCGAAAAACCGGCTACTGCAAGGGAAAAGGAGGTTCCATGCATATTGCCGACTTGAGCCTGGGCTTTTTGGGGGCCAATGGTATTGTGGGAGCTGGTCTGCCCCTGATTGCCGGGGCGGCCTTTGCCTGCAAGTACCGCGGAGACGATGGTGTGGCCGTATGTTTCTTTGGTGATGGTGCTTCCAACCGGGGTACCTTCCATGAAGCCTTGAACATGGCGTCTATTTGGAAACTGCCCGCGATTTTCGTTTGTGAAAACAACATGTACGCAATTTCTCTCAGCCAAGAGCTGCACCAAAACATTGATGACGTGGCTGACCGGGCAGCTGCCTACGGCCTTCCGGGCATCAGCGTGGATGGTAACGACCTCTTTGCCGTTTACGAGGCGGCGGAAGAGGCGGTCAAACGGGCCCGTAACGGCGACGGGCCAACCTTGATCGAAAGCAAGACCTACAGGTGGCGCGGGCATTTTGAAGGCGATCCCGTTGTTTACAGGACGGAAGAAGAACTCCAAGCCTGGAAGAAGAAAGACCCGATTGAACGGGCCAAAAAGCGGATGATGGAAACAGGTGTTTTGACCGAGGAGGAAGACAAGGCCATTTGGGAAGAAGTCAGGAGCGAGATCCAAGAGGGTATTGAGTTTGCCAAGAACAGCCCGTTGCCTGAAGAAGAAAGCCTCCTGGAAGATGTTTACTGTGAATAGACTCTGGGACAAAGAGTAAAGGGGTGAAATAAATGCCGGAGATGACCTACCTGGAAGCGATTAACACCGCCCTGCGGGAGGAAATGTCCCGGGATCCCAGTGTTTTTGTCCTTGGTGAAGATGTAGGGGTGTTTGGGGGTTGTTTTGGGGTTACCCAGGGGCTGCTGGATGCCTTCGGACCGGAACGGGTCTTGGATACCCCCATTTCCGAGACGGCCATCATCGGGGCCTCGGTGGGCGCAGCCGCCGCCGGGTTAAGGCCGGTAGCCGAAATCATGTTCATGGACTTCATGGGTGTCTGCATGGACGAAATATTCAACCAGGCAGCGAAAATACGCTACATGTTCGGTGGTAAGGCAGCCATTCCGATGACCCTTCGAACCCCTTGTGGGGCGGGTCTTGGGGCAGCGGCCCAGCATTCACAAAGTATGGAAGCCTGGTTTGCCCATATCCCTGGTCTAAAGGTGGTCATGCCTTCGACCCCTGCTGATGCCAAGGGGCTCCTCACCAGTGCCATTAGGGATGACAACCCCGTGATCTTTATTGAGCACAAGATGCTCTACGGTGTCAAAGGTTCGGTTCCAGACGGCGAGTACGCCATTCCCCTGGGCAAAGGGGATGTCAAGCGGGAGGGAAGTGACGTGACAGTGGTGGCCACCTCCCTGATGGTGCACAAAGCCCTGGCTGCCGCGGAGACCTTGGCTGAGGAAGGGGTCGAGGTCGAAGTGGTTGACCCGCGTTGTCTTGTGCCCCTGGATCAGGACACGATTCTCAAGTCGGTGGCGAAGACGGGTAAGCTGGTGGTGGTCCATGAAGCAGTCAAGAGCGGTGGTATCGGCGGTGAAATTGCTGCCATCGTGGCTGAAGAGGGTTTTGATTTCCTGGATGCACCCATCAGGCGTATCGGGGCGCCCTTTGCGCCAATTCCCTTTGCTTCGAACCTAGAAAAGGCCTATATCCCCAGTGAAGAGACCATCATTGAAGCGGTAAGGTCTTTAGCATAGCTGGCACGTGGTTGGGAATGGACGGCTTCAGGGTGGAAGCCTGGGCCGTTCATTCCCTCTTTGTGCAGAATGCGGGGAAGGGGTGTCAGAGTGCCCACTGTCGGGATTATTGCCAATCCGGCCTCCGGCAAGGATATCAGGCGTTTGGTGGCCCACGCCACTGTCTTTGATAACCTTGAGAAAGTGAATATTGTCCGGAGAGTTTTGCTCGGCCTTGAGGCGGTAGGGGTTACCCGGCTCTTATTCATGCCTGACTATTTTGGCATTATCCAGCGGGCCCTGGAAGGGCTTACCGGTGACTACTCTCTGAAGATGGACGTGGAATGCTTGAAAATGCCCCTTACCGGAGAACAAGAGGACTCCCTGGTGGCGGCTAGGCTCCTGGCAGAAGAGAAGGTCGGGTGTATCGTCACCCTGGGTGGGGATGGGACCAACCGGGTGGTAGCCAAAGGCTGCCGGCAGGTACCGCTTGTACCGATCTCTACCGGGACCAATAATGTTTTCCCATCCATGGTGGAAGGTACCATCGCCGGCATGGCCGCCGGCTTGGTGGCCACCGGGAAGGTTGCGCCGGAGGTGGCCCTGACCAGGAACAAAAAGATTGACATTTACGTTAACGGCTCCTGGGAAGACATGGCCCTGGTTGATGTGGTAGTCCTGAAAGAACAATTTGTCGGCTCACGGGCTATTTGGCATGAAAGGAAAATCAAACAAGTTGTCGCTACCTGCGGTGAAGCCACCAATCTTGGCATCACGTCCATGATCGGCGCCTTGCATCCCCTCCCGCCCGCTGACCCCCGGGGTATGGCTGTGAAGGTCGGTACCGGCAGGACCAAAGTGTTGTCTGCCCTTGGACCGGGTTTGATAAAATCCGTGTCTATAGCTGAATACCGTTTTCTTGACCCGGGTGAAAGGGTGGTGGTGGAGACCATACCGTGTGTGATGGCTGTTGATGGTGAACGTGAGGTGGAGGTCGGAAGCCGGGACCGGGTGGAACTGGTACTCAACTGTGATGGTCCGCTTGTTGTAAATATTAAGGCTACCATGGATGCAGCTGCCCGGCGGGGTGTCTTCAGGTGTACCCAGGGTCATGGGAGCTCGTAGTTTCTCTTGGAGGGGAGAATGATGGCCGTAAAAGTAGTGATGCCGAAACTCGGTCTCACCATGAAAAAAGGGAAGGTTGCCAGGTGGCTCAAAGAAGAGGGCCAGGAGGTTACCAGGGGCGAGGACCTGCTGGAGATTGTAACGGAGAAAATTGCCAGTACGATGGAAGCCCCGGCCAGCGGTATCCTCTACAAGATCCTGGCCCCAAAGGGGAGTATTGTCCCCGTCGTCTCCCCGGTTGCCGTCATCGCCGAACCGGGTGATGATGAAAAGACCCTCCAACAAATGGTAAAAGAAGCTGAGGCTGAACTGGCCAACACCCGGGTGGAGGCCAGGGAGGCGAAGAAGACCGTCAAAGAGCCCAAGAAAAGAGGGGTTGACCTCATCCGGACGGGGAAGGCCCGCAGGATATCCCCGCGGGCCCGGCGCCTGGCGGAGGGAAAAGGGGTTGACCTGGATTACGTGCCCGGTACGGGTCCCGGCGGGAGGGTGACGGAAAAGGACGTCAGGGAATACCTCGAGGAACTAGACCGGGAGAAAGAGCCAGAAGTAATTCCGTTGGAAGGGATGCGCGGTATTATTGCGGAGCGCATGACCGAAAGCCACCACCGGGCGGCAAGGGTCACCATTTTGCAGGAGGTGGATGTTACCAATCTTCAGGACCTGAGGGTCAAGATCAATGAGGTCTTCCAGCAGCAGGGCCGAGGCAAGGTGTCCTATACAGACCTGATTGCCGTCCTGGTTGCCCAGGCCCTTAAGGAACATCCCCGGCTTAACGGCCGGGTACTTGAAGACAGGGTTGAACTTTACAGCGGGGTCAACATGGGCATCGCCGTTGCCCTTGATGACGGGCTCGTGGTACCGGTGATTCACAAGGCACACCGCCTTTCCCTGGAACAAATGTCGGAAAGGATCAAGTCTGCGGCCCAAAGGGCGAGGGACGGGGACCTGGAACCGGAAGAACTCGAGGGTGGTACCTTTACCCTTACCAACCTGGGGATGTTCGGGGTTGAGGGCTTTACACCCCTCATTAATCCCCCCGAAACGGCCATCCTGGGTCTTGGCACCATTTCCGAAAAACCGATGCTCAAGGATGGAATCCTGGAGCAGCGTCTTTGTATGACCCTGAGCCTCTCCTTTGACCACCGTGCTGTTGATGGAGCGCCGGCGGCCCTGTTCTTGAGCCGGGTAAAGGAGATGATGGAAAACCCTCATTTGCCCTTTCAGATGGATGCCCCCCAAGTGAGTCGGCCCCTGGTGGCCGCTGGAAGGCGGGACCCTCGGGCCTTGGTCCAGGCCTTTGCTGATGGAATGGAGTGGCTGAACGACGAGGCACCAGACCTGGCCCTAGGCTTCGATGCTTTGATGGCCCCTGTTTTTGCCGAGGGTGAGCTTTCCACCAGGGTGAAAGAGCTCATTGCGGTAGCCCTCTCGGTCCATATCAGGTGCGAGTACTGTATTCCCTACCATGTTCACAAAGCTGTAGAGGCCGGAGCTCATCCTGATGAGATCCTGGAAGCGGCCGCGGTGGCATTGGGCTTTGGCGGCGGGTCGGCCATGGCCTACGTGGTAACCCTGGTCAAGGAATGTATCGAGGCCTTTTCTTAAGGGTAGTGATCAAGGAACCCTGCGACCACGGGCGCCAGGTGGCAGCCGGTTGTTTGCGCGGTTCGAGGGGGGCCAAGCGGGCAGGGCGCAGGAGCAGGAGAGGGAGGGGGAAGGGTCCTGGCAGGTAAGGTTTCTTATCTGAACCTTGGTTTCATGGATTACGGGAAGGCTTACTGGATTCAAAAACGACTTCACCAAAGGCGGGTAGCCGGGCTAACCAGGGATGTGCTCATCCTGGTGGAGCATGCCCCGGTGCTTACCATGGGGCGTGACGCTGGGAGAGAGCATATCCTGGTCGGGGATGACGTGCTGCAAAGACACGGCATCTTAATCTACCAGGTGGAACGGGGCGGTGACGTAACCTACCACGGGCCTGGGCAGTTGGTAGGGTACCCGGTTCTTGACTTAACCCGGTGGGGCAGGGACCTGCACGGCTACGTGAGGCGGCTCGAGGAAGTTATCATCAGAACCCTAGCCTGTTACGGGGTGACAGCGGGGCGTCGAGAGGGTTACCCGGGTGTCTGGGTAGGTGACAAAAAGGTTGCTGCCCTGGGGGTAGCGGTGAAGAGATGGGTGACCATGCACGGGTTCGCCTTCAACATCAACAGCCACCTGGAACACTTCCAGTTCATTGTGCCCTGTGGTATTTCCGAGTACGGGGTTACTTCCTTGGCCGAGGTTCTGGGCCAAGAACAGGATTTTCGGGAGGTGTCCCGGGTGCTCAAGAAGCAGTTTGCGGGGGTTTTTGGGATCGAACTGGTTCCGGTGGCCCTGGATGGTCTTCTTTTTGGGGACAAAGGTCTTCCGAAGACGGGTGGACCCAGCCCCTAGCGAATTCTCACCCCTTTTGCTGGTGCTGCCGAGGGGGACGGGAAAAGACCCTGGAAGACTTGGGTTAAGGATGTATCCGCCCACGTTTTCAGGGTAAGAACTGAGGGGCGTAGTGAAGGAGATGGAACCGAAGGGCCTCCAGGCCGGCCAAAAGCCCTTCGTCCGGATGGTGTCCAATTGGCCCGTAGGCACCGAAGATAGGGAGTGCCCTGGAGGAGTGCCTTCTGAATGAAGGGGTTGAACGGTAATGGGTGACAAGGAAGATGAAAAGGTGGCTCAGTTTTTCCAAGAAGCCCATAAAATACAGCCAAGAGCGGGGGCCAAGGCCGGCGTGGCTGAAGGTACCTGTTCCCGACCAAGGGGCACTGCACGCGATGGAGACCCTGCTGCGTGGTGCCGGCTTGCACACGGTGTGTGAAGGGGCCTTGTGCCCCAACATTGGCGAGTGTTTTGCAAAAGGGACGGTTACCTTCATGATCCTCGGTGACACCTGTACCCGACACTGTCGTTTTTGTGGGGTGGGCAAGGGCCAGCCCCAAGTGCCCCGGGAAGAGGAACCCGAGAAGGTGGCCTGGGCGACACGGCAGCTGCGGCTGCAGCACGTGGTGATTACTGCGGTGACCCGGGATGACCTGCCCGAGGGTGGGGCAGAACACTTTGCCCGTACGGTGAAGGCCATTCACAGGATCGCGCCTGGAACAACGGTGGAGGTGCTGGTTCCAGATTTTCAAGGTTCCGAAAAGGCCCTCAGCCTAGTGGTGGATGCCCAACCGGAAATAATTGGCCATAACGTGGAAACCGTACCTCGGCTCTACCCTGAGGTGAGGCCAGGCGCGGATTACGGGCGCTCCCTGAACTTGTTGGAAAGGGTGAAGAGGCTGGACCCTGGTATCAAGACCAAATCGGGGATGATGCTGGGATTGGGAGAGAAGGAAGCAGAGGCTTTGGGGGTATTGAGGGATTTAAGGGGAGTCGGCTGTGATTTTGTCACCTTGGGGCAGTACCTGCGGCCCACGGGAAAACAGCTGCCGGTACGGCAATACATCACCATCCAGGCCTTTGCGGAGTTGGGACGGCGGGCCAGGGAAATGGGCTTTGCCCACGTGGTATCCATGCCTTTGGCCAGGAGTTCGTACCAAGCTGGGGAAGCTGTTACAAGCCTTGCTGGGGGAGAGAAGTAAGGGGGTATCAAGCTGAGCTACAAGAAACCGAGGAGCAGTCTCCTTTAAAAACCTGCTGGCGGCATGTTCTGTTCCTACATAACTTTATCATGGATACCCATTGAGGGTGAGGAGGACGGAAGAAGAAATCCCTCGGAACAACGTTGGTGGAGGTGTGAACCAGATGGCCGTCGTCAAGGGTTACGAAATTCCCGAAGGGCTTTACTATACCAAAGACCACGCCTGGCTCAAAGTTGAGGGTGGTAACAAGGTTCGCGTTGGTTTAAACGATTTTGCCCAAAAGCTAGCGGGCAAGATCTCTTATGTTAAGGTGCCAAGGGTCGGTAAGGAGGTAACCCATGGTAAGGTCCTTTTCTCGCTGCAGGCGAAAAAATGGACCGGTAAAATCATGGTGCCCCTGGCCGGGATGATTGTGGAGGCTAACCGGGACTTACTTCGTCGTCCTGGGCTGCTAAACCAGGACTGTTACGGAAAGGGCTGGGTGGCTGTCATCAAGGCTGCCAACCTGGCGCAGGATTTAGCCCGGCACTTGACCGGTGAAGCCGCTCACCGTTGGATAAGGAAAGAAGTAGCCCGGGTGGAGGCTGAGAGGGGAAAGAAGTGATTCAGCTACCCAAGAACCTAAAGGAACGGTTTGGGTCACGATGCACAGATTCACGGTTTGAATGTTCCTTTTACGGCCGAGATGTTGCCTACATTCCACCTTTCTTGGTGCGGCTCCTCACCCGGCCGGTACCAGACATGGTCTTCAGACCCCTTTGTGCCGAGGAAGTGAGTGAAATCATCGCCTTTGCAGGCCGCCGGAGGCTGGCGGTGACCCCCAGGGCCGGAGGTTCCACGGCCCTGGGAAGCTGTGTGCCGGTCAAGGCCGGCATCGTCATTGATTTGAATGGTCTGAAAGGTGTACTAGGTTTTGAGGCGGGCAAGGAAAAGGTCAAGGTGTTGCCTGGTACCACCTGGGCAGAACTGGACGGTTACCTGCGGCGCAGAGGTTATTGTGTGCGTTCCTATCCCAGCAGTTTCCATGTTGCCACCATCGGTGGGTGGCTCTCCGGGGGAGGATGCGGGGTCGGCAGTCTTCGTTATGGTCCCCTGGTGAACCAGGTGAGTTCCCTGGAGGTGGTTCTTCCTTCAGGGGAAATAAGGAGGGTAACTAGGCATTCCCAGCCCTGCGTGTCGTGGTTTGCCGCCGCTGAAGGGACACTTGGGGTCATCACAGGGGTAGAACTCAAGGTGAGGACGCTGCCTGAAGCGACGCGGCATTTCTTGCTGGCCAGCAAGGAACCTGGCGGCCTTTTTGAAGCGGCCAGGGATTGTGCCCGCGGGTTGGCCCACCCTGTCTACAATCTCCATTACAACAGCCGGTCCCTGAACTGGGCCTTGCAAACGGGTGGACTGGCACCTGAACCACTGGGCAGGTACCATACCTTGGCCGTGAGCTTGGAGGGAACCCCGACAGACCTGGACCGGGCAGGGGAGTCTATCTGGTCGATGGTCAAAGGGTATGGATTGACAATGTTGGATGACTCTTTGGCCCTCGAAGAATGGGAGAACAGGTTCCGGCTTTTGCGCATCAGGCGTCTTTACCCTTCCCTGCTTGCCTGTGAACTGCTGGTGCCGACAGCCTCCTGCCAGCAATACCTTGAGGAGGTGGAGAACCTGGGACGGCAGGCCGGGGTCAGGATGCTCACCTATGCTCACATCATTTCCCGGGACCAGGCCCTGGTGATGACCCTCTATTACTCAGATGAGGGAAACCCCTTCAGGTACCTATGCGATGCCAGCTTAACGGCCCGCATTTACCGCACCGGGTGCAGGCTTGGGGGAGGACCCTACACCATTGGTTTCTGGAATACACCTTACTTGCATTTACAGAAAATCCACCACCCGGACAGACTGCAGGAATTGCGGCAGCGCAAGTTGTTGCTTGATCCCCAAGGGATTCTGAATCCTGGGAAGGTTTATGGGCCAACACCCCTTTTATCCCCGGTACTGTTCGGAATCGGGCTCAAGGCGGCAGGGTTTTTGCGGGTATTTCTCCACGAGAGGGTGCGGTGTGATGGTTGGGAATAAGGCTCTCTTTCAAGGCCTGGAAGCTGAAGTAAGGGCCTGTGCCACCTGTGGTTCCTGCCGTTCGGCTTGTCCTGTGTACAGTGAAATCGGATGGGAATCGGCGGCTCCCCGGGGGAAGATAACCATGGCGAAAAGGATTCTTGTCGACAGGCAAAAAGGTGTTCTTTCCGAGCAGTACGTCAAGAGGGTGTTTCAGTGCACCCTGTGTGGTGGTTGTGCCGTTGTTTGCCCTGTTCAGATTGATACCCGGGAATTGTTGCGTGGGCTGCGGAGGTATCTCGAAAAGCGCGGCCGGAACCCCCGGGTTTTTGATGAACTATCGGCCCGGATCCGTCAGAACAGGAATATCTCCGGCCAGGCAAATGAAGGGCGCTTGGACTGGGCTGAAGACCTGGAAGAGCCGGTGGGTATCGTGTCCACTGGGGCACCGGGTTTCCAAGACGACCCTTGGGAAACCAGCAGGGTGGGTTATTTTGTGGGCTGTGTGGCATCATTTTATCCCATGGTGGCCGACATCCCTGTCAGTACTGTTAGTGTTCTGCAGCAGGCCGGTATTGGAGTGGTCGTCCTTGGGGCGGAAGAATGGTGTTGCGGGTTTCCTTTACTGGCGGCTGGGCGTGATGAGGAAGTCTTGCCGGGCATGGAACACAACTTGGCCAAAATACGGGAACTGGGGCTCAAGACCCTGGTCACAGGCTGCCCTTCCTGCCGCGATACCTTCAACTACCATTACCCAAGGGTCTTGGGGAAACCCCTGGGCTTTGAAGTCTGGCACATTACCGAGTACTTTAGCCACCTGGTCAGCAGTGGCAGGCTGGACTTGTCTGGGGTGCAGGAGGTTGATGAAGTTGTTACCTACCACGACCCCTGTGACCTGGGTCGCAGGAGTGGGATTTATGAAGCCCCGAGGAAGGTCCTGGAGGGTATTCCAGAGGTAACCCTGGTGGAAATGGAAGATAACCGGGAACATGCCCTGTGCTGTGGTGGTGGTGGTAACCTCCAGGTAACTGAACCCCAGCTGGCAGAGCGTATTGCCGAAGGGCGGGTGGATGAAGCCCTCAAGACCGGTGCTACGGTGCTGGCCACTGCCTGCCAGCAGTGTGTCCAGGTGTTAAGTGAAGCGGCCCGGCGGAAGAAGGCGAGAATCCGGGTCATGGATATGAGCCAGCTTCTATGGGAAGGGCTGGGAGAGGCCGTACCTGGTGGGCGGTAACTGCTCGTTCGGAACTGGTCATCCATACGGCCCTAGCCGCACCACCGACGGATGAAGCCGGGGTCAATCTAGGTGCTTTCGGAAACGGGCTGTTGCCATGGCAATGACAAGAATGGTGAATACGGTTAGGGCTGTGATATCCCCGGTCAGGTGGCGAAATTCAGCCCCCTTGAGGATCAGGGCTCTGAGGATCTTCAGAAAATAGGTAAGGGGAACGATGGCTCCTACCCATTGAATTACCAGGGGCATGGTCTCCCGGGGGAACACAAAGCCTGACAGCAAGAAGCTGGGCATGATGAACACGAGGGCCATCTGCATGGCCTGAAGCTGGGTGCGGGCTACGGTGGAGAAAAAAATGCCGACTGCCAGTGCGCAGACCAGGAAAATTGAAGCCAGGCCAATTAGAAGAGGAACACTGCCTGCAATTGGGACGCGAAACCAGTAGGTACCAACCACCAGTACCAGCAGGAAATCACAAAAACCGATGATGATGTATGGGACCAATTTACCGATAATTAGTTCCGCCGGCTTAATGGGGGTTACCACAAGCTGTTCAATGGTCCCTCTTTCCCGCTCCCTAACCAGGGCGAAGGCCGTCAACATGACGGTGATGTTCTGTAGAATTAGGCCGATTAACCCGGGAAGGTTAAACCTAATGCTTTCAAGGTTCGGGTTATACCAGATCCGGCTTCTCACATCGATCCCCGGCAGGTCCTCGACCTTGATTCCTTTTCCGGAGACGAATTTTTGGGTCACCTCCAGGGAGGCGACCCGGCCGATTAACTGTCCTGCAGAGAGTATGGTACGGGCGACAGTTGGATCAGAACCGTCAATAAGAAGCAGAACCTGTGGAGTTTCGTTGCGGTGGAGCTGCTGTGCGTAATCAGGCGGGATTACAAGGGCGGCCTTGGCTTCACCCTGCGCGAAGAGGTCATGAATGGCGGCACGGTTGTTGACGTAATACATGAAGTTAAAGTACCCGGAGTTGGCAAAATTAGCAACCAGCTCGCGGCTCTGCTGTGACTTGCTGTGATCCAGAACTACAGATGTCACGTTTTCCACATCGGTGTTTACCGCGTATCCGAAGAGCAGGAGTAGAAAGATCGGCATCAGCACGGCAATGATGAGGCTGGGCCGGTCGCGCTTGATGTGGATAAACTCTTTGACTATGATCGATGCCAGTCGGCGCGGTTTCACAACCTGTGCCCCCTGCGGCTTGTAAGGTATTATCCAGGGTTGTAACCAGTTATCCAGGGTTGTAACCAGCACTTGCCGGAGATCTCCCATATAATGCAGCTTCTTCCGGAGCCTGCAATGGTATTATCTACCGCTTGGCGAAAGCGGTCAAAGCCGTTAAGTCCAAGTCGATTCGTTCTCCGGTCTCCTCCTGGACAAAGGTTAAGAAGGCTTCTTCCAGGGTATCAACTCCTACCGCACGAGCTATTTCCCGGGGTGGGCCAAAGGAAATCAGCCTCCCTTTGAAGATAAACCCGACTAAATCACAGGTTTCTGCCTCGTCCAGGTAGTGAGTGGTTACCAGGATGGACATCCCGTTGGCAGCTAAAGCCTGAATAATGCTCCAAAAGATCCTCCGGGAAACGGGGTCAACCCCGGCCGTGGGCTCATCCAGCACCAGCAGTTTGGGCCGGTGCAGCAAGGCACAGGCCAGGGCCAGCCTCTGCTTCAAACCCCCGGAAAGGGTGTGAGTAAGGTTGTTTTCCCAGCCGATAACATTGGTTATGGTTAGGAGCTCACGGATTCTCTGGTCGGCCACCTGGCGCGAAAGCCCGTAAACCCCGGCAAAAAAGCGAAGGTTTTCCATTACTGTCAAATCTTCGTAGAGGCTGAAGCGCTGGGACATGTACCCGATGTGCTCCTTGGCTTCCTCCGCCTGCTGAACAATATCCAGCCCCAGGACTTTACCCGTGCCGGCCGAGGGTCTGATCACTCCGCACAACATCCGGATTGTAGTGGACTTGCCTGACCCGTTCGGGCCCAAAAGGCCAAAAATAGTGCCCACTGGAACCTGGAAGGTGAGACTCTCTACTGCCTTTTGCGTTCCAAACTGCTTGGTCAGGTTTTCCACTTCGATGGAGTACTTCATCCTACATGCCCTCACTCTTCTACCGGGTGAAGGTAGACGTCAGCCGGCATTCCGGGTTTTAGTTCGTCCCATCCTTCCAAAACCTTAACCTTAACAGCAAAAACGGTGTCCACCCGCTCTTCCTTGGTTTGGACGTTTTTCGGGGTAAACTCTGCTTTGGAAGCGATATTGACCACCTGTCCGATGAAATCCCTGTTGGGATATGAATCTACCTTGATCCTGACTTTATTCCCGAGGCTGACAAGGTTCAGGTGTGTCTCCGGGATATAGATCTTGACCCATAAATCTGACAGGTCTGCCACCGTGACCACCGAGGTGCCTGGGTTGACCATCTCTCCCGGCTGGGCATTCAGAGAAACTACGGTGCCGCCTGATATTGTTCGGACAGACGACCTATCTACCTGTAATTGGGCCAGGTCCCTGGCGGCTTCGGCCTGCCGAATCTTGGCCTCGAGAGCCTTTACGGCGTTGGAGGTGGCCCCTTCCCGGAGCAGCCGAAGCCGGGCCTGGGCGGCTTCATACTGGGCGGCTGCCTGCTGCCGGAGGCTTTCGGCTGTGTCAACCTGTGCTTGGGCTTGTTCGAGCTGCTGTTGGTTAATGGCCCCCTCAGAGACCAATCTTTTTACCCGGGTCAGGTTATCCTCCTTGTAGGACAGGTCCTGCTCAGCTCCATGGAGGGCGGCCTCGGCTGCCTTCAAATCGGCCTCTGCCTGGCGGATCTGTTCCTTCCGGTTTCCGGCCTTCAGATCCCTCAGTTGAGCCTTAAGGGACGCGATCACTGCTTCGGCCTGCTTGACCTGAAGCCGGGATGGCTCGGCATCCACTATTGCCACAACCTGATCTGGGCCCAAGACCTCCCCTTCTTCCACCAGGACCTCCAGCAACTGTCCGCTGACCTGGGATACCACTTCGGTTTCCTCGGCTTCAATGGTTCCCGAGTACCAGCTGATATCCTCTTGAGTGCAGGAGGTCACTAACAAGAGGGCCGCCAGGGTGATGGCAGCCTTTAGTGACCTAAGCCCTGTTTTAAACATGTTCTCACTCCTTGAGTAAACGGGTCATCAACAGCCCGCCAGACAGGAGCCAACCGTATTTCCGCATCCCGTCCGAAGAGGACTGTCACCCCAGTATCCACGATGATCTTTGTTAGGGATTTTCCGGAGCGGGTTGAATACATTTTTTAGGTGCACTTTTAGATTACCATATTACATCTCTCGCAGCTACTATTCATTGGTAATCGATAGAGCAGGGCTTAGTTTCCGCATTATCTCGGTAGCAGACCAGTTCTTGAAGCATGCTTGAAACTAACCTATTTGACGCTTTGGCTCAGGCCTGGGATAACGGTATAATGGACAGGGAGGTGAGTCGAATGCGGAATTTCCGTTCAAAGAAGGACATCCGGTTCGGAATCGTTGTCTGGCCGATCATGGCCTTACCCCTGTTGCTTTCCTTCTGGGCGGACTGGATGACTCTCTTGTTCGTGCTTCCGGGGTCGGTCCTTTCCGCCTGGATCTGGTTCGGTACCGGCTACACCGTCACGGACACAGAGCTCAAAGTCCGCTGCGGCCCCTTCAAGGAAACCATACCCTTGGAGAAGATCTCTGAGGTTAAGAAGACATGGAACCTTTGGTCCTCCGCCGCCCTTTCCTTTGACCGCCTAGCCATCAAACACTTGTACGATACCACTTACATTTCCCCGGCCGAGGAAGAGGAGTTTCTCCGACTATTGGGGGAGCGCTGCCCCCACGCCAGCATTTCTGTGGCAAACAACGAGTAAGTAGACTGGCGCACCGGTTCTCATTTTTGCGGGAAACAGGAGAGGCAGTGGAAAGGAAAAAACATTTCTCCTGGTCATTAAAGCTAGTATAATGGAACTAAAGAGGGGCTTATACCGTCTAATAACTGATAGGCTTCAGTTAAGGCAAAAGTTTACCCGGAGGTAACCATGTTTGCCCCTTTTTTATTCTTGAGTTTTTCTGTGATAGGGGATATGAAGCTCAGCGAAGACAAAAGCAGTCCCGACAAGCATTAATTAACATACACCGCGAGTGGATTCACGAGTGCTTAATAAGAAAAAACTGCAAAGGGGTTCTGAAATCAAGATCGCTGGTCACGATGCAAACTTGGTAGACGAAGACGTATTAGTGCTCCATGCCGCCGCAAAAGGCGGCACCACGAAGGATGAAAATCCAGGATGGAACCAGTATTTTCGTAGTAGTAATTATAACCAACAAGTGAGCGTAATCTAGAACAGCGGGAGCAGAGCTCTCGTGCTGGTAAGAAATGACTCTAATTCTGATAAGATTTCCAGGAGGCAAGAGAATGAAATTATCAAAGGGCCTGTTAAGATTTGTGTTGTATATTACTATACCATTAATCATCGCCGGTGTTTTCTGGCAGGTAAGTGATAATAAAAAGACTGAACAGGTTCAGTCTGAAGCCCTTCCCAGTGCAAAGGTGGTAAGAGGAAGCCTAGAGGTGATTCTGAAAGGTTCGGGTACTTTACAGCCTAAAGACCAGGTTGCCGTCCATTTAAGAAAGGACGCTACAGTAAGAAAGGTCTATTTTCACGAAGGGGATGTTGTGAAGAAAGGAGACTTGCTTTTTGAACTACAGGACGATAACTTGGAAGTAGAGCTAAGAAAGCTCGAGCTCAGCCTTCAACAACAGCAGTTAGAATTAAATGAAGCGCTGAGGCAAAAGGAAAAGACAACCATCTATGCTCCCCGTGAGGGTGTCCTAGAAGCAATAAAGGTCAAGGTCGGAGATTCCATCAACAGTAATACTGTTTTGGGTACAATAGTTCTCCAGGATCGCACCCAAGTAAGAGTACCTTTTAATAGGAACCAGGTTCAAAATATTAAAGTAGGGCAAGAAGCGCGCGTGTTACTACTGGACTCACTCTATTCCTTGGAAGGAAAAGTAACTAAAGTGGACAGTGTAGGTATCCCGCAGCCCGACGGGGCAATTTATTATTATGTAACCATTTCTTTGAAAGGAAACTATTATACCAAGGGACAAGACAGGTATGTCCAAGCCACTGTCTTAACGGATAACGGCTTTGAACCAGGATTAGAACCGGGACAGATAGAACCCCCAGAAGCGATAGAAATCAGGTCTGAAGTTACCGGGAAAGTCGTGGCGATACATGCAGACGAAATGAGGATCGTGAAAAAAGGACAAAAACTCTTTTCACTGGATACCGAGGAGATTGATGCAAGTCTAGAAAGGAAAAAACTTGCTTTACAGCAGGCTCAGCTTAATTATGAGTCAAAGTTGAGAGAGCTGGAGGAGCTTAGAGTATATGCTCCCATTGATGGTACGATCTTGGAGCAAAATATCCGGGAAGGAGAGCAGGTAGAGTCAAGTTCGGATAACCCTGGTCCCGCGGTAATCATTGCAGATTATTCGAAGATGGAGGTCGTTATTCCCATCGATGAGCTTGATGTCAATAAAGTTAAGGTCGGGATGCCGGTGACCATCACGGCAGAGGCAGTTCCGGGTAAGGTTTTTGAAGGAAGGGTGGAGAAGATAGCTGAGCAGGGAGTGAGCAAGAATAACGTTTCTACCTTTGATGTCACCGTAAGTCTTGATAAAACCCCTGACTTGAGAAGCGGGATGACCATGGATGTAGAAATTCTGGTGGCACAAAGGAATGATGTATTGATGGTGCCGGTTTCGGCTGTCCAGCAGAAAAACGGGAGAAGTTTCGTGATGCTCCTCCATGATGAGGAGGCAGGAAGCAGTACGAACAGTGAGGGCGACAGGGAACTTCCGGGGCAGATCCTTGAGGTTAGGACTGGCATCAGCAACGAAGACTTCATCGAAATTCTCAGCGGGTTAAAAGAAAACGACCGGGTCCTCGTCCGTTTCGAGGCAGCTGCGGAAAGCGGTAGAAGTTTTGGGCCGGGTAACAGAATGTTTCAACCCGGGTTAAACAGAGGATCACGCAGGTAAGTTAGGGGTAAGTCAAGGATGTTAATTGAACTCAAAGATGTTTCCAAGATCTACAGGATGGGGAAGATTGAAGTCAGGGCCCTCGATAACGTGAGTTTAGCCATTGAAGAAGGGGAATTCGTGGCCATTATCGGCCCTTCTGGCTCTGGAAAGTCTACAATGTTGAATATCTTGGGGTGCCTTGATGCGCCATCCCAAGGTGATTATATATTTAATGGAAAAAACATATCAAAGTTACACGATAATGAAATGGCCGAAATTAGGAACAAGAATATCGGGTTTGTCTTTCAAAACTTTAACCTTCTCCCCAAATTAACGGCCTTGGAAAACGTAGAATTACCCTTGATCTATGGGGGAGAAAAACCTTCCACCTATAGAAGAAAAGCCATTGAGCTTCTCAAGGCGGTGGGATTGAGTGATAGAATTCATCACAAACCCACAGAACTTTCCAGCGGACAGCAGCAAAGGGTTACTATTGCAAGGGCACTGGCCACTGACCCGTCTGTGATTTTAGCCGATGAACCTACCGGAAACCTGGATACAAAATCTGGCATTGAGATTATGAAGATCTTTCAGAAACTAAATGAAGAGGGCAAGACAATTGTCATCATCACCCACGACCTATCCATAGCACGGTCCACCAAGAGGATGGTACACATCAAGGACGGGAAAATAGTAAGAAATGAAAAGGTGGAAGGATAGAGATGAGTTTCCTGCAGACTCTCAAAATTGCCTTAAGGGCTATTATAGATAATAAGCTGCGCTCTTTCTTGACCATGCTGGGTATAATCATTGGGGTGGCATCTGTAATAGTCATGGTTTCCCTGGGCCAGGGAGCAACAGTGGGTGTAACAGAGCGAATCCAGAGCTTGGGTTCTAATCTTTTGACCATTAATATTACCGGAAGAGGGGCTCATACTGCCTTAAGCTATGATCAGGCTATGGAATTTGCCGAAAGCCCGCACGTGAGTGCGGTAGCACCTGTGATTTCTGCTACCGCGATGGCAAAATACGGTAATAAGAATTCTGCTGACATACAGGTGATAGGAACAAACAGTTACTTCAGTACAGTAAGGAATTTTGAGGTTTCAAGGGGCAGGTTTTTGCTTGCCGGTGACATTGAGAGACGCAGAAAAGTGGCGATTTTGGGGGCCCAAGTGGTAGAAGACCTCTTTGGGTTCATAAATCCCCTGGGTCAAGACATCAAAATCAACGGTCAAATCTTCACAGTGATCGGAGTACTACAGGCTGAGGGTAATACGATGATGGGCTCCAAGGACAATCAAATCTTAATTCCCATTACCGTTGCCGAAAGGTTAATGCGGTTCAGGGGGGTGAGGACCATTTACGTCCAGGCTGCGGGTCCCAACGAAGTGTCACTGGCATTGAGCGAAATTTCGGCAAAACTTTCCAAGATCTTCAGGGAGGATGAGGAGGATGAGGAAAGTTTCCGGGTTTTTGACCAAACCCAAGTCCTTGAGGCCATCCAGGAAACCACCAGGATCCTAACCGTGATGCTGGGCGGGATTGCCGGAATCTCCCTTCTCGTCGGCGGCATCGGAATTATGAATATCATGCTTGTATCCGTAACGGAGCGGACCCGGGAGATCGGGATCCGAAAGGCACTGGGTGCCAAGAGGAAAGATATCTTGTTTCAGTTTTTGATCGAGTCCCTGGTAATCAGTGGTATTGGTGGAATCATCGGAATCTTTCTGGGTTTGCTTTCAAGCCTCGGTCTGGCGAATTTTATGAATATGCCCCTAAAAACAACCCTTACAGTGATATGGATCGCATTTACTTTTTCTCTCCTGGTAGGAGTATCTTTTGGTCTTTATCTGGCCAATAAGGCTTCTCGATTGAGCCCTGTAGAAGCATTAAGATATGAATAGAGGATTAACATTCTTACTTTTTGCCGGCAGGATCGTAGCTCTTTACCATCAACTTTCCATATGGCTTTTGACAAAGGGTATTTCCACCTTTTCCAAAGGGTTCATCCTCTATTTTACAATGATCTTCTTCCCTTCAGCGAGCCCCTGCAGCTGTGGATTGACGATGACCAGGTCCCCTTCCTGCAGTCCTTCTACTATAGTCACGTCTCGATCGTTTTCAAATCCGGTCTTAACAGGTTGGATTTTTGCCCTCCCGCTTCGAACGACCCACAAGGCATCACCATTTTCATACGGGAACAAGGTTGTCTTGGGCACCACAAGCTCGTTTTCCCTCTTGGCTGTTGTAAACTCAACTTCCAGCTCGTATCCAGGGAATAATTGAAGCCCTTCAGGCACGGCAGGTCTGATGGTAACCTTAACACGCTGCTCCTCCAACCCCAAGGGCGAAATTGTTTTGACGGCAGATGGGGCGATGTTTTCAACCGTACCCTCAAATACGATATCTTCATCTTCCCTGTCTTGAACCAACTTTACCTTCATTCCAAGTTCAATCTCAGCCACGTCCTCAGTAAGGACATATACCTCAACCTGGTAGGAGCCTGGTTTGAAGACGGTCATCATGAGCTGACTCGGACTAACTACTTGACCTTCCTTAATGTCTAGGCCGGAAACAGTACCATCGATGGGTGCAACGATCCTGCTCTTGCTGAGCTTGTATTCCAAGGAACTGATTTGAGCCTTCAGAGCTTCAATTCTTCCTTCGTAGTAACGGTTCGTCCCACTTGTGGGACCATGGGACTCGTAGAGTAATGCCAGGGCTTCTTTTTGCTGCTCCAGGTGGTTTTCCGCAGTTTCAACCATTTTTTGGGCAGCTTCGTATTCTTGTGTACTGACAGCCCCCGCATCATACAATTCCTTTATTCTGAGAAGGTTAGTCTTGGCCGTTTCCAAGTCTCGTTGGGCCTGCTCCACCTGCAGTTGTTGGGCTCTAAGCCTTGATTCGTATGGTTCCTGGTAGGTTTTCACTTGCTCGCCTTCAAGGCTTTTCAGCTGGGCCCTGGACTGTTCTAGTTGATATTCGAGCTCTGTTGAGTCAAGAACTACCAGCAGCTCACCTTTTTTTACTCCCTGCCCTTCCTTAACCAGGATGTCCACAATCTTCCCGCCGTACACAGCATAAATAGGGCGCTCTACTTCTGAAACAACCTTTCCGTCTTCTTGAAAGGTCTTGGCGATGGTGCCCCTGTGTACCTCCAGCACCTCTGCTTCCAGGCCTTTAGTCATTTCATACCAGGTAAATCCGACAATGAAAACGACCACTAACGCCCCTAAAAGGATTTTCCATTTCCTTTTCACCGGTCCCCTCACCTGCTTTCTTTCTGTCTATTCTATTGACTTGAGCACTTTCACCAGGCTTAATTTCCTGATTTTCCTGGCCGCAACCTGCTGAGCCACCCAAATGGAACCTGCCGTAACTAAAACGGCGATAAGAAGTGACGAGCCAGTCATCGTGGTAGGCATGGTATAAACATCGTTACTTGTTGCTTGTGACATGCCTAACAGCATTAGCTTGGAGACGGGAACTCCGGCAATCATTGCAAAAACAGCAATAAACCACTGTTCAAAGGTGATTACGGAATTTACTTCAGCCGGTGTCATGCCCAGAACCATCATTGATGCAAGCTCATGTCCGCGTTCTGACAAGGTAATGAGTGAGGAGTTGTAGATAACTGCAAAGCTAACAATGATGCCGATGAGGGCAAAAATGTAGATCATGCTTCCGAATGAAGCCATCACTTCTTCTGTTTGTTCGAGCCTTTCTCCCTTGTCATCTATGTTTTCAACAGCCGCACTTTGCCTGTACTCCTTCTGCAGGTGCGGAATATGTTCTTTGTCGATACTGACGATAAGGGACGTTGCCAAGCCTTCCTGTCCCAAAAAGTCCTGTACCGCGCCGATTTCCATGTAGGCGTTAATACCTAGGTACTGTGGAATGATACCCACTACTTCCAATTCTCGGTCCTCACCAGATGCCAGCATTGGGCTTTCTGCTTGCAGCCTTGTTCCGGTTTTTGCCTCCAGGACCTCTGCCAAGCGTTCAGATAGCAGCAAACCAGTTCTTGGAGGCTTAATTTCGTTGTAGTTCTTATCCAGGATATTGTAAAGGCTGCTGTCTTCAGGGAGGCCCAGCAAGACCACGTCCTTTTTGTGCCACTTGTTTTTTAGTGTTACAGGTACCTCGGCTAGGGGTTCGACCTTCTTCACACCAGGGAAATGATAGAGTTCCCGCAGGACCTTTTTCTCTTCAAGGGGGCTTGAGAGGACAACCTTTACATCATAGGTTTCCACTATTTCATACTGGTCAAAAATCATCTTTTGAATCAAATCGTTCATGGACCATGTTAGTCCTAAGACGGCAAAAGAGAAGACCATGCCCAGGAAGACAAATATCGTGCGGCCTTTATTGCGAAAGATGTTTCTGACAGCCATCATGCCCTGAACGGAAAGCATGTTCCAGAAGAAAGTAATCCTTTCGAGCCATACTCTTTTTGCTATCGGTGGGGCTGGAGGTCTCATGGCCTCTGCAGGCTGTAAAGTGAGAACCCCTTTGCAGCCCTGATACCCGGCAATAAGTGCGAACACCAGGGAAAGCAGGATGCCCAGCAGTAAATACGACGGCGAAAACTCGCTGCTTAACCCGGGCATGTTAAAGAAAAGTTGGTAAAGGGAAGTAAAAGGGTACGATAGTGCGATCCCCAGGAGCCCTCCGATTGCTCCGCCCGTGATTCCGACGGCTACAGCGTAGGATAGATAGTGAAGCATAATTTCCCATTGAGTATACCCGAAAGCCTTTAGAATGCCTATTTGCCCGCGCTGCTGCTCGATCATTCTCCTGAGCATGAGGTAGAGGATGACGCCTGCTATTGAAAGAAACACAACAGGCAAAGCTGTTGCCGTTGACTCCAAGCCTTCCAGCTCTGTGGTAAGGAGCAAGTGACTCGTTTGGTCTTTGCGGGGAAAAATACGCTTGAGCCCGTAGGGCTTTAATTCTGGTTCTAACTGTTCTTCAACATCTTCATAACTGACCCCAGGCCTTAAAGTAAAGACAATATCGTTTACAACCGCCCCTTCCGGGAAAAATGTCCCCATGATCTCCAGCGGGATGAAGGCAATACCGAATGTTTCCGGGTCAGGGTACAGATCGCTGGAGGTGCGAAGTGCGTAAATAAACTCCGGGCTTCGACCGATCCCGACCACCCGCAGGTCCCTTTTCTTGCCGCTGGCGACGATTGATATTTCCTGGTTTAGTTCTAAATTGTTTGCTTCGTAAAACTTATTATCAACCCAGATGTTTGTCTCTCTCTCATTAAGGGGAATCCCCTTCATGAGCTCCATGCCATTGATGGGGTTTTCCTGGGTAGGGTCAATAGAAATCAGGCGCAGGTAGACATTTTCTTCTCGATCCGGGAACAAGACCTTGACATCTCTGACCATCCGCCCCTGGATTTCTTCAATACCCCTAATGTCTTCTAGCTTCTTGATTTCGGCGAGGGGCATCGCCTGGACCTGGGCAAAACCGTCGGCAAAATTCTGTTCCGAGTAAAAGGCTTCCTGGGATAACCTGAGGTTACCCATCACCTGGGTAAATGAAGTAAAGATCATGATCCCGATAATGATGATAATGCTGCACGCAATATATGCTCCTTTATTTTCCGCCAGGTCGCGAAGCATCTTTTTAAAGAGCATTACCAGGTCACCTTCTCCGGGGGCAAGGGATTGTCGTTGTTCTCGACCCTGTCAAGCTTTCCGTCTTTCAAATAAAATATGCGGTTCGCGATCCGAGCTATTGCCGTGTTATGGGTGATGATGACCACCGTTTTTCCGTAGCCCTTGCAAAAATCCTTAAGAATTCTCAACACGTCAATGCTGGTCCGATAATCAAGTGCCCCGGTAGGTTCATCACAAAGGAGCATTTTGGGGTTTTTGGCTAGCGCTCTAGCCAGGGCAACTCGCTGCTGCTCCCCGCCAGATAGCTGGGAAGGAAAATGGTTCGCCCTGTCTGAGAGCCCGACTTTTTCCAGGAGTTCTTCCACGGAAAGCGGGTTCTTAGAGATCTGTACTGAAAGGTTGATATTTTCGTATGCAGTCAGGTTAGGGATCAGGTTGTAAAACTGAAAGACAAACCCGACATCATTTCTGCGGTAAAAAGTGAGCTCTTTATCATCTGCTTCATGGAGGGGAATGTCCTCATAGTACAGCTCCCCTTTGCTTGCTTTATCCATGCCCCCAATGATGTTCAAAAGGGTGCTTTTCCCAGAGCCGCTCGGCCCCAAAACGACGACAAGCTCGCCGTTGTAGAGCTCAAGGTCGACCCCTCTTAGAGCCTCTACCCGAACTTCTCCCATTTGGTAGTACTTGGCTAGATTCCTGGCCACAATGATGGGTTTCATCCAACCCCTTCTTTCCAAACTAATGCTTTCTGAAAAATTTAAGAACGAACTTACTCAACCAACCAGAATATATGGTACTCAGGCCTGCCGGGCATTGCGGTCCCGGGAAACCAGAAAGGGCCGCCTGGGAAGCCTGTGCCTACCCGTGGTTGCTGCCACTTGTGAAAATGACAACAATCCGTTTCCTCCTGATTTTTGTCCTCACTTGTGCCGCCCCAAGGGCGGTATTGAGCACCAGTTCGGAACCTGGGGACGGGCGGGGCGGCGCGTCACAACTTTTTAAAACCGCTGGAATCCAGTCAAAATCACTGAACTTCCGGAAAAAGCTCTGTTTTAAGGACTGTATTTGCTGAGTAGCTGCGAAAGGGATTCTAGGGCTCTGTGGCGAGCAGAAAGAAGTTAAAGAGAACTTATGCCAAGTCGTGAGAAATGTCCTTATACCCTTCATTACATTCTTCACGCCCACCTCAAATCCTGCGCGATGATCTAGTCATCTTAAGGCTGACCGGCCTGCAATTGACACTGGTGGGAAATCCTTCTTGTGAACTCTAGGATTTGCATCAGAAACTGTAAGGGTTCCCGTAATTCTCAAAATCCAGGGGCCCGGCGCGCCTGGTCTCTGAGAGCTTCCAAGCCTTTGGAACGCCCCTCTAACTTGCGCTTGGTCTCGAGGCCAGGGCCATGCCTACACATGCCTACACCCGCTTTCCAAGTTTCAGAGGAACTGTCTTCTGCCCCGCCGGTAAGCCTCAAAGTCTGCCCGGTGCCTGGACATAATGGCTACGCTTGCCAGCAAACCGATGGCTGCAGCTGTTCCGGTACCGTTCAGCCACCAGAAAATAAGGGGGAGAGAAAGGGTGCCCACACCGGCACCGAGATTGGCGTCCCGGAGGATGAGGATGGCGAGCCCCATCGTAACGAGAAGGAGGAGTACTGCTTCCGGTCTTAACATCAACAGGGCTCCGGTGACTGCAGCGAAGCCCTTTCCTCCCCGGAGTCCAAGAAAGACCATGTAGTTGTGTCCGAGGACAACCAGCACTGCTGCCAAGAGGGGTAGGGAGGGCCAGGATCCGTAGGCCTGGGCCAGGCGGACGGCCAGAGCCCCTTTGGCCAGGTCAAGCAAGACCGTGACTAACCCGGGAACCCATCCGACATTTCGGATGACGTTCATGCCCCCTAGATTTCCGCTGCCCTTGAGGGTGACATCTGTCCCGGAAAAGAACCGGGAGGTGAGGTAGGCTGAAGGAAAGGAACCCAGAAGGTAGGCGACAAGGCAAAATACCAGGTCAAAAAACATGAATCATTTAACCTCCTCATCTTGCGCAAACCACCGTAAAACACCGACAAGGAGCGAGAAATAAGGCCAGACCCTACGGTTTCAGAGGCTTACTCCCCCAGCGAGGTTTGAGATACGCTCAAGAGAGCGAGCCTCTTAACCAGGGAGGTGCTCCCGGTCTTGGGTTGGTCTTGTGTCACTATAATATATACACTGTATGTACCCGGTATCATCCCATCTACACTACTCTTGCCTTTTGTTGGTTCTGGTGGTCTGTATCCCATATTGTTTTCTCTACCCTACCCCTAGTTACCTACCGTATAAAGGCACTGCTAACACACTGCTACCAGGGTGGATCTTCCCGGGCGTCGCGGGCCAGCGAGCGGCAAGGCTAAATACAACGAAAATAGTGGTCCCACTCCAGATTTTCATTTTGTCGCGCCCCTGCTTTGAAGGTGGCAGGTTTTGCGGGGGAGAGGGCGAACATAAGACCAGACTGCCCCGGACGACGCGACGGTTGGTAGGACCCGAGACCTACTCAAAGATGGGAACGTGGATATCTTGGACAAGCAGGGCCTACATGCTAAGATATCCTTACAAGTACAGGGAGGTGAAGAGCTTTGAGAAGGTTACTGACCCTGGTAATAGCCTTGATCTTCGTCCTGACCCTGGGAACGGCAGGAGCCCTGGCCAGCAGCGGGGATACCACCGACTCAAGCGTACAAGCACCGGCAGTCGGTGAAAACGACGTGGAGAACCATGAAGATGACGCCCTGGTAGATGACAACGAAGAGTCTGAAGAAGAAGACGAAGAAATAGACGAGGAAATAGACGAGGAGCAGGAAGACCTCGAAGTGGACGTGGACGAGGCGGATACTGACGAAGAAGACGCGGAAGAGGCTGAAGAGGAAAAGGAAGACGGCCTTTTGGATGACCAGGACCATGGTAAGAAAAAGGGTTGGGAAAAGGCCCGGGAGAAATTCGAAAAGAAGTTGGAAAAGGCCCTGGAGAGGGCAGAAAAGGAACTGGACCGTTTGGAGGAAGACGGTAACCGCGAAGTGGAAAGGCTTCGGGAGCGGTTTCAAGAGCAGCTGAAGAGAATCAGGGAAAGGTTTGAAGAGAAGATAGAAGTTATGTCCGGCCGTCTTTTGGCTCGGGGCCGGGAGGTTAAATTCAGGGATGCCTTTCCGGTTATAAAACATGGGCGTACCCTGATTCCGGTTCGAGCAGTGACGGAGGCCCTAGGGGCCACCGTAGCCTGGGACCGGGAAACTAACACGGTGACCATCGCACGCGGTGACTTGACAATAATCATCATTCTGGGCAGTACGGAATACACGGTGAACGGTGAGATCAAAACCTTTGATGTGCCGGCAGAGATGATCAGCAACAGAACCTTTGTCCCGCTGCGCTACATTGCTGAAGAACTCGGGCAGACGGTGAGCTACAACCCTGAATCCGGCGATGTCGTGCTCGGAGGCTCTGAAGAAGAGGCTACTGTTCCAAGTGGTGGGGACGGGCAGGAAGAAGCCGGTTCAGGAGAAGGGGTACCGTTAGAAGTGAATACCCAGGGTGCAACTAGTGGCACCACTGGTGAGAACAGTACGGAGGGAACAGCACTATCCCAGTAAACCCAACAACCTGCTTTTCCCCGGAACGAGGGCCCGGTTTTAGAGCCGGGCCCTCCTCCTATCAAGGCAACGTTTCAGCTAGCGTTCTGATGTTGCGAGCCCTCCCGACGTAGCTCGAATTGATAATCTTGTGTTAGTCCGGCTCTGAAGTCAACCGACCTCTACAGGTGTTTTCCATTCTTGCCCAAAGTGCCCTCCAGGGGAAAAGGCGCTGTTTCGCTGCAGCTTGCGCGGGAAATAGCGCCTGGGGCACGAAAATGCTCTAGCGATCCTGAGTTAGCCAAACAAGGGCCAGGCAAAGGGAGTGGAACACATTGAAGATAAGCTGGGTGACCAGACCAGGGGACAGGCCAAAGACGAATCTCGACACCGGCATGAAGGATGAGAACTGCCGGTGGTAGGTGGTATTTTCCCACTGGCTAAAGTCACAATGGTGGTCTATTTTGGAAGGTGTAGGGACACCCAGTGGAGAATACTGGGTTTTGAAGTAGTAGCCCATGCCGCCTCTGAAGCGGCGGCATCACGAAGGATAAGAATCAGGAATAAGTCGGTTTTTGGAGTCTGCCTGAGGGGTAGCAACGAAGGGGTAGGTGCCGGCTTCCTGGGCGGCGGTCAGCGAACGAGTTCAAGAACCGCAAGCGGCGGAGGACCAGCCGCAGCCACCTGTTTGAGCTCCCAGGGCGAGTTTGTGGCTGCGGCCCGGAGCCGCCGAGGGTCATGACAACTATACGGTGAGCGTGACGCCGAGAAGAAAA
>ENA-OSAE01000131-OSAE01000131.1-marine-sediment-metagenome-genome-assembly--contig:-NODE-131-length-52987-cov-23.961120_pt1 | contig 52987 bp, 47 predicted proteins | sample MGYA00237870_ERZ529317 | MGnify/ENA primary metagenome ERZ529317 (study PRJEB26369, sample SAMN03142812) | marine sediment metagenome | biome: marine; feature: borehole; material: sediment... | reverse complement strand
CGGTTCTGTGAGAGGGATGGCGCTAGCTTGATCACCTAGCGCCACCCTACTCGATCATGTCTTGCTCCTTGCTCCAAAATGAAAACCAGGCCGGGAGGATTCCATTTGATGGTGGAGAACTAGTTGCGTAGTTTTAGATATAGAAGAGGAGTTTCATGCTATATAACAACAGGCATCGTCCTGCCGTAACCTGGAGGCCAGGGGGGTGGTGGAACGGACCCGGACCGCCCAAGAAGATTTTCGCGTCGGCCCCAAAGGGATGGACCCTCAAGGTGAAGAATTACTCCCGTAGGGCGAGTTTGTGGCTCTGGCCCCGGGGAGGTGCGCGGCGATGAGTCGGACGGGGAGGGGTGTAGGGTGGACTATTCCGGGCAGGTTAAAGGGGTGGAGGCGTATCGGACTGGCCAAGTGGTACAACACGCCAAGACGATTACTGAGGCGGACGTCGTGCTTTTTGCTGGCCTTAGTGGTGATTTCAACCCGGTCCACGTTGACCGGGAGTACGCGGCCGGCACCCGGTTCGGAAAGCGGGTGGTGCACGGTATCCTTACTACCGGGCTGATATCAGCGGCGATTACGAAACTGGCCTCCGGGGCCATCTACCTTGCACAGGAAGTAAGATTCATAAACCCGGTCTTTATTGACGATACCATTACGGCCGAGGTTGAGGTGACAGAGGTCCGCCCGGAGAAGGGGATCCTGGTGTTGAGTACCCGGTGCTTCAACCAAAAAGGGGACCAGGTGATCGACGGGAAGGCAATGATCATGGTGCCGCGGAAAATGCGGCGGAGGGAGGGTGATTCGTGAGTTTGAAGACACCGGAGGAGTACCTGGAAAGCATCAGGGAGCTAAAACATGAAGTTTACCTGGCCGGGGAACGGGTTGCCGACCCGGTGGACCACCCAATGATCCGCCCCTCGCTCAATGCCGTGGCCAAGACCTACGAACTGGCCCGAAACCCCGAGTACGAGGACCTGATGTGTGCCTGGTCCCACCTCACGGGCCGGAAAATCAACCGTTTTACAAACCTGCACCAAGACACCGGGGACCTGGTGAAAAAGGTCAAGATGTTAAGGCTGCTTGGACAGAAGACAGGCTCTTGTTTTCAGCGCTGTGTCGGGATGGATGCCCTCAATGCCCTGTCCAGTGTAACCTATGAAATGGACCAGGAACTTGGTACCGACTATTACAACCGGTTCCTAGATTTTTTGAAAATGGTCCAGGAGGAAGACCTTGTTTGTGACGGGGCCATGACGGACCCAAAGGGAGACAGGAGCTTAAGGCCCAGCCAACAAGGGGATCCAGACCTGTACCTGCACCTGGTAGAAGAAAACAGGGACGGGATCGTCGTGCGGGGAGCCAAGTGCCACCAAACAGGGGCCGTCAACTCCCACTGGGTGCTTGTGATGCCCACGATGGCCATGAAGGAGGAGGATGCCGATTACGCGGTATCCTTTGCCGTGCCGTCCAATGCCAAGGGGCTTTTCTATCTCTACGGCCGCCAGGCCTCAGACCTCCGGAAAATGTATGACGGGGAAATTGACCGGGGAAACAGCAAGTTTGGCGGCCAGGAAGCCCTGATGATTTTTGATGACGTTTTTGTTCCCTGGGAAAGGGTCTTTATGTGCCGGGAGTACAAGTATGCCGGAATGCTGGTGGAACGTTTTGCGGGATACCACCGCCAGAGCTACGGTGGGTGTAAGGTTGGGGTGGGTGATGTCCTGATTGGGGCCACGGCCCTCGCTGCAGAGTACAACGGGGTTATCCGGGCCTCACATATTCGGGATAAACTGATCGAAATGGTGCATCTGAATGAAACCCTCTACGCCTGCGGTCTGGCCTGTTCCACGGAAGGCACGGGCACAGCTTCGGGAACCTACCTTGTGAACCAGCTCCTTGCCAATGTTACCAAGCTCAACGTTACCCGGTTCCCCTATGAAATCGCCCGTTTGGCCGAGGACATCGCCGGCGGTCTCATGGTTACCATGCCGTCCGAGGCTGACCTGAAGCACGAAAAGCTGGGAAAATATGTTGCCAAGTACCTTAAAGGGGTTGCCGATGTTTCGGCTGAGTGCCGGATGCGCATCCTGCGGCTCATTGAGAACCTGACCCTGGGTTCGGCGGCAGTCGGGTACCGTACAGAGTCCATGCACGGGGCAGGATCACCGCAGGCGCAAAGGGTCATGATTTCAAGGCAGGCCAACCTGGAACACAAGAAAAATCTGGCCAGGGAACTGGCTGGAATCGAAAACTAGGGGGGAAAACCAATGGCTGAAGTGGTTCTGGCCGGTGCGGTGCGTACTGCCGTAGGGTCCTATGGTGGGTCCCTGTCGACGGTTTCTGCCCAGGAATTGGGGGCTGTGGTCATCAAGGAAGCCCTCAACAGGGCAGGGGTGGATCCGGGCTTGGTGGACGAGGTTCTGATGGGAAACGTGATCCAGGCGGGGCTGGGTCAAAACCCCGGGCGCCAGGCAGCCGTTGAGGCGGGGCTGGACTACCGGGTTCCGGCTGTAACCATTAACAAGGTATGCGGCTCCGGCCTGAAGGCAGTCGCCATGGCGGCCCAGGCCATTGCGGCCGGGGACGCCGAAGTCGTGGTGGCCGGAGGAATGGAAAACATGAGTCAGGCCCCCTACCTCATCCAGAAAGCCCGCTGGGGGTACCGTATGGGACACGCCCAAGCCCTCGATGCCATGATCCAGGACGGCCTCTGGTGTGCCTTTGGCAATGTCCACATGGGGATCACGGCTGAGAATGTAGCCGAAAGGTACAGTGTGAGCCGAGAAGACCAGGACGCCTTTGCTGCTGCTAGCCAGAACAAGGCGGAAAAGGCCCTGGCTGAGGGGCGCTTCCAGGATGAAATCGTTCCGGTAACCGTTCCCCAGAGAAAAGGTGACCCTGTGGTTTTCCACCAGGACGAGTACCCGCGGCCCGGGGTTACGGTGGAAAAGCTGGCGAAACTGACGCCGGTTTTCAAAAAGGGAGGTACAGTTACCGCTGGTAATGCCTCCGGAATCAACGACGGGGCTGCTGCCGTGGTGGTTTTGTCGGCTGAAAAAGCCAGGGAACTGGGAGTGAAACCCCAGGCTGTCATCAGGTCTTATGCATCGGCTGGTGTAGACCCTGCAATCATGGGGATTGCACCTGTCCCGGCAACCCGAAAGGCGCTGAAGAAAGCCGGTTTAAGGGTGGAGGACATGGACCTCATCGAGGCCAACGAGGCCTTTGCAGCCCAGAGCGTGGCGGTCGCCCGCGAACTGGGTTTTGACATGGACCGGGTTAATGTCAACGGTGGTGCTATTGCCCTCGGTCATCCCATCGGGGCCAGTGGGGCGAGAATCCTGGTGACCCTCTTGTATGAGATGGAGAAGAGGGATGCACACCTGGGTTTGGCCACCCTCTGTATCGGTGGAGGACAAGGGATCACAATGGTCGTGGAACGTTGACCCGAAGAGCGAAACGGACCGAGAACAAAGGCCTGCGTACTTGAACCGATCCGGCCGGCCTCGCCTGTGGCCGGCTGGTTCTCCATTTGGGCATGAATCTAGGGTGATGGAAAGTGATTGCTGGGACTCATGGTTGCAGGGGAAGGGGAGAGGATGATCATGGATTTTAGCCTGGACCGCGAAGAGGAAATGGTTCGCGAGATGGTGCGGGAATTTGCGGAGAGGGAGATTGCCCCCATTGCCGCGGAGATGGATGAGAAGGGGCGAATTCCCGAAGAACTTGTCAAGAAAATGTCCCGGTACAATTTCTGGGGTATTCCTATCCCCCAGGAGTACGGGGGTGCTGGGGCCAGTTACCTGAGCTATATCATCGCCATGGAGGAACTGGCGCGGGTTTGTGCCGCCCTGGAGGTAGCCTGTGAAACCCACACCAGCCTTTGTGCCGAACCGATTTATCACTACGGTACCGAGGAACAAAAAAGGAAATACCTGGCTCCCCTGGCCCGGGGGGAGACAATTGGCGGTTTTGCCTTGACCGAGCCCAACGCCGGTTCTGATGCGGGGGCCCTGGAAACCACTGCCGTTCTTGACGGGGACACCTGGGTTCTTAATGGTACCAAGATCTTTATTACCAACGCCCTGCTGGCGGATATCTTCGTGGTGATGGCCAAGACCGACAGGAGCCAGGGTATCAAGGGAATCTCGGCCTTTCTGGTGGAAAAGGGTACCCCTGGCTTTGCCGTTGGGCTGCCGGAGAAGACCCTCGGGATCAGGGCTTCCGCCGTGGCCGAGCTCGTGTTTGACGACTGCCGGATTCCCAGGGAGAATATCCTGGGGAAACCGGGAGAGGGCTTCAGGCTGGCCATGGCTTCCCTGGATGGCGGGCGGATTGGCATTGCCGCCCAGGCGGTCGGGATTGCCCAGGCGGCCCATGAAGCAGCAGTGAAGTACGCCCGGGAGCGGAAACAGTTCGGGAGGAGCATCGGCCGTTTCCAGGCCATCCAGTGGATGATCGCCGACATGGCGACCGAAATCCAGGCGGCCCGCCTCTTGACCTACCAGGCGGCCTACCGGCGCGGGCGTGGACTGAACCATACCAAGGAAGCGGCCATGGCCAAACTGTATGCCTCGGAGATGGCCATGAGGCACACGGTGAAAGCCCTTCAGGTACACGGTGGTTACGGCTACATGACCGATTACCCGGTGGAAAGATACCTGCGCGACGCCAAGATTACCGAGATCTACGAGGGCACGTCAGAGGTTCAACGGATGGTCATTGCCGGAAACATTCTCCGTTAAATCTTGGAAAAGGGGTGGGCCGGGTGAGAATCATCGTATGTATCAAACAGGTACCTGACACCTCTCAGGTCCGGATCGATCCCAAGAAAGGGACTCTGATCCGCCAAGGGGTCCCGTCGATTATCAACCCCGAGGACAAGCATGCCCTGGAGGAGGCCTTGCGGATCAAAGAAAGGTGCCAGGGCGAGGTAACAGTAGTTACCATGGGACCCCCACAGGCCGAGAAGGCCCTGCGTGAGGCCCTGGCCATGGGGGGTGACCGGGCCGTCCTTTTGACCGACCGGGCATTTGCGGGATCAGATACCCATGCCACTGCCCAGGTGCTGGCGGCGGCGGTCCGCAAGATCAGGGACTGGGACCTGGTCCTTTGCGGTCGCCAGGCCATCGACGGTGATACGGCCCAGGTGGGGCCGCAGCTTGCCGAGTATCTCGGTGTTCCCCAGGTTACCTATGCCTGTAAACTGCATCTAGAAGACGGCTGCCTGGTGGCTGAACGGGCCCTAGAGGATGGGTTCGAAAAGGTCAAGACCAGGTTACCTGCGCTGGTGACAGTGACCGAAGAGATTAACAGCCCCAGGTACCCTTCCATCAGGGGGATTGTCCAGGCGGTGAAGATGGAGATCATCACCTGGAACAGCCGGGACCTGGGTATTGAGCAGGGACAGGCTGGTCTCGATGGTTCGCCTACCAAAGTCAACAAGACTTATACCCCGAAGCCCAGGGGGGAAGGAGAGGTAATTCCCGGCTCCCCGGGTGAAGCGGCTCGGGCCCTGCTTGCCAGGCTTCGGGAGCGGAAAGTGATCTGACTGACGGTGAGGGGGATTTGAAGTGACGGTGACGGTAGAACGCAGTGCATGTACTGGATGTGGAGTATGTGTTGAGGCTTGCCCTTTTGAAGCAATCGAGATTGTCCACGGGATCGCCTGGATCAGTCCAGCCTGTACGGACTGCAGTGCCTGTGTCGAAAAGTGCCCGGAGGGGGCTCTTTCCCAGCCGGCCGACCAGGTCCAGGGCGAGAAACCAAGGGCCCGGTGGGAAGGGGTTTGGGTTCTGGCCGAGCAAAGGCACGGGAACCTGGCCAGGGTGAGCAGGGAACTCCTGGCTGAAGGGCGGCGTCTGGCCGATGAACTCCAAGTTCAAGTGGCGGCTGTCCTGGTTGGCGACCAGGTGGCTGACCTGGCCCAAGACCTGCTCTGGTCTGGAGCTGATACGGTCTACCTCGTTGAGGATGAAGCACTGGCCAACTACCGTACTGGCCCGTACGCCACGGCATGCACCCGGTTGATAGAGAAGTATCGGCCGGAAATTATCCTGGTGGGTGCAACCCATCTTGGACGGGACCTGGCCCCGCGGATTGCCGCGCGCCTGGGGACCGGGTTAACTGCCGACTGTACGGCCCTCGACCTGGATCCAGAAACCAGGCTTTTGCTTCAGACCAGGCCGGCCTTCGGGGGAAACCTGATGGCCACCATTACCTGCCCCAACCACAGGCCCCAGATGGCCACGGTACGTCCGGGGACATTTACCCCGGCCACTCCTGACCCGAAAAGAACAGGTCGGGTGGTTAGAGAGGAAGTAGAGTTTGCTCCTTCGGACCTGGTTCTCCAGGTAGTCCAGTACGTGAGGAAGCCATCCCAGGGCGGGGGGATAGAGAACACTGAGTTCCTGGTGGCTGGGGGTCGTGGGGTTGGAGGGCGCGAGGGATTTGCCCTCCTGCAGGAACTGGCAGATGCCTTGGGCGGGGAGGTGGCTGGCTCCCGGGCAGCGGTGGAGGCCGGGTGGGTTTCCAAGGAACGACAGGTGGGACAGACGGGCAAGACGGTACGCCCCAGGCTTTATCTCGCCTGCGGAATCTCGGGTGCCATTCAACATGTGGCCGGGATGCAGGGTTCAGAATGGGTGGTGGCGGTCAACAAGAACCCGGAGGCACCGATTTTTCAAGTTGCGGATTTCGGTATCGTGGGGGATTACCGCCTCGTGGTCAAGGAACTTCTGGAGGCCCTGCAAGAAAGTAATACAGCTTACCGGAAAAGAAGCACCGGCTGAGGTGACCTGTGCCCGTTCTCAGCATTCAGCGGCCGGGGTGGCTGCCCGGCCGTTGCGGTGCTGTCGGGAAAGGACTATCTTAGAGGGACTTATTGCTTTTTTATTCTTTCTTTACCTTTTTTAGTTACCGCAGTTTTCCTTTTCATTGTTTTAATATAGTCAACATATCTAAAACGCATTGCTGACCAATCATCATCAATAGCAACTTGCGTTACGGGCTCAAACTCATAGGGAGCAAATACTTCCCATGCTCTTGCCCTGTTGATGTCTGATTTATATTTTTTGGAAGTTCCTTTCGGATAGGATGATAACCATAAATGTCCATCACCGTCCAATGCTTCAATTACTCCTTTTGCATCTTTATTTGCTTCTGACAGGTCTTTGGCGAAGACCTGTATGAATTTATACTTGCCATGAATTGCTGTTGTGGACTTACCAATGTATATTGTACCGCTTGTGAATGAATCTATCAATTATTTTGCAATTATTGGGCAGCAAAAGAGACTACATACTGGAATAGCGGCCGGATCATCGCGGCGGGTGGTCCGGCCAAGACAAGACCCTGCCTCCCGGGGGGCTAATGCAAGAGTTGGAAAATCAAGGGGCTTAAGTACTTGTGGCTAGAGATGTTTGACGGGACTGCTGAAGGTAACTGGCGTGGGCGGGTTAGGATTAGTGGGTAACTTTGCAGGCAGGAGATGTAACCCCCTTGGTGAATTTATGGAAGTAAGCCCTCGGCAAAGACTCAAGGGCCAAGAAATGGGAATAAATAACTCAAGGCTAAAAAAGTTTAATAAAGGACCAGACCAAGTATCACCAATCTCGGTACTTATGCCAGCAGCCTTCATGATGACACTTATCAAAATATACGAGGGAGGGCAAGGTGAATGGGATTTCCAAAAATGGCGAGAGTGTGGCAGCATTTTCCAAGGCCGGTAGTGAAAGATATTCCGGCAGCCGTGAGAGAGGGGCTCTCCCATCTTGGGATTTACTCAGCCATCAAGCCCGGGGAGACAGTGGCCCTAACGGTTGGGAGCAGGGGAATCACCAATTTACAGACCATGGTCTCCACGGTGGTAGCCGAGGTGAAGAAAACCGGCGCAGATGTCTATATTGTTCCTTCCATGGGCAGCCACGGGGGGGCTACAGACGAGGGGCAGGTTGAGATCATCAAACACTTCGGAATAACCGAGGAAGCAGTTGGGGCACCGATCCGTTCCTCCATGGAAGTGGTCGAGATGGGGAAAACGGAGGACGGAATACCGGTGTACCTGGACCGAAATGCTTCTGAGGCGGACCATATTTTACTCCTCAACCGGGTCAAGCCCCATACCGATTTCACAGGGAAGATTGAGAGCGGGCTGATGAAGATGATGGCCATCGGCCTTGGCAAACATAAAGGGGCATCCTTGTACCACCGGGCAGCGGTGCAGTACGGTTTCGAACGGGTGATTCGGACCGTTTCAGGAGTAGTAATGGAGAAGGCACCTGTTCTCGGTGGCTTGGCCATCGTGGAAAACGGCTATGATGAGACTGCCAGAATTGTTGGGCTGACCCCTGGCGAAATCAAGGAAAAGGAAGAAGAACTTCAACAGGAAGCCAAGGACCTTCTTCCCAAGCTGCCGGTTGAGGATATTGATGTTCTCATTGTTGATGAAATAGGCAAGAATATCAGTGGAGTCGGAATGGACCCCAATGTAGTCGGCCGGGTGATGAGCGAGTACAGTGAAGAACCCGAAACGCCAAGGATCCGGCGCATTGTAGTCCTTGACCTTACCAAGGAAGCGGAAGGCAATGCCTTGGGGATCGGGGCAGCCGACTTTACCGTGGAACGGCTTGCCAAGAAGATCGATTACCATGCCACCTATACCAATGCCTTTACGGCCCTTTTGGTGCGTAAGGCCCACCTCCCGATGACTTTTCCCACCGACCGGGAAGCAGTGGATGCAGCACTGAATTCCCTTGGGCTCATTTCACCCGAAGAGGCAAGGGTCGTTCGGATCAAGAACACCTTTGAGCTGGAGGTTCTCGAAGTATCCCAGACGATGCTGGATGAACTGCGGGGCAAGGAGCACGTGGAGATTGCCGGCGAACCGGTGGAAATGAGCTTTCTGGCTGATGGTAGTTTGCCCAAGCTTAAGGTCGACAACCGGGGTTAGGGCAGGGGGAAAGAGGGAAAGTGTCGACCCGGCCCTGAGGCCGGGTTGTGTTTCACCCCGGGTGGCACCGACTGCCGAGGTGAGTAGGTTGTCCTTTTCTACGCAGGTCAAGAACGAACTTGCCAGGCTGATACCGGGACTGGAATGCTGCCAGCGGGCTGAACTCAAGGGTTTACTGGATGCCAGGCCTTGTTTTTCCGGGGGAGGAGCACCGGCCATTTACCTGACTGCCAATGCTGCCGTGGCCAGAAAGGTAATCACCCTGTTCAACCGTGTTTACGGGGTTCATCCACCGGTAGCAGTGAGGACGAGGAATTCTTCCAGGGCAAACAAGCTTTATGTGGTAGGTAAGGGGGTTGAACCGGCTGAGGTCCCAAACGGATGGCCGGAAGACTTTCCGTGGATAGACCGTCTTTCTTACGACGGCAGGGCAAGGGACTGCTGCCGACGGGCCTACCTGAGGGGATTCTTCCTGAGTGCAGGGTCAGTAGGTGACCCGCGACGGGGTTATCACCTGGAGCTGATTGCCAGGGACGGGTCGAAAACTGCTTTTCTTATGGGTTTGATGGGTTGTTACGAGATCCAACCCGGTACGACCGGTCGCCAGGGAGGCAGAGTGATATACCTGAAAGGGGCTGAGGCCATCGCCCAGTTCTTGAATGTCGTCGGGGCTCACGCCGCCCTGCTGGAATTTGAAAGCCTGAGGGTGTATAAGGAAATTAAAAACGCGGTGAACCGCCTGGTTAACTGTGAAACGGCGAACCTGAACAAGGTTGTTGACGCAGCCCTGCAGCAGGTTCAAGATATCGAGCTGATCCACCGACAAAAGGGACTCGAAAACCTGCCGCCGGCGCTGAGAGAGATGGCATGGCTGCGGCTCAAGAACCCGGAGGCGAGTCTCAAGGAACTCGGGGAACTGCTGGAACCACCCCTGGGCAAATCAGGGGTTAACCACCGGCTGCGGCGCCTTAAGGAACTGGCAGAAGTGCTCAGGAAAAAAGAACCTGGGAACAGGTCTCCAGGCCTAGCGGGCCACTCCGACGTCCACTAGCTTTGGGCCAGGGCTTTTTCAACGGCAGCCTTCACAACAGGAGGTCGGATTTTGCAACCATGACCCGGTGGCGAGGAAGGGGCCGATGCCGGGTCTGGTTTCTGAAAGGGGCGTGGGCAAATTTCACAAATTCTTCACCTTTCCCTCACAGAACTAACAAAAGTCATGTCTAAAATTAAAATCGAAATCACGGACATGGAGGGAGGTGAAACCTGTGAAAAAGAAGATTGTAATCGGGCTGGCGGTGCTGCTGCTTGTTGCGTTCTTTGTGCCGACTGCCCTGGCGGCCGAAGAAGGGATCGACCAGGAGCTGGCTGACCTGTACCAACAGCTGGTGAACATCCGGAAGCAGATTCTTGACAAGTACGTTGCTCTAGGGTTCATAACACCGGAACAGGGGAACTTTCTGAAGGAGCGCTTGGACCTTAACTACAAGTACTGGCAGCAAAACCCCAATGCCGGGTATGGCTACGGTTATGGTTGCGGTATGATGGGCTTTGGCCCGGCTGGATACGGCCCAATGATGGGCTACGGAATGATGGGTTACGGTCAGATGGGCTGGCGCGGCGGGTTTGCACCGACGCTTACTCCGGGCTTTGGTTCGGCCCAGTAGTGGCAGTAAGTAATTGATGCCAGACAGAAGGTCTGCAGCGGTACTGAGCGGTACACTCAACATAGAAGTAATATACGGCAATACTCCTCTTCACCCTACCAGAGGCATTCCCCATGGATGCGGGGATGCCTTTGGTTTTTCGACCGGGAGTGCTACAATATAAGATGGGTTGGCTGGTTACTTGTTCTTCTTCGACCCGGTGTCACGGGGTTGGTGAAAAGAAGAGACCATGGAGAAAATCATGGGATCAAAATACCCTAAAACTGATTGGTTGGCCGAAGATACTGCTTCAGAAGGCGGCCACAAAGAGGGGAAAAGGTAAAACGGCATTTTCGCAGCAAAGCAAGGAACAACGAGCAAGTAGTGAGCCGCAGCTGAGGATTTGAGGTAAATATTTGAGAAGGTGACCAAACGGTCCTGGTATGAAAGCGGGTGACGTGATGTTTTTCCGCAGTATAGTTGGGAAACTCTGGATAAGCTTTATTGTCTTCGCCGTTATCATCCTGCTCTTTCTGGGCCTGGTTTTCTCCGAGCTTTTTGCCGGTTTTTACTATGAACTGAAGTCAGAAAAACTGGTGGACGATGGGACCCGCCTGGCCGAAATTCTGGCCGAGTATCCCATCAGCAACCCGATGGTTGGCCGGCAGGTCGAGTTCATGGCTTCCTTTGTTGACGCCAACATAACTATCATCGACCCAGAGGGAATGGTCAGGATGTGTTCAGGCTCCGGGTATATGGGTAGGAGTGCCCACAGGGGCATGACCGGGATGATGATGATGCAGCACGGGGTGCGCCTCAATACCGATGAGGTGAACGAGGTTTTGAAGGGCAACGTGGTGGTCAAGCGTGGCTACCACCAGGATTTCGAGACCACCCTTCTTACTGCCGCTGTACCCATCATCCGGGACGGCGAGATCGCGGGGGCTGTCTTGCTCTATGCTCCCATGGAACCGATTTCCGAGACCATTAAAACCGTTCGTCTCTTGATCCTTTACGCCGGCGGCGGGGCCATTGTTGTGGCGACGGTTTTGAGCTTGGTGCTTTCCCGAAAGATCACGCGCCCCTTGCTCAAGATGAACCGCATTGCCCTCGATATGGCCCGTGGGGATTTTACCGGCCAGGTTCCGGAGGATTCACGGGACGAAATAGGTGCCCTCGCCAGGAGCTTGAATTACCTGAGCCAGGAATTGAAAAAGAAGACCGCGGCCGAAAAAAGGATCGAGCAGAGGCGGCGCCAATTCGTGGCCAATGTTTCCCACGAACTGAGAACCCCGTTGAGTTACCTTCAGGGTTATACTGAAGCCTTGAAGGATGATCTTCCGAAAACCGAGGAAGAGCGCAGCAACTACCTGAGCATTATTCACGACGAAACCTTGAGATTAAGGAGACTGGTAGACGACCTCCTTGACCTGCACCGGATTGAGGAAGGAAAACTCGTCCTCGAGCGCGGCCCGGTGGCCATGGATGAACTCATCAAAGTTGTGGTATCCAAACTGGAGCCCAGGGCCAGGGAAAACGGGATTAAGCTCGAGGCCATTGTACCGGAAGGTCTTCCCCTCGTTGCCGGTGATGCCGACCGCTTGGAGCAGGTGCTCATCAACCTGGTCAGTAATGCCCTCCAGTACACAGGGAGTGGTGACGTGGTTCGGATTGAAGTGAAGGACCGGGCGGGACGGCTCCAAGTGAAGGTATCTGATACAGGAGAGGGAATTCCGGAAGATGAGCTTCCGTATATCTGGGAGCGGTTTTACAAAGTTGATAAGGCCAGGACGCGCAAAGGCGGAGGAACCGGACTGGGCCTGGCGATTGTCAAGGGGATCATCGCCGCGCACGGGGGGGAAATCAGTGTCGAAAGCATGCTGGGGAAAGGGACAACCTTCACCTTTATCCTGCCCGTGGCGGGGCCAATGGGTGCAGGGGGGTAGCTGTTGAGCTTTCTCGTCCCTCGTGAAAATCAGGCCTGCCTGATACCCTTTGGGGAGAAGAAGGAAATGGTGCAGATTCGTTGAATGAATCCAATGAGGTGCCAGGCGGTAAGTACAAAGCCTAACAACAGTGTTACGAAACTTCCGAAACTTCACCGTCGGGTAAGTCCTGTAAGAATCCTGTCTTCTGTACCATTTTGACGCTGGACAGGGCCAGGCCCGGCCGGAAAAAGGTATTCTTGTTCCTGTAGCGGAGAGGGAGAAGAGTGGGGATGTTGAGGGGGACTCGTGAAAGAACTCTTTTTCTCTTTTTTGTCCTGCAGGTAGTCCCATGCTCCCTCACGCCGGGAAGGGTAGCTTGAAGTTCTGGTCTCGGCACGATGCCGTAAAGGAAGAAGGGAGGGGAAGCACGAAAATCAGGAACAAGCCGGTTACTGTGGTGTCCATCAGGGGTGGCAACGAACGGGGAGGCGCGGGCTTCCTGAGCGGCCATCAGCGAACGAGTTCGAGAACCACAGGCGGCGGAGGACCAGCCGCAGCCACCTGTTTAGGCCCGGAGGGTGAGTTGGCGGCTGCGGCCCGGAGCCGCCGAGGTTCATTACAAGTATACGGTGAGCGTGACGCCGCGAAGGAAGGCCGGCGCCGGTGGGGCATTTTCGTGGAAGTGCTCCATGCCGCCTTGCGGCGCGGCGGCACCACGAAGAATGAAAATTGGACCCGGTATTCAGCGGGCTTTTGATCGGGTAGGAACATGAGTTGCACGCCAGGGATGCTCCGGGGCGAGACCGGTTATGCCGCAGGCCCGGAGGGCCGAGGAATAGGAAAGGCGAGTGGAGGAGCACCCCTGGCGAGGCAGGTAGTGGTATGTTCGTAGAAGAGATGCCGTCTGGTCGGGTTCTTAGTGCAGATAACTCCTGGGCTCAGGAAGGGAAGAGGGGTTTAGATGGCGGTTGTAAATCTTACCGAAATCGTTCGGAACCGAAAAGAGTTTATTGACGAAGTCGAGAAGCACGGCGGGAAAAATGTCAATTCCTGTTACCAGTGCGGGAAGTGTTCTGCCGGGTGTCCGGTCTCGTATGCCATGGATTATCAACCCCGGCAGGTGATGCGGATGGTGCAGCTGGGCATGAAAGACAAGGTCCTTTCGACCTCCACCATTTGGCTTTGTGCCCATTGTATGACCTGCACAACCCGCTGTCCCAGGGAGGTAGATATCGCCGGCGTTATGGAAGCCCTGAGAATGATCTGCCGGAAGGAAAACCGTCCCATCAGGGAACGGAAGGTTCCCCTGTTCCATGACCTCTTTCTTGATATCATTCGTAAGGGGGGACGGCAGCACGAGTTTCAGCTGGCTGCCCGTTACAAGATTGCGACGGGGAACTTGTTCCAGGACGTGGACCTGGGGCGGAGAATGTTCTTCCAGGGGAAACTGAGGCTTTTCGGTCCCAAGGTAAAAGGAGCAGAGAGCGTTCGGAAGATATTCGAAAAATGCAAGGAACTTGAGGGGGATGTCCAATGAGGTACGCGTACTACCCCGGGTGTTCCCTGGAAGGTACGGCCAAGGAATACGACCTGTCCACCCGGGCCACCTTCCGCGCGCTGGGTATTGAGCTGGAAGAACTCCCGGACTGGAGCTGCTGCGGGGCTAGTTCCGCGCATACAACCAACCACCTGCTGGCGGTAGCCCTTCCGACCAGGAACCTGGTCATCGCGGAAAAACAGGGTCTGGACCTGGTTGCCCCGTGTGCGGCTTGTTTTAACCGCCTGGTTACGGCCCAGCACAAGATGGAACAGGACGCCAGGTTGAAGGGTAAGGTGGAACAGGTAGTGGAAGGGGAGTACCAGGGTACCGTTAAAGTGAAAGCAGTGCTTGAGGTCCTGGCCACAGATTTCGGTGTAGAAAAGGTCCGGGAGATGGTTACCAAACCACTCAAGGGACTGCGGGTGGCTTCGTACTACGGGTGTCTCCTGGTGCGTCCCCCGGAAGTTACAAAGTTTGACGACCCTGAGAACCCCACTACCATGGATGCCCTGGTGGAGGCTTCAGGGGCCGAAGCTGTTATGTGGCCCCACAAGACAGAGTGCTGTGGTGGGAGTTTTGCCTTCGCCCGGGTGGATATCGTGGAAAAACTCTCCAATGATATTCTCGCTGCTGCCAAGTCTAACGGGGCGGACTGCATTGCTACTGCCTGCCCACTTTGTCAGGCCAACCTTGACATGCGCCAGAAGGCCATCGAAAAACAGTTCGGCACCACCTATAACATGCCCATTTATTACATTACCGAGCTTTTGGGCCTGGCGCTTGGTCTCGAGCCCCGTTCCCTTGGACTGGGCACACACATGGTGGAGTCCCTCCGCCTCCTGAGGGAGAAGGAGCTAGCTTGAATCCATCCACGCCAAATCAGATTCTCGGGGGCGATGATGTGTGATAAGGGTTGGAGTATTTTTGTGTTGGTGTGGTTCCAACATTGCGTCTACCGTTGACCTGGACCGGGTGCAGAAGGCCGTCGAAAAACTCACCAACGTGGTTCATGTCGAGCAGAACAAGTATACCTGTTCGGAACCTGGTCAGGCGCAGATTGTGGCGGGAATCCGGGAGCATAACCTTGACCGGGTGGTAGTTGCCGCCTGTTCCCCCCGGATGCACGAGAAAACCTTTCAACGTACTGTGGCCAAGGCGGGTTTGAATCCTTACCTCCTGGAAATTGCCAATATCCGGGAGCACTGCTCATGGGTGCACACAAGCGTGGAGGAAGCCACCCCCAAGGCCATTGACCTCCTTCGAGCCGCCGTGGCCAAGGTGATCAGGAATACTCCCCTCACTACTTCCACCATTCCTGTCGAAAAGCGGGCCCTGGTGATCGGTGGGGGGATCGCCGGGATCCAGGCGGCCCTAGATATTGCGGATGCCGGGCACCAGGTGGTCTTGGTTGAGAAAGAACCCACCATCGGCGGCCGGATGGCCCAACTTGACAAGACCTTTCCGACACTGGATTGTTCGGCCTGCATTCTCACCCCCAAGATGGTGGATGCAGCGCAGCATCCCAAGATCAGGCTCCTCACCTACGCCGAAATTGAGGAGGTTGGGGGTTACATCGGCAACTTTGAGGTTACCATCCGTAAGAAAGCGCGCTCGGTTAACGAGGACGTATGTACAGGGTGCGGAATTTGTTGGAGTAAATGCCCCAGTAAAGCCCCGAACGAGTTTGATTGTGGGCTGGGTGAGCGGAAGGCCATCTACATCCCCTTCCCCCAGGCGGTTCCCAATAAGCCGGTGATCGACCGCGAAAACTGCCGCTACTTCACCAAGGGCAAATGTGGGGTCTGCAAGAAGGTCTGCCCTGCCGGGGCGGTGGATTTTGAACAGGAAGACGAGCTGCTCCGGGAGAGGTTTGGGGCCATTGTCGTGGCTACCGGTTACGAGTTGTTCGACCATTCGGTTTACGGGGAATACGGGTACGGAAAATACCCCGATGTCATCACCGGCTTGGAGTTTGAGCGCTTGATAAACGCTTCCGGCCCGACGGGAGGTAAACTGAAACGGCCTTCCGACGGGAAGATCCCCAAGACCGTGGTCTTTGTCAAGTGTGTCGGCTCCCGCGACGAGGCCAAAGGCTTTCCATACTGTTCGCGGACGTGCTGTATGTACACTGCCAAACAGGCAATCCTCCTGCGGGAGAAAATGCCCGAGGCGGAAGCCTACGTTTTTTACATGGATGTGCGCACCCCTGGGAAGGGTTACGAAGAGTTTTACACCCGGGCTACAGAGGAATTCGGGGTCAACTACCTGCGGGGCCGGGTGGCCAGGATCTATCCCAAGGGGGATCAGCTCGTGGTTCGGGGTGAGGACACCCTTGTCGGCGCACAGGTCGAAATCGAAGCCGACCTGGTGGTCCTTGCGACGGCCATGGTCGCTCGCCGTGACGCGGCTGAATTGGCCCAGAGGATCGGCTTTTCCTACGACCAGTACCATTTCTTCACCGAGGCCCACCCGAAACTGCGCCCGGTGGAAACCAATACCGCCGGGGTTTTCCTGGCCGGTGCCTGCCAGGGCCCCAAGGATATTCCCGATACCGTGGCCCAGGCGAGTGCGGCGGCGGTCAAGGTGGCCATGCTTTTCTCGCGGGATGAGCTGGAAACCAACCCGATGGTGGCTACCGTGGATGAGGGTACCTGTTCGGGTTGTGAATGGTGTAAGCCCACCTGTCCCTATGGTGCCATCGATATCAAGACCATCGAAGAAAGGGTGGGCAAGAGGACCGTTTCACGCCGCGTGGCTACCGTGAACACCGGCCTCTGCCAGGGGTGCGGCGCCTGTACGGTGGCCTGCCGGTCAGGGGCGATGAACCTGAAGGGATTCACCAACGAACAAATTCTGGCGGAGGTTGAAGCCATATGTCTGTAGAACGGGCGGGAACAGGGGTCAGCACCGCCGGTTGGGAACCGAAGATCATTGGGTTCTGCTGCAACTGGTGTTCGTACGCCGGGGCGGACCTGGCCGGGACCAGCCGGATCCCTTATCCTTGTAATATTCGCATCATTCGCGTTCCCTGTTCGGGCCGGGTCAACCCCCAATTCGTGCTCCGGGCCTTCCAGCGGGGGGCGGATGGTGTCCTGGTGGCCGGGTGTCACCCCGGTGATTGCCACTACTCAACAGGAAACTACTTCACACGGCGCCGGTTCTTGCTGGTGAAAAGGCTGTTGGAATACCTGGGGATCGAACCGCGCCGGTTCCAGGTACGCTGGATTTCTGGGTCCGAAGGGCAAAAGTTCGCCGATGTCGTGGCGGAAATAACCGAGCAGGTTAAAGCCCTGGGGCCAGCCAAGATGGATAAAATGAGGGATGTCATGTGAAGGAGAAACTCTCTGAACTGAAGGAGACGGTGGCACGCCTGCTGAAAGACCGTACGGTAGACTTTTTCATCGCCTACCAGGCCGGTCACAGCCAAGTGGAGCCCATACCCTTTTTTCTCACTACAGCTGAGCATGTGGAAAACCTCTTTTTGAACAACTTTTGCGCCCACAACCTCTCCAAGTACCTGCTGGATTACCTGGCCGGTGACGAGGTGGTGGGGGTTCTGGCCAAGGGTTGTGACCTTCGGGCATTGAAAAGGTTGTTAACCGACCACCGCGTGGAGCGAGGGCGGGTTTTCGTGGTTGGCCTCCCCTGCATTGGTATCTACGACCGGAAGAAGGTCCAGGAGGTCTACCCGGCTGGCCTGGTAGAGGTGGTTGAAGAGGGTGAAGAGGTCATTCTGCGGGGAGAAACAGGTGACAAACGAGTCCCAAGGAAGGAATACCTTCTCCCCCGGTGTCTGACCTGCCCGGACCACAATCCGGAATTCTACGATTTGCTGCTGGGGGAAAAGGTGGCGAACGGCCCGTTGGCTGAAGAGGATTACTCTGACGTCCGTGCCTTGGAGGAATGGGCCCCCGGTGAACGGCGCCGGTACTGGACCAGGCAGTTTGAACGGTGCCTGAGGTGTTATGCCTGCCGGAACGTCTGTCCGGCCTGTAACTGCCGGGTTTGTTGTTTTGATGTGGCCGAACCTCGATGGCTGGGCAAAGGTACCTCCCTGGATGAGCAGGAAATGTTCCATTTTACCCGGGCCATGCATGTGGCCGGACGGTGTACGGGGTGCGGGGAATGCGAACGGGTTTGTCCTGTCAACATTCCCCTCATGAAGCTGAACAAGAAACTGGCCAAGGATATCGGTGCACTGTTCCATGTCCCTCAGGCCGAGATTCCCACGGAAGTGGAACCGTTGGGCCAATTTCGTTTGGGCGACCCGGATGAATTTAACTAACCGGTAGAAGGTGGTCTTGTCTGATGACGAAAGTGCTGCCTCAAGGAAAACTTAAGGATTTTCTGAAGGATACCATGGATAAGTACTCCCTGGTGGCCCCGGTGCGGGAAGACGGGGTGGTGGTTCTCAAGCCGACTGCCGACCCCGAGGCCGTGGTCACAGACTACCTCAACACGGTCACTTCCCCCAAGGATTTTTTCTTCCCGCAAACAGAGAGGATGTTCCGTTTTCAAAAAACAGAAGGGAAGATCCGGGTGGAAGAGACCACTTGGCAGGGGAAAAGGGTAATCTTCGGGGTCCGGCCCTGTGACCTTGGGAGCCTGGAACTTATCGACCGTGTCTTCCAGGAAGGGGAATACGAGGAAACTTACTACCTCGCCCGGCGCGAAAACACCACGGTGGTTGGCCTGGCCTGTAGCAGCCCAGGACCCACCTGTTTCTGCACGACCTTCGGGATCACCCCGGGGTCACCTGAAGGCGCTGATCTCATGCTTTACCCTGATGGAGAAGGGTTTGTGGTGGAGGTCCTGACTGAAAAAGGAGAGGCCCTGGCCCAACAAACCGAAACCCTCCTAGAGGATCAGGACGTTGACCTTGCGGAAGTTAAGGGGCGATTTGAAGGCCTCAAGGTTCCTCTGGGTGATCACCTCAGCGTAGATGGTGTAGCTGCCAAACTGGACGGAATGTTTGAACACCCCGTCTGGGCGGAGTTATCACCGCGGTGCTTGGGTTGTGGAATCTGCACCTACCTGTGTCCGACGTGCCACTGCTTCGGCATGACCGATGAAGTGCGCGGTGACCAGGGTGTTCGTTTGCGGTGCTGGGATTCGTGCCAGTTCTCGGATTTCACCAGGATGGCAGGCGGGCACAACCCGCGGCCCACAAAAAAGGAGCGGGTGCGCCAACGCTTCATGCATAAGCTTAACTACTACGTGCACCGGTTCGGAAGATACCTCTGCACCGGGTGCGGCCGGTGCCTGGAAAAATGCCCGGTCGGCCTGACCATGGTCCATGTCATCGAGAAGGTCAACGACTCCGGGACAAGGGAGGTGGCCGTAAATGAGTAAAAACCCCATGGTTCCAAACCCAGCCACCATCACGAAAATCACTTCGGAAACAGGGAGCGGGGACGTAAAAACCTTCAGGGTGGTCTTTGACGATCCATCCCTGGCCGAGGGTTTCACCTATAGGTCTGGACAGTGTGCGATGCTGTCGGTCTTTGGTGTTGGTGAGTGCATGATTTCCATCACTTCGACCCCTACCCGGCCGGGTTTCCTCGAATTCAGTGTGAAGAAGGTGGGCCGGGTAACAGACGCCCTTCACGAGGCCCGGGAGGGTGACAAGATCGGACTCCGGGGGCCGTACGGGAATTGCTTCCCCTTGGAGAAGATGAAAGGGAAAAACCTGGTTTTTGTCGGGGGTGGAATCGGGCTGGCCCCACTGCGTTCGCTGATAAATAATGTGCTGGATAACCGAAAAGAATACGGACGGGTGGATATTATTTACGGTGCCCGTTCCCCACAGGATCTGGTTTTCAAGGAGGAATTGTTCCAGAACTGGCCGAAATACCAAGACACGCACGTGTACGTAACTGTTGACGCGGGGGATGAGGAGTGGAAGGGCCCGGTGGGATTTGTCCCACCCTACCTGGAGGAGATCAACCCTTCGCCCGAAGGTGCGGTGGCTGTGACCTGTGGGCCACCGGTAATGATCAAATTTGTATTGCAGTCATTGGCCAAGATGGGTTATACTGATGACCAGATAATAACTACCCTGGAAATGAAGATGCAGTGCGGGATCGGGAAATGTGGTCGCTGCAACATCGGGGATAAGTACGTCTGCGTCGATGGTCCCGTCTTCTCTGTGGACCAACTGCAGGCTCTGCCCGACGAATTCTGAGGGAGTACTTACCCCGGCCGGGAGAACGTTACTTGTTGAGGTGGGTGCTGCGGTGGAAGCAAAGCCGAAGATACCAGGGCTTCTGTCTGAAGTCTCTGAAGACCTTGAGCTGGTCGAGGGCAAGATCCGGAATACCCTTGAAAATGAAGACGCGCTCCTGAACGAAGTGGCCCTTCACTTGTTAAAGGCCGGAGGAAAAAGGCTTCGACCGGCACTGGTACTCCTGGCCGGAAAATTCAACTCCTACGACCTGGAAAAACTGGTTCCGCTGGCGGCGGCCGTTGAACTGATCCACATGGCGACCCTGGTCCATGATGATGTTATTGATGGGGCTTTCATCAGGCGGGGATGGCCTACCATCAATGCCAAGTGGAATGAAGAGATTTCGATCCTTATTGGTGATTACCTGTTTGCCCATGCCTTTTCTTTACTTTCTGCCCAGGGTGATAACCGGGTGGTAAACCTCATGGCGAAAGTCGTATATGAAATGTCCACCGGGGAAATCGATCAGCTTTCGAGTGCTTGCCGCCTGGACCAGTCTGAGCGGGATTACCTGGAGAGGATTGAGAAGAAGACTTCTCTTTTTATTGCCAAGTGCTGTGAGCTGGGGGCCCTGGCCTCCGGGGCCAGTGTCGAACACTGTCAGGCCTTGGAGAGGTACGGTTATGGGGTTGGAATGGGCTACCAGATCATTGACGACATCCTCGACTTTACCTCGACTGCCGAGCGCCTGGGAAAGCCGGTGGGGAGTGACCTAAGGGGTGGGGTGCTGACCCTGCCGGTCATCTATTCCCTTCGGGTTTCTAAGGAGCGTGACCGCCTGGCCCTGTTACTGGACAACCCCATCGGGGAGGAAGAGATTGAGGAGGTTGTTTCCATCCTGAAGAGAAGCGGTTCTTTTGACTACTCCTACGATATGGCTGGAAGTTTTATCAGCCAGGCGAAAGAGCAGTTGATGGTCTTGCCGGAGGGTTCGACCCGCAATACCCTTCGTGAAGTGGCCGATTTTGTCCTCAGGCGGGATTTCTGAGGGTAGACGGTTCGTTTTGGAGGAAAAGATTCATGGGGGTAGGTGAAACCGCGTGCGAAATGTCAAAGGACGCATGGCATGTGGTTTTTTTATGGGTTCATGTTTATAACTATTTTAAATAAACTTGAGTTGAGCTTATGTCAGGCCGAAAGAGGTGCTCTGTGCCGGTGCCTTGTCTTTTATCGCCGATAATTTGCTACCCCGGGGGCTCCGGGTGAGTAAATTGCTGGGGCTGAATTTATTCTCGTTGGCCTGGAACTGATAAAGAGACAGCGAAGTTTTTCCTCAGGAGGTGAGAGTGCCAATGGGTGAGCTGAAATGTTGCGTGGTCCAGGACCTGCTGGCGGCTTTTCTAGATGGAAAGGTGCAGCCGGAAACTGACCGGGAAATCACTTATCACCTGGCCTCGTGCGCGGCATGCCGGAAACTAGCCGTGGACCTCAAGCCGGGCTGGGAACTGCCGAAAGACCTGGAAAAACCAGCGCAAGGAGGAGAAGAGGGAAGGACAGAGCTGAAGGCAACAAGGAGAAGAAGCTCGGCCTTGACACTGGGAGTAATCCTGATCATTTTTTCCCTGGTAGTTGTAAGCGGTCTCGGGGTATTTGAGTTTTTCAAGGTCTCTGACATCCCGGTCTGGCTTAAGGCTGTCTTTGCTGCGGCTTTGCTGGGAACGGGGATCATCCTTACGGTTTTAATTGTTGAAAGAATAAGGGAGCAAAGGAGTGAAAAGGATGATTTTGGTAAGTACTGAAAGCGTACCGGGTAGAGAAACTGCAGAGGCACTGGGACTGGTGCGCGGCAGCACGATCCGGGCCAAACACCTGGGCAAGGACATTCTGGCCGTTTTCAGGACACTGGTTGGTGGAGAGATCAGGGAATATACTGAAATGCTGGATGAGGCCCGTAGCAGGGCGGTCCAGCGCATGGTCGCCCAGGCTGAGTCCATGGGTGCTGATGCTATTGTCAACATTCGTTTCAGTACCTCTTACGTTCTTTCCGGGGCGGCCGAGATCATGGCTTACGGGACAGCTGTTAAACTCAAGTAACCAGCGCCTTTTCTTGTGGGCCAGGATTTTTGCGGCCATCATTGACCTCCGCGGGGGGGTCTTTCTTTTTGTCCGCGGTTGGCCGGGCAGGGCTTCTTTTCCGGGCCGGTTTGGTTGGGGAATTTAGGAAAGAGAAAAAATCCTGGGAACCGTGGGTGGTGGGGGGATGGTTTTCAATAAAAATAGTTCTCGATGGAGAAACTACTTAAGGTGGTAGGCATTTGGGGGAAGAGGAAGACGGGCTGCCCATGTTGCCAAAACGGGACACCACCCTGGAGAATGGAAATTGCCCATGGTTCATATTTTCACGGGGCGTGTGAACGCAGGAACAAGACCGGGCCTGCATGGGGAGCAACATGTGCAGGAAGTTTTCCATTGGGAGGCTGCAGGAAGGAGGGGCAATGTGCACGCCGTCTGCTGCATCAAACAAGTTCCCGATACCACCGAGGTAAAGATTAACCGTAAGACCGGTACCCTTGAACGTAAAGGTGTTCCGTCAATCATTAACCCCTACGATGTCCACGGGGTAGAAGAGGCGGTTCGCCTCAAGGAAAAGTACGGCGGTACCGTCACCCTGCTCAGCATGGGTCCACCCCAGGCACGGGACGCATTGAAGAAAGCGATGACCTTTGGTGCCGACAGGGCGATCCTCCTTTCGAGCCGGGTCTTTGCCGGCTCGGATACCCTGGCCACGAGCTATATCTTGGCAGAAGCACTGGAGAAGATTGATGCCGAAGAGAGGATTGACCTGATCTTTTGTGGGAAACAGGCTATTGATGGGGACACGGCCCAGGTAGGACCGGGTATTGCCACCCGGACGGGGGTTTCCCAACTTACCTATGTCATGGAGATTGAAGCTGTTGACTTTACCAAGGGGGAGATCATCGTCCAGCGCAAGCTCCACGGTGCCCGGGAAAGGGTAAGGGCACGCCTCCCGGCTTTGCTGACGGTGGTTAAGGAAATAAACGAGCTGCGCCGGGCTTCGCTTCCCAACATGATCAAAGCGGCCCGGTCCGAAATCGAGGTCTGGGATGAAAAGGACCTTGATGGTGAAGTTGAAAGAATGGGGCTCAAAGGGTCACCGACGGCGGTGACGAAAATTTTCCCGCCCGCACCGCGTGACCGTGGTGAAATTATTGCCCGGGAGGGGGATGACCCCGAGGAAGCTGCTGCCAGGCTGGTTGAACTCTTGGTGGTGGAGAAGGTTATTGCTGACATCTAGACTGTAAGATTGTCTGTTTCCTCTGCTTTGTTGCCGTGAGGCCTGGGCCAAGGGTTGATTCCGGACGAGCAGGGTTCATGGTCCAAGGTGGGGCTGGCACGGCTGTGCTGAAGACGGCCTGGGGATCGAAGCGAAGGACGGTATGGTGAACTTCGGTTTGGAGGATGGTGTGCTGGTGCGCCGGTTGAGAAGGGCTTACAGGAGAGCTGCAGTAAGGGGTTACAAGCCGCCTGCGGCTGCGGAAAGCTACCGGGGAGTATGGGTTCTTGTGGAGCAGACTGCTGGTGAGGGCGCCCCAGTCTCCTGGGAACTGATGGGGGTGGGAACAAAGCTGGCTTCTGAGCTCGGGGTGCCGCTGGAAGCGGTAGTTCTTGGGGATGGGGTAGAACACCTGGCCGGCGAGGCCATTGCCTACGGGGCGAAAAAGGTCTACCTGGTAGATGACCCGGTACTGGCCACGTACCGTACTTACCCTTACACCAGGGCCACCGTCGACCTGGTGAGGAAGTACCGGCCCGAAATTCTGCTCATGGGGGCGACCACCTTCGGCAGGGACTTGTCTGGGGCAGTGGCCACGGAACTGGAGACCGGTCTCACCGCTGACTGTACCAGGCTTGAAGTTGACCCGGAAACACGCCTTCTCAAGCAGACCAGGCCTGCCTTTGGCGGCAACGTGATGGCCACCATCATCTGCAAGAAGCACCGCCCCCAGATGGCAACAGTGCGGCCGCGGGTGATGGAGATGCCCAAAAAAGATGGATCACGTTCCGGGGAGGTTGTGCGTGAAGACCTCTTTCTTGCCGAAGACGAGATTGGAACCTGGGTGCTCGAGACCATCGAGGAAAAGGGAAAAGCTGTCTACCTGGATAAAGCCGAGGTGATCGTGGCCGGCGGGAAAGGTCTCGGTGATGCGGCCAATTTCGAGCTCTTGAAGGAACTGGCCGATGTCTTGGGAGGGACCCTGGGGGCCTCACGGGCGGCGGTGGATGCCGGATGGATCTCAGCGGAACACCAGGTAGGGCAGACGGGGATCACGGTGCGTCCCAAGGTGTATTTTGCCATTGGTATTTCGGGAGCAGTTCAGCACCTGGTGGGGATGCAGACCTCTGATGTCATCGTTGCCATCAACAACGACCCGAAGGCTCCAATCTTCAAAGTGGCTACTTACGGTATCATAGGTGACCTCTTTGAGATTGTACCGGCTTTGACCAGAGAGTTTAAAGCAAAGTTAAGTTCGCCGAGAGCCGGGGCGAAAGGGGGAAGACCGTGGACGAAAAGTTTGATGCTGCGGTAGTCGGAGCCGGTCCGGCAGGTATTTCGGCGGCGCTAACCATGGCCCGGGCGGGGATGAAAGTCGTGGTCTTGGAACGGGGCGAGTACCCCGGCTCCAAGAACGTCATGGGCGGGGTTATCTACCGGCATGCGACTGAGGAACTAGTTCCCGAGTTCTGGAAAGAAGCCCCTCTTGAACGAAATGTCATTGAAAAGAGGCTCTGGCTTTTGGATGATGACTCGGCCGTTACGGCAGGGTACAGAAACCCGGTGTACAAGGACCAGCCCAATGCCTTTACGGTGCTCCGGGCGAAGTTTGACCGGTGGTACGCCGACCGGGCCCAGGAAGCAGGAGCCCTGGTGATTAGCGAGACAGTGGTAGAAGACTTTCTCTATGAAGACGGGCGCATCGTGGGGGTCAGGACTGACCGTGAAGACGGTGATCTCCGGGCCGACGTGGTGGTGCTGGCAGAGGGGGTCAACGCCCTCCTGGCGAGGAAAGCAGGGATGCGCGGGGATATCCCACCACAGCACCTGGCGGTCGGGGTGAAAGAGGTGGTTTTTCTTCCCAAGGAAAGGATCGAGGACCGGTTTAATCTCGAGGAAGACGAAGGGGTCAGCATCGAGATTGTCGGCGCAGCAACCCGAGGGTTGGTAGGAACCGGGTTTATCTATACCAACCGGGATTCTATCTCCATCGGCTTTGGGGCCCTACTTTCCGACATCATCCAAGCTGAGATCAGTCCCAATGACATCCTGGAAGGATTGAAAAATCACCCCGTGGTCAAACCCCTGATTGAAGGGGGCGAAAGCAAGGAATACGCGGCCCACCTGATCCCAGAAGGGGGCTACCGCAACATCCCCAAACTGGTCCGAGACGGCCTGATGGTGGTGGGGGATGCGGCGATGCTGGTTAATGCGATTCACGGCGAGGGTTCCAATATGGCCGCCACCTCCGGCCGGCTGGCCGGGGAAACAGCTGTTGAGGCTTGGGATGCCGGAGAGTTTTCGGAGGAATTCTTATCGGCTTACCGGCGCAGGCTGGAGAAAACCTATGTTCTCCAGGATTTGAGAAAGTACCGGAATACCATGAGCTTTTTTGAAGAAAACCCCCAGTTTTTCAGCAAGTATCCGCGGTTGGTTAACGAGGTTGCCTACCAGTTTGTGACCGTGGACGGGGTGCCAAAAAAGAAGAAACAGGCCGAAATCCTGAAGCGAATTCGCGCAGAAATCTCGCTGGCTGGAATTGGGTGGGACCTTTTCCGTGCCTGGAGGGTGATGGGTTGATGAAGGTAGAAGACAAGCTTTACTGGAACCGCTACCGGCCCGATAACCACTCCCACCTGGAAATTGCCGACCCAAAAGCCTGCCTGGAAAAGTGTGACATGAAACCCTGTACCTATATCTGTCCGGCCGAGGTTTACGCCTGGAACGAGGAGAGGGAACAGATCATCATGGCCTACGAAGGGTGCCTGGAGTGTGGAGCCTGCCTCTACGGGTGTCCCTACAGCAACATTGACTGGGGTAACCCCAGGGGCGGGTACGGGGTTATGTATAAGTTCGGTTAGCCGTCGTCCGAATGCGGACGAGACCGGGTTTTTATCCCGGGGCTAGAGCACCTGGACTTCTTTTCCGTAGGGTCAAAACCAGACCAGCGACATCACGCGTCTGCCGGGCCTTTCAAGCGGCCCGGCGGATTTTTTCGGGAGGTGTAATGTAGACCTCAATATCACCACCGCACATCGCTTGCTGCACACCATGCTGCGCAAGGGATTTGTGTACCAGGACCAGGCCACAGGTAAGTACGGCCTCGGCCTCAAGAATCTCCAGTTAGGGGCAGCGGCGATAAAATCCATCAACATCAGGTCTATCGCCCGACCTTATCTTGAATATGTTGTTGAACAGTGCAATGAAACCACCAACCTTGTGGTTTTCGATGCCGGCGACGCCGTCTACGTAGACCAGATGGAGTCCTCCAGCATGGTCAAAACCATGGCCGAGACAGGGGCACGTCTTCCTGCCTACTGCACCGGTGGAGGGAAAGCCCTCCTGGCTTACCGAGACCCGAAAGAGGTAGAGGAACTGTACGGAACCGGGCCTTTGGAAACCTTCACCGAGAAAACCATCAAGTCGGTTCAGGAACTCAAGCAGGTCCTCAACAGGATCCGGATCGCGGGCTATGCTGTGGATGACGAAGAACGGGAAATAGGGGTGAAGTGTGTGGCAGCACCCATTTTCGACCTTACCGGCCAGGCTATTGCCGCCCTTAGTGTTTCCGGGCCTAGTTTTCGGTTGACTGACCGGGTCATCAACCAAAAGATCGCACAACTTGTTATGGAAACGTCGGCCATCCTGTCCAGGTCCCTTGGGTACGAAAAAGAAGGGGACCTCGCGGGCAGAAGGACCAGAGCCGGGAGGGAAGCCAGCAGTCTTGGGGCATTGATGAAAAGCAAGCAGGCCTGACAAGCAGGAAAAATCTGTCCAGGTAGAGCGATAGGACTGGATAAACCAGGAGCAACGAGGAGTTAAGCAAGGAAAGGTTGGGGTTGAAGTGTCCATGTTAAGGATCTATCCACCGGAGTTTAAGGTACGCGTTGACCGTGAGCTCTGTATCAGGTGCAAGCGTTGTGTCATGAATTGCGGCTGGAGTGCCCTGAGGTTCGAAGGCCGTGTCATTACCGATGACGATAACTGTGCAGGGTGTCACCGCTGTGTTTCCATTTGCCCGGAGGGGGCCGTAAACGTAGAAAAGAACCCGCTTCACTTCAAGGAAAACTCCAATTGGACCCCGAACATCAGGAAGAACATCTACAAGCAGGCGGAGACCGGTGGGATGTTGTTGACCGGCATGGGGAATGACCTCCCCTATCCCATCTACTGGGACCACTTGCTCCTTGATGCCTGCCAGGTGACCAATCCTTCCATTGATCCTTTGCGGGAGCCAATGGAACTCCGAACCTATCTCGGGCGCAAACACCCTGATGACGGATACTGAAGTTGTGGACCGTTATTTCCCATGAGGGTTGTAAGGGAACTGACAGGGTTATCGGAGCGGCAGATACGGTACTACGACAAGACTGGATTAATCTCTCCGCACCGGACGAAAGGTAACCAACGTCTTTTTTCGAGGGTAGACCTTGAAGGCCGGGCTTGATGGGATCAAGAACAAGATCCTTCCACCAGAACCGGTGAACCAGAACATCTACGAGATGAGCGCCGCCGAAAGGGAGGAATTAGGGATCCAGAGCTTACCGGGTAGTCTAGGTGAGGCCCTGGAAGAACTTAAGGGGAGTGAACTTATCAAGTCGGCCCTCGGCGACCACATCTTCGAGCATTTTGTGGAAGCCAAGGAAATCGAGTGGGACGTCTACCGGACTCAGGTTCACCCCTGGGAACTGGAGCAGTATCTGTCGGCCTACTGAGGGCCGGAAAGTAAAGTGAAGGGGTTGTTACCGTGACGTCTCGAAGGGCAATCATCATGGGGCAAGATGCCAGACTGAAGGATGCCCTCCTGCGGGCAGTGAAGACTCTGGGTTATACCGTGGTCCAACCCTCGGGATATGATTCCCTTCTCGAGAAGGTCCGGAGGGAACCTGTTGAACTCGTTCTGCTCGAGGCGTCAGGGGAAGGTGCTTTACCGGTAGCGTTAGAGATTTACTCTGAGGCATTGGCCCCTGTGGTGTGGTTTACCCGTAACTGGTCTGAAGAGTTGGTGCGTCAGGCCCTCGAAGCCAGGGTCCTCGGAGTAGTGGAGATTGGTGAAAAAGTGGACGTCTGGGCTTTTGAATTTGCCGTCGGACTGGCCGGAATGGTCTTCGAGGAGAGGAAAGCCCTGCTTAAGAAGGTCGAGGAGCTCAAGGAAGACCTGGAGACCAGGAAACTGGTAGAACGTGCCAAGGGGGTCTTGATGGACCAGTTCGGGCTCAAGGATTCAGAAGCGTATCGCCGGCTGCAGCGTCAGGCCATGAATACCCGCAAGCCCCTTAAGGAAGTGGCTTAGGCTGTTCTAATGGTCCGGTACCTGGGTGGGGAAGAGAGTACCAAGAAGCCGAAACAGGGCTAGGTGTTTCGTTATTCCCTCTCCAACCCCCACAATCCCAAGCCTGCTGCCCGGGCCTTTCTCTGGAGTTCCAGGAAAAGTTCAGCATGGCGCACATTGGGAGGGACCGTCATGATCTGGGCATAGCCCCGGCCAACCAGCTCGGCGTTAACAAAGGTCCCGTCAGATAGATAAACATAAGCCAGCAGCCGACCGTACTTGTCGCGGACCTCGACGTCGAAAGCCAGAAAGACCTGCCGGCGGCCCACGAGGTCCTCGGTGAAGGCAGCTGCCTCTTTTCCGTAAGCCTCCACGGTTTTTTGCGGGTGTTTTGTTTCTGGCGCATCGACCCCGATGAGACGGACCCTTTCCCTTCCGGCCACCTGGAATTGCTTACCTGCCTGGGAAATGATGTAGCGGTGGTCTGACCAAGGTCCTGTGGGCGTTAAACGGCGCGAGTTGGGGTTAAAGCGGACGATGATGGTATCACCGTCCACGACGCGTTCCACCAGGCCAGAGACATAACCGGCGAGCTGCCCGGGTGTGACTGAAACCAGGGCCTGGGCTTTTTCATCTTCCGGGGTTCGGCCAAGATGATTCTCTTTTACGCCTCTCATGCCCCCCGAGATGAGGTACAGACCCACAAAGAGCAGGGATAGAATAAGGAGAACCAGCAGCAAGTTTGTAGGTGGACGTTTTCTCTGTGGTCGCATTCTACTGTCTCCCGGCCTAGGCTTTTTTCGCCTGCCGACCCACTCGGCAGCTTTCTTGTGGTCCAGTACGGCGAGCACCCTTCGACTATGCGGGTTGGCGCGCATGGAGAATGACGAACCCAGCCAGCATACCACTTGATGATACATAATTCCAGGGCAATACCGGTGATACCTCCCCCTTCCCGGCTTATTTAAACTGGTAAGTGGTCTGAGCACTGTGGTTGCGGCATAAGAATATGGCGGATTGCTGCGCGCAGGTTAACTCCAATCAACCAGACCCCTCCTTGACCCTCCACGCGCTGAGAATGGGAGCTCTGACAGTCCCATGTGTTCCGTTGGAGACGGTCTTCGGGCCCCAGACCGGGGAACCGGGGAACAGGGGGACGGGTGGGGGAGTAAGCTGGGACGATCGGGAAAGGGGGTACAAAAGGGTGGAGGCAGATGGGATCTTAAACCTACTTTTCGGGGAATCCTTCAGCGGCCTGATTTTTATTGCCACCCTAACCTTTGTCGTCACCCAGAAGATTAAACAACTCTTAGGGAAATACGTGCCGAACGGGGAAAAGCACGGAGACCTGATTGCCATCACCATTGGTGTCATTTACTGCTTGATTTCGGGAACTTCCTACCTTTCAGCCAGGGGGATGAAGTTTGCCGTGCCCTGGGGGGTGTACGTGGACCAGATTTTCTCAGGCCTCATTGTCGCCTTCATTGCCGGGATGGAAAGGAACCTGGCCAAAAAGGCCGGCCTGGTGGATACGAAGCTCTTCTAGACTGCACCAGGGCAGGGATCTTGTTCCTGGGGAAGAATAGAAGTATTGAAGAAACGAGAAGAGAAGACAGTGACTGCCACCGGGGAGATGAATTCTGCCCATACTGGTTTTTGGGGCCAGTCCTTGGGCTTGGTGAGCCGGTGTGCCTTGGGACAAGCTGTACCGGCTGTGGCCGACCAGGTAGCTAATGACAAGCCAGTAGCCAGTGGTGCCTGGATGTTCACACAGTGGTGGTTCATGGGTATGCTCAAAGGCCTGGGCTGCTCCTGAGAGACCGGTCAAGCTGCGGGGACGACAAGGGGGAGGCGATACTGTACTGTGAACGACAAGACGACGGTCATGCAGCGGCTGGAAGACCAGAAAGTGGTGGCCATTCTGCGGGGGGTTCCGCCTTCCCGGGTCCGGGATGTTGCCATGATCTTGGTTGGAGAGGGGATTACCAACATCGAAGTAACCTTCTCCACCTTCGATGCCTCCCGTTCCCTGGAGGAACTGGTAGCCATGAGGAAGGAGACAGGCCTTCTCGTTGGAGCGGGGACGGTGGTGGAGGCCGAGACCGCCAGGGCGGCTCTCTTTTCAGGGGCCGACTTTATCGTGGCTCCTCATTTTGTTCCCGAGGTGATTGAGTTCTGCCACCGTTACGACAAGGTGGTTATTCCGGGGGCTTTCAGCCCAACAGAGGTGGCGGCGTGCGGGGCTGCCGGTGCCACCTATATCAAGTTATTCCCGGCCCAGGCGGTCGGACCGTCGTATCTCAAGTCCTTGCTTGGGCCCTATCCATGGGCCCGGTTGATGGTAACCGGGGGGATCACCCCTGAAAACGGCCAGGACTACCTAAAGGCGGGGGCCAGGATCCTGGGTGTTGGGGGATACCTGACAAGGGGAATCGACTGGGAAAACCCGTCCTGGGACCTCTTGAAGGAACGGGTGGCCAGGATAGCCAGGCTTGTCGGGAGATAGGTTTTTTGCCTAACCTGCCGGGGTGAGCTTTTTTTTGGGGGGTCGTTTTATTGCCGCAGGTAGTTACCATGGGAGAGACAATGGTTTTGTTTGTACCCGACAAGAACCTTCCGCTGCGATATGTTCACCGGTTTGAAAAAAGGGTTGGTGGGGCGGAATCCAACGTGGCCATTGCCCTTGTGCGCTTCGGCCACTCGGTAGGGTGGATAAGCAGGGTGGGAGACGACGAATTCGGCCGGTTTCTGCTCTCAAGCATCAGGGGTGAGGGGGTTGACGTATCCCAGGTAAAGGTTGATCCTGGGGCTCCGACAGGGATCTATTTCAAGGAGCGACGCGGGCCGGGAAGGGAAAAGGTTTACTACTACCGGTCCAATTCGGCAGCCAGCAGAATCCAGCCTAGTGATCTTGACCCTGATTACCTCAAGTCCGCCCGCTTTATTCACCTCACCGGGATTACCCCGGCCTTGAGTGCAAGCTGCCGCCGGGCTGTTTTCGAGGCCCTAAAGACGGCACGAGACGCCGGGGTTACCGTGTCTTTTGATTTTAATATTCGCCTTCCCCTCTGGAAAGGGGAGGAGACCCGGGATATGCTCCTGGAAATTGCCCGCAAAAGCGACCTGGTCTTTATTAACCACCAGGAGGCCGAGATCCTATTTGGAACCCGGGAACCGGAAGAGGTTTTACCACGACTTCTGGAAGGGAGATGCTGTACGGCCATCATGAAGCTGGGTGCACAAGGTGCCGTGGCGAAAACCCATGAAGAGGAGGTTTTTGAGCCCGCCCGGAGGGTCGAGGAGATCGTTGATACCGTTGGGGCGGGGGATAGTTTTGCGGCCGGGGTCCTGGCGGGGAAGCTCCGCGGGTATGCACTGGCCGACTGTTTGAAACTTGCAAACACCACGGCGGCCATGGTTCTGGGGACAGAAGGAGACTACGAATCACTCCCTCGATCCTTTGAAGAGGTTGTCTCCCTGGCTTTTGGAGGTCGGAAATAGAGGATATGAGAGGACATTAATTAGAAAAGGAAATACATGGTACAGAGTCAAGGGCGTTGAGGTGCTCTCCGGGGAGGGTTTAGGTGTTCAAAGGGTTTCAAGCGGGAAGGCTGGGTGGTAAGCCAAGATAAGCTTCGCCAGGTTCCGAAGGAAGTGGACCCGGGGATCCGGGTTATTTTTGTTGCCTGTGATTTTTGGCTTGCAGGGGACCTGGAAGGATAGCTTAATTTGGATCTGGGCCTGCAGGTACCCTGAAAGGTTATTTGCAGACGGTTGTAGAAACCTAGTGTAATAATTACGTTTCATGTCAATTGAAAACCCGTTCCAGGGACGGAGTGCGTGGAAATGCTCGAGCAGCTGGCCTTTTTAAGCATCAAAGACATCATTATTGCTCTTATAGACGTCGCCATCGTGGCCTACGTGGTCTACAGGGGGATCATCCTCATCCGGGGGACCAGGGCAGTACAGCTCATCAAGGGCATCGTAGTCTTGGTCATTGCCACTACGGTCAGTGACTGGCTGAACCTGGTTACCTTTAACTGGCTTTTACGCAATGTTGAGGTGATGCTTTTAATCGCTCTCCCCATTGTTTTTCAGCCGGAGTTGAGGCGGGCCCTGGAACAACTCGGGCGCGGAAAACTCATCGCGGGAGGCCTTTTTGCCTTTGGTGAAGAGGGTGTCGATGAACTGGTCAAGGAAGTGGTAGGGGCGGTTGAAGCCTTGAGCAAGGAAAAGTACGGGGCCCTGATTGTCCTCGAAAGGGAAACAGGGCTCTCTGATATCATAGAATCAGGGACGAAAATTGAAGGATTGGTTTCAGCTGGGTTATTGGTCAACATTTTTATGCCGAGATCACCTTTACACGACGGAGCCGTAATCATCCGTGGCAACCGGTTGATGGCTGCAGGCTGTTTTCTTCCATTAACTGATGCTTCGTACGTTACCCAGGGCTTGGGGAGCCGGCACCGGGCTGCCATGGGGATTACAGAGGAGTCCGATGCACTGGCAGTGGTGGTTTCCGAGGAAACCGGGGCCATTTCCCTGGCCAACGGTGGGAAACTGATCCGCAATGTTGATGGTAAGACCCTGGGAGAGATGCTCAGGGCGATACTCAGGCCCAGGAAGCCTTCAAGTTTCGGGCTGTGGCAGCGGGGGTCTGGCTGATGGATAGGTGGTTGGAAAACAACCTCTTTGTAAGAATTCTCTCCGTTATCTTGGCCGTTTTCTTGTGGTTCCAGGTGGCCGGTGGGGAAAGCCTGGAGACAACGAAACGGATTGAAGGGGTTCCCTTGAGGTTGGTGAACCTTGGTGGGGATTTCGTGGTTTTGAATACCCCGCCAGAGACGGTGGAAATAGCGGTTCGGGGTCCGGGACAGCTCATCGGGAGGATGGACCGTGAAGGTTTTGCGGCCACTGTTGACCTTCGGGGGGCCCAGATTGGAACCCATTCCTACCTGGTGAGTGTTTCGGTTCCTAAAGGGGTTCAGCTCCTTGAGGTTTCACCGGGAAGTATTTCCCTGGAGGTGGATGTTTTGATGGCCAGGGAAATCCCGGTTCGGATCCAGCTTACGGGTTCAGTTGGTCGTGACTACCGGACCCACCCGATGCGTGTTAAACCAGAGGAGGTGTGGGTTGAAGGCCCCAGTAGTATTTTGAAATTGGTTGATACCGTTCGGGGCACCCTAGACATCACGGGGACCAAATCAGACCTTCAAACCGAGGTGGCCGTGGTTCCGGTAGACCGGCGTGGTTCTGAGATCAACGGCCTCGAGCTATCCCCTGCTAGTGTGAAGGTCATTATCCCTGTTGAGAAACTGCCCCCGGCAAAACGGGTGGCAGTGGTCCCGCAGATCACGGGTGAGCCGGCTGAAGGCTTCCGTTTCGTGTCAGACCCCTTGGTAGAGCCGGCACAGGTAACCATTCGTGGTCCAGAGGAAGTAATCAAGGACCTCGAGGAGATCAAAACAGAGCCGGTGGATATCAGCGGCGCCCGGGGGAATGTTTCTGCCGAAACCAAGCTCATCCTGCCGGAAGGGGTTGCCAGCGCTGAACCTGAAGACGTCATGGTTCTGGTTGAAATCCTTGAGGATGTTCAGGAGAAATCATGGGAGAACCTCCCGGTGGAAATACGGAATCTTCCCGAGGGGATGGAAGCGGAACTGGGTGTTCAAGAGATTAAAGTAAGTTTGGTTGGGCCGGTGGACGTGATGGGCGGTCTGACTGCTGCCGACCTCAAGCCTTACGTGGACGCATCTGGGTTGGCGGCTGGAGAGCACCTGGTCCCGGTGGAATTGGTGCTACCGGAAGAAATTATTTCGGTGGTGATGGAGCCCGAGGAAGTAGGGCTGAAACTGGCTCCCGAGGTTGAAGGACCGCCTGAAGGACAGGAGGCGCCGCCTGAAGGGGAGCCTTCGGAAGGCGGAGACACCGCCCAGCCAGAACCTGCACCTGGTGACGATGCCGGGGATACCCTCGGTGTTCGGGGTGGAAAAGGGACGGTCGAATAGGGTTAACATCGCTTGTGGAGAGGGATTGTCAGATGACGAGATTGTTCGGAACCGACGGTGTACGCGGCATCGCCAATGATGACCTTACCCCGGAACTGGCCTTCCGGTTGGGCCGGGCCGGTTGTGAAATACTACGCAACGGCACGGCCAGACCCGTCATTCTGGTGGGAAAGGATACGCGTCTTTCCGGGGGGATGCTCGAAGGGGCCTTGGTGGCTGGGATTTGTTCTGCCGGGGGGGATGCGGTCTTGCTGGGTACCATTACCACCCCGGCGGTGGCTTACCTGGTAGCCGCCATGAAGGCTCAGGGTGGGGTGATGATTTCCGCTTCCCACAACCCGGCCGAATACAACGGGATCAAGTTCTTCGACCACAGAGGTTATAAACTGCCGGATGCAGTTGAGGACCGGCTGGAGGCCATGGTTAAGGCAGAGGATGATGAACTGCCTCGTCCCACGGGGAAGGGCCTGGGCCGGGTTGAAGAGGCAGAAGGTGCCCGGGAGAAGTATCTTCAGTACTTAATGGATTCGGTTGAGGTTGACCTGTCTGGCCTCAAGGTCGTGGTGGACTGTGCCAATGGTGCTGCTGCCGGCCTGGCCCCTGAGGTTCTCGAACGGTTGGGGGTCCTGGTTCATACCATAAACCATGAGCCCAACGGCCTCAATATCAACCTGAACTGCGGGTCTACAGACCCAAGGCACCTGGTTGGCGAAGTGATGGCACGGGGGGCGGACCTGGGGCTGGCTCTTGATGGTGATGCAGACCGCGTGATTGCGGTGGACGAAAAGGGCCGGATCGTGGACGGGGATCACATCATGGCCATCTGCGGTGTAGACCTCATGGAAAGGGGCAAGCTTGCGCACCGGACGGTGGTGGCCACGGTGATGAGCAACCTGGGTTTGGAGGTGGCCCTGAAAAAGGCCGGTGGCCGGATCCGGCGCACCCGGGTCGGGGACCGTTATGTTTTGGAGGAAATGGTGAAGAACGGTTTTGACCTCGGTGGGGAACAATCAGGCCACATTATTTTCCGGCGCTTGGCCACGACTGGAGACGGGATCTTGACCGCCCTGCAGCTTCTCCAGGTTCTGGTGCGAAAGGGGAAACCATTGTCAGAGCTGGCTTCACTGGTAGAAAGATTCCCCCAGGTTCTGGTTAACGTCAGGGTCAAGGGGAAAGAACTCCTGGCGGAAAACCAGCGCATCCGGGAGGCTGTGGCCCGGGCCGAGGAGGAACTGGGTGAGCTGGGCAGGATTGTCGTCCGACCTTCGGGGACAGAACCGGTGGTACGGGTGATGCTGGAAGGGAAGGACGAGGATAAACTGAAGGCCCTTGCAGATAGGGTAGCCTGCACCATCCGGAAGGAACTGGGTGGGGGCCCGGTTGAAGGGTAAGGAGTGGCTGGCTGACTGGCTCTTGGTTTCACACTTGGGGTCAGCCGCGTAGAATAGATTGAGAAAAATCCTGCTTCAAGAGGGGTAAGCAAGAGGGGGGATGCCGTGGCGAAATTCTTGATGGCTAAAGGGTGCGTTTTTGAGTAAACCTATCATTAGGGATTCGGCTGAGGGAAGAGTTACGAAAAAAAAGGGAAAAGCAACTGTCTAACCCTGTTGTGCACCGGGTTGGTTTCAAGCGCCTGGACTGGTACTGGTGAAAAGTACCAGTTGACGAGGATGGGGTTTATCGAAGTTTTCGGCGGATGCCCCACGGTTGTCCACGACCGTTAGGGTTCTACAAACCCTGTGAGCGATTACAGGAACAAAGGGAACCTGGTGGAAAAAGGTGACGTCTTGCCTTTCCCTGCCCTACAGTCGTGTCCCTCGGGTACTGGTGCTCCCGGGACACGATTTTTGTGCCCCGGGGGAACTGTCCCAGTGGTAATGACTGCTAGTTCCAAGACAGTGTAACAAGAAATGGAAAGGGGCACGATCTTGATGTGTGGAATAGTTGGGTACGTCGGGAAGGACGCTGCCCTGGACTACCTGGTCGACGGTTTGGCGCGTCTAGAGTACCGGGGATATGATTCGGCCGGGGTGGCTGTTCTGCAAAACGGTAAGATTAATATCAGGAAGAAAAAGGGCCGGCTTGAGACCCTGGAGGCCAGCCTCAATGGATTACCCAGGGGTATTACCGGTGTTGGCCATACCCGTTGGGCCACCCACGGTAAACCTTCAGATCGCAACGCCCACCCTCATACCGATTGTTCAGGTCGCTTTGCGGTGGTTCACAACGGGATCATTGAAAACTACCTCTCCCTGAAAGAATGGCTTCAATCAGAAGGCCATACTTTTCGTTCGGAGACCGATACCGAGGTCATCCCCCACCTCATCGAACACTATTACCAAGGGGACCTGGAGGAAGCCGTGCGGCAGGTGCGGGATAAGCTCGAGGGTTCTTACGCCCTGGTGGTCATCTCTGCGGAAGAACCGGGGAAACTGGTTACCGTCCGCCAGGAGAGCCCCCTGGTTGTCGGCCTGGGGCAGGGCGAAAACTACGTGGCTTCTGACATCCCGGCCTTGTTACCCTACACCAGGCAGGTCCTGATCCTGGATGACGGGGAGATGGCTTCCGTTTCCCCGGGTGGGGTGAGGATTAGTGATCGTGCAGGCAGGGAGGTAAAGAAAGAGGTCTTCGAGGTCCCTTGGGACGCGGTGATGGCGGAAAAACAGGGCTACGAACACTTTATGCTTAAAGAGATCCACGAACAACCCAAGGCCATCAGGGAGACCATGAGGGGCCGGGTCCGTGACGCGGAAGTGGTCCTGGATGAGTTAGGGTTGGATACCGGTCAACTGGCCAACATCCGCCGGATCTATGCGGTTGCCTGCGGAACCGCCTACCACGCAGGGTTGGTCGGGAAGTACTTGATCGAGAAAATGGCCCGGGTTCCGGTGGAAGCCGATCTGGCCTCTGAGTTCCGCTACCGCGACCTCCTTGTTGATGAAGGGACTTTGATGCTGGTAATCAGCCAGTCGGGTGAAACGGCCGACACCCTGGCTGCCCTTCGGGAAGGTAAGAAGAGGGGAGCCCGGGTAGTGGCCATTACCAATGTCGTGGGGAGTTCGGTGGCCCGAGAGGCTGACGATGTGATTTATACCTGGGCCGGTCCGGAAATCGCCGTGGCTTCTACGAAGGCTTATACCACCCAGCTCGTGTGCCTGGCCCTTTTCGCGGCCTACCTGGCCCAGGCACGTGGAACAGTCGGGAAAGAGGATTTGGGTGATTTCCTGGAGGAACTGACCCGACTGCCCGAGAAAGCGCAGGAAATCCTGGACCGGGAAGAAGCCATCAAGAGGTTTGCAAAAAAGTGTGCCCGCTGGGAGGATACCTTCTTCATCGGCCGTGGCCTGGATTATGCCGTTGCCCTGGAGGGGCAGCTTAAACTAAAGGAGATTTCCTACATCCATGCCGAGGCTTATGCTGCAGGGGAACTGAAGCACGGAACCCTGGCCCTGATCGTAGAGGGGGTTCCAGTGGTGGCGGTGGCCACCCAGCCGGGTCTTTTCGAGAAGATGGTCAGCAACATCACCGAAGTGAAAGCCCGGGGAGCTGAAGTGATCGCTGTCACCGGGGAAAACGGGCCCGAGATGGGCAAGTACGTGGACCACGTGATACCCATCCCCCAGACCCATCCCATGTTGACGGCTCCCCTGGCGGTGATCCCGCTCCAGCTGCTGGCCTACCACACGGCGGTAGAGAGGGGTTGTGATGTTGATAAGCCCAGGAACCTGGCCAAGAGTGTGACGGTGGAGTGAGGGGCCGTCAGGCTGCGGTGGACCCTGTCTCGATGGAATGACGCTGTGAAGTGAGTATAAAGTCGTGAACCGGGGCGGAAAGTTGTGAGCTGGATTGAAATGAAGGAAAGGGCGAGGAAAAGATGTGGCCTCGCCCTCACTTTTCTTAGATTTGAGCTAAGGTTTAGTTAGTGCCTGCCTCCTGGCAAGGATAAGCCTTATGAACCGTAATGCGCGGTGCATAGCGAGCGGGTCTTCGAAGGACCCGCTCCGCGTTTGTGTGCGCCCGGCATGGGCGTTGTCGCTAGGGTGAAAGTCCCGAACGGCGAAGGTAGCAGTAGCCGTGAGCTCAAGGCAAGGGTGCCTGCGGCGACGCAGAATCTGAAGGAAGCCGGCGGCAAGCCTCCGGCCCGAGGACCACGAACCCTAGGTGAGGCTAGTGGCAGCTGGATGAGCTTGCACAACAACGAAGCCCAAGCTCAATGGCTGCCAAGATGAGTCAGCAGTACACCGGGGGAGAAGGCTGGAGAGTGAAGGAAACAGCAACATGGACTTCTCTCTCCAGGGATTAAACAACCACATTATTTCGATAGTAACTTCTAAATACTGGCTAATTTCTGTATTTTCCAGAAGGAAATTTTTTGCAGCGCAGCGAATGCTGTTCCAAAAAAGGTGGTATAGAATAAGAGCCGAATGAGAAATGAAGATTTCTAAAGATCAAACCCTTAATGGTTTAAGAGCTCTAATTATATTTGACATTAAGTCTCTTATTCGACATTGCCCAAAAAAGTTAGGAGGACTGCATATGAACTTCAAACGCTTTGTTTATATCGCCGTGATGATGACGCTTATCTTTTTCGTCTTCACGGCATCTGGTTTGGCAGCACCAAGAGCGTTTCTTGATGGTGAACAGCTTTCGTTCGATGTCCCACCGATGATCGAAGGAGGCCGCACGCTGGTCCCCCTCCGGGGTATCTTTGAGGCCCTCGGTGCCGAAGTGGACTGGGATGGTTCTACCGGGACGGTTACGGCAGTCAAGAACGGGACGACGGTCATATTGACCATCGGCGTCAGGACGGCTTACAGGGATGGGACTCCAATTGAGCTGGACGTTCCCGCTAAAATAGTGAGCGGCAGAACTCTGGTGCCCTGCGCTTCGTCTCGGAATCCTTGGGGGCAGGCGTGGAGTGGATTGGAGAAACCCAGACTATCCTCATCACCTCGGCAGAGCCAAGCGCCGGCGGGAAGGAAGGCACTCTCAAGTGGGCGTATGAGACCGGAGGGTATATCCGTCACTGCCCTGCAATTGGGTCTGATGGGACGATTTATGCCGGTTCAGAGGACGGCTACCTCTACGCGTTAAACCCTGACGGCACCCTTAAGTGGCGGTATGAAGTCGGATACCAGGTACTGACCTTTCCTGTGATCGGGTTTGGTGGGACGATCTATTTCGGGGGAGCGGAGGATGTGTTTATCGACAACCTCCTCTATGCCCTGAACCCCGATGGCACCCTCAAGTGGCGGTATGAGGTTGAAGCCAAGGTGGATTCTCCTCCTGCGGTTGGGTCTGATGGGACGATTTATGTGACAGCAGGCTACAGTCTTTACGCCATAAGCCCCAACGGTACCCTCAAGTGGCGGTATGAGGTAGAAGGGGACCTGCCCGCTGCCTGGTCTTCTCCTGCGATTGGGTCTGATGGGACGATCTACTTCGGGGCATCGGAGAACACGTGGATCAACGATGACTACCTCTATGCCCTGAACCCCGACGGCACCCTCAAATGGAAGCATAAAACTGGAACGGTGAGTGCTTCTCCTGCGATTGGGCCTGATGGGACGATCTATATCGGGTCATGGGACCACTACCTCTATGCCCTGAACCCCGACGGCACCCTCAAGTGGCGGTATGATACCAGAGGACATCTAAACGCATCCCCTGTCATCGGGTCTGATGGGACGATCTATATTGCGGTACATGCTGATACCCCATATCCTATTCTCCTTGCTCTGAATACCGATGGCACCCTCAAGTGGGAGCATGTTGGCGTCCTCGGGAGTTCTTCTCCTGCGATTGGGTCTGATGGGACGATCTATATCCCTGGTTCCGGGGGGAGTTTCCTTGCTCTGAATCCCGACGACGGCACCCTCAAGTGGGACCACACCGCTGTAGGGGTAGTTTTCTCCACTCCTACAATAGGTGCGGATGGGACTATCTATACCGGTGGAAGTGACAACTACCTTCGAGCAATACACGGTTCGGGTAGCCTTGCTTCTACCCCCTGGCCAAAAATTCACCATGACACTAAGAACACAGGCACAGTGGATACAGTGGGAGCATTCTATCCTACAGAAACCAAGAGCCAGGATGAAAAGCCACAAACCGCTGTGGGAAGCAGGACATTTACCCTTATCACTGACGAGAAAGACGGGTTTATCTTCTCTACAGCACAGTATACGAACGATTATGAGAAAGCAGATCTCTTCGTCGTTCCCTGGATGCCACATCCTCACGTACACGAGCGGATCATTGATATGGGCAAGGTTTCTTTTGATGAGGTCATTAATGCCTCCGGGGAGTTCGGCGAGGCTGACCTCAAGGAAGGACACACATACCTCGTGAAGGGACGGGATAGTAAGGTCTACAAAGTCTTCGTGGAAACTATAGAAAAGAACGAGATCGAATTAGGAGGGATGATCCAGGCAGAGTATGTGATTACTCTCACCTATGAACCTTTTTCTTAAAGTCATCACAAAGTCTTGTATACTGAGAAAGGAGTGAGGTTATGAAAACCGTCGGATATTTATTACTTGCTCTGTTGCTGTTAGGTGCACTTGCCCTTTTTTACTTCATCCATCCTGTGATGGGAGTATTCATGACACTTGTGTACGCTGGCGCGTTTTGGTGGATGCGAGGCAGCAAGAAACAAATAGATCAAGTGTTCAAAGAGGTTGCTCGCCAGTCTGGCCTCAACGTAGTTAGAAAACACGGTGCATACAACCGGCTTAGCGGCAGTTTTCAGGGCTATGACACAGAGGTCGGCGTGTACAGCAGTAACGAAGCTGGCATTGGGACATTACTGACATCGCTTTCAGGCGAAGGGGGGTGGTCTGCACTGGACATAAACAATGTGACGGCCATTAGGATGAAACACGGTCTTCCCGTACAGAAAGAGATTTCACTTGGCTCCAACGTTCTTATCAGAGATCGTGAGGCTGTCATGCTGTACCCGTATGTCTCAAAAAATGCTGGTGAGATTCTTGAAGGAATGACGCATCTAGCCCGTCAAATCAAGGATTTGGAGCGTTCACAAGAGCGTTCACAAGAGACGGCTGGTCAGTAAAATAGGAAAGGTGAATTGTTATCTTCTTATTGGGTCGAATAATGAGTTCGTGACTGAGGGGATTCCTTGTGGGAAGTGCCGATGACAATTGGAGCCTCTCAGTTCACAACCTTACTTACCCGGAAACAGGACCCTGTCTCGATGGAATAAGTTGTGAAGTGATAAAGGGCATAAAGTTGTGACCTGGAATGAAATAAGGGAAGGGCAAGGAAAAGAGAGATCCTTGCTCTTTTTTTGACTTGTTACCTTAAGCATTTACCTTGTGAAAGATTGTTGTTGGCATCTCGCACTTTTTGTACCCCTTTTGCGTTTCCTTTCGTCTTAACTGTTAGAAAGGCCCACCGTAGGTGCTTGTGTTGTTGGGGACCTCTTTAGGCATAGGTGAGACCCACCATAAGTTTGGGTTCCTGGTCTATCGCGGTATCGTAGTTGTTTATAAACGGGGACTGTTGGGGGGAGGTATGTTTGTGGCAAGAATTATACCGTTTGGTCTTTCGCTATCTATTGAACTTGGGGTTGACCTGCTGACAAAGATTGCCCGCGATAGCACGGTGGAAATGGCACTGTCTTTTGACCGGCTACTGACCCGGCAGGAAATGGAAGCTGTATTGCCGGACGAAGTCCAGCCTTTATGGGGTGCAATTTCCGTATACAGCAGCCAGGAAATCGCAGAGGATAATTACTTGGCTCGGCGGCTGGTAGGTATTCCCCTAGGGGGGTTCCGGGAGGGAGAATACAAGATCACTGAATCAGAGTTTGCAGACGAGTTAGAACAGTTAAGCCGGATACCAAGCTATTCATCGCGATTGCTAGAACGAACGGCAGCTTACTTGAAGGCTAATGGCGTCAGGTACTATGGAGTGGTAGTTGCAAGGAGCCCAGAGGATTTGGCCAGATTGGCCAGTAATCCTTTAATTTCTGCCGCGGTAATTGGGATCATAACTAGCTTCCCCTAATTCGGCGAGAGAGGTTTTTTCTTACCTTTGTGTTTACCCAGCATGTCTGATGAGCCGATGAGCTGAAAGAAGCTGGGGAACGGGAGTGGAAGGTCAGTACTATCAATTGCCGGTAACTTTGTTATAATGGAAACAAATGGAGGTGTAATAATTAAGGAAAACTTCACCCAGAGGTGAGCAATAACGTGAAAAAGCCATTATTGCTTGGCCTTATCTTATTGTTAAGTGTTTCTCTGTTTGGTTGTGTAGATAAGGGAAATGAGGTTCAGCTAAAACAAAACAAACAACCCCTAGAGAAACAGCAAGAAGCTAATAAGAGTGACGTGGCGTCAGTTGTAAGGCTGGTTGAGGAGTTCGGTACTAAGCTCCAAAGAGTCTCACTTCAAGCCCCCAAAGATATAGTGAACAAGAGTATGCAAGAGAATTACGGGGATTTTGTATCTCCTACACTTCTTGCAGAGTGGCTAAAGAATCCTGGCAATGCTCCGGGGAGGGTGCTTTCAAGTCCGTGGCCGGATCGGATAGAAATTCTCAGCCTTGAGAAATTGTCGGAATATGCGTACGAAGTTAAGGGCGAAATTGTTGAAATGACGAGCATGGAGAAGGTGAGCGGCGGGGTTGCCGCAAAGCGGCCAATTACCCTCCTGGTAAAGAAAATCAGGAATCGTTGGCTTATTGACGCTGCTACGCTCGGAGCGTACGAAGAAACCAAAACTGGAAAATAGGAGGGTATCGATGAAGCGATTATTCTTGACTTTCACCTTGATAGTTACGTTGGCCGGTGGTCTTGCACTACCGGCCTCTGCACAAGATCAAAACGGAGAACACGCAAAGATTCTAGTACTGATTGACGGCCTACCGATAGCTCTTGACGCGCAGCCTGTAATCAAAGACGGGCGTACTTTGGTACCTTTCCGTGCTATTGCAGAGGCATTAAATGTGGACGTTAACTGGGATGGGGACACAAAGACAGTGGGTGCTACCGATGGTAAAATTTCCGTTAGGTTGCAGATTGGCAATAAGACTGCCTACCGAAATGACAATCCCATTACTCTAGATGTACCTCCGGTAATTCAGGGCGGAAGGACCTTAATTCCGATACGGTTTTTTAGTGAGGCTTTTAACTGTGAAGTAGTATGGAGCGGCCCTAACAACACTGTTAGAATTACTTCTCCACCAAAGAAAATGACCGTAATAGGTTTTTATGCTTTAGGGGACAAACAAACCAGCAGTTGGACTAACCTTTTTGGCATACCGTATCCTGAAACGAGTAGTGGGAATACCGATGTGGTGGGTGAGCTGGCGCTAGGCTGGTACAGCCTGGACAAAAGCGGCAACCTCCTGACCCGGAGCAGGACAGGCTGGCAAAGGCCGGACGGTTGGGAGAAGGTGCTTGAAGCCGCTCAAGAGTACAACCTGAAAACTGAAATGGTAGTCCACGTGACTGACGGTGACGGCACGATTTCTTCATTACTAGCGAACGAAGCTGCCATAACCAAGGCTGTTAGTGGTATAGCAGAAGAAGCGGCACTGTACCAGGGAATTAACCTCGACTTTGAGGGCTTGGGTTACCAAGATGACGGAGAGGGGTTAAAGGCGGTACAGGACGCTTTTACCAAGTTCGTGATGCTCTTAGCAGAGCAGGTCAAGGTTAATAACCTCACCCTGACCCTCACTCTCCATGCTCCCAACAGTGCCTATAAGGGTTACGATTACGAGGAGCTGGGACGGCTTGCTGACCGGATTATCATTATGGCTTACGACTACGGTTCTAAACCAGAGCCAGTAAGTCTTGTTGTACAAGCTGTGGAGATGGCCAAGACTAATGTTCCGCCGGAAAAGCTGGTACTTGGTATTTCTGCCCCCACCGAGACACCAGAAAGCATGCTGTCCAAGGTGGGCATCGCCAAGCGATACGGCCTTGACGGTATCGCTATTTGGCGGTTGGGCCTGGTGACCGGTGAGATGTGGGATGCCTTGAGAACCACTGTAATGTCAAGGAGGTAAGGGGTAAGACTCAGGAAACGCTGGCACAGGATTGCCGTAACTATGCTTGCGCTTCTCGCTGCCGAGCCTGGTTCCGTAGACTGCAGTGGCGGCGTGCCGGCTAGGAAGGTAGGATCAGTGTCCTCAAACGGCGCTACGGAATGGATCGAACCCGTTACCGGAACATGATTGAGCTCAAGAGCATAGAGTAAATAAGAAAGTTGTCCATTTTAGAACCAGTTTCTGGCATCCGATTTGGATGCCAGAAATTGTTAATAGCTGAGGGTCGCAAAGGTACGCAAATCCTGCAGCGGCAGATATCTACATACTTGGTCGACACATATTGACAGTGGTTTACAAGGAACTTCTAGTAAAATAAAGAAATACAAGCCAAGGTGCCTACTATTGTTTCTTACCTCCGTAATTGAAGGCGAAGACAGGATAATTCTGAGGAGACCCGGGGTTTTTGGCTTAGTATGAAAAAACTACGGTAGACTGAGCAGGTGTATGGCATGGCCATCATGACTCCCGACATTGATCCGGCTGCTATTGAAAATAACGGAGAAAGGATGTTTTACCAGGCAGCTAGCGAACTGCCGAAGGAATATACTGTTTGTTACTCATTTAAATACAAAATCCCGGCATCCCATGAGGTTAATGAGCAGGTTAAGGAAGCAGATTTTGTGATTGTGCATCCCGGTTTAGGTTACCTGGTTGTGGAGGTTAAGCAAGGGGAGATTTTATATAAAAACGGTACTTGGTACGAATTAAAGGAGGGAAGATATCAACAACTTAAGAAAGACCCCGTAGAACAAGCTCAAGGGGCGATGTTTGCGATCCTGCAACTTTATAAAGAGCGGGCCAAGAGCCAGCATTTCCCCCTGAAGATTAGGTATGCTGTCTGTTTCCCAGAGTGTAACCAGGTCCTTGGCCTACTGCCTTCAGATTTGGATAAGAACAGTATTTTCCTATTTGGCGATCTTGAAAATCTAGAGGACAAAATTCTTCGTCTCTTCGGTACCAGGGATAAAAGCTACCATCGGGAAGCGGTTGAACTCTTGATTAACAAAGTACTGGCCCCTTCTTTCCGGATTTTTGCGAATCTGGAGCAGCAGATCGAGATGTTTAACCAAATGTCCCGGCGGGTACTGACTGAAGAGCAGGAGCGGATTCTTGAAGAAACCGAATTGGACAAGCGGAAAATCTTCTTTGGAGCTGCCGGCACCGGCAAGACATTTCTTGCTGTAGAGAAGGCCAGGAGGTTGGCCGCTGGCGGTAAAAGGGTGTTCTTGACCTGCTTTAATAAGAACCTGTCCCGCTATCTCCTCCGACAGCTAGTCACCACAAAGATTACCTGCCTAAACTTCCACGATTACTTGCTGCGAGTCTTACAGGGAAAAGGGTATCACCTTGAAATCCCCGAAAGCACCGGAGATAGGAACCTCTTCTTTGCAGAGACACTGCCAAGCTTGGCTTTCGATTACTTTATGCAGCTGCCCGAGGAGGAGAAATTCGACTCCATTATCGTCGATGAAGGCCAGGACTTTAAAGAGTTCTGGTATACCTGCCTGGAAAGCATGTTAAAAGAAGACGGTGACTTTTACATTTTTGCGGACCCCAACCAAAACCTCTTTAATGCGGAAACAGCTTACTTAAAGAAGTTTGCCATATCCAAGCACAGGCTGACACTTAACTTGAGGAACACAGAGACTATCAACCAGTGGATGGCTGCCTACCTGACGGAAGGGAAATTAAAAGCCCGCTTACAAAGCGGCCTGCCTGTGAGTTATTTTCCTTGGGAGACTCCCGCTGAAGAAAAGAGGCTCATTGAAAGGGAAGTAGGGAGGCTGGTAAGCCAGGGTATCAAACCAAAGCGGATCCTTATCCTTTCACCAAATGTGAAGGAGAAAAGCTCCCTTGCTGGAGCCAGTAGAATCAAAGAATGGCCACTGACGGGGCTTCACGATAACCATCCCAATGCGATCCGCTTTGCCACGATTCGCTCCTTCAAGGGTTTGGAGGCAGATATAGTATTCTTAATCGGCTTAAGGAAAGACAATCCGGCCTGCACGGACGCGGATATATATGTGGGCGGGTCTAGGGGAAGGTTCCTTCTCTATGTTTTCCATCATCGTGCATTAGACTTGTGTAGACATTAACCGCGTGATGGGAAAGGCCGGGAGTTGATTACGCCGGGCCGCCTGATAAAGCCTGTGCTCAGAGATGTAGGCTACCTGCCGCTGGCCAGCGATCCGGATATACCCCGCTGGCGCAATACGGCCCAGTGGGCACGCCACTCCATGGTCAAAGAGGGATTACTCAAGGCCGATTCTCCCCGGGGCATCTGGGAGATTACCGACGCGGGGCGCGCGAGTATCTTCGGAAATACGGCTCTGCAGAGTGAGGAAAGATGGCATTCTTGCTCGCGCAAGGGTCGGTTTATGATTCGCCGTGTCATCTTGGTCGGGGACCGCGGTGAAGGGCTGCAGTGCGGTACTGGCTATCCTGGAAAGGGACCCGTAATAGGGGGGTGGAAGGGGGCATATCATTCTTTAGGAGAAGGAGGCAGCCCCGGGTGAAGATAAAGGGTGGCACTTTCAAGGACAGGTTGGCTGGACTCTTCGAGTTGCCCAGGGAAATCGTGATGGATGTTCCCAGGATTACCATGATCGGTAATTTACAGGTGACCGTGGAGAACCATCGGGGTGTGATTGAGTACAGCCCCGAGCGGTGTGTAATCGGGATCCACAACGGGCAGATGACTATTCAGGGCAGGGACCTGGTGATTGGAATCATCTATGAAGACGAGATTACGGTGACCGGGTTTATCGGGGCTGTCCAGTTTTCGGCTTGATGCCGGTTCCGGCATGAAGACAACCGGACTGTTTTTTTGACAACTATTACTCCGAACATGCCGCTATCCCCCGCACCCGGTTTGCCCGTCCGCTGGCCTTTTCATTCCTCGGTCCCTCGGGCCTGCGGCGTAAGTGGTGTCGCCGCCCCGCACGGTGGTATTGAGCACTGCTCAGAATCCGGGTGAACCTGTAGGGAGCAGTTCACGATGCGGGTGAAAACAACGGTAATTGAGGCACCTAGCCAGGGGTGGGATTGATCCAGGGAGTGAGAAAATGGTATTTCTCAGGCTTTGGCACTACCTGGCCGGGTACCTGGAGATTGTGGTCGAGGGTCCAGCCCTGGAACGCTTCCTAAACCTGGCCATCCGAAAGGGTATCTGGTTCTGGGATATCAAACGTACCAACCAGGCGCTCCGGGTGAGGATGAGGGTGGGTGGCTTTTCTAAACTCCGCCCCGTGGCCCGACAAACCCGTTCCAGGGTCCGGATCGTAAAGAAGAACGGTTTGCCTTTTGTCGTGTACCGTTTCAAGCGCCGCAAGGGGTTGCTCCTGGGGGCTGTTTTGTTTTTTGCGGCCCTTTATTTGCTTACGTCGTACGTCTGGTTTATCGAGGTCAAGGGCCTGGAGCGCCTGGAACCCCGGGTTATCTTGGAGGCTGCAGCTGGTTTGGGTCTCAGGCCTGGTGTGCCGAAGTGGAGCCTAAGTTCCGAGGCCATCGAAAAGGGGATCGTGGACCGGGTGCCGGAGATCGCCTGGGTAGGTTTGAGGTACCACGGGACAAAGGTGATCATTGAAGCCGTCGAGAAAACCCATTCCCCACCTGTTGAGACCACCCCGCCCCGTGAAATCATTGCCGGCAAACCTGGTCTGGTTACCAAGGTGCTGGTTCTGCACGGCGTGGCCATGGTTAAGGAAGGGGATATGGTGACCCCGGGGCAGGTTCTTATCTGGGACCCGGTTGTTCAGCCCCCGGATCCCGGAACCTCTGGCTTGACCATGGTGGGTGCGCGGGGTGAAGTAAAGGCCAGGGTATGGTACCGTGGTTATGAAAGGGTTTCCCTGGAGAAAGAAATTACCATTCCAACAGGGAATGAGTTCAAGAGGGTTTCGATTGTGATTAAGGACCGGGAAGTGACCATCACGGGCCGCGAGGAGATACCATTTGCCCATTACCGAAAAAAGGTAGAAGTTAAAAGTTTGCCTGGCTGGAGGAATACAAACGTGCCTGTCGAACTTAAAATAGTTACATATTCTGAAGTACTGGTTGAAGCAGAGCGCCTCAGCCATAAAGAGGCCCAGGAAACCGCTATCAAGGCGGTGAAAGACCGTCTTATGCGCCGGATCCCGACCGAAGCCCGTATACTCGAGATTAAGAGTGAGGTTCTTGATGCCGATGAATCCGGGGTCGGTGTTGTGGTAACTATTGAAACCGAAGAGGAAATAGGGGTTCCCAAGAAAAGCCAATAGGGGGATTATTAGGGGGTATGAACGAAAGTTGACCCGGGTGGAAAAAAGGGTTCTTCTTAAGAATAACGCCGAGGCCCTGAGTATATGCGGTCTTTTCGACCAGCACCTCCGGAAAATCGAGGAAAACTTTGAGGTTGACATTATCCCCAGGGGTAACGAGGTTGTCATCAGCGGAAGTGAAAAAGAGGTGGGGCGGGTAGCTTCCCTTTTTGACCGGTTGCTGGAAATCCTGCGTAAAAATGGTCGGCTCAATGAACAAGACCTCAATTATGTCATTAATCTGACCAAGGAAGGGAAAGAGAGGAGCCTGGATGAACTGTTAGGAGAGTCCCTTCTGGTTACGCCGCGCGGAAAGCAGATCAAGCCCAAGACCTTGGGCCAAAGGCAGTACGTTCAGTCGGTGGCCGTGAACGGGATTGTATTTGCCATCGGTCCGGCTGGTACAGGAAAGACTTACCTGGCTTTGGCTATGGCGGTAGCGGCTTTCAAGAACCGGGAAGTACACCGGATTATTCTGACCCGCCCGGCGGTAGAGGCAGGGGAAAAACTCGGGTTTCTCCCCGGTGACCTACAGGAAAAAGTAGACCCATACCTGAGACCCCTTTACGACGCCCTCTTTGATATTTTGGGGGGAGAAACCTTTGCAAAATACATGGACAAGGGCCTGATCGAGGTTGCTCCCCTGGCCTACATGAGAGGCCGCACCCTTGATGATTCCTTTGTCATTCTCGATGAGGCCCAGAACACGACCACGGAACAAATGAAAATGTTTTTGACCCGGCTTGGTATTGGGTCAAAGGCGGTTGTTACCGGTGATATCACCCAGATCGATTTACCCCCTGGTAAGCAATCAGGGTTACAGCAGGTGCGCCAGATTTTAAAAGGGATTCCCGGGATCGATTTTGTTTACCTCACGGAAAAAGATGTTGTTCGCCATGAGTTGGTGCAAAAAATTATCGAGGCCTACGAGGAATTTGAAAAGAAGAAAGGGCAGGAGAACCAAGGAGAGGAATGAGGCACCGGCTCTGCCGCGTTTTGCTCTGGCAGGTTTTCGGATCAAACGGGGTTCTGGAGGTGATCCCCGGTGGTAAAAAATTTACGCCGGTCCATACGGTCGAACTTGGAGAAAAGGTTTGCAGCCAATTCGCCCATCCGCAGAGTCGGATGGGCTTTAGCAGTTCTTCTTGTTCTGACTGTCATTTTGTCTTCCAACCTGGTCCCCGACCGGGTTCATCTTGAGGTCGGTGACGTAGCACAGCATAATATCAAGGCTCCCAAGGACATGGTGGACCCCATTGCCACCCTGCGCCTTCAACAGGAGGCCGCTGACAGGGTAAAAGAGGCTTACGATGTTGATAACCAGGTACTGGAAGAAGGCCTGGAGAAATTGAACGCGGTCTTCAAAATGGTTCGTGAACTCCAGGGGCAGGACCTTCCCGAGGAAGAGAAAATTACCAGGCTTTCAGAGGTGTTGGAATTTGAAGTGTCAGAGGCTGAGGTGCGGGCGGTTTTGGCTGCCGATCCGGTTGCCCTGGACAAGCTCCAGGGGGAAACGGCCAACATCTTGAAGAGGGTTCTTGAAGCCCCGATTCGTCAAGAGAGCCTGGAAACGGCCCGGAAACTGGCCTCGAACGAGGCAGAGGACCTGGAAGTGGACAAGGGGCTCAGGGCTTTTGCAGGTACACTGGTTTCATCGCTGGTGGAGCCAAACGCCATTCTCAACAGGGAGGAAACCAAGCGGCGCCGGGAAGAAGCCAAGGCCGGAGTGGAACCACAGATCATTCAGAAGGGCGAGATCCTTGTCCCCGAAGGAACGGTGGTTACCCGCGACCACCTTGTGCTGCTGAAGGAAGCCGGGCTTCTGGACAACAAGGGTAATTACGTTACCGTGGTTGGGGCGGCCCTGGTGGTCGCGGCCCTTCTAGGCCTGGTGGGTTTCTACCTTTACCAGTTCGAACGGGAGGTTTTCGAGAGCGAGAGGCTCATCGTCCTCACCGGGCTGATCATGGTGGTTACTGTCTTCATTTCCCAGGTATTGAAGGTGGTCTCCGGTTTCTTGATGCCGGTGGCGGCTGGAACCATGCTGCTGGCGATCTTGACCGGGCCGCAACTGGCCGTCTTTGTCGGGGTGGTTTTGAGCATCTACGTGGGTTTTTTGACTGGAAACGAACTCAGTTTTGTGAGCGTCGCCCTGGTCGGGGCCGTGACCGGGGTTTACAGTGTTTTCAAGGTTGAACAAAGGTTTGAGTTGATGCGGGCCGGGTTCTTTGTGGGCCTGGCCAATGCCTTAACCGTACTGGCTATTTCCCTTACCACCGGGTTTTCCCTGAACCAGGTCCTGGTCTGGAAGGGGATCCTTTGGAGTGCAGCCAACGGGGTCCTGTCGGCCGTTCTGACCACTGGGTCCCTCCCCTTTTTCGAAAGCCTCTTTGGGATCATTACTTCCATCAAACTGTTGGAGCTTTCCAATCCCAATCAACCCCTCTTGCGCCGGTTGATGGTGGAGGCCCCGGGCACCTATCACCACAGCATCATCGTTGGTAACCTGGCGGAAGCTGGTACTGAGGCGGTTCGGGGCAATGCCCTCCTGGCCAGGGTAGGGGCTTATTACCATGATATCGGGAAAGTGAAACGGCCCTACTTTTTCGTCGACAACCAGCTTGGTGGAGAGAACCCGCACAATAAAATCAGCCCGAGTTTAAGCACCCTGATCATCACCTCCCACATTAAAGACGGGGTTGAACTGGCCCGGGCCCACCGGTTGCCCCGGCAGGTCATCGATATTATCAAAGAGCACCACGGGACGACCCTGGTCTCCTATTTTTATTCCCGGGCGACCGAGAACGGCAAGACTGAGCATTTTGTGGAGGATGACTTCCGCTACGAGGGTCCGGAACCACAGAGCAAGGAAGCAGCCATTGTCATGCTGGCTGATTCTGCAGAAGCTGCTGTGCGTTCCCTGACGAATCCAACCCCGGGACGGATCGAGGGGCTGGTGCGAAAGATCATCAAGGACCGCCTGAACGAAGGGCAGCTCGACCAATCCAACCTGACCCTCAAGGATTTAGACCGGGTTGCAAAGGTTTTCGCCAAGGTTTTGAGTGGTATTTTTCACCCGAGGGTAGAATACCCGGATAAAATGATGAAAGATATCAAGGATATGAAGGAAATAAAGGGCCGGCACCTGGATGAGGGCAGGAAAGCCCCGGAGCAAAGGTCGAAAAAGGGTTCTCCCCAGGGAAAGAAGAAGGTACCGGGCAGCGGTGAGGGCAAGGTGCCCAACAATGACCAGGGGGCGGGCCGAGGGGAAACGGATTCCGAGCGGAAAGAAAAGGAGGCCGCCAATGGAGATCCTGGTGAAAAACCTGCAGACGAAAATCAAGGTTGAGCCCGGGGTTTTTGACCTGGTTCAGAAGGTGGTACGGGTCGGTTTCGAGGAGGAAGGCATCGGTCCAGGAGCTGAGGTGAGTATTTGTTTCGTTGATGACGACTATATCCGGGCGTTAAACCGCCGGTACCGGGGTGAAGACCGGGCCACTGATGTTCTTTCCTTTCCCATGGATGAATTTCTGGGGCTTGATGGCTCCCTTGGGCCTGCCGGACCTTCGGGGCCTTCGGGGCCACACCGGGCTGGACTGGAGGAAAACACTGACAGAAAGGAGCTCCTCCTGGGGGATATCGTCATCTCCCTGGAGAGGGCGCGAGCACAAGGAGAAGAATACGAGCACGGGTTTCGAAGGGAGCTTTGCTACCTGGTCGCCCACGGGTTGCTCCACCTCTTGGGGTACACCCATGAAAATGAAGATGAAAAAAGGCTCATGCGCTTGAAGGAGGAAAAAATCCTTGGGG
>ENA-OSAE01000129-OSAE01000129.1-marine-sediment-metagenome-genome-assembly--contig:-NODE-129-length-53732-cov-24.991970_pt1 | contig 53732 bp, 50 predicted proteins | sample MGYA00237870_ERZ529317 | MGnify/ENA primary metagenome ERZ529317 (study PRJEB26369, sample SAMN03142812) | marine sediment metagenome | biome: marine; feature: borehole; material: sediment... | reverse complement strand
CTGAATCCGGGTGCCATACCCCTTCCCCCAAAATCGACTTTGTCAGGAGACACTAATTAGTGTCCCCTGAAAAACTCCAGGGCCGGGATCGTCAAAAACCTTGATAAATCAATACTTTGAGGGCCTCAAAGGAATAGGATTCCCGATCCTAAGTGTCGAATTAGCAGGTGTAGACAAAACCAACCGGCACTTTAGGAGGGAATCCTATTGACAATCATTCACCACACCTACCTTTTTTCCTGCGAGGTTCATCCCCAATGTTGAGGTTAAAAGGAGACCGCCAGCTAACGTTCTGGGACTCCCTGTTGCCACCAGAGGTTACGGCCTTGAACGAAGAGCTGAGCAAGGTTGACCGACTGCTAGACGACCAGCAACTTCTTATGCCGTTTGTTGAACGTTTTGATACGCGAATGGGCCGACCCACCGTACCGGTGGAGACCTATCTCCGCATGATGTACCTTAAGTTTCGGTATCAACTGGGCTATGAGAGCCTGGTTCAAGAAGTAAGTGACAGCATCCAATGGCGACGGTTTTGCCGTATACCCTTGCACGAGAGCGTCCCTCACTCTACGACGCTGATCAAGCTCACCAAGCGATATGGTCCCGATACCCTCAAAGAACTAAACGAGTTGCTGATCAAAAGAGCCCGAGATAAAAAGCTTATCCGCGGCCGCAAGCTAAGGGTGGACACTACCGTAGTGGAAGCCGATATCCACCACCCTACAGACGCCGGACTTTTAGCTGACGCAACGCGCGTTATCACTCGTATCGTGAAGCAGATAAAGGCTTCAGGGGTAGCGATCCGCACCGGGTTTCGCAACCGGACCAGGAGTATCAAGAAACGCATCCCCAGCATCAGCAAAGTTCTAAGGCGACGGGCCGGCAACGCCTACCAGGAAGTCCGCGCCATCACCGGTGAGATCATGGCCATCACCAAAGCGACGGTTACCGACGCCAAACGGATCATCCGTAATGCCAAACATTATGCCTGGCGTAAGGGCTGCGCCAAGGCCCGCCGGATGGCAGCCAAACTTGAAAGGGCCGTTACCCTGACCGAAAGGATCATCCAGCAGACCCAAGCGGTGCAAGAAGGCACCCGCAGCATACCAAACCGCCTGGTCAGCCTGTTCGATACCGGTGCGCGCCCTATTCGAAAGGGTAAAGTTTCAAAGCCTACCGAATTCGGGCGCAAAGTGCTCCTGCAAGAGACCGAAGAGCAAATCATCACAGGTTATGAGGTCTACGAGGGCAACCCCTCGGATGAATCTCTGCTACCCACTGCCCTAAAGCGCCACAAAGAGACCTTTGGGCAGGCACCTCGAGCTATAGCCACGGACCGTGGCTTCGGTAGCGCTAAGAACGAACGGCTGCTCCAAGAAGCAGGTGTTAAACGGATCAGCCTGCCTCGCAAAGGTAGGCTTAGTGCTAAACGCCGCGAATACGAACGACAACCCTGGTTCAAGCGGCTCCAGCGCTGGAGAGCAGGCGCTGAAGCTACGATCGGGCTTCTGAAACGCAAATATGGACTACGACGGAGCTTGTTCAGGGGAACCGAAGGCACCCAGACATGGGTTGGGTTCGTGGTGATGACCTACAACCTGCAAAGGTTGGCCACGATCGGTTAGGGCATTCCAGGAATGGGGTGGATGCCTCAGTTCCTGAATTCGGGTGCTATACCCCTTACCCCAAAACCGACTTTGTCAGGGGACACTAATTAGCCTCACGGACGAAAGCCCGGGCCCAAGGCCGCTGATAAATCAGGGCCCGGGGCCCAGGGCGTAGTTTCTGAGGCGATCCCATCTAGCTCTTTGTCATTTTTTCGAAAACTTTATCTTTGAAGATGGGGAAGGAAATCCGGCCATCCCGTCGAAAATACACTAGCGAAACATAAAACTTGAAAATCTAGCATATCGATGAACGAGGGATGGGGCCCGGGTTTCCGTGTGGCGAGATGACGGCTCCACGTAGTGCGGGTTTGGCTGGATTGCATGCGCCATGAAGTTCTCGAGTTCACAATAGGGGCGAGTTGTGGGTCGCGGGCTGATCATTGGTTCCTATTACGCGCCACTACGTTCATGGGATCACATGCACGACGAGATGTAGAGGCGTATGCCCGCTGCGGTTGGATTCGACGAAGGGCAGGTTCGAGTCGGGACCCTGTGGTTTGAGGCTGTTGTTGCACCTCGCTCATGTACACTGGGGGGGACACGTATTGAGGCGAAGATGGACTTTTTACGTGGCTCTCCTGCTAATCGCCTCGAGCCTGTTGTACTTGGCCGATAGGCGTGTTGGCATCCTGAGCTTTGTTGCCGAACGTGTTCCCTATTTCCAGCCCTCGGCCGGGGATTACGTGAATCAAGGGCGAGAGGCCTTCCGTAGTGGGGACCTGGCGAAGGCTGTAGTGGACCTTCAAAATGCATTAGAGAAGGACCCGACGGCCGCCGAAGCCTACTACATGCTCGCGCTGGTGTTCAAGTCCATGGGCCGATTCGACGAGGCGGCGAAGGCGGTTGAGGACCTCCAAAGAGTAGTCGAGGACGATCTCGGGAGTGCCGAAGCCCACTACGTACTGGCGCTGGCCTTAGAATCAGTCGGCCGTTTCGACGAGGCAGTAAGAGCCTATCAGACGAGCGCTGACTTGAACCCGAACCTTGCGGCGCCCCATTTTAACCTGGCGGTGATATACAAGGCGGAAGGCAAATGGGACTTGCAAGAGGCTGAGCTTAAGAGGGCCATTGAATTGGAGCCTGAGTTCACCGGCGCCCATTTCCTGCTGGCCGACCTCTACTACGCCCAAAACCGATTAGAGGAAGCCCTTGCTGAGTTTCAGCGGGTGATTGAGATCGGCGCAGTCGGGACAGCTGAGCTGGTCACCGCCTACCTAAGGTCCGGCGACATCTACGCCAGGCTTCAGGATTGGGAGCGTGCTCGTGAGGCGTGGGATGCAGCCTTGAGGGTTGATCCAGGGAACGAAGAAGCCAAGGAGAGGCTGGAAATGTACCGGTGAGTAAGCCTCGACCCCCTGGGGCTGGGCCGCGATCTCTCCGAGGGGGCGGTGGACGAACTTGTGAGGGAACAAGCTTACATAGTCTTTCAGCTGTTCATAAGTGTCGTTGTTATCGTGATCGTTACCCTGATGTTCCCAAGCGCCGTTCGTGGTCAGTGGGATTATTCATCCTACACGGACGATGACGAGCTATGTCTGACATGTCACTCGAACTTAGAGTCAGTTGAAGCCCATAGAGACGGTGGTCTTATGGCAGGCCGGTGCTTGAGATGCCATTATCCCCATACTGCATCTTCTTATGACACCTGGCTGGAGGCCGCGGAGACGACAGAGTGCACCGCCTGTCACTATGAGTACAGCACTTATCAATTGTCGGACTTCAGGAGAGAGAGAGTGGAGATGACCGTTCATATGCCCGTGGAGTGGGGCCAGTGCACACGCTGTCATAGCGAGCACCAATTGGGCGAGACGCCCGAGCTGGTAGTGGCGAAAGAGGAACTCTGCAGCTCCTGTCACTACGGCTCCACTCAGTGGAACTATGAACATGTTCCCTTCGAGACGGGGCGATGCACCGACTGCCATGACCCCCACATGGCCAGACAGGAGAAGTTACTAGTCATCCCCGTGGAGAGCATGTGTTCGACGTGTCACGTCCAACGGGATGGAATAGGGCCGGTCGAACAGCACCGTCCCTTTAGCGAGGGTCAATGCGTGAGCTGTCACGACCCGCACGGATCGGACGTCGCGAACCTATTGAAGCTGGCCCCGGGGGAGTTGTGTGTGAGCTGTCACGTTGAACATGAACGAGCGGAGAAGCCGGTGAGTCACGTCCCCTATGAGGATGGCGATTGTACTGCGTGTCACAACCCCCATGCCGGGTTCACGAGCGAGTTGCTCAAGGCGATGCCGACGGAAAGGCTCTGCAGGTCGTGTCATGATGATATAGAGCGGGAGCTTTCAAAGCCGTCGCATCACCCCGTCGGCACGCAGATCACTTGTGCGGACTGTCACCTGGCCCATTCGGGGGATTTTCAGGACCTCCTCCAGTCCGAGCCAATGGAGCTCTGTCTGACCTGTCATCAGGAGAAGGAGGGTTTCTACGGTAAGACGGTGCATGGGATGCTGGATTCAGAGGACGGGAGGGGTTCCTGTTTGAACTGCCACGTGGCTCACGGAGCCGATGATGAGCCCCTCCTGCCTGAGGATAGCCTCAGTTTGTGTCTTCGTTGCCATGAGGTTATGGTGGCACCCTTCTCGCACCCTGTGGGTAGGAGATACCAGGACCCGTACGGTGACCCCGTCAGCTGCAGCAGCTGCCATAACCCTCACGGAACTCAGAATAAATGGCTCTTGAAGATGAGGGGAGACGCGCTGTGCCTCTCCTGCCATGCCGACAAGGCCAGCCAATGATGGAGAAATCGTAGAGGGGAGCGTGCTGAGTTTTGAGTGGCCCCGGGCAAACGGGAAGGGAGACAACGGAAAGGGTGTTCTCGCCAAAGCAGGCAGCCCTGATCATCGCGGCAACGATCGCGGTCGTCATTGTCGTGGGAATGACGCTGGGGAACCTGTTCTTCTGGGGAGATTTAGACCAGACCGAAGCTACGGACAGGTTGATCTTGGATACCCTGGAGAAGGTGAAGGCCGACCCCAATAACCCCGACTACCGGGTGGAGCTCGGGTGGGCGTTCTTGCAGAACAAGGAGTACGACAAAGCCCTGGTGGAGTTTCAGAACGCCCTCAAGATCAACGAGCGACACTGGGGTGCTCACGTGAGCCTAGGGTACCTGTACCTGGAACAGGAGGATTACGATAAGGCCATTGAGCACCTAAAGCCCGTCGCCGACGCCAACCCGAGATATTTTCAGGCGAGTTTCTTCCTCGGGCAGGCATATCTCGGTAAGGGCGATCTCCAGGAGGCCCGCGCTTACATGATGCGGGCCCGGGACGCCGACCCGGCGTCCGCCGATGCTCGCTATTACCTCGGGCTGATCTACGAGAGGATGGGGATGAAGGACGAGGCCATCCGACAGCTCGAGACTGCCTTGGATTTCTACCCGCAAATGAAAGAGGCCCAGGAAGCTCTACAGCGCCTTAAGGGTGAGTAGAGCGCAAAGGAAAGAGAGGTGGATGCTGGCTTAGCGCCGGCAGACGGATGAAGGCCACGCACTTAATCATCATCGTCTTGACAATTACGCTGGTCGGCACGGTCGTATTCGGGGCGTTCTACCTCATGAAACGCAACCCGGCTGAAACCTTGGCCTATAACATTCCCATCAGCATTACAGGGCCGACGACCCCCACCTTTAAGTTCGCCATCTACGGCGAGGGGGCGAACAAGCTGGCCCGGCCGATGGCGGTAATCGTGGCCAATAACCGGATCTACGTCTCTGACTCCGTCAAGGAGCAGGTGTTCATCTTCGAACTGGACGGCACCTTCGTCAAGGCCTTCGGGGAGCCGGGGGACGAGCCGGGGCAGTTCCGCTTTCCCTACGGCCTGGCCGTCGATCGGGACGGCAATATCTACGTGGCGGATATGAAGAACCAGAGGATCCAGGTCTTCGACCAGGATGGACAGTTCCTCAGGGTCTTCGAGCGCTCGGACGGTGAACCCTTCGGATCCGTTGCGGCCCTGGCCATCCATGACGGCCAGTTGTACGTCACGGAGCTACCGGGGAGGATCTCGGTGTTCAAGCTCTCCGGGGAGAAGGTCCTGGAGATAAGGGATACCGGCACGGATACGGCCCTGTCCTTCCCCAACGGGATCGCAGTCGATGGGAACGGCGATATCTACGTAGCCGATAGCAACAACAACCGGATCCTGGTCTTCGACAGCGAAGGAAAGCTGGTCCGGAGCTTCGATGGCTCCTCGGAGGCTGGCGACAGCCCCATAGGCTTTCCGAGGGGGATCGCCATCAGCAACAAGGGTGTGGTCTTCGTTGTCTCCAGTATGGCCCATAAGGTATACGGGCTGAGCCGTGAAGGCGAGAGGTACTTTGCCTTCGGCACCTCCGGGGTTCAGAACGACGAATTCCAATACCCCAACGGGATTTTCATCGACAGTATGGGCCGCATCTACATCACCGACAAGGGAAACCAGGCCATAAAGGTCTACGCTCACTGATGCCAGCAGAGTTAGGCGGGTGGCCGACGTCACCTCCGCCTAGCTAAGAGATAGAGCCTGAAAGGAGGTGAACAAGGATGAAGAGGACCGTAATCCTCCTGGTCCTGGTCGCGGGTCTCGTGGTCCTGATGGCCGGCGCAGCCCTAGCTGCCACCAGAACCGTGCACAGTGGATTCAGCACCAATTCGAGCCTGTGCGCGTCGTGCCATACGATGCACGAAGCGGCGGGTGCCAAGCTGTTGACCGACAGCAACCTGGCCAACTCGTGTATCGACTGTCATGACGGCACTGGTAGCTACTATGATGTGGACACGGGCCGGCTGCTGGAGGACGGCGCTGGGGTGAATACCCCCCTGGGCGGCATCTTCGGCATCGTCACGCCCAGCGGAGTGACCTCACTCCATAACGCTGACCTTCAGGCGGCCGCGGATCTCACGGCCTTTGGCGGTCACGCCGACGCGGGGATCTCCACCTTCACCTGTGCTAGCTGCCACGATCCTCACGGCAACAAGAGCGGCACCAACGCACGACTCCTCCTGCTCGGGCCCAACAAGGTCCCGCACACGGCGGCTGTAGCGGAGCTGTTCCAGACCGCTACGCCGACCGAGTGGGAGCTGGCCGCTACGGCTCCGGCAGCGCTGAAGGAGTGGGCCGACGAGGCCACCTGGGCCGGCTACAAGCCGGTGGTGTGGCACTGGGATGACAGCGCGGCCGCGTGGTACCCGCTCGGTGGAGGTTCGCCGCTCAGCGTGACCTACACCGTGCAGTACTCGCCGGGCCTGATCATCTTCTCCGCTGACCCGACTGCGGACCCGGGTTGGGAGGCTGGCGACAAGCTGGCTATTGACTTCTACCCGAAGTCAGAGTTCGTCGCCACCTACACCAACAACCGCGCCCTCGACCAAACGGCAACCGGGCAGGAGATCCCCAGCTACACCGAGGTTAGCGACTTCTGCGCGGGCTGCCACGTCGACTTCGGCCTCAGCACCAGCGCTATGGCCCAGAGCGGTGCCTACGCGCAGGCCTACCGCCACGCCGTGGACGTCTCCGCGGTGAAGACGGGCGTTAGCGATGGTGGTACGGTGCCGGACGGCGGTTGGACGAACCTGGGTCTGGAGACGGGCGACGGGGCCTTGCCGCAGGATGCGAGCGGGAACATGACCTGCTTGACCTGCCACTGGGCCCACGGCACGAAGGCTACGACCAGCCGGCCGAGCTCAGCGCTGCTCCGTCAGCCGGATCTGGACGCCTGCCAGGATTGCCACGACAAGTAAGTCTGGCGATCCCTGGGCTCTGAAGGTTCGGGCTGAGGTGTCAGCTGATGCTGACACCTCAGCCCTCATACCTACCCAAGAGGGGGACTACCTCGGACCTCCAACGGTTGGCCAGGCGAGGGTCTGTCTTCCGGGGCGAGCCATCTGAATTGTGGGTGGGGCTCCGCCTCCAGCCCTGCGACCCTCCAGAGGACGTGGAGGGCATGCCGGCCTCGGCCTAGGGGCGGAGGGTCCCGAGACCTCGGTAAATATGGGCCGGAGGCCCTCAAGCCTGAGGTCAGTTGACGCAGGGCAGTTCGGCAGGCGGGAGGGCCGCTCACCTGGGGGCGGAGGTAGCCTGGGGGGCCAGGAAAGCGGAGGAAGGGAAGGCTGAGGGCCCACGAAGTGTGGGTTTTTGGCCTAATGGAACTCGTGGTCGGTCCAGGGTGGGGCGACAGCTTCTAGGGTGGGCTGTGGCCGAAGGTACTCCCTGGCCTCATCAGTTTGATAATATCCGAAACCGAGCCCGGCAGCGGGTTCTCTGGGGGAGAATCGATGGCATGACGACAAGGCAATTAGCTGGCCTACTAGTACTCATAACTATCCTTTGTTGGGCTCTGCTGGCTGTCCTCTACTTTACCCGAGGGCCGGGTATGGGTGCCGAGCTGACCTCCCTGCACCCGGTCGAGGTGTCCCAGTCCCCGCAGTTCCTGTACAGCCTCCACGGTGGCCGTGACGCCCGGCTTCGGGAGCCCATGGCCGTGACGGTAGACCAGGCGGGCAATCTGTATATCGCCGACACGGGAAATGATTCCGTCAAAGTCTTCCGCCGGGACGGCAAGTTGCTGTTTTCCTTCGGGAAGTCCGGGAGCGCGGCGGGCGAAATTGACTACCCCTATGGGATCGCCGTCACCCCTGAGGGTAATATCCTGGTTTCCGAGCCCCCCAACGGGCGGATCACGGAGTTCGATTCCCGCGGGAGGTTTCGGCGGATTCTGGTCGGGCGCACTAACGACATGGGCCTCATCCGACCGGGCCCCCTTGCGATTACGCCCCAGGGAGAGATCGTCGTCGCGGACCTCTGGGGCCATCAGGTTCTCGTGCTCAACGCGGACGGTGAACTATTACGAAGGATAGGGAGCCCGGGTAACGGCACGGGGCAGTTGAAGTACCCGCAGGGAGTGGCCGTTGACGGTGAGGGCAGGATATGGGTTGCTGATGGGGGCAACAACCGCGTTCAGGTCTTCGACGCCGAGGGGAGATTTCTGTTCAAGGTGGAGGGCCCGTCCGAGGGCAGTTTCGCCCTCGTGCGGGGCCTGGCAGTGGATGCCCTGGGCAGGGTTCTCGTCGCTGACGCCATCGCCGGGAGGATATGGGTGTTAGATGACCGCGGGCAGGGGCTTTTCTCCTTCGGCGATCCCGGCCAGGGCGAAGGGCAGATGATTCACCCGATCGGCCTCTTTATCGATCGAAGTGGCAGGATTTACGTCGCCGATCGAGGCCGCGATGAAGTTCAGGTCTGGGGGTATCCAGAGAGCGACGCCGGGAGCCAGTGACCAGTGACCGACCTTGGCTTTTATCGGTAATCCACGGGACTGGAGGTAGAGAACGGTGCTCAGGGTCATAAGAAGCAGGGCGACGTTACTAGCACTCTTTCTTTCTTTTATCCTTATCCGCCCAGCTTCGGTTGCCGCTGGTAACGTGGTTACCAACGGAAGCTTCAACGGCGACTACAACGGGTGGACCCTGAGCGCAGGCGCCACGGTATCCGTGGCCTATGACCCGTCCGGTTACTCCGGGACCATCAACGGGATTCCCTCAGCAGGCGGTTCGGTCACTTTGTCTACGCCCGTCGGGCGCAACGAGACGGCCACCGGTTATCTCTACCAGACCGTGGACATCACCGCCCCGGGCTCCACGGTCATGCTGTATTTCGCCTGGAGGGAAGGGTACGCGGCCACGACCCCTGCGACCGTAGATGTGTCAGTGGTGATTAAGCGGCTTTCCGACTCGCAGACGACGACGGCGTGGTCGGAGTCCGTGGCCCCTGGGTCGCAATCCACCTGGTCCGTGGAAGGTGAGGGCTCGGGGGTCGGCTCGCCGAGCGTCATCGACCTCAGTTCCTTCATGAGTCAGACCGGCCAGTATGAGATTCAGCTGACGGTTAACCTTAAGAATGGAAATAACAAGAACGCCCAGACCTTCGTTTGGTTTGACGAGATCCAACTTGACGTAAGCAGCAACGATACCACCCCTCCCGTAGTAACCTGGCAGTCTACCAGTCCCGGAGCCATTTCGCCGGCCAACGGTGACGGAACCAACGATTCCACAGTCGTTACCTACGACATCGACGAGGACGCCACGGTGAAACTGGTGGTTAAGGACTCCGGCTCGACCATCGTCTACGAGACCAGTCCCCCAGAGGCCGTCACCGCGGGGACGAACCGGACTATCTCTTGGGACGGAAGCCAAAACTACGGGGGAAAGTCGGGATGGGCGCCCGAGGGCACCTATTCGCTGGAGATCGTGGCTACCGACGGGTCGAACAACACGACAGATCCGCCGGTCGCGGTCGGCAGCGTTGTCGTTGATAACACGGCGCCCCTGGTGAACTCCGGTCCCAGCGCCACCAATATCGGCTCGACGTCCGCGACCATCACCTGGGGAACGGACGAGGCGGCGACCTCTCAGGTGGAATACCGGCCTCTTGGTGAGCAGAGCTGGACGGCGACGGCCGAAGACCCGACCCTCGTGACCAACCACAGCGTTAACCTGACCGGCCTCAACTCGAGCGCTACGTACGAATACCGGGTCCTATCCAAGGATGAGGCGGGGAACCAGGTGGTATCGGGCATCTACCAGTTCACCACCGCGGAGGCCGACCTGACGCCGCCAACGGTGAGCTCCACGAGCCCCGTTGACGGGGCCACCGGGGTGCTGCGCGGCACGGATATCACGGTTACCTTCAGCGAGCTCATGGACCCCGCTACGGTGGACCTCAGCTCGCCTCAGACCTTCATTGTCCAGCAGGGGGCCATGACCGTCTCCGGAACCCTGGACAAGTCCAACAACCCGACCTTCGTGTTCACGCCCTCCACCTATCTGGATCCGAACACTACATATACCGTGACGATCAAGTCCGGGGCCGGCGGGGTGAAGGATCAGGCGGGCAATGCCCTGCAGAGCGATTACGTATTCTCCTTCACCACGGGCTCCAACGTCTACGAGAGCCCCCACGGGGGCTTTACCACGAACAGTCAGACCTGTGCTACGTGCCACAGCATGCACAGCGGCGCCGCGGCGAATATCCTGGGGCAGAGCAGCGTGGACTCCCTCTGTTACCTATGCCATGACGCCGGTGGAACTGGGAGCATTTACACGGTACAGACCGAGTTCGAGGGCGGTGGGGTGCTCACAAAGCACCCGGTGCCCACGACTATCAACTGCAATCAGTGCCACAACCCCCACGATGGTGGTGCGGTCCACTACCCGCGGCTCCTGGAGACCTCTACGGGGGCCCACGGCGGAAACGACTTCTGCTGGACCTGTCACGGGACGGGTTCCGCTTTGCCGGACCCCAACGGCGACCACCAGACCTACTATCCTACGGACGGGACCGGCCACGACGATGCCTTTCTCAATCCCCCGTCCGGCACGGGCGTGAAGTGCTCGAAATGTCACGAAGAGCATGGGTCGCCTATCCCCAAGCTCTTGCGCACCGACCCCAACCCGGGTGAGGCTGACGCGAGGGATGACGGAAGTGCAGTCTCAGGCAACAACGAGAGCTTCTGCTACGAGTGTCACGATGGGCCGGGCTCCCGGAGCGACAACGCCTGGGACGGTAAATCGATTAACGAGGCCAAGGGTCACGGCTTTGACTGCGCGCAGTGCCATGACCCTCACGGGACCGCCAATCCACGGTATCTGTTGAATAGTTATGATATAGCCTACAGCGAGAGCCGGAGCGAGAATTATACCGCCTCGGACTATCAGGCCTGTTTTACTGGAGGCTGTCACGACTCAGCAGCCCTCACGGATACTAGTGACGTCACCAACACGGGCTTTAACAACGGGGAGATGAACCTCCATTGGCTCCACCTAGTCAACAACAACATCGTATGTAAGGAGTGCCATCGGCCCCACGGCGCCATTCCCTCCGAGAACCCCGCGCAGGCCCATCGCGTAGGGTTCCCGGCCGATACGGTCACTGCCAGTATCGCGGCCGGAACGGGACCGCTCTTCACCCATGACCCGGGGGGTACGTCGGGTGGGAGTTGTACCCTAACGTGCCACGGGGTAGACCATGACGGTTCGGCGACTTACACCTACGACAACGGCGGAGCCGGTGGCACCGAGCCCGGCGGTCCAACCGATTGCTCGGGTTGCCACGGCGAGTTGACCAACTCCCTGTTGCAGACCGAGAGCCCAAATACGCACTTTAAGCATCCCATCAAAGACGCGGCCGGAACCTATGACGCGGTCGCCAACGGAGGAGCGACGTGTCTCAGTTTCTGCCACGTGGATCACGGCATCTTCAAGGATAACGGCCGTGCCAAGAACCTGCGGAAGGTGGGGGGCTCGACCAGTACGCCGCCCACCCTCGCTGATGCGACCGACACCGATTTCGACGTAGGTGATATCACGAACGGCGGACTCTGCCTGTCCTGTCACAAGGACCCGCAGGATGATACGGCATACACTCAGCCAGACGGCACGACGGGGACCAGAGCCCTCAGCATCAGCGATTACGGCGGCTCGGCCCACAACTACGAGGTCTTGTCGGAGCCCTTCTCCGACAGCAGCACCTTCAGGGCGAACTGCTCCAAGTGTCACAACGACACCCTTACGAAACAATATCAGTCTGGAGCCGACGAAGACAGGAAGTTCGGCCTGCACGGGTCGTTGCTGGAGTCCTTCAAGGCCCTACTGGGAGACACGACCGCCTCCGTGGCGAACCCCTACGAGGAGCAGTTCTGCTACAAGTGTCATGATACCGGCACCGGAGCTGACTTCTACGGGGTCAGCATGAGCAACCCCAACGCGGACAGCATTGGCGCCGAGTTCCAGAAGGCGTCGAGACATACGGTGGACGATGCCACCCAGACCAGGGGCCCGGTCGAGTGCATCGACTGTCATGACGCCCACGGCGCCAAGGCCGGGACCCGCGTGACCCCTACGGGCCTCAACACCAGCAGCGTCTCCGGCCCCCTGATCGGCGCCAAGGGCGTCAAGGTGACGACCTGGCAGTCTCCGGGGGACCCCGCTCCCGACAGCGAAACGCTGTGGTCTCCGCCGGATGCGAGCGGATACACTGAGGTGACCATTACAGCGTCCAGCGACCCGCTGGAGGTGTCCTACGTCTGTCTGAAGTGTCATTCGTCCTATGCGCCTTCCTTGCCGGCTGGGACCACTGACAAGGCCGCGCAGTTCAACCCGTATAACTACTCCGTCCACCCCGTTTTCGGGTTCAGCCAAAACGGGACCGGCAACCCCTTCATCGCTAGCGATCCTAGCTTGATGAAGCCGCCATGGGATACCATGAACCCGAGGCTGATGACCTGTATTGACTGCCACAACGCACCCACTGGAAGCAATGGGCCCTTCGGGGTTCACGGCTCCGACAACCCCTATATGTTAAGGGACTACGGTTCGCCCAGGGAAACGGGCGCTCAACCGACCAACGTTTACGACAAGCTATGCCTCCTGTGTCATGCCGATGATTACGACTACGGGGGAGGCGGAGGCGGCTGGAGGCACAGCAGCAACGCCGCCCACTTCTACCAGGACGACGGGCCTAATGTCCTCGGATGTGCGGGCTGTCACGGCGGGCCCGCCGGGTATGCCGCTGTTGGCCCGGGGACGGTCAACCCCAACGCCACCTCCACCGGCGGCCGTCTTGGGGCCATCCACGGGGTCAACTTCCGCTGGAAAAACCCCGATGGAAGTGACTCCCCCGCCCTGGCGTTTTTGGTAGGTGGGTATCTGTCGGGCATCCAGTACGATTCACCGGGCAGCGGCACCTGTTGGGGTCAGATGGCCGTCCCCCCAGCTTCCTCCGATGGCTGTAGCGCCATGGGCTCTAGAGGGAAGGGATGGTGAGGCGGACAGGTAGGCCACCGAGCACAATCGTCTCCGTCTGACCCATCGAGCCTAGGAATGAAGGTGAGAAGTTGCTACGGATTTACAGGTTTCTAGCCTCCAGGAAGACCGCTCTGGTGTTGCTCGTCTTGGTGACCGTCCTTTCCGTGGCCGGGGCCCTTCTTCCGCAGGAACACCTAGTCGGCAAGAGGGCCTACGAGGAGTGGAAGGCCGCCAACCCGGCCTTGGCGGCGCTGAGCGGTTTCCTGGGGCTGAACCGATACGCCAGCAGCTGGCTGTTCTTAGCCCCCCTGTTCCTACTGCTGGCCTCCACGATGGCCTGCTCCCTGGAGAGGATCGTCGGCCACTTCCGGGATAGGCCTTCGAGGTGGGTAGATGGAGCCGATTTGCGCAACCTTGAAGGTCGCGCGTGTTACACGCTCCTTCACGGGGCCGGCCCCGCAGGACAGGCGGTTGAGGTGGTTGAGCGGGTGCTTCGACGCGCCCGGTACGCTGTTGACGTCCAACCTCTGGGCGACAGGAGGTATTTGGTCTCGGGGGAGAAGGGACGCTGGGGCTTTTGGGGCTCTATTATCTTCCACCTGAGCTTTATGCTTATCTTCGTCGGCGCGTTGCTGAGCGCTGCCGGCAGCCTGCGAGGGACCATGCATATCGTGGAGGGACAGGCCTTCGTTGAGGATCACGGCTACTACGACCGGGTGATGGAGGGACCTCTTTTCTGGGAGAGCCATCGGCGCTTCGCAGTAGTCCTGAAGGACTACTGGCCGGTTGAGAAGGGTGAGTATGTAGTAGACTACAGGGCAACTCTCGAGGTTTTCGATGATTTTCACTCGGTCAAGGAAGATACGGTGGGGATCGGTGAGAGGTTCGTCTACGAGGGCGTACACTTCTCCCACAAGTCCCATGGCTATGCCGTGAAGGTCAAGCTCATGAAACAGGGCTCGGGCGAGGTGCTCCTGGACGGCTACCTCTCCCTGGCGGTACTCTTTGAAGAAGATGAGGTGTCATACACCGACTATTACGAAGTGGAAGAAGCCGGCCTCAGGCTGGACATGCACCTTTATCCCGATTTCGCCTCGGGGGAAGGAGGCTTCACGACCGCCTCGCCCTTTGCGAATAATCCATACCTCAACCTGGCTGTTACAGGTATAGAGGGCGGTGAGTCCAGGCTTTTTCAAGGATTAGTTAAGCTGGGGCAGACGGTGAGGTTCGGGGAATACGTCTTGAGCTTTACCGATGTCAGGTACTGGGCGTCCTTTTACGTCATCTACGACCGCGGGATTCCCGTTATCTTCTTCGGCTTTTGGGTTGGGTTTTTCGGTCTGTTATGGCGCGTCCTAGTTCACCGGGAAAACCTGTGGATACTGGTTGAGGGCGGGGATAATAGGGTAAGAGTTGAGGCGGCCGGCCGGTCGGAAGCCCCGAAGCCCCTCTTTCAGGAGGTCTTCGATAGGGTCGTGTTGGACATCAAAAAAGAGGTGGCCATGAAATGACTGAAGCTGAACTGATACTCTTTTGGGTTACGCTTAGCGCCTACGGTCTTGCGGCGGCGTCCTTCCTTTTTGGCCTGATCCGGAAGGGCCAGGGGGCGGATCGGGTCGGAGTTTACCTTGCCGCGGTCGGCCTGGCGGCGCATGTGGCGGGGTTGACTCACCGTAGTCTACTCAGCGGGCATCTTCCGGGCGCGGAGCTCTATGAGCTGAACTCTCTGGGCGCTCTGCTCACGGTGTTCGTGTTCCTTCTGGTGCAGGCCCGGCGCCCCGCCCTCAGGGTGGCTGGCTCCGCCGTGTCCTTTATTGCGGCCTTGCTCCTCCTTTTCGGATACCTCAGCAACCCTGAAATATCGCCGCTGCCGCCGGAGTTTCGGAGTGAGTGGTTCTTCGTCCACATTTTCTTCTCCTTCTTGGCCTTCGCCTGCTACGCGACCTCGGCTAGCGCCTCCGGCCTGTACCTCTGGAAATCATCTTACCCGGACAATGGTTTCCTGAAGAGCCGGGTTCCTAGCCTGGAGATCCTGGACGCGCTATCCTTCCGGTTGGTGAGCTTTGGGTTCGTCTTTCACGCCATGATGGTCATCAGCGGTTCCTTTTGGGCCTATACGGCGTGGGGAAGCTATTGGAGTTGGGACCCCATCGAAACTTGGTCCTTGGTCACCTGGCTGATTTACGGCATCTACCTGCACCTCTACCTCACCTTGGGCTGGCGCGGGCGGAGAATGGCTCTGTTGAACATCATCGCCTTGGTGGTTATAGTGCTGAATTTCTGGGGGCTTGGACATCTGCCCGGTCAAGGCGGCCATTATTAAAGATTACGACGGATGTGATCAGGTGGCAAAGACCCAAGTGCGGAGACGAAGGCGGCACAGCAGCATATGGAAGAGGGCAGTGGTTTTCATGCAAATGGCCGCCCTGCTATTGGTCGGGGCCGCTGCGATTCTCGTAACGGAGGGGTCCTACGGCCCTCTTCGGCCCCTTTGGCTCGTCCTGACCGGCCTCTTGGCCCTGCCGTTGGTGGTCGGTGTGAGCTCGGCGGCAAAGAGGCTCCTTCGCGGGGGGGTGGGCGCCCATGACCTGGTGTCCCTTCACAGGACGCCTCTGGTGGCCTCCTTCTTCTCCCCCATGGAGTTGAGTGACGCCGAGAAGGCGGTAGTCTATTTCCTGAGGCGAAGGGGTTATAGGCCTTCTCACGGGGTCCGCGGGGAGGTCGTCAGGTTTTTCGGGACCAAGGGGAGACAGGTGCCGCTCGGCAACCTCCTCCTTCACCTTGGGCTCCTGCTCCTGCTGCTAGCGGGCTCCTATTCTTCCCTGGCCAGGGTAGAAGGGGTTATCCACGTCCCCGCTGGAGAGAGCTTCGACCTTCACCAGGTGAAGGGCCTCGACGCGCTGCCACGGGATTTCGCGATTTCCGTTGACAGGCTTTGGGTGGAGTATTACGGCCAGGAGCCACCAGCTTCGCGGTTCGCCATGGAGCGCAATGCCCGTTTTAACGGTATGGTGAGGGATTATAAGGCTCTCGTGAGGTTGACTGGCGACGCGGGTCCCGCGGAAGGGGTGATCACCGCCAGTAAGCCCCTGACCTATCAGGGGGTAACCATCGGCTACGGAGGCTACGGCATGGCCGGGGTGGTCAAGGTTAAGTTGCCCGGCCGGCCCGAATACTACGACTGGTTTCCCGTTCGTATTCACGGGTCTGCCCTTTACGGCTGGTATAATCCCCAAGAGCTCAAGCACCTCGCTTTCAGCTTTAGATTGGTGCCGGACCTCGCCTCACCGGCGGGCGAAGGGGGAGGGCTACCGGACCCGTCGAAGGTAAACCAGCGCCTGATCTATACGACCTACGAGTATCGAGAGGGAGGGTGGGCGATAGTAGAGGAGAGGAGCGTCCCTACTATTCCAGCCGAGATATCCTACGGGCATGGCCCCTACATCCTGCGTTTTACCTTCGTAGACATCAATCGGGTGGCCGGCCTGAGGATCACTTGGGACCCGAGCGTCCCCCTGGCGCTTTTCGGGGCTGGGTTGTTGTTGGCTGGGTTGGCCCTGTCGATGTTCTTCAATTACCGGAAAGTGCTGATTGAGCTAGTGGCCTGCGAGGGCGGCACCCTCCGGGTCAACTTCAGGGGTAGCTGTGATAAGCCAATTCCCTACTTTGAATCTGAGTTTATGAAATTGGCGCAGCGACTGCGGGTAAGGCTGTCGGGCGGGGGCCCAAGGGGAGGGGCACAAGGCGTCTAACACTTTGGAACGCCCTCGAAGGTCCTGCATGGACACCGAGGGGCACCGCGCTTTTACCCTGCTAGGGCTGTTGCCCAAGAGGCCGGGAGGGGCCGAGGATGATCGACGGCCTAGGGGTCGGTACCAGCCTCGTCGTCTTTCTCCTCCGGCGAGCCCTGAGAGTTGCCGTGGAGGGCTGGGGCCTGGCATTGACGCCGTAAGCCCGTGGCCGCCTCCTACGATGTGCTCTTTGAGCGAGGCCCCTGAGCGGATGGTCACTGGGCTCCGGCGTAGGACCAGGCGCTGCACTGCATCTGGCCTGTCCATAACTCTGTTGTATGAGGTGACAAAATGTCCAGGGTCATGCTGGTTACACCGGATTACCACTGTGGGGTAGTTGAATCGGCCGGAAGGTGGCCAAACCTAGGCTTTGTGTACATCGCCGGCGAGCTGCGTAAGGCGGGGCACACGGTCCAGATATACGATGCTATGTCCAAGAACCATCGTCTGCCGGACATGATGAAGCGCATCACCAGTTTTCGGCCGGACGTCGTTGCTACTACCGCTTACACGGCCAGCATGCCGGCGGCTGCCGACCTTCTGGCGGCAGTGAAGGCTGCGGATCCTGGAGTGGTCACGGTCATCGGAGGGGTTCATGCCACCTTTTGCTATGAGGACGTTCTCACCGATTACCCCTTTATTGACTACGTCGTACGAAGGGAGGGGGAGGTGACCTTCCCCGAACTACTGCGAGCGCTGGAGGAAAAGGCCGACCTAGGCCAAGTGGCGGGGATCGCCTATCGCGGCGCCGACGGCATCATCGCCACGGCCGACCGTCCCTTCCTCCAGGACCTCGACTCCCTCACCCCGGCCTGGGACCTGCTGGATTGGGATGACTATACCTTTTTCGTCTACCCTGGGTCTCGTCTGGCTATCCTCTCTACCTCCAGGGGCTGTAGCCATAACTGTAGCTTTTGCTCTCAGCAGAAGTTCTGGCGCCAGTCGTGGCGGGCGAGGAGTCCGGAGAGCGTGGTCTCCGAAATCGAGCACCTGGTCAAGACCTATCACATTGACGTGTTCTTTATCGCCGATGAGCATCCTACGGCGGACAGGGAGCGGTGGGAGCGGATCCTGGATTCTCTCATCGAAAGAGACCTTGGCGTCATGTTTCTCATCGAGACGAGGGTTAACGACATCATCAGGGACGAAGATATTATGCACAAGTATCGACAAGCCGGTATAATCCACATTTACGTGGGCATTGAGGCCACCTCCCAAACCACCCTGGATAAGTTCAACAAGGGGATCCTGGCCGATGACTCCAAGCGCGCCCTGGACATCATCCACGCGGCGGGGATCGTCAGCGAGACCTCCTTTATTCTGGGTTCCCCAGAAGAGACGCCGGAAAGCGTTCAATCCACCCTTGACCTGGCCAAAGCCTATAATCCCGACTTCGCTCACTTCTTGTTTCTGGCCCCATGGCCCTACGCCGACATCTATCCGGACTTGAAGGACCACATTGTGACCTGGGACCTATCGAAGTATAACCTGGTGGAGCCGGTCATCAAGCCGGACAAGATGACGGTCGACGAGTTGTTCCAAAGCGTTATTAGATGTTATCGGGATTTCTACTTCGGCAAGCTGGCAGAATGGGCGGGGTTGAAGGACGATTTCAAGCGGCGCTACGCCATCCAGTCGATGAAGGCCATCATGGATAACTCTTTTCTGCAGAAACACGTTCTGAGCTTGGGCAAAATGCCGGCCATGGTGAGGGAGCTTCTTGGTACCCTAGGTCTTATCACAAACAAGTAGGGAGAAGGATTATGGCGCTATTAGTGATGTTCAACAACTTCTTTCACGACCTGATGGCGGCCTTGTGGATGTGCGGGGCCATACTCACGTGGCTCCTGTACAGAGAGGTGCGGGCGGCGGGAACGGAGGAGGTTGAGAGGTTTTTCAGGTCACTGGCCCCGCGGCTCTTGAGGTTGAACAGCATTAGCCTCCTCTTTGTCGTGCTCTTCGGGATCGTAAGGTCGGCGACCTATTACAGCTACGAGTATCAGTTCGCCGCCGGGCGAGGGCAAGTTATAGCTTTAATAGTGAAGCATATACTGCTGTTCGCCGCCGTTGGGGTAGGCCTCCTTTTCCACATGAAGGTTCGTCGCGAGATCAGCAGCAGGGGATAAGGGTTCGAGGGAGGACGGGAGGACTGGGTTTTCGAGCTGACACCGCTTAGCCTTGCGGGGAACTTTGATTTTTGGGTACGAGAGAGGTAGAGCTTGAAGACTTAACACGAGTGGCCTAAGTCTCTGTCAGCTCTGCCGACCACCGAGTTAGCTGAAGAGACACCAAGGGTCACGCGTCTTCACAGGAAGCCGATAGGGAGGAGGTGTTCTGTAATTGATGGGCGCGTTTTTCGACACCGGGTGATGGAGGCTAGGGAGAGCACCGTAATGATACTCCGTCGCGCTTAAGGGGTGAGGTAGATGTGGAAGGGAAGAGGGGAGATGATGAGCACGGATAGCTGTTCCCCAGCAAGCCTGCCTCCCTCGGGTAGGAGCAATAGCTCGATGGCGTTCATAATCTTCGTCATCCTCCTACTAATGCTTGTGGGCCTCGTCGGCTGTTCTCAAAGCACAGAGCTCCTTTCAGAAGACGAGAGGACGAACGGGGCAGCCGGCGCGCCATCGGCCGACCAACGACCCGAGCAAACTGCCTCCGGAAGCACTGGGGAAACATCAGGCTCAACTAATGGGAAGGCCATCGGACCGTATATACCTCACACGGCCGAAGGTAGAGACGATTGTTTGGCCTGTCACGGACGGCTAGTCATGTGGCCAGTGCCGGCGGACCATGAGGGGCGTGGTAACGCCACCTGTCAGACCTGCCACCAACCCTATGAGGGCGGGCCCCCTGGCATAGCTCACGCTGTGGAGGGGCGGGATGAGTGCAGCACGTGCCATTCGGTAACGGCCATGGTCGCCCTGCCGGTATCCCACGAGGGCCGCAATGACGAGACCTGCGCCATTTGCCACGAGCCGGCGTCAGTTCAGCCTCCGAAGATCGCTCATAGAGTTGAGGATGAGTCCACGTGCAGTTCCTGTCACGACGCCGAAGCGCTCGTGGAGCTTCCCGCAACTCACGAGGGGAGAACGGACGTAACCTGTAGCGTTTGCCACGAGCCTTCGGATGTGACGCCGCCGGGCATTCCGCATCCGCGCCAAGTGGTGCAGCGGACCGACTGTAATGCGTGTCATGGCGTGGAAGAAGCCCTGGCCGAGCTTCCGCCAGATCACGCCGACCGTAGCAGGGAGACGTGTCGCATCTGTCATGACCTCTTGACAACGGTGATACCGAAGATAGCTCACAGCGTAGATGAGCAGGAGGAATGTTCCAGGTGTCATGGGAGCCAGGCGGTGGTCGCCCTTCCCGTATCCCATGAAGGGCGGCAAGACACGATGTGCAAAGTGTGTCACCAAGTTACGGATCTCCTGCCGCTGCCGGTGGCACACCGCACGGAGGATAAGCAGGACTGCAGCACTTGTCACACGACTGAGGGCCTAGTGGCCTTGCCGAGCACCCATGAGGGAAGGACAGACGTAATGTGTGCTCTGTGCCACACCGACACCCTCACGCCGCCGGACGCCGCTCACGCCTATACAGGCAAGGACAGCTGCGGGAGCTGTCACAGCTCAGCCGTACTGGGTGCCCTGCCAGTCAGCCATCTCGATCGAACGGAGGAGATGTGCCAACTCTGTCACCGCCCGGTGGCGGGAGGAGTGCCCAGCATACCCCACACGCTCGAGAATCGTGAGCAGTGTCTGGATTGTCACGAGCCTACGGGATAGAGAGCCAGTGTAGAGGGGAGTATGTCCGGCGATGAGCGCCGGGCATACTCCCTTTGTGATCGGCCCTCCGGCAGGCACGAAACAGCCGGTGGTATGGATGTGGGCCTTACGCAGGTGCTCCTTGAAGAGCTCTGACTCCGCCGAGGTAGAGGCCCTTCTCCCGACTTGAACCTGAGGTCGCTACTTCTCCGCCTTGACACCGCTCAGCTGGCTGACTAGAATTAGGAGAGGACTACTGAATGGTAATTCAGTGAATACCCTTCGGAGGAGGTAAGAGAAGTGCAAGGCCTTAAGAACTGGGTAGAGCTAACTCGGCCCTTTTCCTGGACCGCATCCATCGTGCCCGTACTGGTGGGCACGGCCTTAGCCTGGACCGAGGGCCACTTTCAGCCCGGGTTGTTCCTGCTGACCCTGGTAGGTTCCGTTCTGATCCAGGTGGGGACCAACATAACCAACGAGATCTTCGACGTGAAGAGAGGTATTGACGTCCTGGAGAAGCCGACGGCCAGCAAAGTCATCTTGGAGGGAAGGATAGCGCCCCGGACGGCCCACATCGCGGCCCTGGGCTTCCTGCTGGTCGCCCTGGGCATTGGCGTGTATCTCTCCACCGTTGCCGGTCCGGTGATCCTGGTCTTGGCGCTTATCGGAGTTCTCTCCGGCTATTTCTACACGGCCGAGCCCCTGTCCCTCAAGTACCGGGCCTTGGGCGTGCCCCTGGTGTTCCTGACGATGGGTGTGCTGATCGTAATCGGCGCCTATTACGTCCAGACCCAGACAGTCGACCCCGCCGTGGTCCTGTTGTCCCTGCCCGTGGGCTTTTTGGTGGCGGCTATCCTGCACGCTAACGACCTCCGGGACATAGGGGATGACTCCAAGGTCGGCACGAAGACGCTGTCCATTCTCATCGGCGCCGGCCCGGCTGCAGTGGTGTATTATACCCTCATCGTGGGCGCTTACCTGATCGTGCTGTGGTCGGTGAGCTTGGGACAAGCGACGCCCTGGAGCCTCATCGTGTTGCTCTCCATCCCAGGCGCCTTGGGGGTGCTGGGGAAGGTGAGAAGGGGGACTGACCCCGAGAACCTGGCCATCATCGACATACTGACGGCTAAACTCCACCTTCAGTTCGGCGTGTTGCTCACCCTGGGCCTGCTGATCGGGGGCTGGATGAGCTGAGCGTTATTTCAACTAACCCAAGGGGGGAGCTTTCGTGGGGAAGTACACCCGGCGGGCCGTGGCGACGTTGCCCCTGGTTATATTCCTCTGGTACATCATCTTCGGCTGGGCGCCTTTGAATTTCTGGCTCATGATGACCGGTGCCCAGGTCATCCTGGTGGCCTTGAGCCTGGGCCTGCGGGACGGATTCTTCCGCGACGAGGGCTTCCGCCTCTCTGACCTGTGGCTCGGCGTAGGCTCAGCAGCGGTGTTGTATGGGGTCTTCTGGCTGGGGGATTGGCTCTCGGGCCTGATAATGCCTTCCTCCGCGCAGCAGATCGACGCCATCTACGCCCTTAAGGAGCAAGGGGGGGCCCTGACCCTGGGCCTGCTGATGCTGTTCATCATCGGGCCGGCCGAGGAGATCTACTGGCGCGGCTTCCTGCAGCGTTCGCTGGGCGAGAGCTGGGGCAGGGCACGCGCCTTCTGGCTGGTCAGTCTGGTCTACGCCGGCGTTCATGTGGTCTCCGGCAACTTGATGTTGGTGGTGGCGGCCGCGACGGCCGGCTTCTTCTGGGGCTGGATGTATCTCAGGTACGGGAGGCTGCTCCCCAACATCATATCGCACGCCCTGTGGGACGTGGCGGTCTTCGTGCTCTTTCCGATTCAATGAGGTCGCGACCCGCGGGGATGCCTCTCGACCGCCCTTCGCGCGGCCATGAGCCTTTCCTCGGAGATGTCGGGCGGAAAGACGCAGCCTGGTGCGATTATCAGGCCCTTTCCGCCCGTCTGATCTATGGCGTCGTGGATTTCCCGGGTAATATCGTCGGCCGTACCCCGGTAGCAGGTCCCGACCTCGTCAATGCCTCCGGCCAGGCACCTTGATGTGAGCGCTCTTGCCCGTGACAAGGTGGGGGAGGTCCGCCGGTCGTGCCAGTTGATGATATCGGCCGGGTAGTCGAGGAGCTCCTCGAACATGATGTCGAGGCCGTGGAGGTGCAGGATGATGATATCCGCCACGCGGCGCACGGCCCTGAGAACCCGCAGGTCGTAGGGCCGGCCGAAGGCGGCGTATTCCTCCGCTTTCATGACACGGGCGCTGGCGGTCTTGATGGCGAAAAAGATCCCGTCGGCGCCTCTCTCGATGCTCTTGAGCGCGTACTGGACGGTCGTCTCGGTGATGGCCTCCAGAGCGCTGTGGACGAGTTCGGGCTCCTGCCGCAGGTACTCCACGACCGCGCCGCCGGAGAGCTTGTGAGCAGTGGTGAGGGGCGAGAAGACCGTCTGCACGTAGGGGGCATCGTCTATCTCCCTTCCGATGAGCTCCGCCGCCCGGAGCTGCTCGCCAAAGCACCCCTTCTCGACGTCCAACAAGTCTACCCCCGCCCAGTCCTCTGGCCGCTTTATCGCGTACTCCACTACCTCTTCCGTGCGGTAGGGGTCATTGAAGCGTCTGATGCGGTTCCCCCAGTCGAGGGTGCTGTGTTGCCCGTGGGGCATCATCTTCAGGAGGTCCAGGTCATATTTCCCATGAAAGGCCAGCTGGGCCCGGGCCAGGGCCTCCGGCCGGGGGTCGTGGGCCGGGAAGTGCATCCAGAAGCTCACCGGGACCCGGTCGACCTCCTGGCCCGCTAGGGCGGCCATGATCCTTTCCCTCTTGTTCACCAGCCTCACCTCCGATTCTCTCACCTTCTCCTACAACACCCGCCTGTTGAAATCCTGCCCTGCCGTCCGACAAGGTGACCTGCAGCGCTCGTGGGAGGAGGAGGCCGGGCGGCGAGCGGGAAATGATATGTAAGGGTGGGATGTGTCGTGCACGAACTGGCTCTAATGGAGGGAGTCGTGAGGGCTCTCGAGAGGACGGCGGAGGAGAAGGGGCTTAAGAGGATAACCAAGGTGAAGCTCGTGGTGGGCAAGTTCACGGCCGCCCTGCCGGACTGCCTCAGGTTCTGCTTTTCCCTCTTGACGGAGGATTCGTTGCTGGAGGGCGCGGAGCTCGAGATCGAGGAGACCGAGGTCATCGGGAAGTGCAGGGTGTGCGGCGGGGAGTTCGAGGTCGCGCAAAGCTTCCGTTGCCCGACCTGCCGGTCACAGCAGGTCGATATCGTAAGAGGTCGCGAGCTGTACGTCGACTACATCGAGGGGGAATAGCCAATGAAGATCATCCTGAAGAGGGACATCCTGGAGGCCAACACGGCGGAGGCGGAGGGCAACAGGAGGGCCTTCCGGGAGCACGGTGTCTTCGTGGTAAACCTCATGAGCTCCCCCGGATCGGGCAAGACCACGCTGCTGGAGAAGACCTTGGAACGTCTCGGGAAGAGTTTCAGGATGGCCGTGATAGAGGGAGATCTTTATACCAGCCATGACGCCGAACGGATCGAGGGCAGGGGCGTGCCGGTCGTCCAGATCAATACCGAGGGAGGCTGCCACCTCGACGCCAGGATGGTGGCGGCGGCCATGGCCGAGCTGGACTTGGCCCGATTGGACCTGTTGTTCATAGAGAACGTAGGCAATCTCGTCTGCCCGGCGGCCTTCGACCTCGGAGAGGACCTGAAGGTCATTATCCTCAGCACCACCGAGGGCAACGACAAGGTGGTGAAGTACCCGATTATGTTCCGGGACGCGGATGTGGTGATCCTCAACAAGGCCGACCTCCTCCCCCACGTGGACTTCGATGTGGATGTGCTGAGACGCGACCTCGGGGAGATCAACCCCGAGATCCCGGTCTTTACGATGTCGGCCAAGACCGGTAGCGGGGTGGAGGCGTGGTGCCGCTGGCTGGAGGGCGTCGTCCGCCGAGGTGACCGGGCAGTAGAGAATCGTAAATGAGGCGTATCGCTCCACACCTCTGAAGTGAGAACCTCCAGCTAGTTAGTTCTCTTCACTACTGCATAAGCCAGAGAGTATACCAGATAGGTGGCAAGCATCAGGTACCTCAAGAGATCGCCAGTTGCCACTTCGAACCCTGTGTAGCGAAGCATGAAGGAGCTGATGCTCATCATTACGATAGACATCATCAGGGCCACATAGCCGGCCCAGAGTCGCAGATATGACATTCTCTCATCCTTGAGTGCAAGTTTACCAGCAAGCTGGCTGAGACCAGATAGATGAGATCGCCGTATGCCCTCAGCAAGCCTATGAAGGATTTCTTGTGGTTATCGGTATCGAACATGTCTAATCAACCTCCTCGTCCTCAAACAAGAAGACATCTTCAATGTGGAGACTGAACGCTTTGGCGATTCGGTATGCCAGGAGTATCGAAGGATTGTAGCGTCCTTTTTCAATCGAAATTATCGTCTGTCTAGTCACACCGACCTGTCGTGCGAGGTCTTCTTGGCTAAGATTCAACTTTTTCCTCAAATCCCTCAACCTGTTTTTCAACCCCAGCACCTTCCGGATGTCAAGTTTGCTTTACATTAACCATATCACTTTCAGCTGCACATGTTAAGCATGCTTTACATGGACATGGGAACGCGAACAAAAACGGGCGCTCTTGGAACGCCGGCAACAGGTCTGTGCCGGAAAATGGCCTGGGCGGATTGAAGAAGGGCCGAGGAGCCCTGAAGTTTCAACGGCCACCAGCCTTACCCCTTTTCGGACACATTCTCGCCCACCCCGATGTTGAGGTTCTTGCCCCCTTGGTGAAGTGGTTAGGCCAGAGGAGACACCCCTTCCATGCCACTGGAGCGGTCTTCTCCGACGGGGTGTTGTGATCTTTGAGATAAAGGAGGTGAGCGTGGAGGGCGGGGCTGGCCGTGACCATGACCTCGTAAACAAAGGGCCCTGCCCGCACCCAAAAGGGTAGGTTACTGGTCAGGATGACGCACTCGCGGCCGTAGCTCTGGTTGAAGAATTCATACATAACAACCAGGGTACGGTTTCCTTGTCCAGGTATGTTCAAAGGTTCTGCAGAAAGGGGTCTGTTGCCAATGCTGGATTATTTGCTCCCCCCAGAAGCCTTGGATGTGGTGGCTGAGGTGCGTGATTTTGTGAAGAACGGTGTTCGGAAAGAGTTGCTGCTGGCCATGGACCGCGATGAAGTCCATTACCCACGGGAGTTTCTGACCGCGGCGGCCGGTAGGAACCTGCTCGGACTCCGGTTCCCCGCTGAGTGGGGAGGCCGCGGTTTGAACTGGACAGTGGAGGTGGCAGCGCTCGAAGAAGTTGGCGTGCTGGGGGCATCGCTGGCTTGCCTCTACTCCCTACCCAGCATCGTAGGGGAGGCGCTGAACCTGTTCGGCACAGATGCGCAAAAGGAGACGTACCTGCTGCCCACATTGCATGGTGAGCTGACCACTGCGGAGGCCCTCACAGAGCCGCGCAGCGGTTCAGATTTCTTCGGTACGACGACCAGAGCCGTGCAGAAGGGTGACCGCTTCATCTTGAATGGGCAGAAGAGGTTCATCGTGGGGGCTGAGGGTGCAGACTACTTCCTGGTCTATGCGCGCACCGACCCTGATGCTCCTCCGCACGAGTCTCTCAGCCTGTTCCTCGTGGACCGCGGGCCCGGAGTGAAGGTGGAGTATGTCTATGGGTTGATGGGGACCCGTGGCGGTGGGGTCGGTCGTGTGGTCTTCAAGGATGTGGAGGTACCGGCTGAAAACCTGGTCGGCCCACTGCATGGGGCAGGAAGGATTTTCTTCCAGATGATGGTTCCCGAACGGCTGACCACTGCGGCTGGGGCCCTGGGTATGGCCAAGGCGGTACTAGAAATCGCCACCAGGTTCAGTGCCAGACGCAAGGCTTTTGGCCGGCCGATCAAGGACTTTGAGGGAGTGAGCTTTAAGATCGCCGAGAGCATAACCCAGCTTGACGCCGCACGGGCGTTGGTTTACGCGACAGCGAAGGCTATCGACGAGGGTGTAGAACCACGCCGGGTTCGCCGGTTCGTCTCGGAAGCCAAGCGTTTCTCAACCGAGATGGCCTGGCAGGTGGCCAACCATGCCATGCAGGTTCTAGGTGGGATTGGCTATACCAATGTTTATCCGGTGGAGAGGCTGCTCCGTGATTCGCGCCTGATGATGATTTGGACCGGGACGAACGAGATCATGAATCTGATAATCCAACACGAGTTCTACAAGGAGCATGAGTCTGGCGGGGTTATAGGGCGAGATGTGGAGGCTGATGCACCTGAGGCACACCAGGTGGACGAGAAGGTCTTTGAATGAGGTTTGCTGGGATGAGGGCTGGCAGCTAACAGCGGTGAATACCGCTAACACCGGGGTAAGACTATTTGTAGGGCTATTCATAACAGAAACCCTAGCCAGTACCAACCAGAAGATGGTCCAGATCTTCCAAATAGCAGAGATCTTAAGACCCCAGTGGTGCGATGGGTCGCTCGATTAGGTTCATCCTCTCAGCGCTGACCAGTAGAAGGGAATCAAGGAAAAAACCGTTGACATAGAAGGCGACCTGTGTTAACGTATTGCAAAACCACAAAGTGCCAAAGGCGTTGATTGGGAAGAGTAGGCGTGGGACAGGCGTTCAGTGAGCCGGGGACAGTGTGAACCCGGTACGTACTGGCACGCTGAATGGGCCCATGAGCCGTCGACCGAAAGCGGATCGCCGTGAGTAGGCTCGACCGGAACTCCCATCGTGAAAGGGGAGCGGGTATAAGGATGTAACCAATCATCCCGTACCTTCGAGCGAGGCAGCGGGCGACCGTTGCCTAATCCGGGTGGCACCGCGGAAGGCGCGAAGGCCTTTCGTCCCTCTTTTGGGGACGAAGGGCCTTTTCTTTTAACGTACGTTGAGAGGAGGTGGGTGAAGTTGCTGCAGCCTGACCTCACCGAATTCGTCGCTTTATCGCGGCGATACCAGACCGTGCCCGTCTTCGTCAGGGTGGTTGCCGATACGGTGACGCCGGTATCCGCCTATTCTCTCTTGCGCGGCCCAAACGCCTTCCTCCTCGAGATCTCTGACGGCCCTGAGAGCGTGGCCCGGCACGCGATCATCGGGATCGACCCGCTGCGCGTGATTCGGGCCCGGGGCAAGCGGATAACCATCGAGGAGAAGGGCAGAAGGACCACGGTGACCGGGTTTCCCCTCCTCAAGTTGCGTCACATCCTGCGAGGGGAGTCGGTGGCCTCCCTCGACGGCCTGCCCCCTTTCTACGGGGGAGCCGTGGGGTACTTCGGCTACGAGCTGGTGCGGTCGCTCGAGCGTCTGCCAGAGCCCCGGTGTGATGATCTGGGGCTGCCGGATCTCCTCCTGGTGTTCCCGCAGATCGTCCTCGTCTTCGACCAGCTGCGCCGTTCCCTCACGGTGGTTGGGCTCGTCAGGCCGGGCGCAGACCCCGTGAGCGCCTACCAGGACATGAGACAGCGGGTGGAGGGAGTCCTCAGCCGGGTCTTCGCCGCCGATACGGCGATGGGTGACAACGGGCTCGAACTCCGAGGAGGCCGCGACGGGGACCTCGCCTACCATGTCAACTGGCCGGTACAGGAATTCGAGGCGGCGGTCCGACGGGTCAAGGAGTACATCGGCGCCGGGGACGTCTTCCAGGTGGTGCTGTCACGCCGGTTCGAGGTGGGTTGGTCGTCAGACCCCTTTCCGGTCTACCGCCTGCTCCGGTATCTCAATCCCTCGCCCTACACCTTCTTCCTGGAATTCGCGGGAGCAGCTCTGGTGGGGTCCTCGCCCGAGGTCCTGGTCAAGTTGAGCGGGGGGAAGCTCACGGCCCGGCCCATCGCCGGCACCCGCCCGCGCGGCCGTGATGAAGAGGAGGACCGGAGGTTGGCGCTCGACCTGTTGACGGACGAGAAGGAGCGGGCCGAACACGTCATGCTGGTGGACCTGGCCCGCAACGACCTGGGGAGGGTCTCCAGGTACGGCACGGTCAGGGTGTGCCGGTACATGGCCGTAGAAAGGTACTCTCACGTGATGCACCTGGTGTCCGATGTCGTCGGCGAGATGAGGCCGGGCGGGGACGCCCTGGACGCCTTGATGGCCTGTTTTCCCGCCGGCACGGTGACCGGAGCTCCGAAGGTACGGGCCATGGAGATCATAGCCGAGTTAGAACCCTCTGCCCGAGGCCCCTACGCCGGGGCCGTCGGATACATCGGTTATGACGGTCAGATGGATACCTGCATTACCATTCGGACGATCCTGTTCACCCCTGGGCGGGCCATAGTGCAAGCAGGGGCCGGCATCGTCCTCGACTCCGTCCCGGAGCGGGAGACCATGGAAACGGTCAACAAGGCCCAGGCCTTGCTTACCGCGCTGGAGACGGCCATGCGCTAGCGGACTGCGGGGGAGATGTCAGATGATCTTGGTCATCGATAACTACGATTCCTTCACCTTTAACCTGGTGCAGGCTTTGGGGAGTATGGGGGCTGAGGTTCACGTCGTCAGGAACGATGAGGGGGACGTGGACGCTATCCAGCGGCTCAGGCCCGACCGGATCGTGATCTCGCCGGGGCCCTGCACCCCGGACAGAGCCGGCATCAGCGTCGAAGTGGTCCGCCGCTTGGGGTCACGGATTCCAATCCTCGGCGTGTGCCTAGGGCACCAGGCCATCGCGGCGGCTTTCGGGGCGCGGATAGGACCCTCTCAGGCGCCGATGCACGGCAAGACCTCCAAGGTCTATCACGACGGCAGGACTATCTTCGCCGGGGTGAAGTGCCCGTTGACGGTGGGCCGCTACCACTCGCTGGTGGTCGAGCCCCGCAGTTTACCTGACTGCCTTGAGGTCAGCGCCCGTACGGAAGACGGGGTTGTGATGGCGGTCCGGCATCGCCTTTTTCCCGTCGAAGGGGTACAGTTTCATCCCGAATCCATCCTGACGGAGTCTGGCCATGAGATCTTGAGAAATTTCCTGGAGCAGGGGGGATCGAGATGAAGGAGTTCATCCGGAAGTTGCTCGAGAGGGAGCACCTGGCCGAGGACGAGGCTGAACGGGCTATGGACATCATCATGAGCGGCGAGGCCACTCCGGCGCAGATCGGGGCCTTTATGACAGCCCTGCGCATGAAGGGGGAGACCATCGCCGAGATCACGGGCTGCGCACGGGCGATGCGGCGGAAGGCGACGCCGGTGAGGGCGCAGCAGCCCCTGCTGGTCGACACCTGCGGCACAGGAGGCGACGGAGCCGGCACCTTCAACATCTCCACCACCGTCGCCTTCGTGGTCGCCGGGGCCGGGCTCCCGGTGGCCAAACACGGGAACAGATCCGTCTCCAGCAGCAGCGGTAGCGCGGACGTCCTGGAGGCCCTGGGGGTGAATATCAACCTGGGCCCCGAGGATATCGCCCGGTGTATCGACGAGGTCGGCATCGGTTTCCTCTTCGCGCCGGCCCTGCACGGTGCGATGCGCCACGCGGCTGGGCCGCGGCGAGAGCTGGGAGTTCGCACCATCTTCAATCTGCTTGGGCCGCTCACCAACCCGGCCGGGGCCGCTGCGCAGGTGCTCGGGGTCTTCGCAGCGGGCCTCACGGAGCCCATGGCCGCGGCCCTCGGACGCCTGGGCTCGCGTCGGGCCTTCGTGGTCTACGGCCTTGACGGGCTCGATGAGATCTCCATAAGCGGCCCGACGCGGGTCTCAGAGCTCGGCCCCGGGGGCGTGAGAACGTACCAGATCGAGCCGGAGCAGTTCGGCATCGCCCGTGCACCCAGGGAGGCCATCAGGGGCGGAGGGCCGCGCGAGAACGCGGCCATCACGCTCGAGGTGTTGCGAGGTGAAGGGGGCCCGCGACGTGACGTGGTCCTGCTAAACGCCGCAGCGGCCCTGGTTGCCGGCGGGATGGCCGCGAACATCGAGGAAGGGCTGGCCCGGGCCCGAGAGTCCATCGACTCCGGCCGGGCCATGGAGAAGCTGGAGAGGCTGCGCCGTTTCACGGAGGTTTGCCGCAGATGTTCCTAGATCGGATCTTGACGGCATGTCGGGAGAGGATCGAGGAGGAGAGGCGGAGGGTGCCCCTGGCGGTGCTGATGGACGCCGTCCGGGAGTCGCCTCGGCCAAGGGACTTTTACGGGGCCCTGGCTCCGGTACAGGGCGATGAGCACCGCGGGCCCAGGGTGATCGCCGAGCTCAAGAGGGCCTCTCCTTCCCGCGGCGTGTTCCGGAGGTCGATGGAGGTGACTCGTCTTGCCCCCGCTCTGGAACAGGCCGGTGCGGTCGCCCTCTCCGTGGTCACCGAAGAGACTTACTTCCGCGGGAGGCTCGAACTTCTGGCCGCGGCCAAGGGGTGTACGTCCTTGCCGTTGCTCCGCAAGGACTTCATAATCGACGAATACCAGGTGTATCAATCGCGGGCGGCCGGCGCCGATGCCCTTCTTCTCATCGCCCGGCTGTTGGAGGGGGAGCAGCTCGGGGAGTATGTCGCCCTGGCCCGGGAACTCGAGATGTCCGCCCTCGTGGAGGTGCATTCTGAGAAGGAGCTTGAGAAGGCTCTCGGCAGCGGAGCCCGGATCATCGGCGTCAATAACCGCGACCTAGATACCTTCGCCACCGACCTCGAGACGACAGTGAGGCTTCTGCCGTTGATCCCGCCTGACCGCATCGTGGTGGCCGAGAGCGGGATCAGCACGCGGAGGGACATGACGGTGCTCCTTGACGCTGGGGTGCGTGTCTTCCTGATCGGTGAGAGCCGGATGCGCGCACGGGACGTCGGCGCCAAGCTCCGAGCGCTCCTCGGCACGGAATCGGTCGACGGGGGGAGTTGTTGAGGCCATGTTCGTCAAGATCTGCGGGATAAGGTCGCAGGAGACAGCTATGATGGCAGTCAAGGCCGGCGCTGATGCCATCGGGTTCGTGTTCGCCCGCAGCCGGAGACGGGTGGCCCTCGAGAGGGCGGCGAAGATAGCGGCCGCCGTCGGTTCCAAGATCGAGAAGGTAGGGGTGCTTGTGAACGCCGACCCCTTCGAGATCGGGCGTATAGCTGCAAGGTGTGGGCTCGATTACGTGCAGCTGCACGGGACCGAGACGCCCGAGGTCTGCATGCTGCTGAGGAGGATACTGACGGACTGCGGCCTGCTGACGCGACTGATCAAGGCCGTCCCTGTCCACGACCGGTCCGCGCTGGACTGGGCGAGGCGTTTCCCCGTTGACGCTATCCTGTTCGACGCCCACGCGAGCGGAGGCCAGGGCGGGACCGGAAGGGCCTTTAACTGGGACCACGTAGTCGACCACGGCCTGGAGGTACCCGTAATCCTGGCGGGGGGCCTGAACCCCGGAAACGTCGGGACGGCCATCCGCAGGGTCCGCCCGTGGGGCGTGGATGTCTCCAGCGGGGTAGAGACCGACGGCGAGAAGGACCCCGATAAGATAGCTCGATTTGTCCGGGAGGTGAGGAGATGGCAGGAAGGGCGATCGGAATCCAGGAGCTAAGGGAGACGGGCGGTAGGTTCGGCCCCTTCGGCGGCCGTTTCGTCCCTGAGACCCTGATGCCGGCGTTGCTTGAGCTCGAAGCAGCCTACATCGACGCCTCTCGGGACCCGGCCTTTCAACGGGAGCTGGCCTACTATCTCACCAACTACGTGGGGAGACCGTCTCCCCTCTACCGCGCGTCGCGGTTAAGCGCCCATCTCGGCGGGGCGCAGATCTTCCTGAAGCGCGAGGACCTAAACCACACCGGAGCCCACAAGATCAACAACACAGTGGGGCAGATCCTCCTGGCGCGACGCATGGGGAAGAGGCGCATCATAGCCGAGACGGGCGCGGGCCAACACGGCGTGGCCACTGCCACGGTGGCGGCCATGTTCGGATTCGAATGCGAGGTGTACATGGGAGCGGAGGACATGGAGCGGCAGCGCCTGAACGTCTTCAGGATGCGTCTCCTGGGCGCCCGGGTACACCCGGTCACGACGGGAACCGCCACCCTGAAGGACGCCACCAGCGAGGCCATCCGGGACTGGGTGACGAACGTGGACACCACCTATTACATCATCGGCTCGGCGGTCGGCCCCCATCCCTACCCTGCTATCGTACGCGACTTTCAATCCGTCATCGGCCGCGAGGTCAGGGAACAGCTTGAGCGCGAGGTGGGCCGCAGGCCCGACTACCTCGTCGCCTGTGTCGGGGGCGGTTCTAACGCCATCGGGCTCTTTTACCCCTTTCTCGGCGATCCCGGCGTGAAGATGATCGGCGTCGAGGCGGCGGGAGAGGGCATCCCGACCGGCCGCCATGCGGCGAGCCTGAACGCGGGCTCCCTCGGAGTGCTCCACGGCATGGCGAGCTACGTGCTGCAGGACCAGGACGGCCAGATAGCCCCCGCCCACTCCATCTCAGCCGGCCTGGACTATCCGGGCGTCGGGCCCGAGCACGCTTATCTCAAGGAGACCGGACGGGCCGAGTACGTCGCCGTCACCGATGAGGAGGCGCTGGAGGCCTTCGAGCTCTTAAGCCGTCTGGAGGGGATCGTCCCGGCGCTTGAGAGCGCCCATGCCATCGCCTACGTCCAGAGGCTGGCGCCGGAGCTGCCGCGGGATCGGAGCGTCGTCGTCTGCCTCTCTGGGCGGGGTGACAAGGACGTCTGGAAAGCGGCAGAGGTCATGGGGGTGGGCCTGTGAGCAGGATCGAAGGAGCCCTGAGGCGGCTGCGGGCTCAGGGACAGAAGGGCCTTATCGCCTACGTCACCGCCGGTGATCCCGACCTTAAGACGACCGGTCGGATAATTAAGGCCCTGGCCGCGGTGGTAGACGTCATCGAGCTGGGGATTCCCTTCTCCGACCCGCTGGCCGACGGGCCGGTCATTCAAAGGGCCTCTAAGAGGGCCCTCGCCTCCGGGACCAACATCCCGAAGGTGCTGCAGATGGTGTCGCGAGTGGCCGCGGCGGTCGATGTCCCCCTGGCCCTCATGACCTACTACAACCCGGTACTGAGGTACGGCCCGGAAAGGTTCATCCGGGACAGTAAGCAGGTGGGGGTCGACGGGGTCATCGTGCCCGACCTCCCGCCGGAGGAGGGCGCTGATTTCATCGAGGCGGCGCGTCGGGCGGGCCTCGACCCGATACTCTTCGTGGCGCCGACGAGCACCCCCGAACGCGTCCGCCGGGTGGCCAAGCTCGCCCGTGGATTCATCTACTGCGTGGCCCTGACGGGGACAACCGGTTCTGACAAGGGCCTATCGAATACGGTTCAGTCCGTGATCGGGATGGTCCGGCGGGAGACCGACGTCCCCGTGGCCATCGGGTTCGGCATCGCCGACGCCCACCGTGCCCGCCGGGCCGCTCGGTACGCCGACGCGGTCATAGTCGGGACGGCCCTCTTAAGGCGAATCGAGGAGGCCGAGCCGGACCAGGTCCCGCGTCTGGCCGAGAGCTTCCTAGGGGAGCTGAGGGCCGCTCTGAGGGAAGGGGCGTGAGCGACCCCGCCCGGGGCCGCGCTGCACCAAGATGTTCTTAGGGCTTGCAATTTGGCGGACAATGCGGTATAAATAGTAACAAGAAGCATTATGCTATAGGTTGGGAGCTAGATAGTTCCCGGTGAGTCGCAGTATCATTACATAAGGGGGAGTAGTATGAACCTCAAAGGGTCCAAGACGGAGAAGAACTTGTTGGCTGCCTTTGCCGGCGAATCGCAGGCCCGAAACAAGTACACCTACTTCGCGTCCATCGCCAAGAAAGAGGGATATGAGCAGATAGCCGCCATATTCCTCGAGACCGCCGATAACGAGAGGGAACACGCCAAGATGTGGGCCAAGTACCTCGGGTTAATCGGCAGCACCGAGCAGAACCTGGAGGAGGCGGCGAAGGGCGAGAACTACGAGTGGACATCCATGTACAAGGAGTTCGCGGCCACGGCCAGGGAGGAAGGCTTTGATGAGATAGCCGCGTATTTCGAAAAGGTAGCCCAGGTCGAGGCCGCCCACGAGGCCCGCTACCGGGAGCTCTTGGCGCGGCTGAAGGAGGGTTCCCTTTTCAAGCGCGGGACGCCTATCAAGTGGCATTGCCGGAACTGCGGTTATATCCACGAGGGCACGGAGGCGCCGGAGAAATGTCCGGCCTGTGACCATCCCCGTGCCTTCTACGAGCCGGCGCCGGAAAACTATTAATCCCAGCTCTTTTGGAGCCCTGGCACGGGTGATCCTTCGTAGTTCGTAGTATTTGAGGCTGTGGATATGCCGAGGCATATCCACAGCCTCGCTGTTCTCGGGGAGAGTAGGGCAGCTGGCCCTACGGTCGGTATTGCTGCGTGCCCTGCTGTATTGCCTGTTGGTATACCTTATACTGAGGTTCCTTCTGCTCGATACGATTTACCTGGGCTCGCAGGCGCTGGACCGTCTGGTCCATCTGCTGGGCCAGCTCGGAGAACTCCTTCTTGGCCGTCTGATCTTGCGTCTCCAGGGCGAAGGTCTTGAGGTCGGCGGCCACGCCCTCGGCGCTCGCCAGGCACTGGTGGAGCTTGGTGCCAACGGTCACCTGCCTATCACCTCCTCGCGCGAGAGTGACGTCATGAGCTAGTCTCTGCGCCCGCGCGACTGAGTAACCTATGAGGTAGGTGGCATGGTTGCTAGTGTTGTACGAGGCTAGCCATTACCTGAGGGTCGGCCGTAGAACGGTATTTATGGAAGGTCATGCCAATCGCGACGGCTGGCTGTCGCTGGGTAAGGCGAGAAAAAAAGCCGCCCCGCCTGGTCGGGCGGGGCGGCAGCCGCCCTATTGGAGGATCACCCTGACCTTTTTGTACAAGAGGAACACCAACAGGGAGTTCACGACGCCCTTAATCAGGTTAAAGGAAGTGGTGATCTTCACCGTGGGCAAAAGGGCCTCGGTGGGAACTCCCCAGAGAGGGAGGAAGAAGAAGTAATTGGCCACCGCCATTACGGCCGCGCTGGCCACTATACCCACCGCCAAAGCGACTATGGCGCCGAGCATCGTCCTCCAGTAACGGTAGACGAGCGAGGCCGAGACGACGTAAGAAAGTCCGGTAAATAACGCCGCGAGCGTACCTATCCAGCCGGCCTCGTCCTTTCCAGACAGGAAGAATATGGCGCTCTTGGTCACGACCGCCAATGCGCCCGCCACAGGTCCCATTGCGAAGCCGCCGATCAGTGTGATGACCTCGCTGGGGTCGTACTGCAGCCAGGTCGGGAAGCCGGGAAGGTTGAACTCCAGGTACATCAGCATGAAGGCCACGCCGGCCAACATACCCACCCTGGTGAGGGTCCTGGTCTCGAGGACGGTTGCGGTAGTTGCCTCGGTCGCTGTCTTCACAATCTCAATCCCCCTTAGAGAAATTAAGAGCCCGGTCACCTTCGGGGATCTGGACAGACCGGGCGTGGGCGTACATAACCGCCACGAAAATCCTTCTCCCATCCAGACTATACTGTCGGCACCGGAATTCCACCGGTTCTGCCGTGAGGCTCGCGGGCTTTCACCGCCGGTCAGGAATTGGAGGATGGCTCCTCCTCACCTTGCCCCGAAGGATTTCCTGCTATGATGTTGTCACCGCCGATATTATAACCCCTCGAGGGGCACGCTTTCAAGTGCTTAGGAGCTAACCGCTGAGTTTCCAAAAGCGTAGTGTATTGTCTAACTGTCCTCGCCAAGAGCTTCGGCGCCGCGGCTAGAGTTTCATGCGTGAGACGCCGATGAGTATAAGCAATAGCGCCGGTACGATGAAGCCGCCGCGGCTCCAGCGGCTGCCGTCCCACGCCCGACCCAGGCGGGTGCCGAGAAACAGGAAGGCAATGCAGGAGAGAGATACCATGAGCACCGCGCAAAAGGGGAATCCGGCCAGTGCCGCCCCGAGGCCCGCGGCGAAGGCGTCCAGGCCGAGGGCCAAGCCCAGCGCGTAGGCCTCGCCGGGCCTGATATCGCCGGACCGGTCGACGTCGGCGAGCTCGGGGTCGCGCAGGATCCTCACGGCCAGGCCCAAAGGCCTCAGGCGGAAGTCGGCCAGGGGTTTCTCGGGGTCGGTGTAGGTAGTGGCGAGGTAGCCCTTCCAACCCTGCAGGCCCTGCCACAGCCCCAAGGCTATTAACACCGATCCTCCCAGGGCCTGAGCCAGGGAAGGGGAGAGGAGGGAGGAGAGCCCGAGGCCCGACAGCATGGCGGCGCTCATCAGCCCGGCGGTACAGAGGGCCACTATGACGTAGGACGATGGGCGCAGGACGATGCCGCGGGCGCCGTAGGATGCCCCGACGCCCAGGCCGTCCAGGCTCAGGGCCACGGCGAGGGACAGGACGGACCACATAAGATACCTCCTCGATCACGACTAGGGTATGACCGTGAGGGCGAAACCGTGACCCCGGTCCCGAGTTCCGGCCTCACGAGCCCGCTACGGCTCGGGGAAATATAAACCTCCCTGCCAGTGGCAGGGAGGTGGTGGTCTTCGGCGGGCTGCCTCTCAGCCTCTGTCGAAGTAGATGCTCTTGCCGGAGGCCGAGAGCGGTATGCCGCACACGATGTCAGCGTCTATCATCCCGGCCCATCTGGCGGCGACCCCGGCCCGGTACATTATCCGGTTGTCCACGTTGAGGATGCTGGCGGTCTTCACCGCGCTGCCCAGGGCGATGCCCATGTCCAACAGACGCCACGCGCAGATGGGCCCGAAGAACTCCGGGCCCTCGTGTCCCTTGAGGTCGGCGCACCTGTCCACGCCGCAGGCCCCGCAGTTCAGGCCGGTGGCCTTGGCGCCCTTGAGGCCCACCAGGAGGAGGGCGTCCGAGTCGGCCACGTTCTTGCTGTCTCTGGTGAAGTCCTTGCCCATCTCCTCGCCGAACTTCACCATGGCCTCCGCGAGCTTCTTGAGCTCATCCCCTTCCAGGACCTTGAGCACTACGAAGTCCTCTCCCTTGGCCTTGGGCGCGGTTTTGGCGGCGAGCAGCATCAGGTCCGCCACATGCCTGACAATTTGCTCCATAACTGGATACCTCCCTCACTTTTTAGTTGATATATTTGCCAATGGGTCCGGTATCCCTTCAACGGTACGACATGAGCTTGTACACGGCCCGGACCACGTCCTCAGGGGACGGTATCACTGTGTTCTCGAGGACCTTGCTGAAGGGGACGGGCACGTCGGGGTTCCCGAGGCGCTCCACCGGCGCTCGCAGGTAACGGAAGCCCTCCGAGGAGGCCAGGGCGGCCAGTTCGGCGCCCACCCCTCCGGTAAGCGGGCCCTCCTCCACCACGAGGAGCCTCCCCGTCTTCTCCAGTGAGGCGAGTAGGGTGTCCCTGTCGAGGGGCGATAGGGTGCGCGGGTCTATGACCTCTAATTCCACCCCATCGGCCAGGAGCTCCTCGGCCACCTCCAGGGCCAGGTGTACCATGGTGCCCAGGGCCACTACCGTCACGTCGCGGCCCTCCCTCCTCACAGCGGCCTTGCCGAAGGGAAGGGCGTAGCTCTCCTCGGGCACCGGCGAGTCGGCGAAGTACAGGAGCTTGTGCTCCAGAAACAGGACGGGGTCGTCGCTCCGAATGGCCGTGATCATCAGGCCCTTGGCGTCGTAGGCGTTGGAGGGCACCACCACCCGCAGGCCGGGCACGTTCATGAACAGGGCCTCCAGGCTCTGGGAGTGCTGGGCCCCGAAGGCCAGGCCGGCCCCTCCCGGCGACCTCACCACCAGGGGTACCGCGCACTGGCCGCCGGACATGTATCGCAGCTTCGCGGCCTGGTTCACGATGGGGTCGAAACAGGCGGCCAGGAAATCCTGGAACATCACCTCGGCCACGGGCCGCAGCCCGGCGAGGGCCGCCCCCACGGCGCCGCCGACTATGGCGTTCTCGCTGATGGGGGTGTCGAGCACGCGGTCCTCCCCGAATTCGTCGACCAGCCCCGTCGTGACCCCGAAGAAGCCGAACCTCACGTCTTCGCCCAGGACCACCACCCGCGGGTCGCGGCGCATCTCGGACGCGATGGCCTCCCGTATGGCCTCGGAGGTGGTGAGCCACCTATCGCCTGGAGGCGGCTCGGAGGGCGGCGGGCCGCCGGCGGCATACACATCCCGGCCGACCTCCGAGGGGTCGGGGTCGGGTGCCCTCCTGGCGAAGTCTACTGCCGCCTGGATCCTCCTGCGCACCCGTCCCTCCATCTCACGCAGTTCCCCTTCGGTCACCTCACCCCTCTCCAGGAGACGCGCGCGCAGGGCGGCGATGGGGTCGCGGGCCTCGCCGGCCCTCTTCTCCTCCGCATCCCGGTAGGTATCGGGGTCCCCTTCGTAGTGGCCGCGCCACCGCCAGACGGTGAACTCCAGGAAGGTGGGGCCCTGTCCGGACCTGGCCCTCTCCACGGCCCGGGCGGTGACCTGTCTCACCTGTTCGGGGTCGTTACCGTCTGCGGTAACGGCGGGGATACCGTAGGCCCGGGCCTTCCTGGCCATGGGTTCCACGGCGGAGTGCACCCGCACGGGCGTGGTGACCCCGTACCCGTTGTTCTCACAGACGAACACCACCGGCAGGCGCCACAGGGCGGCCAGGTTAATGGCCTCGTGAAAGAAGCCGATGTTGGTGGCGTCGTCACCGAGGAAGCAGACGGAGACCGCGCGGCCGCCTCTCGACTTTATGGCCAGGCCCGCGCCCACGGCCAGGAGGGACGAGCCCCCTACGATCCCATTGGCCCCGAGGATCCCGAGCTCCCTGTCCATGACGTGGAGCGAACCGCCCCTGCCGGCGCACAATCCGGCCTCCTTGCCGTAGATCTCGGCCATCATGCGGGCCGGGTCCACGCCCCGGGCGAGACAGTGGCCGTGGGCCCGGTGCGTCGAGGAGATGAAGTCCGACGGCGCGAGGGCGGCCGCAACCCCCACTGCGACGGCCTCCTGGCCCACGCAGAGGTGGGCCATTCCCGGCACCTCGCCCTCCTCCACCCCCCGGGCCACGGCCAGCTCGAACTCCCGGATGAGCTGCATGGTCTCCAGCATCTCTCGGCGGTCCATCACAATATCATCTCCTCGTAGCCGAGCCTCCTCAAGACCTCGGGGTAGAGGGCGAAGGAGGGCCGTATAGCCGGCAGCAGCTTCAGGGCCTTCTGGACGGAGCCACTGGCCACTATCTGCCGGGTGGCGAGGGCCCTGATAACGTTCACCTTGCCGTGCCAGAAGCGGTGGCTGAAGTCCGCTGACTGCTTCATAGTAACGTCGGGCTCCCGCGTGACCTCCTCCCCGAACTCGTAAAAGCCGAAGGCCCCCTCCTCCTGCGGGGGGTCGACGAAGTTGATGGTGACCACGCCCTCCGGATCGGTGTACACGAAGCGGACGACCAGACGCGATTCCCTGAGGCGGGGTCCCATCTCCGGGTGGAACCGGACCTCGTCGAAGAAGGCCCCCAGGACCTCGTAGAGGTGCTCGGTATCACGGAAGTAGCCCACTTGTATCACCCCCTCATCAGTTAGCGGACGTGTCTTTGGGCCTGCGCGGCCGGCGTCGTCTCCTGGCGGCTCGCCTGGCCGCGTAGGCCGCGCGCAGGCGGGGCACCCCGAGGAACACGTAGAGGGCTATACCCGCCAGGGTCAGCACGAGTGTAACCAGGGCGGCCAGCTGCTCGGGCGCATCGCCGGGGTTCGACGGGTCGGGCACGAAGACCAAGAGCAGCAGGGCCCCGTAGATGAGGGCCACCACCACCGGGATCGTCGGGCCGCCGGGGATCCGGAAGGGCCGCTCGCGGCCGGGCTCGCGTCTCCTCAGGTTGAGCACGGCCAGGGCGACCACCACGTAGAGGATGCACTCCACGGCCGCCCCCATGAAGATGAGGACCTTATAGGCCCCGGTGAGATAGATGGCCATCGAAACAGTACCGGCTATCAGGAAGAGGAACAGGATCGCCGCCCACGGGGTGGCGTATGACGGGTGCAGCCGGCTCAGGGCCACCGGGAGGGCCCGGTCCCGGCTGAGGGCGTAGACGAACCTGGAGGCGGTCATCAGCCCGGCGTTAAAGGTGGTGATGGAGGCCACCAGGCTCATGAGGAGCATGAAGCCCACGCCCACGGGGCCGAAGATCTCCCGGGCGAAGAGGACGTGGGGGATGGGGGTCGAGGCCAGGAGCTCCTTGGCCACCGTGGAGGTCATGGCCACGCTGAAGAGGGCGTAGGTCACGGCCAGGAGCCCTACGGCGCCGAGCATCCCCTGGGGTATGAGCTTGAAGTCGGTGACCTCCTCCACCAGGGGCGTGACCCACTCGAAGCCCAGGTACAGGAAGATCCCGACGGCCACGGCCTGGAGAAACCCCATGGGCTCCCCGGGTTGGAGGGGGCTCTCGAGGGCGAAGCCGCCCCTGAACAGGGCGTAGAGCGAGACGGCCAGGAGGGAGGCGAACATGAAGTAGGCGGTGAGGTCCTGGGCGTTGCCAGCCAGGGTTATCCCCCGGATGTTCATCAGGGCGATGATGGTCAGGATCAGGAAAATCCAGAACAGCATGGGGACGCCGGGCACGGCGGCCTGGAAGACGTTAGAGAGGATGTAGGTCTCGGCCCCGACCACGAAGACGCTTATGGTGACGTACAGCCCGGCCAGGATCAGGGCGGCTCGCTCGTTGAAGGCCTTCTCGATGAACAGCTTGATCCCGGCGGCCGTGGGGTACATCCCCACGAGCTCTGAGAAGCAGAAGGAGGCGAAGATGGAGATTATCCCCGCCGTCAAGATGGCGATCCAGGCCGAGTCCCCCGCTACATAGGACGCCACCTGCATGTTGGAGGTATAGGCCACCGTGGCCAGGGCCAGCCCGGCGCCGGATGATATCACAGTTCGACGGGGCACCTGTCGCCTCAGCTTCATAGGATCCCCCTCCTCAGATCTCGGGGTGCCTTCTCCCTCGTCCAGGGCGCGAGAGCCCGGCTACGTCTCGGGCCAGATGATCATGGTGATGGCGTCCAGCCGCATCACGTCCTCCTGGGAGGCCTTGACCTTTATCTCCCCCCGCAGGTACTTCTGGCTTGGGTTCAGGTCTCCCCAGAACATGTCACAGAGGTCCTCGCTGGAGGCGGTGACCACGATGTCCGGCTCTCCCCACCGGCCGGCTCCGACGGAGACTATCTCTCCCCTCACCACCTCCATGGTGAACACGTCGCCGGTGTCCTCGGCTATGAAGTGAAGGCGACGGGTCCAGTCGCGCTGCATTCGCCTCAGGCGTTGGTTGTTGTTGCACTGAACCTGGTAATCGAGCAGGGCCTCCACGATCTCCTCGCTGGTAGCCATCTAGTTACCCCCCTTCACTATGGCCTGCATGGACTTATCCAGCGCCTCGAGAACGAGGTCCACCTCTTCTTCGGTAATGGTCAGGGGGGGCATCAACCGCATCACGCTGGGCTCGTTGCCGGAGAATATGGCCATGACGCCGTTCTGAGCCAGTTGGTAGCTCATACGTGGGCCCAGGCTGTCCTCGGAGAACAGCAGCCCCATCATCAGGCCCAGCTGGCGGACTTCCACCAGGATATCGGGGTACCTCTCCAGGAGCGTCTCGAAACCCCTCGCGAAACGCTCCCCCATCCTGCTGGCCCTGGCCGGGAGATCGTGTTCGAGGATGTAATCTATGACCCGGAGGCCAACTACACACCCGAGGTCGGAGCCGCCGAAGGTGGAGAGGTGGATGAAGGGGTTGGCGATGAGGAAGTCACCGAGTTCCCCGCGAAAGATAGTGGCGGTGATGGGGTACACGGAGCCCCCCAGGGATTTGCCGACGGTCATGATGTCCGGGACGACCCCCTCGTGCTCGCAGGCGAACATCTTGCCGGTCCTGCCGAACCCGGTCTGAATCTCGTCCAGGATCAGCAGCGCCCCGTGGCGACCACAGATCTCCCTGACTCGCTGGAGGTAACCCCGCGGCGGGATGCGGATGCCCCCCTCCCCCTGGACGGGCTCCAGGATGACGGCGGCCGTGTCCGGCCCGACGGCGCCCTCCAGGGCCTCGGCGTCGCCGAAGGGCACCCTGGAGAATCCGGGCATGAGCGGCTCGAAGGGGGCCCGATAGACCTCCCTTCCTATGGCCGAGAGGGCGAAGCCCGTGTGTCCGTGATAGCACCTCTCCGCCGACACGATCCCGGGCCGCATGGTGTAGCCGCGGGCGAGCTTGATGGCGAAGTCCACGACCTCGCCCCCGCTGACGCCGAACATGGTCATCTTGAGGTCGCCAGGGGTGATCTCGGCGAGCCGCCGGGCCAGCTCGGCCTTGGCCCTACTACAGATCAGGAAGACGCCCTGGTCGAGTTCGTCCAAGGCCTCCTTGAGGGCCTCGATGATCACCGGATTTCGTCGGCCCACGTTGAAGCTTCCCGCCGAGGTGATGCAGTCGATATACTCCCGCCCATCGAGATCCCAGATCCTCGCGCCCTCTCTCCTTCCCTCGATGATGTCCAGCCCCGCGTGACGGAGGGTCCGGACCTTCATGGGGTTGACGTATTCGGCGAAGTCTCTCAGGGCTTCAGCCTTGGTAGACATCCTGTGCACACTCCCTTCCGGCCAAAGGCTCTCCTTGTCTTCAACATACGTATGCTGGCGCCCGTGGGCGCCTCACGCTGTGCACACCCACGGCCAGCTTCGCCATCTTCTACCAGAACTCCTGCCATATAATTATGAATCTTTGAGCATTTATACCATTGTGCTGAGGTGGGCGATGGGACCTCGGGTCCGGAGCGCGGCTGGAGGGAAGCATAGGGAGGAGGTGGAACATATTTGGGAGCGGGAGGAACGCTTACACACAGGAGGGATGACGGTTGTTGGTAGAGTTCGAGGGCAAGAGGCCGAAGGTGGAGGAAGGGGCCTTTGTGGCTCCCGGGGCCACTCTGATAGGGGATGTCACCGTCAAGAGGGGGGCCAGCATCTGGTTCGGGGCCGTGTTGAGGGGTGACTTCGGCCCCATAGAGGTAGGCGAGAGGACCAGTATACAGGACAACGTGGTAGTTCACGTCCTGCCGGGCGGCAGCACCGTGATCGGCGACGACGTGACCGTGGCCCACGGCGCCGTCCTCCACAACTGCACCATCAAGAGGGGCGCCCTGGTGGGTATGAACGCCGTGGTCCTCGACAACGTGGTGGTGGAGGAGGAGGCCATGGTCGCGGCGGGAAGCGTAGTCAGGGAAGGTACGGTCATACCTGCGAGGCACCTGGCAGTCGGCGCTCCGGCGGAGGTCAAGAAGGAGCTCTCAGGCCAGTCGTTGTGGTGGGTGCAGGCGAGCGCTTCGGCTTACGTGGAGCTGGCCAAGAGGTACCTGGGCTAGCGGGGTAGCCGGCCCCGGCGCGAGAGCAGCTCGACGCCCGCGCCCGGCCGGCTCTTCTCCTTTCATGGAGAGGACGCTAGGGGGCGCCGATCATCGCGCCTTGCTCTTGGTCGTGCCACCGGGCTTGTCGGATACGATGAGAAGCAGGTGTCTCTTTCCCCTGGCTCGGCACGAGCGACAGCGGAAGAAACCGGTCGCCGGGTCAAGGGTGAGCGTCGGCGAGTCTGAGTGGTGCAGCGGACACCATGCGGCGAGGGGCTTACCCGGGCCCATGGAGCTGAACTCAATCTCACGGCCTGCGATATGCATTCTGCGTCTGATCAACGTCGTCAACACCCCCTCGGTGCCGATAGCAGTTATATCCTTCCCCCGTTCGGGCGGGTTATGCGGAGGTGAGGCCGTTGTACGTCACCGTACGCCGGAGGGCCACGGCGGAGCTCGAGGAGAGGAGGTCGCGGTTCATAGCCAATGTCAGTCCGGTGGAGGACGAGGCAGCGGCCCTTTCCTTCGTCGACGAGATCAGGCGGGAGTACGCGGACGCCACCCACAACGTCTACGCCTACCGGGTGGGGGTCAAGGTGCCGACCCAAAAGTCCTCGGACGCGGGCGAGCCCGCAGGGACGGCGGGGATGCCCGTACTGGAGGCGATCAGACGGAGCGACCTCACCAACGTGGTAGTGGTGGTGTCGCGTTACTTCGGGGGCATCTTGTTAGGAGCGGGCGGGTTGGCTCGCACCTATAGCAGAGCTGCCCTACAGGGATTGAGGGCAGCAGAGCCTGTCAGGATGGTCCGGCACATCCATTTACGTTTGGAACTGGACTACTCTCTCTACGGCAAGATCGAGCATCTCGTGGCTTCTCGCTCGCTCCGGGTGCTGGATAAGAGCTTCGCCAGAGCGGTGTCGCTGGTTCTGGCCGTGCCAGCGCCGGAGGAGGATGGCGTACGCAGGGAACTGGCCCGGCTCTCAGGCGGTACGGTCTCCATGGCCGTGGTCGGCTCGAGCTTCCTCCCGGTGGCGAGGCTGAAGTTGTAGGGGGAGACCGTTTAAGCGGTCCCCCCTATTACTTGAAATCCTCCCCGGCCAGCCGTAACACTAGCCCGGCCAAGATCTCCTTTTCCTTGGCGTTGGCCTCGTTCCAGAGCTCCTGGACCAGAGCCTCTTCCTGGGTGGCCGGCTTATCGAAATTCATCACCACGTCAGCCAAGTGAATGATCCCCGCTTTCATAGTGCTTTCCGGGATGCCTTGACTCTTCGCCTCCTGGACCTTCTGGGCCAGCGTCCGTTTGAATTCCTCGAGGGACATCTCCACTTCACCTCCTGTCTTTATTCTTTCGGTTGCCCTCTCGGCATATACTCGTCGACTTCAAACAGCCCTTGGCCTTTCGTAACTTCGCGCCGTCAAGGTATAATGAAGAAAAAGGAGACGGGAGGAGTTCTAGGTGGGCCTGAGGAGAGCATTGGTCCTTGCAGTTTGGTTGTTAGCCGGCCTTTTTCTCATTATCGTAGGTTGGTCGATAGCAAAGGACGAGATGGCGCCGGTTGGCGCGGAGGTAGGTCAGAGGGCGCCCGATTTCACCCTGTCCCTGCTGGCGGGGGGAGAGGTGCGGCTCTCGGACTACAGAGGCAAGGTGGTCTTCGTGAACTTCTGGCGCACCACCTGTCCCATTTGCGTAGAGGAGCTGCCCGAGATCCAGAGGCTCTATGAGTGGGCGCCCGATGATGTGGTGGTGCTCACCGTGGACATCGGGGAGGACCCCGCCGCCGTGAAGGCCCTTCTCACGGACGGGGGATACGGCTTTCCCGTCGCCCTGGACCGGGACGCTGCGGTCGCCCAGCAGTACCTGGTGGAGTTCATCCCGACCACCTTCGTCATCGACGCCAACGGTGTGATAAGGGAGAAGTACGTAGGCGGCCTCACCTTCGAGCAGATGAGGGATATGATCCTGCGCGCGCGGGAGGAGTAGGGCTTGCTCAGCATCGGCGATTTGGGCAGGGTAAGGGAGATCGCGACCGTACTGGCCAGCTACGGATTCGAGGACCTGGTGGCCAGGCTCAACCTGCCCGGCGTGGTGGTTAGGAGAAGGCGCGCGCGGCAACGTGGCGCCAACACCGCGGAGAGGATACGGATGGCCTTGGAGGAGTTGGGCCCCACCTTCGTCAAGCTGGGCCAGCTCCTCAGCACTCGGCCGGACATCTTGCCCCCGGATATCATCGAGGAGCTCGAGCGTCTTCAGGACCAGGTGCCGCCGGTGCCCTACGAGGCCATAGCCGAACAGATCAGAGCGAGCCTCGGCGACGACCCGGAGTCCATCTTCGAGGAGTTCTCCCGCGAGCCCCTGGCCTCGGCCTCTGTGGCCCAAGTGCACCTGGCGCGGTTGGACGGGGTGCAGGTGGTGGTGAAGGTCCAGAGGCCGGGGATCAGGCGCAAGATTCAGGCCGACATCCGGATCATGGAGGCCTTGGCGCGGGCGGCTGAGGCGAGGATCAGGGGGGCCCGCCTTTACGACCCGGTTGGGCTGGTGGAGGAGTTCGCCACCGTCATCTCCCGGGAGCTCGATTTCGAGAGGGAGGCCCGTAACCTCATCACCTTCCGCGAGAACTTCCGCGGCTGGGACCAGGTGAAGTTCCCGCGGGTTTATCTTCAATACAGCTCTAGGGAGGTAGTTACCCAGGAGCTCATCGAGGGCACGGCCGTAAACGAATGGCGCGCCTCCGCCGAGGAGAAACGTCGTCTCGCCCTCACCATAGTGGACGCCTTTATCAAGCAGGTCTTCGAGGACGGCCTCTTCCACGCCGATCCCCATCCCGGGAACCTGCTGGTGGTACGGGGAAACAGGTTGGGGATCATCGACGTCGGCATGGTCGGGTGGGTCACCGAGGCTATGAAGCGGGACCTCGGCGAGATGTTCCTGGCCATCGTCACTCGAAATTACCCGCGGTTAACCCGCGTAGTACTGAGGGTTGCCCGTGACGCCGAGGAGGTCAACGAGGACCGCCTGTCTCGTGACCTCATGGAGGTCGTCGAGCAGCACTACCGCCGCTCGCTCGGTCAAATTAACCTGGGTGAACTGCTAAGACAGCTGTTCCTTCTCGTCAACCGCCACCGCATAAGGCTGGGGCCCGACTACGCCCTCCTGCTCAAGGCCGTCATCGCCATTGAGGGGGTGGGGCGGACCCTGTGCCCCTCCTTGAATCTAATTGAAGAGCTCCGGCCCCATGCGGAGAGGCTGGCCAGGGAGCGGTGGGGGCCCGGCCGGCTGCGGAAGGAGCTCCTCGGAGCGCTCCTGGAGGCGGAAGACCTGCTCAGAGATACCCCCCGTTGGATTCGCACCATACTCCGGCGCACGGCGCGGGGACACCTGACCATAGAGTTCAGGCACGTAGGGCTCGAGCCCCTGATATCGAGCCTCCACGAGGTGAGCCGTCGGCTGGTGGCCGGCCTGGTGATCGCGGCCCTGGTCGTCAGCTCGTCGCTCCTCGCGACCGCCGACGCTGGACCCCGCCTTTTCGGCTATCCTGCCCTCACAGTCGTGGGATACCTGTCGGCCATGCTCATCGCCCTCTGGGTCTTCTTCTTCGGCCCTCGTAAGCGGTAAAGCCCAGGAACTTCTCCGAGCCCCGTGGGCCGTCCAGGTTTCCGTAGGCTTCATAGATGGAGTAGGCCAAGAAGCCCGCGCACGTGGCGAAGGCCGGGCCGGTCCGGACCGTCCCATCGTAGGCGTCAATGGTCTCGCAGGCGAGCCCCGCGTCCATCCTGCCGAGGAGGGGCCCCTCCTCGCTGAGGAGCCTCGCCCGAGCCTCCACGCTGCCCGGGCCGGCCGCTAGGTCCCGGTCCGCCAGCGCCAGCAGACGATTGGCCTGGGAGAGTACCCACGGGTGTCTGACATGAGGACAGGCAGGCCCCCTGTAGGGTCCCGAGGGGACGTAGTGTGGGTTGTGCCCGGAGTATATCCACCTCACGGTATTGAGGTACACTTCGTCCTGTGGGTGGCAGAAGCCGTAATGGGTGAGGAGCTCCAGCGACCCGGGGGGCTCGTCGTAGAGGACGTGATCGCCTCGGCCGTTGGCTGAGCCCACGAACATCCGCCCGTAGGGGCCCTCGCAGGTGAGCAGGGAGTAAATCCCCTCTCGCAGCTCGGCGGCACGTCGTTCCCATTCACCGTCCCCGAGGGCCGCGGCCAGGACCCTGGCCGCCAGCCAGGCGAGGGCGTTGTCATAGGTGACGAAGGGGTGGTGGGCAGGATCATCTGAGGGGAGCAGGAAGGTCTCGTAGAGCCCCGTCCGAGGGTCCCTCCTGGCCGAGAGGGCCTCGGCCACCTGCCGGAGGGCGGCGATGAGGCTCCCTTCCTCGAGCACGGTGATATCGCCGGTGTGGGAGAGGTACCTGCCCAGGGCGATGGGGAAGGCGCAGAGCTCGTCGAGCTCAAAACCGGGGTAGAGGACGGACCCATCTATGTACAGGCTGTGGACGCCGGCGTTCCTCACGTATAGCTCGTAGGCTGTCAGCAACGCCTCTCTGGCTCCCTGCGGGTCGGCGAGGAGCAGAGCGGGGAAGGCCCACAGGAGGCTGTCCCTGCTCCAGTGGGCGGCGCTGACGTAGTACCTCGGGCTGCGCGAGGTGACCAGGACCACCTGCTCGGTATCGATGGTTCTCCCCCAGGAGAAGTAATAGGCGAAGAGGAGGTTGTCGGCCATTACCCGGGGTGCGGAGGGCCCCTCGGCGGCCGCAGCCACGCGGGACGCCACCCTGTGCAGGACCTCGTCGTCCAAGGCCCTCCCTAGGAGAGTCCGAGTACGGAGCCGACTGTGTTCTTCGAGAAGTTCCCAGCCCCACCTGGCCATATCGACGTTGGTCGTCCCGGCGCCGTCGGCGTCGGGGGCGAAGGTGATGAATAGGTCCGCCGTCGGGCCCCCTGCGAGGATGGTGGCCACCGCGGTTCCGTCGTCACGTTGTAGCCTGTGTTCGACCGGTCGGTCCCGCTTGGCGCCCAGGGCGACGGCCAAGAGGGGCAGCGGACCGGAGTACTCCGTTACCAGGGTATCGGTCCAGGCGTCGTGCCAGGTCCGCCTGGCCGCCCCCACCTCCCGGCTGCTGTAGACCGTCCTCACCAGCTTCCCGAGCCGCAGTTCTACGCCCAGCGTGAGCCCCGGCGGGCCCTCGAGCCTGCAGGCGAGGCCGCGACAGCCGGGCGGGGCGAGGTAGGTCACCCTGACCTCTCCTCTGCCGGGCACTGCGGCCCGGAAGGTGCGGGACCACGGATGAGCGTCGTCTCGGACGTATTCCAACTTAAGGGGCCCCTCCTCATCGGCCACCACTGGCCTCAAGAAGGGCGCTCCATCCGGCCCCTGGAGTTCCAGCAATCCCTTGGCGCCCATGTGCAGCACGTTGGCTCGTGCCACGCCGGCGGCCTTTATCAGGGGCAGGGCCACGAACTCGTTGGCCAAGACCCCGTAATCGCCGGCCCCTTGAACCTCGGGGGGCGTCGTGAGGATCCTGCCGTCCGTAACCTGAGTCATAGGGCATCCCCTCCACGCAATAGGATACCTTATGGAGGACTCCTTTTCCTGCTCTCCTTCACCGGGAGGAGCGCTAGGGGTTCGTGGAGAATATTGCCAAGGGTGATCGATTTGAGGTGGATCTGGGACCTTCAAAGGGCAATACCCGGCACTAAGGGTCAGGAGCCGCTGGCCATCAGGCTGATCCCCATACGCGGCCTGGTGGTGGCGGCGAAGATTATGGCGAGGACATGGCGCGGATACATGGACGAAGGGCAGGCCGTACGCTTCTTGCGCGAGCTCTTTGCGCTCGGCAAGGTCTATCCCTACGTAGCATACCTTCACGGTCAGCCTGTGGCCTCGGCAGTAGCGGTAGTCATGGACGACCTGGCTGAGATCAGGGGCGGCGTTCACGTGTTACCCGCCTTTCGGCGGCGGTATATAGGTCACGATCTGTTGGTGACGGTGCTCCGCGAGCTCCGCGAGAAGGGCGTTAGACGGGTCTTTCTAGTCCGAGACATGGGAGAACAGCTGACCGAGGACGACCAAGCGGCTATGAGGCTTTACGATGGATGTGGGGGGCAGAGGCGGGAGCCCGAGGTTGAGGTGCGATGGTCGCGCGCCTGCCCCCTCGGCTTCCAGAACGCGCGGACGGTAGCCGCTTGGCTTGAATCGTGGGGGATTTCACCATTGGTTACTGACGCGCCCCTGGCCGACAGTGGAGCCGGGCTCGTCCGCCCCGGGACGGGCGTCGTCGTAAGCGTAGAAGAACGGCCCCTTGGTTCCCTGGCCGCGGCGGATGAGCTTCTTGAGGCCCTACACTCTGTGGGGACGTTGAGGGATATGCCGGTGATGGGTGCGCGGGGGGAGTTGTTCTCCTGTTCCGCGATGGCGCCTCTGGAGGGCCCCAGCTCCTTGGTGGAGGATTGGGAGAGGGCGGCGAAGCTGTCCTGCCTCCCGCTCGTACCGGATAGAGGTCGCGAGGTAGACCAGCTCTGCCTGAAGGTGAGGCGCCTGAACGCGAGCGGGAGTAAGGGCCGCTGGCTGAGTCAGGTGACTGAGACCCTGGAAGTCGCTGGGGTCGTGGCCTACCTCGGGGACTCCTCGATGGGCTTCCTGGAATACGTTCCGAGGCCCTTGGCCCGTGCCGCGCTGTGGCCCGTAGGCACCTACGGAGAGGACGCCCGCGTATTGACCATCACCTGTCTCCGCGTAGAGCGCCGGGGGTGGGCCGTCGCTGACAGGTTGTTGTGGGAGGCTCTGGACCAGATACGCGCCCTGGAGGGCTATGACTTCATCGAGGTCGCGCTGCCCCCACGGGGGCCCCGCTGGTTGTACGAGAAGTTCGGGTTCAGGACGGTCGAGGAGGGCGAACAGGTCGCCATAATGAGGAGGCCCTGCCCGGGGCCGGGCCGCGGACCCCTTAGCCTGACGAGTGATAACAATTCGTTGCCAAAGTATAAAAAATAACTGCCACACCAGGAGGATTTCTCCAGCCTATGCAGAATCCAGCCTATGCAGAAGCAGAATATGATACAGCGAATTGCTCCGAGGTCAAGCCCACCCTTGTGATGCACCGAACGAAAGGGGTGGAGCTGGAGTCGGAGCTTAACCAACTCTACAGAAGGGGGGTTTAGATGTGAGACGCACCACACTGTTCGTGCTGGCCCTGACGATCGCCCTGATCGCGGGTGCCGGCGTCGCCTCGGCCTACGGGTCCTACGTCGGTGACTTCACCGCGAAGTACCCGGCTGCCGAGTCGTTGGCCAACTGTCAGCTGTGCCACCAAGCCGATTACAGCCTGAACTCCTACGGCTCAGATTTTAAGGCGGCAGGTGATTTCGCGGCCATCGAGGGCCTGGACTCCGACAAGGACGGAGTGAGCAACGGTGATGAGCTGGCCGCCGGGACCAACCCGGCCGACCCGGCCAGCAAGCCGGCTGCTGCCGCTCCGGTCGAAGAGCCCACGGCCCCGGCTGAGGAGGCTGTGGCGGACGAGGGGGATGCTATGTTCCCGGACCTCGTGGGGCACTGGAGCAGGGACGTGGTGGAGGCCCTCGCTGAGAAGGGTATTGTAAAGGGCCTGCCCGATGGGACCTTCGGCGTAAAGGAGAAGGTGACCAAGGCGCAGTTCGCCACCTTCCTGTCCAGGATACTGGGGCTCCCCGAGGTAGATCCCTTCGAGCCTGCCTTTGACGACGTGGCCAAGGGCTCCTGGTACTACAAGGTGGTCGAGACCCTCTTCCGCGCCGGGGTCATCGGCGCGGAGGCTGACGGGCTGTATAAACCCGATGAGCCCGTGACCAGGGAGAAGGCCGCCATGTACGCCGTGAGGGCCCTCGGGCTCGCCGCGGAGGCCGAGGAGCAGATCTCCGACGCTCAGGTCAAGAGCTTCCTGGCTGAGTTCAGCGATGCCAGTGAGGTCGACCCTGCCCTCGCTCCGTACGTCGCTGTGGCCGTCAAGCGGGGCATCATGAAGGGGGACGGTGCTGCCTTCCGGCCGGCCGCCACCCTCACCAGGGCGGAGGCTGCAGCTATCCTGGCCAGGGTAGAGGCGGCCAAGAAGACCGACCAGATCCTGGCCGGGCTGACCAACTACGCTCTGGGCCCTGATACCTGTAAGAAGTGCCACAGCACGGCCTACGACAAGTGGCAGACGACCTTCCACGCCAAGATGATCCAGGACGCGAGGGATCCCAGGGCCATTATCTGGGGTAACTGGGATACCAACCCGGACTTCGACCTCGCGGACGTGGACCTGGTCCTGAGCGTCATGACCGAGCAGCGGTACCTGGACAAGAAGGAAGACGGGTACTACTTTATGACCCAGACGTGGAACCAGGAGGAGCGCGTGTGGGAGGACAACAGCGTCCGTGGCTGGAGCGACTACTGCGCCAAGTGTCACACCACTGGTTATATAGCCGAGACCCAGTCCTTCGTCTCGCTGGGTATCAGCTGCGAGAGCTGCCACGGTAACGGCGCCTGGCACGTGATGACCGGTGGCAACCCGGCCTACGTAGCGGCGGAGCCGTCCAACGAGCGCTGCACCTCGTGTCACGGCTCCGGACGTCAGGGTCAGCAGCTCGAGGCCATGGGACACACCACCGGCTTCGCGGAAGTGATCGAACGGCCCTACTTCCGCGACTACTGCTTGGAGTGTCACTCCGGCACGGCCTTCCTGGCGGCGGAGAAGGGTCAGGAGCATCTGACCGTGGAGGAGTTCCGCACGGGCAGCAGGCAGGATGACCGTCTGGGCATCACCTGCGCGGTGTGTCACGACCCGCACGAGAGGTACGAAGAGCATCAGCTCCGGAAGAGCGCCCTCGAGACCTGCACGCAGTGCCATACTGCCGAGGTCGAGGAAGGAGCTACCTTAGAGCCCGGCGGTGGCGTGCATCACCCGCAGAAGGAGATGCTGCTGGGCTACGGCGCCATCGGCGTGGACCCGATGCCGTCTCCCAAGGTGGTCACCTGTGTCGACTGCCACATGACGGACGGCAACCACTACTTCAAGGTTGGCACGCCGACGCTGACCCTGGAAAGCCGCTACGGGCCCTATGAGGCGAACTCCTGCGCCAAGTGTCACAGCGACATGACCGCGGAGGCGGTCGAGGAGGTCCAGGCGGAGATCGAGGCCGGCATCGCCGCGATCCACGACCTGATCGAGCAGGCCGAGAACAGGATCGCTGGCCTTGAGGCCGCCGGCGTGGACGTCAGCGAGCTCGAGGCCGCCGTTGCCAAGGCCGAGACTAACGTGGAGTTCCTCGAGGCTGACGCCTCTAAGGGTATCCACAACACGCCCTACGCCAGGGCCATCATAGCCGCCACCAAGGCTATGCTCGAGGAAGCCCTGGATTAGGGTTACGGTAGCGACCGTAGGGCGGGGCCCTGAGGGCCCCGCCCTTTTCAGTGCGCCCGGCATGGGCGTTGTCTATAGGGTGAAAGTCCCGAACAA
>ENA-OSAE01000128-OSAE01000128.1-marine-sediment-metagenome-genome-assembly--contig:-NODE-128-length-53915-cov-25.555124_pt1 | contig 53915 bp, 50 predicted proteins | sample MGYA00237870_ERZ529317 | MGnify/ENA primary metagenome ERZ529317 (study PRJEB26369, sample SAMN03142812) | marine sediment metagenome | biome: marine; feature: borehole; material: sediment... | reverse complement strand
ACAGGTTTCCAGTGTCAAGGCTCTACTGGCCGGTGCGGTTCCTGGATTGCTAATTACTATTGTCATATACTTTTATGTAACTATCTTTAACTCTAAGAAGATGAGGATGGGAGTGAGTGCCGACTTACCTCCCATTGAAAAAGGAGATTTGTGGAACAGTTTTTGGCAGGCATTTCCGATTCTTATAGCGGCTCCCGTACTGGTGCTTTGTATGTTGTTTGGCGTATTTAGCCCAGGTGAAGCTGGTGCTATGGGTGTTTTGTACTTACTCTTAGTTGGCTTAATTCATAAAGAATTTACCTGGCGAAGGCTTTATGATGCTCTAAAGGAGACATTCTTCTCTGTTTCTTCTATCATTATTATAGTGGCCACCGGTGCTATTTTTACCAAGGCGCTAACCATTGAAAAATTGCCAGTAATAGTTACTTCTGCGCTCTTGGGTTTTACAGACAACGAGGTAGTTATCTTACTCATCATTAACTTAGCGCTATTGATTCTTGGAATGTTTATGGAAGGCATTTCGACGCTAATTTTGATGACACCAATTTTATTGACCATTGGTTCGCAAATTGGTTTGGATCCTATCCATTTAGGAGTAATGATGGTGCTAAATTTGATGATTGGGATGACAACACCACCGTTTGGTATGTCATTATATGCCGTATCAAATGTGGGAAGGGTTCCACCCGAAACAGTAATTCGGGAAATGTTGCCGCTATATGTTCCTTTAATCTTTTCGCTTTTGATTGTAACATTCGTTCCCGTGCTGTCAGTATGGCTTCCCAATCTGCTCTTTTGATTCTAGTGATCTAAATAAAATAAGTATAGGAGGTTTAATGCTAATGGGTGTAATTCTTAAAGGTGCTATCTTAATTGATGTACAAAACAGTCGAGTAATAAGAGACCATGCTGTTTTGATTGAGGGAAACAAGATTGTAAAGATATGTAAACAAATCCTTGAAGTTGATTCCAAGCAGCACACCGTTCTAGATTTGAACGGAAAGTGTTTAATCCCAGGGATAATAAACCTGCACCAGCATTATATCTATAAGAGAACATTTGGTCCTTTATGGTCGCAATTTAAGTTGCCAATTCCGGTTTTGACGGTTAGAGCAGTTAAGAATGCTTTAGGGGAGCTAAAACAAGGGATCACTACAGCTCGGGAACTCGGTTCTGTACATAACATTGCCTTTTCCCTAAAACACTTAATTAATCATAAGTATATTTTGGGCCCCAGACTTTTTATTGCCGGTCAACCTTTGGCTATTACCGGCTCCCATGCAAGTACTTTATCCCAGTGCGTGGATGGTATAGAGGAATTTAGGAAATGGACTAGAGAAAGAGTAAAGTATGTCGACTGGGTAAAAACCTTTGCTAGTTTTGACCCGGTTGAAACTGGTAGAGAATATGCCCGTCCGGAAATTAGTAAAGAAGAAATCCAAGTTATTTGTGAAGAAGCTCATAAGGCGGGTAAAAAAGTTGCTGCCCACGCGGTGGGAACCCAAGCAATTCGTAATGCAGTGGAGGGTGGCGTTGACACCATTGAGCATGGAATCTATTTGAATCGGGAATTAGCTAATATGATGCGGGATAATGGTACTGCCTTGGTTCCTACTCTTACAGCATATACTGAAACATTGAATCCCCATCATAATCGTGGAAAAAAATGGATTGCTCTTCATGCACCTCTGGTTGAGCCCAGCCAGAGGGGGTTATTAGCAGCCCTTGAAGCGGGCGTAAAAATTGGCATGGGATTAGACAGCCTAGGTGAGTTAGGAAAAGAAGCTATACTAATGCAAAAGGTAACCGGACTTTCTGCCATTGAAATTCTAAAAATTTTCACCTTAAATGGTGCTGAAATTCTGGGTTTAGGGACCGAGTTGGGTAGCATTGAAGAAGGTAAAATTGCGGACTTGGTTATTCTGGATAAAAACCCTCTCGAGGATCTTGCGAATATCGAAAGTGTCAATACCGTCATCAAAGATGGGGAAGTCTTGCCCGTGGATAAGATCAATCTTTCTACTCGATTTGAATCTGCGGAGTATCATTCGTTAATTCCGGAACTTCTGGAAGCGTTCTAATCTAATGAGCCACTAGCCAAGGCACCAATGCATGGGTTTGGTGGGAGATGAGAGGCTTCCCTGCTCTTTTCTGCACTTTTCGCCTTCTTTCTTGGGATTTCTCCCTTGGGGTCAATATTGCCAACTTCTACCCTGCTATACCCCCCAAACCCGCATGATACCGTAACATCTTAGGGTAAAAAATTTCCTCAAGTCCCTTAAAACTGCCTATTTGCCTTGGTTTCTGAGCATCGCAATTCGCCCATCACAGCACGATCACAAGGGAGAAGGGTCAGGGTTGCCGGTGGGCCTGAACTGTTGTATACTGGAGCCAAATCCAGCCAGGCTGCAGGCCAGCAGCCGCCTGGTCTTTCAGCTTTTTGAAGTCAAGTTTCCGCCCCGGGCGGGCAGGGCGGGTAGGGTCAGCACGAGTGCAGGCGGATTGGAGAGACAAGGGGTAGGGAGGATTCAGCTCTGATGAGGTACGAAGGTACAGTCTACCGGCCGCCTAGTGAGGCGCACAGCCTTATTCTCCAGGCTACCATCGGGTGTTCGCATAATGCCTGCACCTTCTGCATCATGTATAAAGATAAGAAGTACCGCGAACGCAGCCTTGAGGAGATTGAAGCCGACATTGGGGCTGCGGCCCAGTTGTATCCCCACGCACGGCGGGTGTTCTTAGCCGACGGCAATGCCCTGGCCCTGCCGACCGCCCATCTGACAGCGGTCCTGGAGATGCTCAAGACCAGGTTTCCACGGCTGGAGAGGATCGGGATCTACGCCGGCCCGCAGGATATTTTGGGCAAGGACCCCGCGGAACTGAAAGCCCTCCGGAAGGCGGGGTTGGGAATCGTATACCTGGGCGTGGAAAGCGGGTCGGACCGGGTTTTACGCCAGGTGAACAAAGGGGCTGACCGGGAGGAGATGGTGAGGGCAGGAAAAAGGGTACGTCGAGCCGGTCTTACCCTGTCAGTGACGGTGATTCTGGGACTTGGAGGGAAAGAGGCCAGCCTGGAACACGCCAGGGAAACCGCCCGGGTGATCAATGAGATTGACCCGGAGTACCTTGCCCCTCTGACCCTTCTGATTGACCCCCATGCCCCCCTGGCCAGGAAGGTGGAACGGGGCGAGTTTACCCCCCTTACCCCCCTTGAGGTCTTGGCTGAAATGAGGGAACTGGTCACGGGGCTTGAACTTTCCAACTGTGTTTTCAGGAGCAACCATGCCTCCAATTACCTCCCGGTCAAAGGAACCTTGCCGCAGGACAAAGAAAGGATGCTGCGGGAGATCACCCACGTTCTGGCCGTCCGGGACAGAGGGGTCTTACGGCCGGAAAGCTGGCGTGGCTTTTGATGCCAGAACAGGCACGACCTACCGGTCGCGAAAAACACAAAGCATTAACACCGGAGAGCTGTCAGGCTCTCCGTTGGTGCTGTTGAGGTTAGCCTTGACGAGGTCTGATGCCGTGTGCTAAAATTTAGTACGGATACCCCATGGGGTATATGAAAGGGGGTTGCTGGATGCCGCCGCGGGAAGATGTCGTTTACAGGGATACCCTGAAGGAACTCATCGACCGCCTGAGAAGGATTGAAGGCCAGGCCCGCGGAATCCAAAGGATGCTGGAAGAGAGCCGGGACTGTGAGGAAGTCCTCTTTCAGCTGGCGGCAATGAGGTCTGCCATCAACAGGGTCGGGATTAAGCTCATCAGTAACATGATGGAGCGCTGTTTGAGGGAACAATACGTTGAGGGAAGGGAATGCAAGGAGGACTTCGACCGGGTGATCGATATCTTCTTGAAGTTTTCCTGATGCACCGGCCCAGGCCCCCCGATAAGAAGTTAGAGAGGCTTTGAGAAAAAGTACTGCGGAGGTGAGGACAATGAGTGAAAACGTTGTTTCCGTGACTGATGCCGAGTTTGAAGAAGAGGTCCTGAAGTCCTCGAAACCCGTGCTTGTTGATTTTTGGGCCCCATGGTGTGCCCCCTGCCGGATGGTTGCTCCGGTAGTGGAAGAGATAGCCGGTGAGTACGAGGGGAAGCTCAAGGTCGTTAAGGTTAACGTCGATGAAAACCATGAAACGGCGTCAAATTACGGGATTATGAGCATCCCAACCCTGGCCCTTTTCAAGAACGGTGAATTGGTGGAGAGACTGGTGGGTTACATGCCCAAGAACGAGCTGGCCAGGGCGGTCGACAAAACCATTTCGTAAACCGGGTTCGGAGACAGGTTGTGGGCACGGCCGGTAGGTGTTTTCGCTACCGGCCCAACCCCTTAACCTGTACCGTTTTTTTTCCTTAATCTCGTTTTGCTGCTGCACGGAGTGAATCCGCTCCCGGGCCTGTGGGGAGATGCATCATGTACCCAGTGGTTCTTCACATCGGCCAGATCTCTGTCTATTCATACGGCCTAATGCTCAGCATCGCCATTATCGTTGGTACCTTCCTCGCCATGCGGGAGGCCAAAAGGGTTGGTTGGGAACCAGGCCTGGTTGTCGACTTTATTGCCCTTGCCGTCCTGGGGGGTTTGGTTGGTTCCAGGCTTGTCTACGTGGCCTTGGACCCCGGTCTCTTTCTCAAAGAGCCGTGGCGGGTCTTCTTCCTTCAGGAAGGAGGTCTTTCCCTCCACGGGGCGGTTCTGGGTGGAGTCCTGGTTGGGATCTGGTTTACCAGGAAACACGGGATTGCCTTTTGGAAACTGGCCGATATCTGTGCCCCTTCACTGGCACTGGGAACAGCCATCGCCCGGATCGGCTGCTTCTTAAACGGCTGCTGCTACGGGCTTCCCACCGGGGGCGCGTGGGGGGTTCTGACCCGGTACGCACCGGGCCTGCGGTACCCGACCCAGCTTTTTGAATCTGCTTTGAGCTTGGTCCTTTTCTTTTTTCTGTGGAAATTCAGGGAAAGAACTCGTTTCCCGGGGCAGCTTTTCTTCGGTTATCTCCTTGGGTACTCCCTGATCCGTTTTGGAGTCGAGTTTTTCCGCGCTTCGCAGGCATTTTCAGCCTGGTTGACAGTGGCCCAGGTGGCGAGCCTTGGGATTGCAGCTGCGGCCCTTTTGATCATGGGTTTTCTGGCCAGGAGTAGTTACCGCGGGTGAGGGCCTGTTAAAGCACCCCTGACACAAGGCACAAAAGGCGTCATTTTTGTGAGAGTGATGGTGGGAGGGGAGGCGTCCCAGTGGGGTTTTCAGCTACGATTCTTGTGGCCGACGATGAGAGCCGGATGAGACAACTGGTTCGCGTCTACCTCGAGAAGGACGGGTTCCAGGTTATTGAAGCCGCTGACGGTGAGGAAGTGATGGCCCGCCTTGAGGAGAACGACCCAGACCTGGTTGTACTGGACCTGATGATGCCCAAAGTGGACGGCTGGGAAACCTGCCGCCGGATCCGTGCCAAGTCTGATATCCCTGTCATTATCCTGACGGCCAGGGGAGAAGAACTGGACCGGCTTCTGGGATTTGAACTTGGGGCGGATGACTACGTGGTCAAACCCTTTAGTCCCAGGGAACTGGTGGCCAGGGTCAAGGCCTTGCTCCGGCGGGTGCAGCCCGAGAAGAAAGACGGGGGCAGGGTGCTCCGTTTCCCTGGCCTGGTGATTGATGAAGGTGCCCGTACCGTCACGGTAAACGGCCATGAGGTGGGGTTGACCCCAAAAGAGTATGACCTTCTTCATTTTCTGGCCAGACACCCCGGGCAGGTGTTCTCCAGGGAGCAGATTCTCGAAAAGGTCTGGGGATACGATTTTTACGGTGATGCCAGGACGGTCGATACCCACATCAAGAATATTCGTGATAAGCTTGGTGGCAAAGGGGACAAGAACAGTGGTGCTGGCCGCATCACGACGGTATGGGGTGTTGGCTACAAGTTTGAGCCCCAGTGAGAACCACCGTCTTTGGACAGGAACGGCGGCTTCAAACCTTGCCTTTGACGGCATGACTGGAGTGGTGGTAAGATAGCCTGTGGATACCCTTGTGGGTATCAGTACCTTCTTGTGCCCTTTATTGAAAAATTGGTTCCAGGCCCGGGTCAGGGTGAGGGCTGGACTACCTCGGTGCACAGCATTAAACCAAGGAGGTTTGGTAGGGATGCCGGCTTATGACATGAGGTGCAAGGACTGCCAACACGAGTTTACAGTGCACGTTTCCTGGAAAGATAAGGATAAGGTTACCTGTCCAAAGTGTGATGGCAGCAACATCAAGCAGCTGTTTAGGGGTTTCCAGTTCTTGAGTACTGGTTCGCAGTGCAGTTCTGGTTCGGCCGGGTCGGGTTTTGGTTGAGGAATCTAGATTGGAGGGGCAGTTGCCCCTCATCACGACGTCGGGCGCTGTATTGGGGTATTGGACAAGAGGTCGGGGTGGGGCTCAAATTGAGCGCGGCCGGGAGGGGTGGTACCTAAAGATGCACCTGATGGTGATCGAGAACCTGTGCCGGGGCTGTGGCCAGTGTGCCCGGTCATGCCCCCACGGGGCCATCGAGATGGTGGGGGGAACGGCGCAGGTAGACAGTGGATTGTGCCGGGGCTGCGAGCTCTGTATCGAAAACTGCCTGCAGGGGGCGCTGGTATTCACCCAGGAGGGAAAAGGCGACCGGGAGACAGCATAAGTTGTCGGTTGAAAAAGACTTCTGGCGACCTGACGGGCTGCATGGGAGGAAGTACCTGATGGTTTCGGAAGGTTTTAGGGACCCGGGAAGGGTGCAGGAGGAAATCGACTCCCTGCGCGAGAAGATCAGGGACCTGAAGGCCAGGTTGCCTGCCCATTCCGTGAAACCGTCCATGCTCCAGGAACTGGAGGACCTGGAAGAACGCCTCGAGGAGCTTCTGGACCTGGCACCCGGAGGCAAGTAGGGCAGGCAGGGGTTCAGCCCGGGCCGTCCGGAAAACCAAGTAGTTGCCCATGCCACCTGTAACCAGCGGCACCACAAAGGACGAAAATTGAGTCGGTGTTCTGGTTAGTTGCACGCGCGGGGTGCTCAGGAGCGGGACACACAAGTGGCGGCTCCAGGCACGATGAAAATGGATACTACCATGTTCGGAACAGGGGAGGTTTTACCATGGCTAAAGCAACCGTGCGCTGGGACGGTAAAATGGCTTTTCGCGGTGAGACGGAATCCGGTCATTTCCTGACCATGGATGCCAGGGAAAGTGTCGGGGGGGAGAACCGTGGACCCAGGCCGGGCGAGGTCGTCCTCCTGGCCCTGGGGGGTTGTACCGGGATGGACGTGGTTTCCATCCTGGGGAAGATGAGGATTGATTTTGACGAGTTCTGGATTGAGCTTGAGGGGCGGCAGGCTTCCGACCACCCCAAGATTTATACCGGTATTCGCCTGGTCTACAAGATTACCGGGCAGAATATACCACCGGATAAATTCAAGCGAGCGGTGGAACTTTCCCAGGAGAAGTACTGCGTCGTCTCCAACATGCTTAACAAGGCATCTGCCGTCACGTACGAACTGGAGATCAACGGGGAACGGGTACGGGTTGGTTGATTGTTTCTCATCTCTTCGGGCACCTGCACGGACGTGTTTTGCGCCGAAGCCCGGCCAAGAAAGGGACGAGAGGTATGTTGAAAGTTGGTCCGCAGCTGCGCGAGTACCGGGAGCGGTTGGGCTATACCCTGAAGGACCTCTCCAATCTCACGAAGATCTCCATTTCTTACCTCAGTGAGATTGAGCGCGGGGTCAAGGAGCCGTCCCTCCAAGCCCTTAGCAAGATCTGTTCCACCCTCAGGATCCCCAGGGAGGAAATGATGCAGGCGGCGGTTTACCGGGATGAATACTACCTGACCCTCGGGGACAAGATCAGGGTTCGAAGGCAGGAGCTGGGGCTCACCATTACGGAACTGAGCAAGCGGGTGGGCTTGTCTGTCACCTACCTAAGTGATATCGAAAGAAATGTAACCCAGCCATCGGTGGAGGCCTTACGCGCCATAGCCTCAGGGCTGGAACTGCCCGTGGCCCTACTCATCCAGCACGGTCAGAACAGCCTTGGCCGCAAGCTCCTGGAGGTGCGCAAGGAACTAGGCCTGACCCAAAGGGAACTCGCCGCGCGGGCTGGGGTCTCTGTGGCCTTTATCGGCCAGCTTGAGAAGGGTAAAGTGAAGCCATCCCTAAAGAGCGTGGAGAAGCTTGCCGAGGCCCTCGGGATTTCACCCTGTTACCTGATCATGGAGAAGGACGGGCTTGAGGACATGGTGGCTGCCATGGGCCCGGACTTAAAGAGGCTCCTCATGGAGCCCCAGGTCCAAGCGGTTTTGCGCCAGATCTGTACCATGAACGAAAAGGAACTGCGCTTTGTCATTAACTTTATTGAAAACTTCAAGCGGGCGGGTTTTCACTGAGAGTGTTCTACTTGTCCGCTTCCACCTGTCCCCCATGAGGGCTGACCCAACTTCAAGGGGCAGCCGTGGGGAGGTGGGCAGGGGCGGGTACGACGGGCAGGATGGTTCAGGATTGTCATCGTTAGGTTGATCGTTAGACCGTAGAAGGGATTGTGAAATCTGGTGCAATCACTCCGGGTGCTGGAGGCCCGCGGCACGGGCTGTCCACCGGGTAGCCAGCCTAAGGGGTCCTGCTGGCAAGAACCGCTCCCGGGTCCTGCCCGGCCCCTTACCCGGCCACTTTTGTTCCTTGAAGGTTACATACATGCATGCAGAGAAGGGCGACAATAAGGATATTGAAGTTAAGGATGTTGAAGTTAAGGATATTGAAGTTCCGGTTGGCAGCTGTCAGACCGGAGAAGGTCATCTTTGCGGGTGGCAACCATCACCCCGGCTAAAATTCGGTAACCATCACCCCGGACAAGAGAGGGAAGGGATGACAAAGATGAAGAGACGCAGGATTCTTGTTGTCGGCGGGGTAGCCGCTGGGCCCAGTGCTGCGGCCAAGGCCCGGCGCTGTGATGAAGGGGCGGAGATTAGGCTTTTTGAAAAAGGCCCGCATATCTCCTATGCGGGGTGCGGGCTTCCTTATTACGTTTCCGGCGCGGTCCGAGACCGGCAGAAACTCCTCGTCATGACCCCGGAGGCCTTCCGGGCCAGGCACAATGTCGAGGTTTTGACCCGCCACGAGGTGACACAGATTGACCCCGAAAAGAAGCGGGTCCGGGTCCGGAACCTAAAGGAAGGGGAAGAAAGGTGGTACGAGTATGATGCCCTGGTTCTGGCGACAGGGGCGCGGCCCGTGGTGCCGCCCATCCCGGGGGTGGAGGCGGCCAATGTCTTTACCCTCCGGACGATACCAGATGCCGATGCCATCATCCAAAGTGCCGCCCGGGCCGAGGCGCGCTCTGCCGTGGTGGTGGGGGGAGGCCTCATCGGCCTGGAAATGGCCGAGGCCTTATTGGCCCGGGGCTTACAGGTCACGATCATTGAAAAAATGGACCAGGTGCTGGCGCCCCTGGATCAAGAGATGGCTCTCCCGGTCCAGAAACACCTTGAAGAAAAAGGGGTTCGAGTGCTTACCGGTGAGGGGGTAGAGGGTTTTGAGGTCAGCAGTGGTGCCGTAACCGGGGTGAGAACCCAAGGTGGGGCTGTTCTGCCTGCCGACCTGGTTCTCCTTTCAGTGGGAGTTCGGCCAGATGTAGACCTGGCCCAGGCTGCCGGGGTGAAATTAGGCCCGACAGGGGCCATTGCCACCGGTGACCGCATGCAGACCAACCTGGAGGATATCTATGCCGCCGGGGACTGTGCCGAGTCCAGAAACAGGGTCACCGGGGAGGCAGTTTGGGCACCCCTGGGTTCGGTGGCCAACAGACACGGGCGTACAGCCGGTGCCAATGCAGCCGGGGCGGAAGCCAGGTTTGGAGGGGTATTGGGGAGTGGTGTGGTAAAGGTCTGTGACCTGACGGCGGCCTGGACCGGTCTCAGCGAGAGAGAGGCCCGGGCCCGCGGCCTCAGGGTTGAGGTCTCCCATGTTCACCCCCTGAACCGGGCCCACTGCTACCCGGAGGCGAAACCCCTGGCCATCAAGCTGGTTGTCAATGCCCCAGACGGGCGCCTCCTGGGGGCCCAGGCCATCGGCCGGGAAGGGACGGACAAGAGAATCGATGTCTTGGCCACCGCTATTTACAACGGGATGACCGCCCACGACCTCTTTGATGTTGACCTGGCCTATGCCCCGCCCTTTGCACCGGCCAAGGACCCCGTGGCCGTGGCCGGAATTGTAGCCGGCAATACTGTCGACGGGGAAGTGCGCAATATCACGCCCGGTGACCTCAAGAGACGGTTGGATGCAGCTGCCGACCTGGTCCTGGTTGACGTCCGGACACAGGAGGAATACCGTGCGGGCCACCTGCCAGGGGCCTTGAACATCCCCTTGGAGGAGCTCCGGCAGCGCTGCGGGGAGCTCTGGCCGGACCGGGAAACGGTGGTCTACTGCCGGCAGGGTTTGCGCGGCTACCTGGCCGCCAGGATTCTGATGCAGAAAGGCTTCAGCCGGGTCTTTAACCTCGGTGGTGGTACCCTCACCTGGCCGTACGGGCTGGTAAGGTAAAGGGATTGAGTTTCCGGGAAAAAACTTCTGAAGAGGCAATTAAGGGGGAACCCCTACCCCAACGGCGCCAGCTTTCCTTCGCGACGTTACGCTCACCGGATAATTGTAATGAACCCCGGCGGCTCCGGGCTGCAGCCACAAACTCGCGGTGGCTGCGGCTGGTCCTCCGCCGCCTGCCGTTCTTGAACTCGTTCGCTGACCGCCGCTCAGGAAGCCGGTGCCTACCCCTTCGTTGGTACCCCTGATGTAAACTGCAACAACCGGCTTATTCCTAATTTTCCTCCTCCGTGGTGCCGCCGCATAGCGAGCGGCACGGAGCACACTACATAATATTGCACATATTTTGACTCAGAACCCTTGGTTTTTTCCTGCAGATTTAAAAAAAGATGTTTCCATAAAAATTTGGGCCGGTGAAATACTAATAGCGTCTCCCTCATCATTTTAGTTTCAACGAATTTTATGGAGGTGAATCAACCGTGGCCAGGAGGCGCCAGGCACTCAACCCTGCCGTGGGATCTCCTAACCCGCAGGTTAAACCGGACCAGAACTTTAACCTGGAAAGGTTTCAGTACGAGGTCGCCGCGGAAATAGGGATAAATCCAGCCAGGTTTGACGACCTTCAGCGTAATCCACAGGCCCAACGCTTAGCCCAGCGACCAAGGAACCATCTCTAAGAATTTTCGCCTTCAATATAAGCTGAAGCCGGTTCTGTTGTTGCTCCCCTGTGCCACAACAAACCCTGCTGCCGTTTTTTCAGAAGCCCTGATCCCTTCAGGGCTTTTTACTTTCTCTTTTCTGTCCCACGGGCTTTCTGGGCTGTAATCCTGGACCATGGACTTCGTCTGCCCAGGATTTCCAACACGGCCCTCCTGTACCTGCCCATGGGAATCTTCCGACGCCACGCGCTCTGGTGAACATAGGATGACCTCGGATAAGACCTGCCGGGCGGATTGTGATGGTCCTTGGCCTGGTTTTGTTGAGCCGCTAGGTTCTTTTCTGTACAGACGGGTAGGGTTCCCAACGCAGGAAAAGAACCGGAGTTGTCGAACAAGAACTACACTGGCAGCATGAAGCTGGGTAGGAGGAGAAAAGTGGAAATCAGTTTTTTGGGTGGGGCCGGGTCTGTTACAGGTTCGTGCTTTCACCTCAAAGTCAATGGCCTCAACTTGCTGGTTGACTGTGGGATGTTTCAGGGTAAAGATGGAATTGAGGGACGAAATTCTGAGCCCTTCAATTTTGAAGTCGATTCCATTGATTACCTACTGCTTACCCATGCCCATATTGACCACAGTGGACGGATCCCGCTCCTGTACAAAAAGGGATTCAAGGGAAAAGTCTTGAGCACGGCGGCAACTTTTGATTTGTGCCAGATTATGCTTCGTGATGCCGCGCATATTTTAGAGATGGAGGCAGAGTGGCAAAATAGGAAAGCAAAGCGAGCCGGAAAGAAACCGGTCGCACCTTTGTACACCATGGAGGAAGCCGTTTCGTCCCTTGAAAGATTTCAACCCGTCCATTACGGGGAAGAAGTCGACCTGGGCCACGGGGTACGGGTACGTTTTCTGGATGCCGGTCATATCCTGGGTTCTTCAATGGTCGAAGTTTTTGCTTCCGAGCCGAAGGGGACAACAAAGGTTGTTTTCAGTGGGGACCTGGGCAACAAGGACCAGCCCATTATCCGTGACCCTGTACCAGTGGATTACGCAGATGTTCTAGTGGTTGAATCCACCTACGGTAACCGTTTGCACGAGGATAAGAAATTTAGTGTGGAAAAGCTGGTTTGCATTCTGCGTTCGACTGTTGAGCGCGGGGGTAATGTCATCATACCCGCTTTTGCCGTGGAAAGAACACAGGAATTGATCTTTACCATGAACCAGCTGGTGGAATCGGGTCAGATTCCCCCGATTCCGGTCTATATCGACAGCCCAATGGCTATTTCGGCCACAGAGATCTTCCGGCGGCATCCAGAGTGCTTTGACCGGGAAACGTCCATGATGTTATTCAGCGGCGATGACCCCTTACGTTTTCCCGGTCTTGGGTTTACACGGACCACCGAAGAATCCAAGGCCTTAAACAGCCTCAAAGGTGGTGGGGTTATCATTTCTGCCAGCGGTATGTGCGAGGCGGGCCGCATCAAGCACCACCTTAAGCATAACCTGTGGCGTCCCGAGTGCACGGTCCTCATCGTGGGGTTCATGGCCCAGGGTACCCTGGGTAGGCGGCTTCAGGAAGGGGTAAAAAAAGTAAGGATTTACGGGGAGGAGGTTCAGGTTCGAGCGGAGATCCAAACCCTGGCCGGTTTTTCTGCTCACGCTGACCAGAAGGGGCTCCTGGAATGGTTAGAAGGCTTCTCCCGCCTGCCCCAGAGGATCTTTCTGGTTCACGGGGAGAAGGAAGCCTCCGGTGAGTTAGGCCGTCAAATCAAGAAGGTTTTCGGTCTTAAGGCCGAAATCCCGGCTTCGGGCCAGGTTTTCGACCTCAAGAACCATCGAGTTTCGGACCTGGGCGCCGGGTGGATGGTTGAAAAAGGGGCTGCCGGTCGACAGAGGCTCCTTGCGCTCCGGGAGCGCTTTGAGAGGGTACTAGAGTTTGTAAGCAGGTCTCCATTAGACCCGGACGGGGCTTTCCCGGTCGAACAAGAATACTACCTGGACGAACTTGAAGAACTGTTGATGGAATTTGAGGGTATCCTGGGAGAAGGACTGGAGCAAGCCCGCTAGGACCTAGCTGGCGGTAGGGGAGGCTGGATGCCAGGCTTTTTCAAGTAGGGCAAATCTTAGTCAGGGTTAAAGCTCTTTACCCTGCGGCAAAAGAGTTGGGGGTGTTTTCCTTGGCCAAGGCGACAGGAGAGAAATCCAGGGAATTTTTTCAAGAAGCGCAACGCTTTATACCAGGTGGGGTCAACAGCCCGGTTCGCTCCTTTAAGGCTGTTCACGGGGAACCTCTTTTCATTGAGCGGGGACAGGGATCAAAGATTTATGACGTGGATGGAGGCGAATACATAGATTACGTTTGTTCATGGGGACCCTTAATCCTGGGGCATGCCCACCCCCGGGTGGTAGAGGCTTTGAAAAGGGCCGTGGAACGTGGGACCAGTTATGGTGCTCCGACCGCATTGGAGATTCAACTCGCCGAGATGATCATCGAAGCTGTTCCTTCGGTTGAAATGGTGCGTATGGTCAATTCTGGAACCGAGGCTACCATGAGTGCCATCCGGGTCGCCCGGGGTTATACCGGGCGGGACAAGATTGTCAAGTTCACCGGGTGCTACCACGGTCATGTCGACAGTTTACTTGTCAAGGCTGGTTCTGGAGCGACTACCTTGGGTATACCTGACAGTCCTGGGGTACCGGCTCCAACGACCTCTGGTACAATTAGTGCTCCCTTTAACGACCTAAAGGCCCTGGAAAGGGTTTTTTCGGAGCTGGGTGACGAGATCGCCGCTGTGATCATGGAGCCCGTGCCTGGCAACATGGGGACCGTTCTTCCTAAACCGGGTTTCCTGGAAGGGGTCCGGAAGCTCACTCAACAGCACGGGAGCCTTCTCATTTTCGACGAAGTTATGACCGGTTTTCGGGTAGCCTACGGAGGGGCGCAAAGCCACTTTGGTGTTGAGCCGGATCTCACTTGTCTGGGGAAGGTTATCGGAGGCGGGCTGCCGGTGGGGGCCTACGGTGGGCGCCGGGAGATCATGGAAATGGTCGCCCCAGTTGGCCCGGTTTACCAGGCCGGCACCCTCTCTGGGAACCCGCTAGCCATGACGGCTGGTGTGGAAACCTTGAAGATCCTGTCTGAACCTGGTGTCTTCGACAGCCTTGTGGAGAAGACCACCATTCTCAATGAAGGGATGAAGAAGAGTGCCGAGGCAGCGGGGGTAAAGGTGCACTTTACTCAAGCGGGCACCATGTTTGCAGCTTTCTTTACTGAAGAAGAAGTGACGGACTACACCAGTGCCCAGGCAGCGGATACCAGGAAGTATGCTGTTTTCTTTAAAGTCATGCTCGAGAACGGGGTTTACATGGCGCCTTCCCAGTTCGAAACTGCCTTCATGTCCGTGGCCCACACGGAACAGGATCTTCAAAAAACCATCACTGCCAGCTACGAGGCCTTCAAGGCTGTCCAAGGATTGGGTTGACGGGAAAGGGGGTGGCCCAGGGTGGAACCGATTCCGCACGGGACCAGGGAGGAGACCCCTGAAGTGTACGCTCTGGTGGGGGAAAGCGGGACGGGAAAGAGCCACCAGGCTTTGCTGGTAGCTCACGACTATGACATCAATTATATTGTGGATGACGGGCTTCTAATCAAGGACGGGAGAATCATCGCCGGCCGTTCGGCGAAAAGGGAGAACACGAAGCTGGCGGCTGTCAGGAGGGCCATTTTTTCTGACCCTGAACACGCACAAGAGGTCAAGAGGGAACTCGAAAGGGCTGCTCCGACCCGGGTTTTGATCCTGGGAACCTCAAGAAAGATGGTGAAAAGGATAACCAGTGCCCTCGGACTCCCGCGCCCGGAAACCATAATTTCCATTGAAGAAATTGCGGACCCCTGGGATATCAAGAAGGCCCAGAGGCTACGCAGGGAACAGGGAAAACACGTGATACCTGCGGCTACCTTCGAGGTAAAAAAGAGTTTTTCCGGTTACCTGGTTCATCCCTTGAAACTCTTTCTGGAAGGAAAGAAGGTGCGGCGGCGGGTGATGATCGAAAAGTCAGTGGTCCAGCCCACTTACAGCTCACTGGGTCGGTTCTACATTGCCGACACCGTTGTTGCATCCATCGCCACCAGGGTTTGCGAGGGTGAACCAGGTATTGCCAAGACATTGGGTGTTAGCGTCCAGATCCGACCAGAAGGGGTAGAAATCGACCTCGAGGTAACGGCTCGGTATGGTACCTACCTGCCCCGGGTCTTGATTGCGGCCCAGGAAGCGGTGAAAAGCCGGATTGAGGACCTGACTTCCCTCAATGTCATCGGCGTTAACATCACAGCCAGCAAGCTGGTTCTGGGCAACAGGCGAGGGATGGAAAGGAGTTCTGGACTAGTGTTTGAAAATTAGGTTTCTTCCTTTCCTTAGAGGTTAAACGGCCACCAGTGGCGAAGACGTCGGTGGCCTTGTCTATAACCAGTGCAGTATGGAAATAACATTGAACCAAGAGTACCTAGCAACGGATGTTGCTGCGGGAGTTCTATCCTCAGGAAGGAGGGAACCCTTTTTGACCACGGAAATGGTTTTTGGGTTATTGGGCGGGCTCGGTCTTTTCCTCTTCGGAATGCGGGTCATGGGGGATGGCCTCCGGAAATCAGCAGGGGACAGGCTCCGGCGCCTGCTCGAAATCCTGACCACCCGGGCCATCATGGGTGTCATTGTTGGTGCTGTTGTTACGGCGGTTATTCAGAGCAGTAGTGCCACCACGGTGATGACGGTAGGTTTTGTTAACGCAGGGTTGATGAGCCTCCGCCAGGCTGTCGGCATCATCATGGGGGCCAACATCGGTACCACCATTACCGCCCAGTTGATTGCCTTTGAGCTCGAGGAGTATGCCCTCCCGGCCATCGGTATTGGTGTCGCCCTCCATCTTTTCGGGAAGCGCAAAACCTATAAGTACCTGGGTGAGATCCTACTCGGGTTTGGCATCCTGTTTTTAGGCATGGAGACGATGAAAGAGGCCATGAAGCCGTTGCGAACCATGCCCTGGTTTACCCACCTTATGGTCTCCCTGGGACAGAACAAGGTCCTTGGGGTACTGGCTGGTTTTGGGCTCACCGGTATCGTCCAGAGCAGCAGTGCCACCATTGGTATCCTCCAGGCCCTGGCCAGCCAGGGACTGGTCGATCTGCGTACGGCACTGCCCATTCTCTTTGGTGACAACATCGGAACCACGGTCACGGCCATGCTTTCCAGCATCGGGGCTTCAGTAGCTGCCAGGCGGGCAGCATTAGTCCACTTTCTGTTTAACGTTCTGGGCACGATCCTTTTCATGGCCATGCTGCCTGTGGTCACACCCGTGGTCATGGCAGCTTCAAGTGAAGTGGTCCGCCAGATAGCCAATGCCCATACCTTGTTCAACGTGACCAATACCCTGGTCCAGCTCCCCTTTGTGGGATTCCTGGTCCTGATCGTGACCAGGTTGATTCCCGGTGAGGCCGTGGAACTTGAGCACGGTCCCAAGTACCTTGACAAACGGATTTTGAATACACCATCCATTGCGCTGGGGAACGTGAAAAAGGAACTCCAGCGGATGGGGATGCTGGCTCGAGAGACCCTCCACGACGCCATTCAAGGTTTCTTCGAAAAGGATCCGAAGGCTCTTGAAAGGGCTTATGAGAAGGAAAAGGTCGTCAACGAACTGGAGAGGGCCATTGTTGACTACTTGGTTCAACTATCCCGGGCCCCCTTAACCGATAAAGAGTCTGAGGAACTCAACGGGATGCTGAATATCGTCAATGACATCGAGCGGGTTGGTGACCACGCCGAGAACATCGCTGAACTGGCCGAAAACAAGATCGACCGCCGGCTTCCGTTTTCACCGCGGGCCATCGACGACCTTGACCACATCTACGGGAAGGTAATGGGCATGATTGAAGATGCTGTTGAAGGTATGTGGAAAAATGATACCCGGTTGGCCCGAAAGGTGGTCAAGATGGAAGACGAAGTGGATATGCTAGAAAAAGAACTCAGAAGGGCGCATATACAAAGGTTGAACGAAGGGGCCTGTTACCCCGGTTCCGGGGTGGTTTACCTTGATATCATCAGCAACCTGGAGAGGATCGCTGACCATTGCTCCAGTATTGGCCACATCATCTTGGGGAATGGAACCGAAGGAGGGAAAACCAGGTAGCCTGGTAAAAAAGGAAACCAGCCGGGGGAGGGAGAATAGCACCTATAGTAACCCGGAGCTGCTCCCTGTTTCACTCCTGGTTTTTTGCCTTTTCAAGCTGCAACACAACAAGGTCACCTATTAGAGTGCCTAGGGGCTAGCATGAAATGAATCCCTGGTGATCCTGGGGTGGTGAAAAGATGAAGATTGGCCCCAGTTTGACCTTGCAGCAGAAGCAGAAACTGGTGATAACTCCCCGGTTACGGCAGGCCATCGAGATCCTGCAGTTATCTGCCGTAGAGCTTAAGGATTATATTGAGCACCAGCTCCTTGAAAACCCCGTGCTGGAAAAGTCGGAGGAAGGGGAGGACCAAGAACCAGTTGAGGCCCTCGGCGACGTGGTTTCACCGGAATGGTTGGAGTATTTTAGTGACAGCAGTGACCTGGGGTACACCCGTGTATACCAGGAGAAGGAAACGGTTTCTTATGAGCGGGCTGTAGTCAGGGTTCCGAACCTCGAGGAACACCTTCTTTCCCAGTTCAACCTAGTGGTCAAAGACGAGCTGGACCGTCGGGTCGGGGAATTCTTAATCGGCAGCATTGACCAGGCAGGGTACCTAGCACTCAGTGTTGACGCGGCAGCCAAGACCCTTGGAGTCAGCCGGGAACGGGTTGAGAAGAACCTGGCCTTGGTCCAGCGGCTGGACCCGCCGGGGATTGGGGCCAGGGACCTGCGGGAATGCTTGTTGATCCAACTCAGGGTGCTGGGCGAAAGGGATGAAGTGGCTGAAAGGATCGTGGCTGAGTACCTTGAAGACCTGGGAGCCGGCCGGTTGACCAGAATAGTGGGGTCGCTGGGTATTTCCCGGGAAAGGGTGCAGCGTGCGCTTGATACCATCCGGCGCCTGGATCCCAAACCAGGGCGTAAATTTGGTTATGCCGACGAGGTTCGGTACATTGTTCCCGATGTTACCGTCGAACGGGTTGGAGACCAGTTTGTTATTCTAGTTAACGATTACCACCTACCCCGCTTGGCAGTCAGTCCATTCTACAGGAACCTTCTGAATGACCGGACTTCGAGCCATGCCATCCGCCAGTACATCAATGAAAAGATTAATGCTGCCATCTGGCTCATCAAGAGCATTGAACAAAGGCGTTTGACCCTTTTCCGGGTCGTCGAAGCCATCGTTTCATACCAGAAAAGGTTTCTGGAGGCCGGGGTTAAATACCTGCTTCCCATGACCCTCCGGCAGGTGGCCGAGGAGATCGGGGTACATGAATCCACGGTCAGCAGGGCTACCGCCAACAAGTTTGCCCAGACGCCCCAGGGGATTTTCGAACTCCGGTTTTTCTTTCAAAGCGGGGTGAGTTCTAGCGGCGGGACAGGGGTTTCGGCTCAGAGTGTCAAGGAAATGATCCGGGAGCTGGTTACGGCCGAGGATGCTGCCAAGCCATTGAGTGACCAAGATCTTGCCGACCGGTTAAGGCAGCAAGGGGTGGCCGTTTCACGGCGCACCGTGGCCAAGTACCGGAATGAAATCGGGATTCCTCCATCGACCAGGAGGAAACGATATTAAGGCCAGGTGGTATTGAAAGGGCGAGGGAGTAGTGAATGTCGCCGGACGGCGGCTTTACTATTTTGTGCACCAGTGGGCCGGAACTTCTCGACACCAGTACTAGGAATGGAATTCCGAATTTTCGCGGCACCACGAAATATGAAGGTTGGAGCCGTTGCGGAAAAGGTGCACGCCGGCGCTGCTCCGGCACGGGTCCCGTTGTGGAGGAACGTTGGAGAGGCGAAAAAAAACGAGTTGAGGAGCAGCCCTGGCGACGGGGGATAGTGCCATTTTCGGACAACTCCGAAAAATGGGCAAGGGAAGGAATTTGTCAACCCTGGCTAGAAAAAAATAACACTTTAAGGGAAATCCAGAACCCTCTTTTTACCTTGCTTGAGGGAGATGGATATAATAGCAGTGGGAAGGGAGGTGCGGATTTCTTCTAGTAAGGTAAATGTCGGATTGTGTAAATAGCTCCGAGTCACTGACAGCAAAGGAGGAAACTGGGTTTGAAAGTTAGGGTCGGGATTAACGGATTCGGAAGTATTGGAAAACGTTTCTTCCGAATTGCCATGGATCACCCGGAAATCGAGGTCGTAGCTGTTAACGACCTTACGGATGCTTCTACCCTGGCCCACCTGCTCAAGTACGATTCCAATTACGGAACCCTGGAGGCCGAGGTTTGGCCCACGGAGTTTGGGTTTAAGGTTAACGGGCAGGAGATCCGGGTCCTGATGGAACGGGAACCGGCCCGGATTCCATGGAAAGACCTTGGGGTGGAAATTGTGATTGAGGCCACGGGTCGCTTTCGGGACCGGGTCCAGGCCGTTCAACACGTCGATTCCGGCGGGGCTAAAAAAGTGATCATCTCTGCCCCGGCCCGGGACGAGGACCTCACGGTAGTAATGGGTGTGAATGAAGACCAATACGACCCTGACCGGCACCACGTGGTTTCCAATGCTTCTTGCACAACTAATTGCCTGGCCCCGGTAGCCAAGGTTCTCAACGATGAATTCGGTATTGAAAAAGGCTTGATGACGACGGTTCATGCCTATACCAACGACCAGAGGATCCTGGACCTGCCGCATAAAGACCTGCGCCGGGCGCGTGCGGCGGCCCTATCGATTATTCCCACTACAACCGGGGCGGCGAAGGTCGTGGGCCTTGTCCTCCCGGAGCTTCAAGGAAAGCTGAACGGGATGGCGTTTCGTGTTCCAACACCTACTGTTTCCACTGTAGACCTGGTGGCCCAGCTCAAAACTAACGTAGGGGTTCCCGAGGTCAACGAGGCTATGAGGCGGGCTGCAGCTGGCCCATTGAAGGGGATCCTGCTTGTTTCCGATGAGCCCCTGGTTTCGGCAGATTTCAAGGGTAGCAGTTACTCGGCCATCCTGGATTCCCCTTCCACCATGGTGGTCGGGGACAACCTGGTGAAGGTTGTGGCCTGGTACGACAACGAATGGGGTTATGCTACCCGCCTGGTGGACCTGACCATTTTTATGGCCCAGAAGGGCCTTTAAGTCCTGGAGTTTCGGTAGGGTTGGGGGTATGAAGGAGGAATTCGGTGGTGCGAAAAAAAACCGTTGAGGACGTGGAAGTAGATGGTAAACGTGTTCTCGTCAGGGCTGACCTCAATGAGCCTCTGGACGAGAACGGAAACCTGGCGGATGACGTTAGGATCAGGGCTTCCATACCTACCATCAAGTACCTCATAGAAAGAGGTGCGCGGGTGGTCGTCGCCTCTCACCTCGGCCGTCCCAGCGGGAAACCCGTTCCTGGCCTGAGACTGGATCCGGTGGCTGAAAGGCTTTCGGAATTAATGGGCCGGAAGGTTCCCAAGCTGGATGATTGCGTGGGGGAAGAGGTCGAGGCCAGGGTGGCCGAACTGGCGCCCGGTGACGTGGTCTTGTTGGAAAACACCCGTTTTCACCCTGGAGAGACGGAGAACGACCCTGAGTTTGCAAAGGCACTGGCGCGATTGGGTGATGTTTTTGTTAACGATGCTTTTGGTGCCGTCCACCGGAACCACGCCTCGACCGCTGGGGTTGCCAGGTACCTCCCGGCGGTGGCAGGGTTGTTGTTAAGGAAAGAACTTGAGGTGCTGGAGAAAGCCTTACGGGAACCGAAACGCCCGCTGCTAGCCATTATCGGTGGGGCCAAGGTTTCGGACAAGATTGGGATCCTGGAGAGCCTTTTGGATAAGGTTGATACCATGATTATCGGTGGCGGCATGGCCAACACCTTCTTCCTGGCCCGGGGGCTCAACGTGGGAAAATCCCTGGTTGAACCCAATAAGGCGGAGATGGCCAGGAACCTGATGAAAAAGTACGAGAGCAATGGGGTGAAACTTCTGCTGCCAACAGACGTGGTGGTGGCGGAAAGATTTTCTGCCGCTGCCAGGAACAAGGTGGTCCCGGTAGAGAAGATTCCTGATGGGTGGACGGTGATGGACATTGGTCCCCAGTCAAGGCGTGATTTTCGGGAGGTTATCAACAGGGCCCAGACCATCCTCTGGAATGGTCCCATGGGTGTTTTTGAAATGGAGCCTTTTGCCGAAGGGACAATGACCATGGCTCAGTACCTGGCCGAGTCCGGGGCTTCTGTGGTCGTTGGAGGTGGTGAGTCGGCGGCTGCCGTCCGGAGGGCCGGCTATGCCCACCGCATGATGCACATTTCGACCGGAGGTGGGGCTTCTTTACGTTTCCTGGAGGGTAAGGAACTACCCGGGGTGAGCTGTCTACTGGATAAGGAGTGAGGGCTGTACCGTGGAGGAAAACGCAAGGACTCCTTTGATTGCAGGAAATTGGAAGATGCACAAAAATGGCAAACAGGGGGCCGAGTTGGTGCGGAGGATCTTGGAGCTGCTCAGCCCAGTCCCGGGCGTTGAAGCCGAAATTGTTGTGTGCCCGCCCTTCACGGCTCTTTGTCAAGTGCGCGAGGTATTCCGTGAGGGGCAGCTCCCTGGATGCAAAGTCGGTTTAGGGGCACAGAACATGCATTGGGAGCAGGAGGGGGCTTTTACAGGAGAAATATCCCCGCTCATGCTCAGGGAATTCGGTTGTGAGTACGTTATTGTGGGGCACTCGGAACGAAGGATACTTTTTGGTGAGAGTGATGCTGTGGTAAACAGGAAGGTCAAAGCCGCCTGCGAAAACGGGCTACGTCCCATCTTGTGTGTGGGGGAGGATGCCAGGCAGAGGCAGGAAGGCAGGACACAAGCAGTGGTTGAAAAACAGGTCACGGCAGGGTTGGCCGGCCTGACGCCGGCGCAAATCGACCGGGCGGTGGTGGCTTATGAGCCGGTTTGGGCTATCGGTACCGGTTCCCCGGCCACAGGGGCTGATGCCCAGGAAGTGGCAGCCTGGATCCGCAGGGTTCTGCAGGGACTGGCCGGTACAGGGGCCCTGGGCACCCGTATCCTGTACGGGGGAAGTGTTAAACCGGATAATATTGCCGACTTCGCAGCCCGGCCCGACATAGATGGAGCCCTCGTCGGCGGAGCCAGCCTTGAGCCGGAGTCCTTCGCCGCTATTGTCCAGGGTTGGGGTTGAGGGTCTGGGGTTATTCAGTCAGAGGTGACACCATGATTCCGAAGCCTGTAGTGTTGGTAATTCTGGATGGTTGGGGATTAAGTTCCGAAACTGAAGGTAATGCTATCTTACAGGCCCGTACCCCCTTTATGGAACAGGCTCTAGCCAGGTACCCGCACACTATCCTCGGTGCGTCGGGTGAGGATGTGGGCCTTCTGTCCGGTCAGATGGGCAATTCAAATGTTGGCCACCTCAACCTTGGTGCAGGACGGATTGTCTACCAGGATAGCCTGCGCATCGACCGGTCCATTCGGGAGGGGAGTTTTTTCAAAAACCCTGTGATCCTTGGGGCTGTTGACAGGGCCAGGCAGAGGGGTAAGAAGCTTCATCTCATGGGTTTGGTTTCGGATGGTGGGGTGCACAGTCATATCCATCATCTTAAAGCACTTTTGAAGCTGGCCCACAAGAAAGGAATAAGAGAGGTCTTTGTTCATTGTTTTACAGATGGGCGGGATGTTTCCCCAACAAGTGCTGGACAGTACATTGATGACCTCGAGACTTACCTGGGATGGTTGGGGACAGGCCGGGTCGCTACGGTTATGGGCCGGTATTACAGCATGGACCGCGACCAGCGCTGGGAGCGGACGGCAAAGGCATTTCAGGCCATGGTGCTGGGGAAGGGATACCAGGTTGGTTCGGCTCGGGAGGCGGTGGTCAACTCTTACGCCAGGGGTGATACCGACGAGTTTATCGAGCCGTCCGTGGTCATGGAAAACGGCCGGCCGGTGGGCCTGGTCGAGCCTGGCGATTCCGTTATCTTTTTCAATTTCCGGCCGGACCGTGCCCGCCAGATTACCCGCGCCTTCACAGACGGCAGTTTCGCGGGGCTTAACCTTCCCACCAGGCTCGATGGGGTCCACTTTGTGGGTCTCGTCAGGTACGACGAAGATTTTCACGTTCCGTATGCCTTCCCGCCTGTGACTATCGACAACACCCTTGGTGAGGTAGTCAGTAATCTTGGGTACACCCAGTTAAGGATTGCGGAGACGGAGAAGTATGCCCATGTAACCTATTTTTTCAGCGGTGGGAAGGAGGAACCCTTACCAGGCGAGAAGAGGAGGATGATACCCTCACCCAAGGTCCCAACCTATGACCAGCAGCCCGAAATGAGTGCACCCGAGGTGACGAGGGCTGTTGTTGAGGAAATCCGGAGCGGAAAGCACGACGTGATCGTGCTCAATTTTGCCAACGCCGATATGGTTGGACATACCGGGCAGATGGAGGCGGTCATCAGGGCCATTGAGGTGGTGGACCGGTGTCTGGGCATAGTGGTGCGGGAGGTTGAAGGATATGGGGGTGTAGCGTTGGTGGTGGGGGATCATGGTAACGCCGAGGAGATGTTTGAACCCGGCAGCCAAGAACCCCATACAGCCCACACTAGCAACCCAGTACCCTGTTTACTGGCCGGAAATGGTTTCTCCGGTGTCCGCCTGCGGAACGGGATTCTGGCCGATGTGGCCCCGACGATGCTGGAGTTGATGGGGCTTGCCAAGCCGGTAGCGATGGAGGGACGCTCTTTACTGGTACGTTGAAAGGGAGGAAATCAAGATGAGCATGATTGTTGAAGTTCACGGCCGGGAAGTACTTGATTCCAGGGGTAACCCGACGGTGGAAGTAGAGGTTTTCCTAGAGGACGGAACTGTGGGTAGGGCTGCCGTACCTTCTGGGGCTTCTACCGGAGCTTACGAAGCTGTCGAACTCCGTGATGGGGACAAGGACCGTTACGGAGGAAAAGGTGTCCAGCGGGCCGTGGATAACGTAAACGGGCCCATTGCCGAAGAGGTCGTGGGCATGGATGCTCTAAACCAGGCTGAGATCGATGAAGCCCTTTGTGCCCTGGATGGGACCGAAAATAAGGGCAACCTTGGGGCCAACGCCATTCTTGGGGTCTCGCTGGCTGTAGCCAGGGCGGCGGCTTCTTTTTGCGACCTTCCCTTTTATCGGTATACCGGTGGAGTTGGGGCCAGGGTACTGCCTGTACCCTTGATGAACATCTTGAACGGGGGTAAGCATGCAGATAACAACCTCGATATCCAGGAGTTCATGATTGTCCCGGCCGGTGCAGCCAGTTTTTCCGAGGCGTTACGTATGGGCTCCGAGGTTTTTCACGCTTTGAAAGCTGTGCTCCGGGAAAAAGGCTTGGGTACCGCAGTTGGGGATGAGGGTGGTTTTGCCCCTGAACTTTCCTCCAACGAGGAAGCCCTGGAATTGATTGTAAAGGCCGTTGAGGCGGCAGGTTACGGACCTGGGAGGGACATCTTTATTGCCCTGGACCCGGCGGCCACTGAATTCTTCAATGGTGAGCACTATGTTTTGAAGGCAGAGGGCATGAAAACCGATGCTGACGGGATGATCGAGCTCTACCAAAAGTGGGCGAATAAATACCCCATCTTTTCTATTGAGGACGGCCTGGCTGAAGACGACTGGGAGGGATGGAGGAACCTGACCTATCACCTGGGGGAGAAGCTCCAGCTGGTGGGAGACGACCTGTTTGTTACCAACACCGAACGGCTCTCCAAGGGGATTGATATTGGAACGGCTAACGCGATTCTGATCAAGGTTAACCAGGTTGGCACCTTGACCGAAACCCTGGAAGCCATTGAGATGGCCCACCGGGCCGCCTATGCTGCCATCATCTCCCACCGGTCTGGCGAGACAGAAGATGTAACCATTGCGGAGCTGGCCGTGGCTGTGAACGCGGGCCAGATTAAGACCGGGGCTCCGTCGAGAACCGACCGGGTGGCAAAGTATAATCAGCTTCTGAGAATAGAGGAGGAACTGGGAGAAACGGCTCTTTACGCGGGTCTTGGTATTCTTCGTGAGACAGTGTGACTTCCGCTTGTGTTCACCCCTCTTGATTGCGGGTGAGCAGCTCTTATGTTAAAATGATAGATACTTGGCGAGATAACTGAGATACTTATGGTCAGTGATCTACGGTGGGAGGTGAGCACCGTGCTTTCCATCATCCTGACTGTTCTACACGTCCTCTTTGCCCTGGGAGTGATTGTTACCGTTCTTCTCCAATCTGGGCGGAGTGCCGGTCTTTCTGGTGCCATCGCTGGAGGGGCGGAACAGCTTTTCGGTAAGAGGAAGGGTCTGGATGAGTTTTTGGGTAAATTGAGTTCCTTCTTTGCAATTGCTTTCATGGGTACAGCCATTTTTTTAACTGTTCTAAAAGGGTAATTGAATGCAACAAAAGCTAAAATGGCCAAAGGAAGCACATCTATGATTTGACCTGGTTGGTCATGATTGAATTGAGGTGACGGAAAATTGGGAGACTTAATTTTCCTGGCCCCTGTGGCCGGTGTTTTGGCCCTCGTTTTTGCTCTTTTCTTGGCCAAGAGGGTTATGAGACAGGATCCGGGTACACCGGAGATGAAAAGGATTGCCGAGGCCATTTCCGAGGGAGCAATGGCTTTCTTGAATCGTGAGTACAGATCCTTGGTGGTCTTTGTCCTGGTCCTGGCGGCTCTCATTGTTGCAGGTAGTTTCACTGCACGAGCGGCAGGGGGTATTCGCCCGGAAACTGCTATTGCTTTTGTGGCTGGGGCATTATCATCTGGATTGGCCGGGTTGTTCGGGATGTGGGTGGCTACCCGGGCTAACGTCAGGACGGCGAACGCTGCCCGGCACGGTCAGAATGCGGCTTTAGGGGTTGCTTTCTCAGGTGGCGCCGTGATGGGTATGTCTGTGGTTGGCCTGGGACTTCTCGGTTTGGGTGTCATTTTTTACATATTCAGCGGTCCTGGGGCTTCCCCGGCCCAATTGGCTTCCAACATGAAGATCATCCAGGGTTTTGCCCTTGGGGCCAGCTCCATTGCCCTTTTTGCGCGTGTTGGAGGAGGTATATATACCAAGGCTGCTGATGTCGGAGCGGACCTGGTTGGAAAGGTCGAAGCTGGAATTCCTGAAGATGACCCGCGTAACCCGGCGGTTATTGCCGATAACGTCGGTGATAATGTTGGTGATGTAGCCGGTATGGGAGCAGACCTTTTCGAGTCTTACGTGGGCTCCATCGTGGCGGCGATGGCCATCGGGGCTTTGACCTTCGGCCTGAACGGAGTTGCTCTGCCCATGCTCATCGCTGCTTCCGGAATCCTGGCTGCGATTGTGGCAACTTTCCTGGTTCGTACTGGAGAGGATGCAAATCCGGCGGCGGCCCTCCGGCTTGGAACTTTTGGTACGGCCGGCTTGGTACTGGTGGCTACCTTTGCCTTTGCCAGGGCTTACTGGCCGGACCTGGGAGTGTTCTGGGCTACGACTGCCGGGGTGCTCACCGGGGTCTTAATCGGGTTGTTGACTGAGTACTACACTTCTGGAGATAACCCTCCCGTCAGGGGTATTGCCCAGGCCTCTGAAACCGGTACGGCCACCAACATTATCGCCGGTCTGGCTGTTGGTATGAGAAGTACTGCTTGGCCAGTGGTGATCATTGCAGTGGCCATAATGCTTTCTTTCCGTATTGCCGGATTGTACGGTATTGCGTTGGCGGCGGTGGGGATGCTTTCCATCACCGGGATGACGGTGGCCGTGGATGCCTACGGTCCCATTGCTGATAATGCCGGCGGTATTGCCGAGATGGCCAAACTGGAAGAGAGTGTGCGCCGGGTAACGGATACCCTGGATGCCGTGGGTAATACCACGGCGGCCATCGGTAAGGGGTTGGCCATTGGTTCGGCTGCCCTAACTGCCCTGGCTCTTTTCAGCGCCTACGCCACGGCGGCCGGCCTGAAGTCTATTGATATCCTGAATTCCACGGTCATCGCCGGCCTTTTCATTGGGGGGATGCTACCTTACGTCTTTGCTTCCTTGACCATGTCGGCGGTGGGCAGGGCAGCTTTTCAGATGATCGGGGAGGTACGGCGCCAGTTCAAGGAAATCCCCGGGCTTATGGAAGGGAAATCGAGGCCTGATTATGCCCGGTGCGTGGACATCAGCACCCGGGCGGCCCTAAGGGAGATGATCCTTCCCGGGATGCTGGCGGTGACCATGCCGCTGGCGGTAGGGTTTATCCTGGGAAAGGAGGCTTTGGGTGGCCTTTTGGCCGGTACGCTGGTAACCGGGGTCCTGCTGGCTATCCAAATGGCTAATTCCGGGGGAGCCTGGGACAACGCGAAAAAGTATATTGAGGCCGGCCATCACGGCGGTAAAGGGACGGAAACCCACGCCGCTGCAGTGGTTGGTGACACGGTGGGTGATCCCTTCAAGGATACCTCCGGCCCGTCCCTCAACATCCTGATCAAGCTCATGACCATCGTCTCGCTGGTTTTCACGCCGTTGTTCGGCTAACCGGTTCCTCTCTTGTGGTAACGTAGTGCTGGTAGGCCTGTGGGTTTCAAACCCCCACAGGCTTTTCCGCCCTTGCGGGTCCGGCGCGGTTGAAGGCAAAGAAATGCGTCCTACCCTTTTATGTATTGGATACTGGGGTGACTTTCTTGCCGCGAACTAATAAAAAGAAAAGTGAAAAAATCGTAACGGTAAACAAAAAAGCCCGACATGAATACTTTATTGAGGAGACCTTCGAAGCTGGGATTGTTCTGACAGGTACGGAAGTTAAATCCCTTCGGGCTGGGAAGGCCAATCTTCGTGACAGCCATGCCCTGGTTGAAAACGGGGAGATGATCCTGTACAATATGCATATAGGACCTTATGAACACGGCAACCGTTTCAACCACGAACCCAAAAGGCCGCGAAAACTCCTGCTGCACAAGCGGGAAATCAACCGGCTTTTCGGGCGTACCAGGGAAAAGGGTTATACCTTGGTTCCGCTCAAAGTATATTTCAACGAGCGCGGCCTGGCCAAGATTGAGCTGGCTCTGGCCAGGGGCAAGAAATTGTACGATAAACGACAGACAATGGCTGAACGGGACGCCAAACGTAAAATGCAAAAGGCCCTGAAGGAATTCAACCGTCCCTGAGCTTGACATGGCTTCTTGTCTTATGTAAGAATAACGGTAAGAAGCTGGGGGCGAGTTAGGTTCGATGGTAGTGTAGAGGCGGAAGTAGCGAGCCGAGTTCCATGTCTCGAAAAAACATGGCCATTCAAAAATAAACGCCAACGAAAATTACGCTCTAGCCGCTTAAGACGGCTACGTCCTCTTGGTTCCTTCCTGCGGGACCAAACAGGGCGTCATAAATGCAGGATACCTTCTCCTGAAGCCCATAGGGAAGAAGGGAAACTTATTGGGCTGGCACCCGGCGGATCCGGTCCCTGGGAGCCGGCGGGTGTGAGAGTAAAGCAGGGACTACGCTCGTAGAAGCTTCCTCCGGTGCATTGCCAGACCCGGGTGCAACTCCCGGCGCCTCCACCAAAAAACCATGCTTGTAACCAGGATTCTCCCTGGCGCAAGTTTATACCCGGGAAAACAAAGATCGCTCCACCGGAAGGTGGATTTTTTATTTCCCGTTGCTGTCCAGGTACACCGTCCGGGTCGAGGCGTTCCACCGGACGTGGGCACCCTGGGCCTCTGCGAGGGGGCGTACGGGAGCAACCGCGGTACCGTTAACGAGCACGGCCTGTGGTTCAAGGTTCAGGGGCTGTCCGTTGACGACTATGTTTACCGTCCTGTCCGGCGGCCCTTCCCTGGCAACCAGCCGGTCAACCAACTCCTGCCGGATCCCGTCCAGCTCTGTGTAGAGGTGCCGGCCTGGGCAGGAGGTGGGGGAGAAATCCCGGTGCGCCCTAATCTCAGAGAAGGGAACCGAATAAAGGTAACACAACCAGGCCAAAAGGTCTACCAGTACACGCCTTTGACCCTCGGAGAAGGGTTCGTCCTCGTAGTTTCCCAGTACTGCCACCCCAATGTTCCCCTGGTTACGGCCAGCCACGTGGGCTCCCTGGCTCAGGACCCCATTGCTCTGGCGTTGGCGGCCTTCGTAAATGTCCCGCCCATCGATACTGGCGGCCCGGTCTACCAGGAAATGATAACCAATGTCAAAGAAAGGGTCCGGCTCTTTCTGCATGTGGTACCGTTGGACCGACTTGACTTCTTCAAAGGGAGGTTTTGCCGCGGAGACCGTGTGGTGGATGGTGATTTGCTCCACCGTTCCCAGGGGATACAGGTAACCCGTTGGGTCACTGGCCCCCCAGGCCTTCCGTTCCCAGATGAAGGGCCGTTTCTGTGGTAGGTAATGGAAATTTCCCAAGCTTTTTGCCCTCCCGGTTGGTTTTTAGGGGAGAATGTGACGATTTCCCCAATGCAGTATATGGACTAAAACCAGGAGAGGTTACGAGGTGGTTCTGTGATTCTCGCGGCGTGCCTTCGGTGTTCTTCTTCCTCGGAAGCTTGGGCGAGGCGCAGGGGGATCGGCCAGCTTTTTCTTGAGAAAGTCAACAGGTGTTGAATGGAACGGGTAGTTCACGACCATGCAGGCCTGAACTCCTCGGTAGAACAAACGGTACCAGGAAAGGCGGTAGGGGTGGCCGGCAAGGTGCCTTGTTGTAGGATGGTCACTAAAGGCATGGTCCGGGGTGTTCCGGTGGTAGAGCACTGGCCGGACGGGGCTCTTTCTCGTTCCATAAGCAAGATTTGCGCACGGGTGCCCAGGCAGTTAGATAAAAATGGTACTTCCTCCACCAGCCATTCATGGAAGGACTTTGCAGAATAAAGTCGAATTTAGAGACATCGTGTTGGTAGGATCTGCGTCTGAATAACAGGTTTGGTTGAGGAGGATCATCAATGCCGCGAAGGATAAGCCTGTGGATAATCGCGGCCATTGTTTTGGGTTCTGTTTTTTTTGCTTCTGTGGCCCAGGCCGGTGGAGTCAACCTGGAAGTTAACAAGCGCCTTCTGGAGCCGGAGGTTGCTCCCAAGGTTATCAACGGAAGAACCCTGGTCCCGGTTCGCATCATCGTTGAAGAACTGGGTGCTTCAGTCTACTGGAATGGCAAGAAGAAGACGGTAAGCGTTTTGGCTTACGGCAAGAGAATCGAGCTTGTCATCGGCCAGGAAAAGGCTACCGTTGACGGTGAAGAAGTACCCCTTGATGCTCCGGCACTTCTCGACCACGGCCGTACCCTGGTCCCCTTGAGGTTTATCGGTGAAGCCTTGGGCGCGCGGGTGGGCTGGATCCCGGAAACAAAGACCGTGACAGTCGAGCACTATGTAATAACCGGAATCGACTGGCAAAACTCCCCCAACAGTTTTTCCCTGACGGTCACGGTAATGGGACCGGTTGAGTATACCACCTTTTTGTTGCCGGCTTCTGGCAGCACCGGACCGAGGCTGATTGTTGATTTTAGACCGGCCATTTTCAGGCTTTCGAAAGCAGTCTGGACCATTGACCAGGGAATGGTTAAACACGTCCGTTTTGGGATGCAGAGTACCCGACCCAGTACCGCCAGGATGGTTCTGGACCTTGAAGGGCCGGTGGAATACCGGATCCGGCGCGGTCAGGGCAAGAATGATCTCGTGCTTGAAATTCCTCACCAGGTGACAGGGGTCTTTTTCGAAGACCGTGAAGGTCAAAAGGCTGTTCACATCAAGACTACGGGCCCGGTGGAGTACGAAACCTTTTCGTTAAGGGACCCGGAACGCATCGTCGTCGATCTGAAGAACGTGGTGCCGGGGGCGGGTCTTCCGGATTCCGTAGAAGTTGCATCCAGCACGGTGAAGCGGATCCGGGCGGCCCTCTTTCAGGCAGAACCCCCGGTAACCAGGGTTGTCATTGATCTGGCTGAACCTGCTCATTACCATGTTACCCCCACCTTCAACGGCTTAACTGTTCACTTTGATGCCTGGATAACCGGGGTAAAGGTGGAGAAGGCAGAGGGCAAGCTGAGGTTGATCTTTACTACCACCCAGCGGGTGGTGCCGGAAGTGAAAACGGCTGAACTACCGGAAAGGCTAGTCCTTGAGATTCCGGAGGCTGGCTTGGCCCTTGAGCGTGACAGTGTGAAGGTGGGCCTCATGGGTGTGGAAGGGCTTGAAGGACGGACAATCCGGGACGAGTCCGGCACCAGGACTGAACTGACCTTTTTGCTTTCCTACTACGTCGGGCATGATGTCCGGGCTGCCGCTGACGGCCGGGCACTGATCGTGGAGCTGACCGAATCTCCCCTTGTTGGGAAGGTGGTTGCCGTTGATGCCGGCCACGGTGGACTTGACCCTGGTGCCATTGGTGCCAACGGCACCCAGGAAAAAGACATCACCATTAAAGTTGCTTCCCGTCTCAAGGCCCTTCTGGAAAGGTCTGGTGCAGAGGTCCTGATGATTCGGGAAGGGGATGAAACAGTCGAGCTTCTGGAACGCCCTGAGCGAGCTAACAGGGCTGGAGCCGATGTCTACGTTTCCATTCATATTAACTCTTATGTACGTGACCATCGGGCGGGAACGGAAACCTACCATTTCCCCGATCGTTCTGTCCGGTTGGCGACTACCGTACACCAGCGGCTGGTGGCTGCCCTGGACCGGCCGGACCGAGGAGTCAAAGAAGCCAGGTTTGCTGTGCTGCGCCATACGGTCATGCCGGCGACACTAGTAGAACTTGTTTTTATCTCCAACCCTGAAGAGGAGCGGCTCTTACACCAGGAAGAATTCTTGGACCGGGCTGCCGAAGGTATCTGGAAGGGGTTGATGGATTACTTCAGGGGATCAGCCGCGTCCGGTTAGCCGGTGGGCCGACGCAAGGCAGGTCTTTTGAGCGGATTGGGGATGCGGGTTCACCGCCTGCACCCCTTTATTAGTGTTTCCTTGTCCCTGAGCCCCTTATTTCGGAAGCAGTCAACCCATGTGGGGTGAAAACAAGATCAAATGGTTTTCACATATACTACTAACGGCGATGGTCCCGAAGATCAAGCAACTGAGGTGGAGTCAGTGAACCCTAGAGCGGCGATTGGCCTCTTTGATTCAGGATTAGGGGGGTTGACGGTAGCCCGGGAAATTGCCGGGAGGCTCCCCAGGGAACGAATTATTTATTTCGGTGATACTGCCAGGTGTCCATACGGGTCTAGACCCGCAGGAGAGGTCAGGAAGTTTGCCCTTCAGCTTATTAAGTTTCTGGCCGGACACGATATCAAGATGGTGGTGATGGCTTGTAATACCTCCTCGGCTACAGCCCTGGCTGTTGCCCAGGAGCGGTTTGATTTTCCGGTGCTGGGGATGATCAAACCCGGTGTACGGGCTGCCGTCAAGAGAACGCGCAACAAGAGAATCGGGGTTATTGCCACTGGAACCACGGTGGCCAACAGGGCGTACAGCCGGGCCGCCCGGGCCATGGATCCCTCTGTTGAGGTTAAGGAGCAGGCCTGCCCCAGGTTTGTTCCCCTTGTAGAAGTGGGGGATGTTCACGGGGAGCGGGCCCACCGGTCTGCCCGCGAGTACCTACAGCCTCTAAAGGAGTTTGGCATGGACACTCTTATTTTAGGGTGTACACATTATCCTTTGCTGGAAAAGGTTATTCGAGACCACATCGAAGATAAGGTTATCCTGGTAGATCCCTCGGTGGAAGTGGTTGAGGAAACACGGCTTGTCCTGGAGCGTAATGGAGCCCTGAACCCCGATCCCGGCCCACCTGAGCACCTTTTGTACACCAGTGGTGACCCTGAGAGGTTTAGGTTAATGGGGGAAAGGGTTTACGGGGCGTCCTTTGGACGGGTATACCGGGTTGATGTCCAATCCTGGGAATAAACCGCAGCACGGAACCCTCACGTCCGTCGGGCGCTCCAGGCCAGGGCCTTTACCCTAGGCCCGAAAAGCCCGGGGTAAAGAAGGACAGACCAGGGGGGAAGCGGACCCAGAGTGCGGGGTACCCAGGGGCGGGCAGGGAGGTAGTGGGAGTGATGAAATCGAGCAGGCCTGTGCTTCTCATCGACTTCGGCAGCACTTTTACCAAGGTAATTGCTGTTGACGTCAACAGGGAGCGGGTAATAGGGAGGGCGGCGGCACCCACCACGGTTGAAACCGATATCTGCCTGGGACTACAAGAAGCCTTAGATAAGCTGGGCAAAGACTTACCCCAGGTGCAAGGGTACAGCCTGAGGCTTGCCGCCAGCAGTGCGGCGGGCGGACTGCGGATGGTGGCCGTGGGCCTTGTTCCCGAACTTACCGCAGAAGCCGCCAGGAGGGCCGCCCTTGGCGCTGGAGCCCGGGTACTGGCTTCATATTCCTACGAACTGACAGAAAAGGAAGTTGAGGAAATCATCGGGTTGGACCCGGATGTGGTCCTCCTCTCCGGGGGAACCGACGGCGGCCACCGGAAAGCCGTGGTGCACAACATAAGAACCCTCGCTTTTTCATCCCTTTCGGCACCGGTTGTTTATGCCGGGAATAAGGCGGTATCGGACCTGGCCCTCAAGGTTTTTCGGCGGGCGGGGAAAGAAGTACGGGTAACGGAAAACGTCATGCCCAGGTTGGGTGAGATTCAGGTGGAGCCGGCCCGTGAAACAATTCGCCGGGTCTTCATGGAACGCATCATCCAGGCGAGGGGTCTTGATGGGGCTCTCAAGCTGGTGGACGGGCTGTTGATGCCGACCCCGGCAGCTGTCTTGAAGGCAGCAGAACTCCTGGCGCTTGGTACCGGTGAAGAGGACGGTCTGGGAGACCTGGTGGTGGTCGATGTCGGCGGGGCCACCACCGACGTCCATTCGGTGGGCCAAGGGCTTCCAACGGTGGAAGGGGTGGTTTTGAAGGGGTTGAGAGAACCTCGTGTGAAGCGGACGGTGGAAGGGGACCTTGGAGTTCGGGTCAGTGCCCCGGCTTTGCTGGAGGCTGTGGGAGTACAAGCCCTGGGAAGCGAAGTCGGGGTTGACGGGGTTGACCTGGCCGAAGCAGTACTGGAGCTGGCTGAAAAGCGGGACAAGCTGCCCGATACAGAAACAGGGTACCAGGTTGATGCTGCCCTGGCTCGGGTCGCCGTCAGGGAAGCCGTGAAGAGGCATGCCGGACGCCTGCAAATCCTGGATACGCCTTTTGGCACCGCTTACTTCCAGTACGGCAAGGACTTGACGGGAATAAAATTCCTGGTAGGAACCGGGGGAGTGCTGGTTCACGCCCCCGACCCGGCTGGTATCTTACAGGCAGGTCTTTTTAACCCCGGTGAACCCACCGTTCTGACCCCGAAAGACCCCGTGCTTTTGCTGGACCAAAAGTACCTTCTGGCGGCGGCGGGGTTACTGGCTGAATTTTACCCCCAACAGGCCTTAAGGATCTTGAAAAAATCCTTGAAAAGGGTAAAACTTTAGATACAGGTATTGTCAATTCTTCCGGTGTTTGATAAGTTTCTGGGTAAAGGGAAGGGTAAATAGAGATCAAACGGGAGTGAGTACATGGTTACACGTATCGATGGTCGTGCTTTCGAGCAACTGCGGCCGGTGCAGATCACGAGGAATTACATCAAGTACGCAGAAGGCTCGGTCTTGATAGAAGCCGGGGATACTAGGGTTATCTGCACTGCCAGCATTGAAGACAAGGTTCCTCCTTTTCTGAAGGGAACGGGCCAGGGATGGGTGACGGCGGAATACGGTATGCTGCCCCGGTCAACCCACGCGAGGTCTCTCCGTGACAGCACCAGGGGGAGGATCACCGGACGGACTCATGAAATCCAGCGTTTGATTGGGCGTTCCCTTCGGGCGGTAGTGGACCTCGAAGCCCTGGGGGAGCGCACAATTTGGTTAGATTGCGATGTTATCCAGGCGGACGGAGGAACCCGTACGGCTGCCATTACCGGGGGGTATGTGGCCCTGGTGGATGCTCTCCATTACCTGGTACAAAAAGGCCAACTCGAGGTTATGCCGCTCACAGATTTCGTCGCGGCCGTGAGTGTGGGTATCGTGGATGGCAACCTTCTCCTTGACTTGTGCTATGAAGAAGACCGGAACGCCCAGGTAGACATGAACATTGTGATGACTGGAAGGGGGAAGTTGATCGAACTTCAGGGGACAGCCGAGCAGGAGCCTTTTTCCCATGAGAGCATGAGTGACCTGGTGGATATGGCGGGTCAAGGGATATTACAACTCATTGAAAAGCAGAAACAGGTTTTGGGAGATCTGGCTGCAAAGGTGGGAGTTCATGAAACAAAGGCTGGTTCTCGCCACCAGGAATAAAGGGAAGATTGAAGAGATCAGCAGACTTCTCGCCGATTTACCCTTTGAAGTCGTGGGAATAGAAAGCTTTCAGCCACCTTTTTATCCCGAGGAAACGGGAGATTCCTTTCGGGAAAACGCTGCTCTCAAGGCCACCTTTGCCGCTCAATTTACTGGCGAGATGGCTATGGCCGATGATTCGGGGCTGGAGGTAGATGTCCTGGGAGGTAGACCCGGAGTATATTCAGCCCGGTACGCCGGGACTGGGGCCACAGATGATGACAATAACCGTAAACTCTTGGAGGAGATGAAAGGGATTCCATGGGCCCGGCGTACGGCGCGGTTCTGTTGTGTGGTTGCCATTGCAACCAGTCCTGGCTCGGTGTTTTTTGCCGAAGGGTTCTTATCAGGGTATATAACCTTGCAACCACGTGGTGAGGGCGGTTTTGGCTATGATCCCCTCTTCTTTCTTCCTGAGGCCGGGAAAACCCTGGCCGAAATGAGTACCGATGAGAAGAACCGGGTAAGTCACCGCGGGCGTGCTCTGCGGGCTGCGAGAAAGATCTTGTTGGAGAGGTGCAAGGATGCGGTTGGGGGTAATCAGTGATAGTCATGGGTACCTGGACCTCGTGAACGAAGTCTTGGGTGAATTAGGCCCGCTGGATTTCATCATTCATGCTGGGGATTATTATCAAGACGGGGCGAAGCTCGGGGAGATGTATCGGGTTGATTTCGTGTCTGTCGTCGGTAACTGCGACCGCGGGCTTAAAGGTCCAGTAGAACGGCAAATTGATTTTGCTGGGAAAAAGATTCTTGTTACCCACGGGCACGTGCATGGCGTAAAGTCTAGTTGCCAAAAACTTCTAAGATATGGCCGAAAACTCGGGATTGATATTCTGGTTTTTGGTCATACCCATAAACCCTTTTTCCATCAGGAAGATGAAATCATCCTTTTTAATCCAGGCAGTCCTTACCAGCCGAGGGGAAATTCGAAACCATCCATTGGGCTTCTGGAGGTTAATGGGAACGAGGTTAAAGCAAGAATCCTCGAGATTAACCGTCAAACAAGAGTTGTAGGCGTCAAGTTTTGGTAGGTGACAGCAGGAGTTTGGCTTAGAAAAATGTTGGGGATCCTAACAGTATGGAAGAAGGGTATTTGCAGGTGGCCGAGTTATTTGGCCCGATTGACATGATAATTAATTTATACTATACTAGAGAACGCGGTGAAGGAGTGATCGTGCGAGTTTCCTTTGGGGTATCGAGACGAGTATTGTATAATCCCCACTGGTACGGGTTCTGGTGCTCACGTGTGGTGGAGGGCCTTACCAAAGGTCGATAAACTGAAGGTACTTGACCAGGGGTACTTGAGAGGGCTGTTTGCGACGGGGCGTAGCGCAGCTTGGTAGCGCGCCTGCCTTGGGAGCAGGAGGTCCCGGGTTCAAATCCCGGCGCTCCGACCATGAAATCGGGGAAGATTAAAGATACATGCGGGTGTAGCTCAATGGTAGAGCCCGGGCCTTCCAAGCCCGTTGCGTGGGTTCGATTCCCATCACCCGCTCCATTTCATTTTCCCTTCTTTAGGCGCCCGTAGCTCAGGGGATAGAGCAAGGGACTTCTAATCCCTGTGTCGCAGGTTCGATTCCTGCCGGGCGCACCACAAGGAAACATGGTGGATGTAGCTCAGCTGGTTAGAGCGCCAGGTTGTGGCCCTGGAGGTCGCGGGTTCGAGTCCCGTCATTCACCCCAAATCTATTTTTTTGCGCCTTCGATCTGAAGAGGCCACCGAAGTTGGAAGGTGGGCGTCGAGTTCAACTCTTACGGGCGCGCCGAAAACAAGGTAAGATGGGCCATTAGCTCAGGTGGTAGAGCACCCGCCTTTTAAGCGGGGTGTCGATGGTTCGAATCCATCATGGCCCACCATTTGATTTTATCTGCCTCTTGGTCAGCGGGCGAGGGTGGCGGAACTGGCAGACGCGCAGGACTTAGGATCCTGTGCCTTCACCGGCGTAGGGGTTCGACTCCCCTCCCTCGCACCACTTGGTGTGACTGGGTTTGAGCTGTTTTGAAAGACCGCTGGAAGGCGGTTGTTTTTCTGTTTGGTGCTCAATTTGTGCCAAGATAAATTCCGCAGCCGCTTGACCGCCTCTTGCAGGAGATGGGGGAGAAAGTGGGGAGCGGTCAGGTGTTCTTGGAAGTCATGCTGACTTGACCTTGTCACCAGTTCTTCAAACCTGTCCTCCTGGTGAGATGGACCCGGAGTTTCCTGGGCTTCTTCCAGGGCCAGATCTGGTAGTACCTACTCCCGGAGCTATCCTTGTATATCTTGACCAGCCCGAGAAGGTTTAGGGTTAATCTGATGTAGGGCATAAAGAAACCTCCCCAGTATTGGGGCCGGTTTCACCATTTGCTCCGGGCAGGCGCCGCCGAAAAGGCGAGGTGACCAGCTATCGACTGCCGTTCTCAGCATCCCCTCTCGGTGAGACAATAATAGCAAGAATCTGCTCAATGTTCTGTCGAGTTTTGTCGCCCGCTTTTGTACTCTTATGCAACTTTTTCTGACGCGTACTTGGGTCCAGTACTCCGTGCCGCCCTGCGGGGCGGCGGCACCACGAAGCATGAAAATTGGAAGTGGTATTTCGCAAGGGTTGCTCCGGAATGCGACCGGTTATGCCGCAGCGGAGGGGCGAGGAATAATGAAGTCCCTTCCATGTTGGGGTCAGGGTACCTGCTGGACCGTGGTAGAATGCAAGCCCAGGACGCACTTGCTGGCCCGAACCCCAGCAGGGAAATTGAATACCGGAAATGCCCTGTGTTATAATATAATGGCTTAAAGACCGGGCTTGCTTTTTGGCTGTAGAAACTCATATATCTTATCCCGAATCATTGAATGGGATTGAGGGGGAGCATAAATGAAAGTTGATGTGGAGAGGCTACCGTCGAACAAGGCTGTTCTTGAGGTAGAAGTCGAAGAAGAGAGGCTGGACCAGGCTCTCCATCAGGCGTACCGCAAGGTGGTGCGGCAGGTAAATATACCTGGTTTCCGGAGGGGAAAAGCACCAAGGAAGATCGTGGAAAGGTTTGTCGGAAAAGGTGTTCTGCTGGAGGAAGCCCTGGATTCCTTGCTTCCGGAAGCCTATCTTCAAGCGCTCAAGGAAACCAGGCTTGACCCCATCGACCAGCCTGAGGTTGAGATCCTTCACTTGGAGGAAGGGGAACCGCTGCGGTTCAAGGCTACGGTCGAGGTTAAACCAGAAGTGACCTTGGGACAATATAAAGAACTCGGGATCGAGCGGAAACCGGTAAAGGTTACCGACGAAGAAATCGATTCGGAAATTGAGGCATTAAGAGAGCGCAATTCAGAATTAGTTAGCCTGGGCGAAGACGTTCCTGCCGAAGAAGGCCATTACGTGATCATTGATTATGAAGGTACTGTTGAAGGCGACCCCAACCCAGTTGATCAGGCAGAGGGTTTTCCCTTGTTGCTAGGCTCTGGTTTGTTCTTGAAGGGATTTGATGAAAAACTGGTCGGAGCCAAAGCTGGTGAGGAGCGGGAGATCGAGATTACCTACCCACCGGATTACCCTAATGAGGAACTAGCTGGGAAGCAAGCCAAATTCCACGTTAAGGTCAAAGAAGTCAAAAAGAGGGAGCTCCCGGAGCTAAATGACGATTTTGCCAGGCAAGTGAGCGAATTCGATACCCTGCAGGAATTAAGAAATCATATCTCGAATAAACTAAAAGAAGTTTTTGAGGTTAGAGCCCGCCGGGAATATGAGGAAAAAGTTATCGCGGCAGTTGTTGAAAACGCCAAGGTCGATATTCCCAAGACCTTGGTGGATAGGCGTATCAACCGAATGATCGAACGAATGCGGGCCAATTTCGAGGACCAGAGCTTATCCTTGGAAGATTACCTTAAGTCCCAGGGGAAAGATTTGGAAGCACTGCGGGAGGAACTCCGCCCAAATGCTGAGAAGTCGGTCAAGAAAGACCTTGTGCTAGAGGCTGTGGCTGCCAAGGAGGGTATCGAGGCTTCTACAGAAGAGGTCAATACAGAATTGGAAAGGCTGGCACAATTATACGATCAGCCGTTGGAAAAGGTGCGCGAGCTGTTCACAACCAGAGGGGCACTGGATAACATCAGGGAGGATATTCGTCTGAGGAAAACAGTAGAGTTCCTTGTAAAGGGTGCGCAGAATGATTCCGATGGGGATGCTCGTTCCGAGGACCCTGATGCGGAAAACGCTGCTCAGGAAGATAACAGCGCCGTTACTTCGAAACCATCAGGTGACGAATAGGTACCTGTTCCAGGAAGGACATACTTTGCCTTTTTCCGATGAGTATATGTGGTGATGCTGGAGGGAGATAATATGTCTTACCTTGTACCGATGGTCGTTGAGCAAACCAACCGTGGAGAACGGGCATATGATATTTATTCCCGTTTATTGAAGGATAGAATAATATTTATTGGAACGTCTATTGACGATGCCATTGCGAACCTAGTTATTGCCCAATTGCTGTTTCTGGAAAGTGAAGATCCTGATAAAGATGTCAGCCTCTATATTAATTCCCCGGGTGGGTCAGTCGATGCTGGTTTAGGGATTTATGATACAATGCAGTACATCAAGTGCGACGTCTCAACGATCTGTGTTGGGCTTGCAGCCAGCATGGGAGCAATCCTCCTGGCTGGGGGAACTAAAGGGAAACGTTATGCTTTACCCCATTCAAGAATTATGATCCATCAACCCGCGGGTGGGGCACAGGGAAGAGCTGCTGATGTCCAGATCTACGCGCGTGAAATTCTAAAGTTGAGGGAACTGGCGAACAAGATTTTGTCCCATCACACCGGCCAACCCCTGAAAAAGATCGAGAAGGACACCGACCGCGATTTCTTCATGTCGGCTGAGGAAGCAAAGGAGTACGGTGTCATTGACGATATCTTGATCCCGCGTGGAAGCCCACGGGAGGGCTCCTAGGGAAAGGGAGTGTAACCATGTTTAAGTTTACCGACGAAAAGGGCCAGCTTAAGTGCTCTTTTTGCGGGAAGTTCCAGGACCAGGTCAAGAGGCTGGTGGCTGGACCGGGTGTTTACATCTGCGACGAGTGTATCGAATTATGCAATGAGATTATTGAGGAAGAACTTAACGAGGACATGGAATTTGAGCTCAAGGATATTCCAAAGCCTCGCGAGATAAATGAAATCTTAGACCAATATGTTATTGGACAGGAAAAGGCGAAGAAGATCCTCTCCGTAGCTGTCTATAACCACTACAAGAGGATTAATCTAGGCGGCAAACTGGATGACGTGGAACTGCAGAAGAGCAATATTGTTATGCTCGGACCTACCGGCTGCGGCAAGACACTACTAGCTGAAACCCTGGCTCGTATTCTCAATGTTCCTTTTGCCATTGCTGATGCAACTTCACTCACAGAGGCCGGTTATGTTGGCGAAGACGTTGAGAATATCCTCCTGAAGCTGATCCAGGCGGCCGATTATGATATTGAAAAAGCCGAAAAAGGGATCGTCTACATTGACGAGGTCGATAAAATCGCCCGGAAATCGGAAAACCCATCGATCACCAGGGACGTTTCAGGAGAGGGGGTTCAGCAGGCCCTGCTTAAGATCCTGGAAGGAACGGTAGCCAGTGTTCCACCCCAGGGCGGCAGGAAGCATCCTCACCAGGAATTCATTCAGATCGATACCACCAATATCCTCTTTATTTGTGGAGGCGCCTTTGACGGTATCGATAAAATTATCCAGAACAGGGTTGGACAGAAAGAGATCGGTTTTGGAGCCAAGATCCGGAGTAAACATGACAAAAAGATCGGTGAAATCCTAGAGCAGATTCTACCTGAAGACCTCTTGAAGTATGGTTTGATTCCCGAATTTGTGGGTCGGTTACCGGTTATTGTGACATTGGATGCCCTTGATGAAGATGCCCTGGTTCGGATCCTGGTGGAACCGAAAAATGCCCTGGTTAAGCAGTTCAAGAAAATGTTTGAACTCGACAGCATCGATCTCGAGTTTAAGGAAGACGCGATCAGGGCAATTGCTGAACAGGCTATGAAGCGGAACACAGGGGCCCGGGGCCTGCGGGCTATCCTAGAGGATATTATGCTTGACGTAATGTACGAGATTCCCTCCCGGGCAGACGTCAAGAAGTGTATTGTAACCAAAGATGTCGTCCTCAAAAAGGAGAAGCCCTTGTTGGTGACTGTAGAACCGAAACGCCAGAAATCTGAAGAGACGGCCTGAGGCCAGAGATAGGCTCAGCCAAACCGGGGAAGCCGCGTTGATCGGCTTCCTTTTCTTGTGTACCCCTTCTTGTGTGCCCCGTAACGAGGACACTGAAAAGTCTTCCAAGTGACCATGAACCTCCAGCTAGGGAAATACTCTTTAAATTTGTGCAAAAAACCTTTGGATTAAGAAGGAAAGTTGATCAAGGGTGACGAATATCATGTAACAGGTAAATGAAAAAGTGAACACAGTCACTATGAAGTAGGGACAAATGTCCTGACCAGTGCTGGCAACGCTAAGAGCACTATTGTTTCTGGTGCATTTTGTGAAAGTGGAGACAATAACAGCTATGTTGTAGTTGAATAAGATGCCCTGAGACCCCGAGTCCGGAGGTGCACCGTCTGGCTGGGGCCCCGGGTGATGTACCCCGGCTTTTTTCGTCCTACGGGCAGACTTGGAATTGATGCAGAGTACGAAGAGCAGGAAAACCGTTTCAAAGGGGGGAATGTTTGGCAGCCTGCGCGGCGCTAGAGGAGGAAACGAGATTCTCCCAGGAGAAGGTGGAACCGGTGGAAGACGTACGGTGCCTGTGTGGTAAGATCGTATGCCAGATTCAAAACGAAAAGGTTATCATTAAATGCCGGCACTGCAAGCGTTATATCATTATTGATTACCAGGGAAATGCCGATAAAGAAATCAGGCCTGTGATTTCGACCATGTCCGCCAGCGGCTAATTTCGGGAGCAAGCAGTGAGAAGGTTGTGAAATTGCTCTGAACTTAACCTTGACAAATGTCCCGACCACGATGGTATAATCAACTTGACGAAAGGCATTGAGGAAGAAAGAGAAGCTCTGCACAATTTCATAGATTTTAAAGTCCGGAGGCATAGTCCAGAGACTTGGAGTCCAGAGGCCAGCATCTCTTTTTGCTGGCCTTTTCTTTTCGGGTCTCCATGAACCAGTAAGGCTGCAGGGGCTTGAGTACTTTGGTTAAGGGTGGGTAAGACTAAGGAATGTTGGAGAGGATTGCGGCCAAGACCAACCCAAAAAGGGGTGAAGATAATGGATTGGGGTCTGAAGGTAATGTTAGGGGTCGGGTTTATCCTCAACTTCATCCTGGGGTACTCCATCGCCTGGTTTCTGGTTGATAAGCTGGCAACCTCGAAAAGGATCAACTGGTTCTCCAGGAAGATGCTCCCCAGGGTTCTCCTGCTGGTGGTGGTTGGAAGCTTTGTTTCCTTCTTGACCTTTGCCCTGACGATTTTCATTATCTGGCCGGCTAATCTAACGGTTTAGCTAGGAATTCATATTCATTCCTGCTGGCGGGCCTTGAGATAAAGCCGGTGGACCAGACCAACGATAAAGCCAAGAAGAACTGCCCCGGGCATCAGGAGCCGCAAGGCGAAAAGGACTCCTGGCAGGATGATCAGGAAGAGAAAAAGGAGAAGCAGATCCTTATTTGAGCTCTTGCTCCCGGCATTGGCTTCGTCATGGACCATTTCTTCACCTCCTTTGATAGTATGCGAAGTAACTAAAGCGAAAATAAACTGCTGCTAGGCATTTCGTTTCTTTCCGGTCCTTTGGGTTGAGCGGGATAGCGTGCCTTGCGAAAAAATAGGCGGGATATACCGCTTGCACTATGGTGCGCGGCCTTAGAGGCTCTATAGTGACTCGGGATGGGTCCCGCGCGGTATATCCCTAAGGTACACTATTCGCTAGTTGTCAGAACAGTCCTCTTTGCGATGGAAAATCTGCCTGTACTTTCAGTTTACCCATGGTAAACTTTTCGAACCATTAAAGAACCTTTGGCAACATTAACAAATAATAAGAAGATATTATCATAATTGCAAATCATGGTGAAAAGCTTCACAAATCGTGGTTGAACTGGTTGTTGAACTAGTTGTTAAACTTAGAACCATACGGAAAATCGTACTGGGGACCACTGCGGGCAGATGCCGTCTGAGACCGGCGGAACACGCACAAGGAGAAGCGGACGATTTCGCGGTGGCCAACGACAGCTCGAGCCCTCTGGTTGGCTTGCGACAACCCAAAAGCTTGTTAAAGTCTCGAGACTTAGCAAAGAGACTATTGAATCCAGAAGCCCGCATCCTTAGAGGCTGGTTCCTTACCTGGCAAGTGAATAAAAGCGGAAAGTCCAGAGGCACAGCCCGGAGACTAGAAGTCCAGAGGCCAGCTCGCGTACGAGCTGGCTTTAATGCTTCCGAGGTGCCTTTAAGAAAAGGGGTGATTGCTTAACCTGAAAGGGCTTGATGACTGCGGAGAACCGGTGGAAAACCACGACCACGAGACCACAGGTACCCAATGTGGGTGCTGTCAAAGGAGGCTTGGACAAGATGGATCTTGGTCTGAAGGTGATTCTTCTCGGGGGACTGCTCTTGAATCTGGCTCTTGGCTTCAGCCTTAGCTGGTTTATCGTCGAGCGGCTGGCGGTGGTTCGCAAACCGGGCAGCCACGTGACTGAAGACAAGGTTCGGAGAGCATTTCTTTTCCTGGTGCTAGGGACTGTTGCTTCGGCTGCTACCTTTGTACTTTCCGTGGTACTTATCTGGCCACCCCACGTGTGGTGACCATACCTAATCTTCCCTTGGGCTCTGATGCAATTTCGAGTTGTTGTGTGCTAAGCCGCCATTGAAGGGGAAAACAGTGGCGAGGCAGGTGATGGATTTGGAGAATCTCAGGTGCAGGTGCGGGAAGATTGTTTGCCAGACAGCAGGTGACCTGCGGCCTGACAGCAAGGTATTGGTAAGGGATGTAATCTTGATTAAGTGTCGCCATTGTAAGAGGTATATTGCTATCTTTACCAGAGGTGTCACCGAGATTAAATACCTGGAATCGGAAGGCCAGGTTGCACATGGTCTATCGATATAACCCGGCTTGGCCTGTCCCTACCTACAGGCCAAGGGCGCGGCCGGCCGGGATCCCTGGCGAAGAAGAGGTGAATTCGGTGGGCGAGATGAGCTCAAACCTTTACCGTGGTCTTTTCGTGACCCTGTTGTTGGTTCCCCTCCTCCTCAGCGGAGGGTCCGGAGCAGCAGCCGGCAGTACCAACGATGCCTGCCTGGCCTGCCACGGACAGGAGGGTTTGAAGGTACAGGTTGATGGTAAGGAAGTTTCTCTCTATGTAGCACCGGAAGAGTTTCAAGGATCGGTTCATGGTTCCCTTGATTGTACCGTATGTCACAAAGAAATACGGGGGGTACCCCACGAAAACCCTTCCTATGGACCGGAGTTTTCAGGAGCCCTTAACGAGTCGTGTGGGAGGTGCCACGCTGATGTAGTAAAAGAGTACGAGAGTAGTATCCATGGTCAGGGCTTCAAGAAGGGTGTCGATGCGGCATCCTGCACTGACTGCCACGGCACCCATGACATCCGACCCGTTGACGACCCCGCCTCGCTGGTGTACCCCCAGAACATACCAAAAACGTGCGGAAGCTGCCACCAGGGAACCCCGTTGAAAACATACTATGCCAGCTTTCACGGGAAAGCTGTTACCCTTGGGAGCATGCAATCGGCCACCTGTGCTGATTGCCATGGAGCGCATGATATCCTTGCGGCGGACACTCCCGGTTCCAGGGTATCCACGGAGCGTCGCCCCGAAACCTGCGGAAGCTGCCACCGGAAAGCGGAGCCGTCCTTTGCCCAAGGGAAGGTGCACCTAGACCCCGAAGCAAAAGACGACCCTGGGGCTGCTGCTGTTTACTACACCGGGAAATTCTTTACCTGGCTAACAATCCTGACGATTACTGCACTGGTACTGCACATAGAAATAGAGCTCTACGGTGAGTGGAGGCGGAATCGAAAGAAAGACAAGAACCGGAAGAAGGAGGGTGGCAAATGATGGGAGATAAAGCATTAAATGTTCGTAAGGCTAACAGTACCGCTGCTGCCTTCCCGGAAGAGGCCCTTCGCCAGGTGGAGGGGAGGGCACGCGTCCGGGCCTATGAGCGTTTCAATGTCCAGCAGCGACTGCAACATATAGTCCTCTTTATCAGTTTTACGCTTCTGGCTGTTACCGGTTTGCCCATCAAGTATGCTGAGACCGCCTGGGCAAGCAGGGTGGCGGCTCTTTTCGGCGGCATGGATGCTATGCTCTACATCCATCTCTTTGGGGCATCGATGATGATTGCGGTGGCCGTAAACCACCTGTTGTACCTGCTCTTCGGGGTGATCGTGGGTGAGTTTTCCACGGCCATGTTCCCAACGCCCAAAGACTTTAAGGACCTTTTTGACAACATCCGGTACCAGCTTGGGTTAACAGACCAGGAACCTAAGTTCGGACGCTACTCTTACAAGGAAAAATTTGACTACTGGGCTGTGTTTTGGGGCATGTTTATCATGGTTGGATCCGGGCTGGTCCTGTGGTTTCCGTCCATTGCGGTGAAATACATTCCGTTATGGGCCATTGAAGCAGCCCGGGTGGCTCACAGTGACGAAGCGATCCTGGCAGTGGCTGCCATCTTCATCTGGCACATGTACAACGTCCATTTCCGGCCCCGTGTCTTTCCCATGAGCCTGGTTTGGTGGACCGGAACCATGACAGAAGAAGAAATGGAAAAGGAACACCCGGTTGAACTACGTCAGAGAAAGCTCCAGGAGGGTGCTGACGGCGTCCCGGCGTATCCGGAAAGAGGTTCCGGAGAGGAAAGCCCTCAGGCTAAGGTTTGATCCAGGTAAAATGAAACAAGGGAGGTTGCTGCCGGCGGTGAACAAGAAAAAAGGTGCTAGCCAGGGGCTGATCCTTTTTGAAATGCTTGCTTACCTGGCTTTCCTGGTTTGGTTTCTTTCCTTCATGGTTCCACTGGGTTTGAAGTAACAGGGCAAGAAGAAATTTCCCATGCCAAGCGACACAAAAGCAAAAAAGAACCAGAAAAAAAGGCGGGGTTTTCCCCGCCTTTGGTTTTCGAAGACTCCCACTCAAGTGTAGGCTGTAAAACAACAACCATTAGCAAATATTAAGCAGCCCCATGAGAAATAATACTTGCCTGTCATTATAAAATAAGCCCCGTGAGAAATAATACTCTCTGCCGGAGCATCCCTGGTCGAGAGGTGGCTTTTCCTGTGGATTTTACCGCCAGTATCTTCACCTTTGTTCAGTTCTTTTTTGCCGTGGTCATCGGAATGTATTTCTGGAACCTGCTTCGTTCCCAGCAGGGCAGCAAGATAGCCGTCGAGAAGGAATCGCGCAAGGAAACTGAAAGGCTCCAGAAACTCCGTGCCATTTCCTTGACGGAGCCGTTGTCGGAGAGAACAAGGCCATCCAAATTCGATGAAATTATCGGCCAGACGGAAGGACTCAAGGGTTTACGGGCTGCCCTTTGCGGCCCCAACCCCCAACACGTCATCGTCTACGGCCCACCCGGAGTTGGCAAAACGGCGGCGGCTAGGCTGGTCCTGGAAGAGGCCAAAAAGAACCCCGAATCACCCTTTCAAGAAGACGCCAAGTTTGTGGAGATCGACGCGACTACCGCCCGTTTTGACGAAAGGGGTATAGCGGATCCCCTGATTGGCTCGGTACACGACCCTATTTACCAGGGGGCTGGTCCCCTTGGCATGGCCGGGATTCCACAGCCGAAACCGGGGGCGGTAACCAAGGCCCACGGCGGTGTACTGTTCATAGACGAGATCGGGGAGCTTCACCCAGTTCAGATGAATAAACTTCTCAAGGTACTTGAAGACCGCAAGGTTTTCCTCGAGAGTGCTTATTACAGTTCCGAAGACTCGAATATCCCATCCCACATCCACGACATCTTCCAGAACGGACTCCCGGCAGATTTCAGAATGGTAGCTGCCACTACCAGGTTACCCCATGAGATCCCGCCGGCCATCCGGTCCAGGTGTCTTGAGGTATTCTTTCGTTCCCTCCTACCCGATGAAGTGGCAACCATCGCCCGCAACGCAGCCAGCAAAATTGAATTTCAAATTGAGAAAGAAGCCCTGGATGTTGTGAAAAAGTATGCAACCAACGGCCGTGAAGCCGTAAACATCATTCAAATATCTGCCGGGCTTGCCATGGGAGACGCCCGCAAAACCATCAAGGTGAAAGACGTGGAGTGGGTGGTCAACACTGGACAGTATACACCCCGGCCGGAGAGGAAGATTCCAGATAAGCCGCAGGTTGGGTGTGTTAATGGCCTGGCGGTAACCGGTCCCAGTATGGGAATGCTCATCGAGATCGAGGTGACCACGATCCCCAGCAAGCCGGGAGAGGGCAAGGTAACGGTGACCGGGATCATTGAAGAGGAAGAAATGGGGGGAATGGGCAGGACCGTACGCCGAACTGGGACGGCCAGGGGATCGGTGGACAATGTCTTAACGGTCTTACGGTCACACCTTGACCTTGACCCGAGAAACTACGATATCCATATTAATTTCCCTGGCGGAATTCCTATTGACGGTCCTTCGGCAGGGGTTACCATTGCCACAGCCATCTACTCTTCCCTGGCCAACCGGCTCGTGGACAACGAAGTGGCGATGACTGGGGAAGTGTCCATACGCGGTTACTTGAAGCCCGTAGGTGGAATTGTCACCAAGATTGAAGCTGGAGCCCAGGCTGGCGTGAAGAAGGTGATCATTCCCCGGGAAAACTGGCAGGAGATATTCCGGGAGAAGGAAGGGATCGAGATTATTCCCGTTGAGACCCTGCGTGAGGTCCTGGAAATCGCCCTTTGTTCTTCTCAAAAAAACCGCGACCAGACACAACCAAAGGACGTCAATGTCCTTGTGGCTTCTCCCGCCAACCCGGGCTAACTGGTGGCGGCTTCCCCGCTCACCGCCAGTACTATTCTGTTTGTATCGTACTCGGCACCAAGAAGCCCGGTGAACCGGTGTTACCGGGCTCAGACCCTGCAAAGTCTCCCATTACCCTTGGGTTGCTTCTGCTCAGTTCTTTTTCTCCGCGCGTGCACCAGTACGGGATTTCGTTTTCCCCTTACCGTTAACGAGGGCAACCTCCAAGACCTGGTCCATGTGCTCAACCCAGACGAACTTCATCTTTCGGGCGATCGAACGTGGGATTTCTTCAAGGTCCTTTTTGTTTTCGAGAGGCAGGACCATCGTGGTGATCCCGGCCCGGTGGGCAGCCAGGACCTTTTCTTTAACCCCACCCACGGGAAGAACGCGGCCCCGCAGGGTTATCTCACCCGTCATGGCTACATTACAGCGCACGGGCCGGTTCGTCAAGGCAGAGACCAGCGCCGTGGCCATGGTTATACCTGCAGACGGGCCGTCTTTTGGAATTGCTCCCTCGGGAACGTGAACGTGAAGGTCTAAGTTTTCGTGGAAATCTTCAGGGATCCCAAGCTGGGCGGTTCTGGACCGGATGTAGCTGAACCCAGCTTGAGCTGACTCCCGCATGACCTCACCCAATTTACCTGTCAGGAGGAGATTTCCTTTCCCCTTCATGGTACTGACTTCGATGGGGAGCACGTCGCCACCGGTCTCTGTCCAGGAAACCCCGGTAGCCACACCAATTTCATCCTTCTTTTCCGCTGTTCCATGCCGGAAGCGCGGGCTGCCCAGGTATTTCCGGATGTTCTGGGTTGTAACCCGGATGGGGGCTTTCTTGCCGCCTACTAGTTCACGGGCTGTTTTTCGACAGACCGCGGCCAGTTCCCGTTCCAGGTTTCGAACCCCGGCTTCCCTTGTATAATCCCGGATAATGGTCCGGATGGTATTCTCAGATAGGCTGAGATCCCCTGGTTTCAGGCCGTGGGCCTTCTTTTGCTTGGGCAGAAGGAAGTTGACACCGATTTTCATCTTTTCCTCTTCAGTGTAGCCCGAAATATAGATTGTTTCCATTCGGTCCAGCAGGGGCCGGGGAATATTGGGCACAGCATTGGCAGTCGTAATGAACATCACGTCTGAAAGGTCAAAGGGCAGTTCAAGGTAATGGTCGCTAAAATTACTGTTCTGCTCAGGATCTAGTACCTCCAGAAGAGCTGACGACGGGTCTCCTCTAAAGTCGGAACTCAGTTTGTCGACCTCGTCTAGCAAGAAGACAGGGTTCTTGGAGCCAGCCTGTCTCATACCCTGAATGATTCGTCCGGGCATGGCCCCGACGTAAGTCCGGCGGTGACCTCTGATTTCGGCTTCGTCCCGGATACCACCGAGAGAGATCCGGACAAATTTCCTCTTCATGGCCCGAGCGATGCTCTTGGCCAGGGAGGTTTTTCCGACCCCGGGTGGACCCACGAGACAAAGAATGGGCCCTTTCATTTTTTTGACTAGGTGCCGAACCGCAAGATACTCCAGTATTCTTTCCTTAACCTTTTCGAGCCCGTAGTGGTCCTCATCGAGAATTCTTTCCGCGACCTGGATATCGAGGCGGTCTTTGGTCTGCACTGTCCAGGGGAGGGCAGTTAGCCAGTCGAGATATGTCCGCACCACCACAGCTTCTGCTGCCATCGGCGGCATTTTCTCCAGCCGCTCTACTTCCTTGAGGGCTCTTGCTTCGATTTCCTTCGGTAGTTTTAGCTCCTTAATCTTGGTACGATAACGTTCTGCTTCACTGCTCAGGTCATCCTTTTCTCCGAGTTCCTTCTGGATGGCCTTCATCTGCTCACGGAGGTAGTATTCCTTTTGTGACTTTTCCATCTGCTGGCGGACACGGGTATTTATTTTCCTCTCCAGTTCCAGTAGTTCAATTTCCCGGTTGAGGATGGAAGTAATCTTCTTCAACCTTTCCTGGAGGGGGACCGTAGCCAGAATATCCTGTTTGTCCTCAATCTTGATGGTGAGGTGGGCTGCAATAGTATCAGCCAGCCGGCCTGGTTCCTCCACGCTGGTAACAGTAACCAGGGCTTCGGGAGGGAGTTTCCGGCTCCGCTTTACATACTGCTCGTACTGATTAATCACGGCGCGCATCAGTGCTTCGGTCTCCCGGCTTTTTCCGACGGGCTCCTTAATAATGTCGGCTTGCACCTTGAAGTAAGGGTCAGTCTGGCTGAATGCCGTGATCCGGGCCCTGCTCAGCCCTTCTACTACCACCTTGACTGTTCCGGCAGGCAGCTTAACCACCTGCTTGATCCGAGCCAGGGTTCCCATTGGGAAGATATCGTCTGGAGACGGATCGTCGATCTTGGTTTCCCGTTGGGTGGCCAGGACTATGAGGCGATCATTGATCATCGCCTGGTCCACGGCGTTGACCGACTTCTTACGGCCGACTTCTAGGGGCACCACGATGTATGGAAACACCAGCACGCCACGCAGAGGTAGGAGAGCGAATTCACCCGCCTGGATATCATTGAGTTCCTCGGTCATCGTCGTTTACACCTCCCAGGGGCGTCCGTGCTCGATTCTGAAGAAAACTTGGCCGGAAGAGGCCAAGTCCTTCCTCATATTATTCTACCTGATCAAATGAGATTCCTTCCACCCGTCCATGGACTATTATGGTAACCCGTTGACCCCTCAAGACCGCTTTGTTTATGGGCAGGTCAAATTCTTCAGTTTTCATGGTTCGTTGTGTGCTGCTGCAGCGCAAGGCGGCATGGGGCACTTCTACGAAAATGCCACCATCTGCCTCGCCCGGGGTGCTCCTCCACGCGCCTTTCTTACGCCCCGGCCCTCCGGGGCTACGGCATAACCGGTCTCGTTCCGGAGCACCCCTGGCGTGCACCTCATGATCCTACCCCATCAAGGGGCCGCTGCACACCGGGTCTAATTTTCATTGTCCTTGGTGCCGCTCCTTGTAGGGACATGAAGCACTAGTCGAAGGTCCAACATCCTACAATGTCTTCTCAGCTCCTTCGTAACGGCTTCCCCAAGCCTGTTTCCACCCCCAGGGGGAAACAGTTCACATGGGTCCACAGCCTTTCTCTCTCCCTCTTCCCCGGGTAGCACCGGCGTCATCCAGACGCAAAATCAACGCCAGCTACCGTACAAAGAAGGCACCGTAAGCCAGGGTGACTGCCACAACCACCGCAGGGTGGACGTGGAAGACCCTGATGGCCGCCAGGGCCAGAACCGCGATCACCGCCATCGTAATCGAAGTGAAAGCCTTGGGCAGCATATCCAACACGAGAAGAGACAAAAGGATTACCACCACCGGCCTGACCGCCTTGCTCATTCCGTCGGCCCAGGATGTACCTCTATAATGATGCAAAAGCTGAAACAAAATAATCATGGCAATCAGCGAAGGAAGGTGCATCGCAACCACGGCGGTCACAGCTCCACTCAAACCAGCCACTTTATAACCTGTAACCGCCGCCAGCTTGGGAGCCACCGGCCCGGGTAGGGAAAAACCTAGGGCAATGGCATCGGCAAACTCTTCCGCTGAAAACCAGCGGTAGGTATCAACAACATAGGACTCAACCAGGGGGATCATGGCCGGTCCCCCGCCGTAACCAATCAGACCGAGTTTAGTGAAGGTAACCAGAAGGCCCCACAGCTTTGCCGCCAACATCAATCGCTCCCTTAACTAGGAAAATTCAACCTTCCCAGAGTACCCGCCGGCCAATACTCTCGATGGACGGGCATCCAGTCAGGATCATGGCTGCTTCGAGCTCATCTTTGTACTGCTCCAGCTGCAGACGAACACCCTCGGCACCACCACCAAAAGCGGCAATACTCAAGGGGCGCCCGATCATTACTGCATCAGCCCCCAGGGCCAGCGCCTTGAGAACATCAAAACCTGAACGAACTCCACCGTCGAAAAGAATGGTTATCTTCCCTTTTACCTCGGCTGCAATGGAAGGCAAGACATCGGCGGTACCTGGTGTATGGTCCAGGCACCGGCCTCCGTGGTTGGAAATAACGATGGCCGACACGCCGGCCTGTACTGCCAAAGCCGCATCGTCGGGTGTCATCAATCCCTTGAGCACGAAGGGCAGGCTGGTGCTGTTCACCAGTTCCCGGAGGGAATCGACACTCTTAGGTTCAGCCGGGTAGCCAGCCCGCCGCATATTGATCAAACCAGCCGAGTCGATGTCGATACCAACCGCCAGGGCTCCGGCCTCCTCGGCCTCTTGTATGGCCTCCTTTATGTCTTGGTCAGGCATAGGCTTAATGATGGCCACCCCGTGCCCGTCAACCCGCTCAAGGGCTTCCAACCCTGACTTGTAAACGAAGGGATCCGGAGCATGCCCGATCATGCCTAAGGTTCCAGCCTGGTAGGCACCGCCGACCATGGCCCAAGCCAGGTCAGGCTCGGTGAGCCCGCCCGCATTGGAGAAATTCAACTTGGCCCCTGCAACGGGGGCAGCAAGAACAGGAAATTCCAGTTTGACACCAAAAACTTCACAGCTCAAGTCCGGCTCCACCACCGAGTGGACCGTCCTCATGTTGAGCTGGTATTTTCTCAGTGCCAGCACGTTATTCTTGAAACCTGTTCCAGTCCCGATACCACCCATGCCAGGCACCTCACCGGCACACACAACGCCGTCGCAATCACGGCAGACACGACAAACCCCCTTCAAATTTTCCCGTGCCCTATTCAGCACCTCTTTTAAATCCATTTTCACTCTTCCTACCTCCTATAATGCCCTACCTTTGATCTAACACGGCTATTTTTACCTGCGGGGATGAAATTTGTTAACGAAATTCGACAGGAAAACCGCATTCCCTGCCCAGGCTAAATGACCAGCCCAACCTTGAGCTAGAATCGCGAGATCCGGCTGAAACGAAAAAGGCTGTGGTTATTTTGTTCCTACCAGGACCAGAAAAACTACCTGCTCTTGTTGTGAGGTCTTTGCCTACTTTTTCTTGACACGTACAACTGGGCCAACTGGTTTGACAAGTTCTTTTTTCGCCCATATAATGTGTAATGTACGGAACGGTCGGGGTGTAGCGCAGCTTGGTAGCGCGCTTCGTTCGGGACGAAGAGGTCGCTGGTTCAAATCCAGTCACCCCGACCATCTTTTTTTATTATGCCTATCTATCCGGCTTGTCGGTAAGGTGGGCGGGCTTCTTGAGCGGCGATGAGCAAACGAGTTCCAGAACCGCAGGTAGCGGAGAGTTTGTGGCTACGGCCCGGAGCCGCCGAGGTTCATTAACAACCCGTACGGTGAGCGACGCCGCGAGGGAAGGCCGGCGCCGTTGGGACATTTTCGTAGTAGCGCTATATGCCGCCACGAGGGGCGGCACCACGAAGGATGAAAATTGGAAGCGGTATTTCGCAAAGGTTGCACGCCCGGGGT
>ENA-OSAE01000127-OSAE01000127.1-marine-sediment-metagenome-genome-assembly--contig:-NODE-127-length-53932-cov-27.596637_pt1 | contig 53932 bp, 40 predicted proteins | sample MGYA00237870_ERZ529317 | MGnify/ENA primary metagenome ERZ529317 (study PRJEB26369, sample SAMN03142812) | marine sediment metagenome | biome: marine; feature: borehole; material: sediment... | reverse complement strand
TCAACGAAAGCGCCTTTTACCTCCGGTACGAGCAAGGAAAATACTTCGCCAGCGACGAGCCGACGATCAACAGCGTCCTCGCCAGAATCCGCAAGACGCTGAACGCAGACCAGGTGAAGGAGCTACTTGAGACAACGGCGCGAAAGATCGTAACCGGAAGTTCGGGTCTATTCCACATTGAACACGATGTCTCGTTACCGGAGCACCTTCCCGACGGCAAGGGGAGGCCCGTGCTTGGGGTCGTTTCGCTGACTGCCGAGACCGTTGATGTCGAGGCTATGGTGACCACCAAGGGCGTGAACAAGCCTCGAGAACAACAGAACCTTATTTTCATCCTTGTCCCGGAAACCGTCACTGTGAGAGGCACAAACGAGCAGGAGGGGCTCTTCAAGGGCCAAAGCGTCCTGGCACAGGATGCCCGGCAGCGAATCGAGAGAATCGCTCGCCAGGTCAAGGCGATGCGCGTATTGATTAACAAGCCCCAGAGCTACGGCGTCAATCCCCGCCGTCTAGAGGACGAAGATTTTCGGAAGCGCTACGCTGAGCGTGAACAGGCACTGCTTACCGCCGTTTCGAACATCTACACGAGTCTCTACTACCCCTCAACAGGAGGGCACATCGTGCGAAAGGAGATAAAGACGGCCGGGGGCGAGGGCGGGATGCCCTTTATCGAGCTGATCCGCGACGTGTTAATCAAGGACGGTAAACTTCTTACCAGCCGCAACACGACGCGGGCCGACCTCTTGAACCTGAGCAAACTTTTCTTCGAGCATGGCGACACCGTAACCCTGGAGAAGCTGCGTGAGAACTTCTCCTGCGTGCGAAGTTGGCCGGTACTGGAGAACTCTGGAGTTTTCGAGCAGATCGTACGGGCCGGGGTCCAGAAGGGCGTATGGTGCGTCTTTCGCATGGGCGCCGAGGACAACGTGAAGCCGGAGGAGTTTTACCATCAGGAGAACGAGATCCCAATGGGCGTTAACCTGGCAGCCAAAGGCTACGGGCTCATTACCCCGCAGGGTGCGAAGCAGCGCGGCTGGACCGAAACCCAAAGGGTCGATCCAGCTAAGGTGCGTGACGACGTGATCTCTATGGTTGCGCAGAGCGGCGTCTCTACGGTGGAGAAGGTGTCGGAGAGCGTCGTAGAAAAATACGGAGAGGTTCCCGCCAAGGACTTCGAGGAAGCCGTGGTGACGCTTGTTAGGAATGACCGTCTCTTCGCCTTCCGTGGCACGCCAGACCAGAAAGAAAAGCCGGACCTCATCCACGGCACCGGTGCAGCCCTGTACACCCCTCAGCCCGGCGACGTCCTCATCACGCCGGCAAAGGCGGCCGAGTTGGGATGGATCACCGTCCGTCAACGTAGCCTTAACCTCGCGGGTAAGGAAGGAGCCGAGAAGCTCCTGCCGCTGCTTCGACGGCTGGGCAGCATCTACAACAGGGGCGCTAAATCCACCATTGATAACATGGACCTGGTGGATCTTGAACTGCCCGAGGGCGGCACGCTCCGTATCCAGCTCACCAACGTTACACCGGGATCGATGAAGGCGCTCGGCGAGCTATTCGAGGTGCTCGATGGTGTCGCGAAGAAAGGAGAGCGCACCGAGGCTTTCCTCGAAATCGTCGATCCCGATGACGACTGTCCCTTTATCCAAGAGATCAAGAACGAATAAAGTGAGGCATGCTGAATGGCAAACCGTAAGTCAACCACCGACTGGGACCTGGAGCGGGATCTCCAGCGCCGGATCCGCCCTCTTTTGGAGAGCGCTCCCTGGGTCCTGCGCATAACAGAATACAAGGACAAGCCAGCGCCCGTCTTCATCGTCAAGGAGCGCTTTTCGCCAGAGGAGAACCCGAAGAAAAACGGTGAGGCTCCGGGCAAGAAAGTTCTCAGAGACCGTGGGCTGCTGTACGGCCAGCCCCTGCGCCGCTGCTTGCCTGTGATTCGCCTGATTGTCAGCCGCGTATGCGATCATGCCGGGATCCCGCTAGACCTGCAGCGATTCCTCGGTAACGAGCGTATCACGTTCCGGGGCAATCTGCCCCTTGACGAGGAGGCGGGCGCAAAACTATCACTCATCTTCAAACTTCAGGAACGCGTGAAGGACATGGACCGGGTAGAGCTCATCGCCTGGCGCGTAGAGCGTTTCAGCTGTGAAGAAGCTGCGTATTGGCTGACGCGAGCCACCCAATACGGTGAGGCGGCCAACCGCTGGGCGCGAGCGGGCATGCGCATCATGCTCGGCGGCCAGCCCGGGGATAAGGCAGTCCTTCACATGCTTGAAAAGTTGCGTGAATACAGTAAGGGGAGATTGTGTCATGCCGCAACACAGCAAAACCAGAACTGACGTCCGCCTCATCGAAGCAGGATTTCCCTGCCACCAGGTTGGCGCGGAGACGCAGCGGGAGCGCGGGGCGAGTTCCGCTCTCCCACCACTCTATTTTCTTCACGTCTGGTGGGCACGTCGTCCGCTGACGCCGAGCCGCGCCGCCATCCTCGGCTCGCTTCTGCCGGCTGGGGTGGATCCGGACTGGTTTCTCCGCCAGCTGGGCATCGAAAAGGTGCAAGCACTCGTTAACGGGAAGCCGTGGACGCTTACCGGGCGACTTCTTGATCGGGTTAAAATCGATGAAGCCGGTTCTGAGTGGCTACCGGTCGATGATGCGGTCCTCCGGGCAATGGAGAAGGAACAGGAACGGCGGGATAAGAACCGGAAGGTTATCCAGAAACTCTGTGACGCCGATCCGGGCCTTAGTAGCCATCCGGTGATCGTCCGTTGGACTCGGGAGTCTCAGCCGCTGCCGAAGCCTTGGCCGAAAAAGGGCGACCGCATTCAAGTCCAACGCGTGGCTGCGGACCCGGCCCATGTGAACGAGCGGATTGAGTTTGCTAAGTCGGAACGCGTGAAAGGCATTTTAGGATCTGTCCTCAAATGGGATGCCGAAGATTTGTACGCCTATAGTCGAGCATATGCACACCATCCGGCTCAAATGAGCGAAACGTTAACGGTACTCGATCCCACGGCTGGCGGTGGTTCCATTCCGTTTGAGGCCATGCGCCTCGGTCATAGAGTCATTGCGAACGAACTAAACCCTGTCGCTGCTGTGATCCTCTATGCCACGCTCGACTACCCTGCAAGGTTTGGGCTTGACCTTCTCGACGACCTGAAGAAATGGGGTAACCGGTTGGTTTCACGCGTCGAGCAGCAGATGGCCGACGTGACGCCGTTTTCGCCGCTTCCCAAAGAGGAACTGGAGCATCTTAGAAAACATTGCAGTAATTGCCAAGAACTTGTTTCCCAGTTCAATGGGTCAGAGCAGGATCAAATAGGGTTACTTTATTGTCGCCAGGTCACCTGCCCGCATTGTGGCGGCGAGGCACCGCTGCTGAATACATGCTGGCTGTCGAAAGAAGGTGAGAAGTGGGGCGTGCGCATCGTCACAGACGGGCGTAAAAAAGGCGGCAAGGTCCGTTTTGAAACCTATCGTGTCAAAGGTAATCGCGGCCCTAATGGCGAGGACCCCAACTTCGCTACGGTCAAAAACGGCGTCGGTACATGCGTCCACTGCCGTCAGGCCATCTCCGCTGAAGAAATCAAGGCCCAGGCCCGGGGTGAATCGCCTCACGGCAAGTGGCAGGACCGGCTCTACTGCGTCGTGGCCGTGCGCTACCAGCCCAAGTTAGACAAGCACGGCAGACCGCAGCGCTACAAAAGCGGTGAACGGGCCGGAGAGATCAAGACGGAGAAAGTCCGTTTTTTTCGGCCGCCCAACGACCGCGACCTTGAAGCTCTTGCCGAGGCTGAGAAGCGTCTTCAGCAGCGCTGGCCCGAGTGGGAGCGACAGGGGCTCATCCCGACCGAGCGCTTCCCACAAGGCAACGACATGAGACCGGTCATATACGGCATGACGCGCTGGTGCGATATGTTCACGCCGCGTCAGCTCCTGGGGCACCTTATCCTGGTAGAGGAACTCAACCGCTTAAAGCCGGAAATACTACGGGAACTCGGCGAGGAACGCGGCCGTGCCGTGGTGACGTACCTGCAGTTTATGATTGACAAGGTGTTAGACTACAACAGCAGGCAGACTCTATGGCATTTCTCCAGGGGAGTTATCTCGCACACGTTTACACGCCACGATTACTCGGTGAAATGGACATTTGGTGAGGTCATTCTATCCGGACCGAATTCGGGGGTAGCATGGGCACTATCGCAGGTCATAGATGCTTACGCTAAAATCGCTGAGCTGCTGCAGCCACTGCACAACAGGCTCGGCGGAGCCGCACCTCCGGTGACCATCCAATGCGGCACCGCCGCTCACATGGACTTACCCGAACGCTCGGTTGACCTTGTGTGTATCGATCCGCCCTATTACAACAACGTCCAGTACGCTGAACTGTCCGACTACTTTTACGTCTGGCAGCGGCGTACCCTCCATGATCTTTACCCGGACTTATTCCGGCGGCGGCTTACGAACAAGACGGACGAGGCAGTGGCCAACCCGGCGCGGGATGGTTCAGCCGCCAAGGCGGCAAAGGAGTACGAGCGCCTGATGGGCGAGATTTTTGCCGAGTGCCGTCGTGTTCTCAAAGATGATGGCATCATGACGATTATGTTCACCCACAAGACGCAGGAAGCCTGGGAGGCACTCACGCGCTCGCTAATCGAGAACGGCTGGACCATCACGTCTTCAATGCCTGTTGAGTCCGAGGCAGCCGAGTCGATCCACCAGAAGGGCATGGCTGCGGCTGCCAGCTCTATCTTCCTGACCTGCCGCAAACAAGAGGCGACGGACAAGATGCCTGCTACCTGGACCGGTTTCGGCGGCACGGGGGTGGCCCAGCGGGTGCGCGAGGCCGTACGTGAAGGCTTGAAGGAATTTGAGCCGCTGCGGCTGAACGCCGTGGACGAAATGGTGGCCAGTTACGGACGGGCGCTTAAAGTGCTTTCTGAGAATTGGCCGGTGCTCGACGGCGACGAGCCGGTCAGTCCAATCCGTGCCATGAACGAAGCCAGCGCGGTGGTCGCCCATTACCAGATCGCCCGGTTAACGCAGGGGCGCTTGCAGGTGGACGACCTGAATCCCGAAGCTGCCATGGCCCTGACGCTCTACGGTATTTTCGGCCTGGCCGAATTCCCCTACGACGAGGCGCTGAACCTCTCGCGCTCACTCAACATCAGGCTGGAGGGCAGGGCCGCCGGGTACACCGTAAAGGGCAGGATGATTGGCATCAACGACGAAAGCCGGGGCAGACGCACTGGGCGCGGCAGCGCCGAGGACACCGGCTACCATGCGCCATTGCTTCGCCGCGGGTCAAAGCTGCGCCTCGCCCTGCCGGAGGAGCGCAACACGAGACGTCTGGACAATCCACAGACAGAGTGGGACATTCTCCACGGCCTGATCCTGGCCTTTCGGGAGGGCGATGTGCCCGTCGCCCGTGCTTACCTAGCGCAGCATGCGGAAGGACGAGAACAGGTGATCCTCGATTTGCTCTCCGTTTGGACAGCAGAGATGACCGACGAGACGCTGCGCAAGGAGGGTGAGGCAATCTTGTTCGGCCTGAAATCAGCCGATACCGGACGTGGGGGTAGAGGGATAGTGTGATGAAATCAGAAGTCTTCGCGGAAGGTAAGGGCCTGCGGTCCCGCCGCTGGCTCCTCTCCTACAAGACATCTTCAACTACCATCGACGGCCGCCCGGTCGACATCCTGCATGATTTTTACGTACCTGCCCTTCGCCTTGCGGTGCGGTACGACCGTGTGGCCGGGTATTTCCGCTCGTCCTCTTTAGCGGCTGCTTCGCAGGGTTTCTCCGCCTTTGTCGGACGACAGGGTAAGATGCGCCTCATCGTCGGTGCTGACCTGGATGCCGAAGACGTGAGGGCGATCTTGGCCGGTGATTCACAGCGGCTGGCGGCAAGGTTGAATGGTGAGCTCGACGGGCCAGCGTCCTGGCCGGAGGGGGTACGCAACGGTGTAAAGCTCCTTGCTTGGATGGTGGCGCATGGGTATCTAGAGGTACGCGTGGCCTTCCGGGTCCACAGGGAAACTGGGGAGCCACTTCCTTTCGATGCAGTAGATGACGGCTATGTCCACGAAAAGTGGTTCATCTTGCACGATGAATTCGGCAATCGCCTGTACGGGGCAGGCACCCTCAACGAATCGAAAACAGCACTGATCCTGAACGCCGAGAATATTGATGTCCACTGCGATTGGTGGGGAGAGACGGACTGCCGGCGGGTCGACGAAGCCACAGAGTCCTTTGAGAACCTGTGGGTGGGCCGGGTCCCCTACATGCCGGTAATGACCCTACCGGAAGCAGTCCAGCGGCGCCTAATCCAGATTGCGGATGGGATTGACCGTCCGGTGGAGATTGACGGTACGAGTGCTGCACCGAGGGTGGTCGAACCACCTTCGGCGCTGGAGCGGCTGCGGTTCGCCATCATCCGCGACGCGCCGAAAATGCCAGGCGGCCGGTTTGTGGGTATGGAGACTGCACCTGTTGCACCATGGCCGCACCAAGCCATCGTTGTACGCAGGCTGATTGAAACTTGGCCGTACTCATACCTGTTGTGCGACGAAGTTGGCCTCGGGAAGACCATCGAGGCAGGACTCGCCTTTCGTTCCCTATATCTGTCCGGCCTGGTGAAGCGTATCCTCATTGCCGCACCGGCAAGCCTGACCCGGCAGTGGCAGCGCCAAATGGCGTCGAAGGTGCTGCTTTCCTTCGGTCGGGTGTGCACCGGACCGGAGACCTCCCATGAGTACATCTTTCCGGTTGAAGAGAACCGGGCGGCGACCTCAATTTACGAGCCGGACCTGGTTATCATGTCAACGGGGTTGCTCGCGCGCCACGAGCGAGCGGCGGCTCTCATGAGCGCGGAGCCATTTGACATCGCTTTGGTAGACGAGGCACACGCGGTCCGGCGGCGGAATCCCATGGGTGGTCCCGAGGCGCACCCGGACTTTGGGCATCTCTACACGTCCGTCCGCAATTACTTGCGAGTAAGGGCGCGCAGCTTGTGGTTGGCTACCGCCACCCCGATGCAGATCAACCCTGTGGAAGTGTGCGACCTGCTGGCGCTAACAAATCGCGTGGGCGCGTTCCAATTTGATCCAACGCTGACCTTGCAGTACTACGAGATCCTTGGGAAGCTTGTGCATGGACAGGAGCCCGGAAAGCAGGAATGGGAGTTCCTGCGGCGCGCCGTACGGACAGTCGAAACGCAGGATCCAATGCTTTGGGGCTTTATCGCGGAGAAGGTGATTGACGGACGCATCCGGGCAACGGTACGGCAGTGGCTTGAGTACGGGCGGATTCCAATAGGCCGGGACCGCGAATTAATGTGCCGCTTGATTTTCAGTGCGTCGCCGCTTTCGCGGGTGATGCTGCGGCATACCCGGAGACTGCTGGAGATCTACCGTGATAACGGGCAATTGCAGCAAAACCTAGCCCAACGCCAAATCTTACCTATGCCCTGTATCGTCTTTACGCCGTTGGAGCGGCGTGTTTATGACCAGCTCGAGGAATACTGCGAGGGTCTGGCAAAGCAAATCAGAACACACGGAGACCATCAGAGTCGGCAGATGGTGAGCTTCCTGCTGAGCTTCCTGCGGCTTCGGTTCGCGTCCAGTCTCTATGCGCTCCGCGAGACTTTGCGGCGACGTTTACACAAGGTAAAGGCCACCCTCAGGCACCAGCTCGTTCAGGAGGTAGATGAGTCCGGAGCGGGGGTTTCCTCGCTCCAGGACTTGGTCTTTGAAGGTGAGGAGGAAGACGATTCAGTGGCCGTTGGGTCCCTGCTTCGAAACCGGACCACGGCCGACCTTGAGTGGGAGCGCATCCATCTCAAGACCATGATCGATAGCATGTCAGACCTTACCGGGCCCTCGTCGAAGATGCAGGTGCTCTTGCAAACCCTCGACAAGCGTCGGAACGGGCAAACCGGGCGCATCAAGCAGACTGTCATCTTCACCCGTTTCTACGATACGCTCAAGGATCTCGTTGCCCGGTTGCGCCAGGTCGAACCGCAGATGCTCATCGGCACCTATTCAGGCCAGGGAGCCGAGTATTTCGACCCGGGTACAGGCCACATGATTCGTGTGGACCGTGAAGAGGTAAAGGAGCGGTTCCTGCGCGGTGAGATTGACGTCCTCGTGTGTACGGATGCAGCTGCTGAAGGTCTGAATCTGCAGACCGCTGACCTGCTGGTTAACTTCGATCTCGGGTGGAATCCCATGAAAGTCGAGCAGCGGATCGGGCGTATTGACCGCATTGGACAGAAACACAAGGAGATCCAAGTCCTTAACCTCTGCTATGCCGGCAGCGCCGAGGAGGTCGTGTACGGGCGTTTGTTGTCCCGTCTCGCCGAGGCAAACATGATCGTCGGCACCCAGCAAATCTCGCTGCTCCCGGTGGACCCAGAGGACTTTCAAAAACTGGCCGAAGGACGGCTGACCCCTGAGGACCTGGAGGCCCGCGCCCGGGAAAGGATCAAGGTTCAGCGTCAACGCACGGAGAGCATGGAGATCCACCCGAAGGAGCTTTACGAAATCTATATGCGGATGGCTCGGTCAGATAACCGGTGGCCCGTACCGGTAAACCTGTCGGCGATATGGAAAGCACTGAGCGGATCGCGGTATCTGCGTGATTTGGGCTGTGTTACGTCGGCAGAACCTGAAAAGCCAACGCTGATCATATGCGGTATCGATGGTGTGCCCAATGGTACGGTTCTTACCGTCTCACGCGAACTTTACGAGGAAGGTCTGGCTGATGGTGGTACACGTGTTCATTTTGCCTCGTACGGTGATCCGTACTTCAACGCTGTCTTGAATCACTTGGGCAGGTTCGAACTTCCCGCGTGTGTACGACGGGTCGCTGTCCCGGTTCCTGGTATGGATGGTGTTGAGATGGTGGGCTATGCGGCGGCTTGCCGCGGGGCTGGCGGCACACGTGAGGTTCGACTTATCCGGGCGTGGAGCGACCTTGAGGATCTGCACCTAGCAGAGGCAGAGTCCCTCACAGAAGCTGAGGTTGAACCGTTACAAGAAAAACTTAACGAGATGGCCCGGCAGGAATTCCATCCTTACCTCGCGGCAAGTCGAATCGAACGCGAGAACATACGCGCTGCTCAAGTGCATGAGATGCTCAACTTCCTGGTGATCCGCAGTCTTCTTGATGCCAGGGCGCGGTTTTCCGGGGACGGAGCGCTTTTTTGGCCGGTTCTTCGCGAAGTCAAATTACTGTTTGAGGAGCGTGAGTGTATTCGCATCAACGACCTGCCTGCGGATACCCTGAGGCCAGTCGCTGGGGAGTTGCTTTTTGACTGCCAGGTGCCAAGTGTCGGTGACAAGGCTCACTTGTCAGTGCCGCGCATCCTGGCCCGGACGGCCATCGACGCTGCTAACCGCCTGGCGGACAGTATGAAGATTCGGAAGAGCGAGCTCCGCGTCGAAACGGTGCTGGTGCGCCTGCTGCGCGAAGCAGAGGCTAGACGGCGGCAAGTGCATTAGACAGTCCGGTGCAGTCTTTATTGCAATGCTGCTTCAACACCTCTCCAGCGGGACAAGACATAAAAAAGCCTGCCTGGGAGTAACATGCACTGATTAATAGTCACGAGGCACGTCAAAAACGAGCAGTTCCTTCACCATTCGAAAATGCTTGATTTTCGCGTAACCAGGTGTGCTTCGTGAATTACGGCTGTGCCGGCAATAATGGCATTGGTAGGGGTCAAGCCCTGCCACCGGTATCCAGTTCCTTGACCTGGGGGAAGTTTCCATAGTATAATTTTCCTAACACCGCTAATACTTACTATAGCCGTGCCCGATGATCTCTTTCTATAGCCGTGCCCGATGATCTCTTTTCGGCAGCGGTCGTCGAAGCGATTTTTTGGTGACAAGTCAATACAGGGCGGTAGGTGGTTGCTCCCGCCTGGGAGCTGAAAAGGGAATCGGGTGAGAATCCCGAGCGGTCCCGCCACTGTAACCGGTGAGTTCTTGCCAGATCCACTGGGTGTCTTAACCTGGGAAGGGGCAAGGACAGCGATGAACCGGAAGCCAGGAGACCTGCCATCTGCCTGTACTCAGGAGGTCCCTTCGCGGAGAAAGGGGGGAGTACGTAAGGGTGGTAATATCCTCAGCTTTCTTGACGAAGGTTGAGGATTTTCTGTTTTGTGCGGGCTGACGTACTTTGTCGGGGGTGTCAAAATGAAGACCGGTTTTAGACGGGTGTTGGGAGCCGTGGAGATGTGCACCCACAGCCTCGCAGGGACGGTCATGAATACCCACATGCCACGTGTCGGTGTCAGGATCGGCTTGCTCATGATGATGGTCTTGATCTTCGTAATCTATCCCGCCCCTACTCATGCCATGCACATCATGGAAGGCTTTCTCCCTCCAGTGTGGAGCCTTTTCTGGACAGCTCTCACTTTACCTTTCCTGTACCTTGGCTTTCAGAGGATCAGGCGGACCCTGGCCGCCAATCCCGGTTTGAAAATGCTCTTGGGGCTAGTAGGGGCTTTCGTGTTCGTGCTCTCGGCGCTGAAGATGCCTTCTGTAACAGGCAGTAGTTCTCACCCCACCGGGGTTGGCCTGGGTGCCATCCTCTTCGGACCGATGACAATGACGGTCATCGGCGTCATCGTCCTTTTTTTTCAAGCCGTCCTGCTGGCCCACGGCGGTCTGACTACCTTGGGGGCCAACACCTTTTCCATGGGGGTCGTGGGACCGCTGCTGGCCTACGGAATCTTCAAGTTCTGCCGGGGGCTTGCTGTGCCTCAATGGCTGGGCGTCTTTCTGGCGGTTGCTTTCAGTAACCTGGCGACCTATGTAACGACATCGTTGCAGCTGGCACTGGCCTTTCCAGCTGAACCTGGAGGTGTGGTCAGCTCCTTCCTGAAGTTTGGCGGCATCTTCGCGGTCACCCAGATCCCCTTGGCCATCAGCGAAGGACTGCTGATGGTGGTAGTTTTCAACGCGCTGGTGGCTCATAATGCGAGAGAGCTTAAAGAGCTGAAGGTTCTGCTGCGGGAACCCGGCAGGTGAGGAAGGAGGTCGTGGTGATGCCTAAGGTTTGCAACTGGGTAATCCTTGTGGTTGTGGTGGCTGTTGCCGTCTTTGCCCTGGTCACCCCGGAGGGCACCAATTTCCCGGGTACCGATACCTTGGCCAAGGAAGCCATCAACCAAATTCGGCCCCATTACCGACCCTGGTTCTCACCGGTCTGGGAGCCTCCTGGCGGGGCGATGGAGTCACTTCTCTTTGCCCTCCAGGCAGCCTTGGGGGCCGGCTTCATTGGATTCTATTTCGGTTACCTGTACGGCCGGCGTCGTGCCGGACACGGAGGCAGGTCATGATCATCATCGACAGGTACTCTTATGATAACCGTCTGCGTACGGTTCACCCCGGGGAAAAGTTTCTCTTCACCGTCCTGGCCTTTGTCCTTTGTTTTGCCGCCCGGTCACCCGTGGTTCCGGTTGTGGTGCTCTTGGTCATGTTTGGACTGCTTGTTTTCGGTGCCGGAATCCCCTGGCAGGTTCTCGGGCGGCTGATGACAGTACCGGCCTCCTTTATCCTGCTGGGTGGGGCGACCGTAGTTTTCTCGGTTACCCTGAACAAGAGCCCCTCGGCCATGGCCTGGTACGTGGACCTCGGCGGCCTGGTGGTGGGCGTTACGCCGAGCGGATTCTCTGCCGCTGTGGGGCTTTTCAGTCGTTCCCTGGGTGCTCTTGGCTGCCTGTACTTTCTATCCCTCACGACACCGATGGTTGAAATTGTCTGGGTCTTGCGCAGGCTGCGCTTCCCGGCGCTGATTCTTGAGTTGGTGACCTTGATTTATCGATTCATCTTCGTTCTCCTGGCAGCTGCGGAAGCTGTGCACCGGGCCCAGGATGCACGGCTGGGTTACAGCTCCCTGCGTATTGCCTATCGCTCCCTGGCCAGCTTGGTTTCCATGCTCTTTGGCAAAGCCTACCACTACGCTCAAATTCTATACTTGGCGATGCTGGCCAGGGGTTATGACGGTGAAATCCGTGTGCTGGACCTGAGATGGTCTGTCTCGCTCCGCAACATTTTGGCCATTGCCCTTATCATCACCGCCATTTTCCTTCTCGCTTTGCTGACTGGAGGTGTTGGGCTTGTCGGGGTACATTCTGGAGGCTGACGGGATCGAGTACCGATATCCTGATGGTACGTGGGCTTTAAAGGGTGTAACCTGTGCTGTGAAAGAGGGGAAAAAGGTGGCCTTTCTCGGGTGTAATGGGGCGGGAAAGTCTACACTTTTCATGCACTTCAACGGGTTACTGCAGCCCCAAAAGGGCCTGGTTCGTTTTGCGGGAGAAAAGGTGACTTACGACCGGCACACCCTGGCAGAACTGCGCCGCCAGGTGGGGCTGGTCTTCCAAGACCCGGATAGCCAGCTTTTTTCAGCTAACGTTTGGGAGGAGATTTCTTTCGGACCCCTTAACCTTGGGTTGACGGCGGAGGAAACCAGGAGCCGGGTCCAGGAGGTGCTCCATGCGACGGGGCTCTGGCACCTCAGGGATCGGCCGGTACATGCCTTGAGCCTGGGGCAGAAAAAGCTCGTGACGGTCGCTGATATCCTGGCCATGAGGCCGGTGGTCTTGATTGCCGACGAGCCTACGGCCTATCTTGATCCTGCGACAGCATCCCGGATCATGGACCTGCTTGACCGGGTCAACCGGGAAGGAACAACGGTGGTGATCTCAACCCATGACGTTGACCTGGCCTATGCCTGGGCCGACCACATCTTTATGCTCGATGCAGGTGTGGTCAGCTGCGGTGGGCCTCCGCCCCAGTTTTTCTCAGACCGGGAAATGCTCGAAGCCACTGGTTTCCCCTTGCCGTGGGTTCTGGAGGTATCTTCCCACCTAAAGCTCACCGGCCAGCTGAGAGGGGAGACAGTACCGCGGACCAGGGGGGAGTTAATCAATGCCATCAGGCACAACGGCGCAGTGAAGGGAGAATGCACCATGGAACGGGCGATTGTAATCCTGGGGCACGGCAGCAGGGCCTCTGTCGGCGATGCTAACAAGGTGGTCATGAACATTGCGGAGATGGTCAGGACCCAACTGCATGTTCCCATCCTGGAGGTTGCCTTTATGAACCGCAAGTCAGGACTTCAGACCCTGCACGAGGCCATTGCCAAGGCCGTCGAGGCAGGGGCCAGGGAGGTCATTGTCGCCCCTGTGTTCATCACGAAGGGGCAGCACCTCAGGGAAGACATCCCTCAAGAGATCTCCGCGGTCCAGGCGGCATACGGTGGGCGTGTACAGGTGAAGCTGGCGTCCCACCTGGGAGAAGACCCGCGGTTGGCCCAGGTCGTAATGGACCGCATCCGGGAGGCCCTTTGATGTCTTACGTTTTGCGAAACGGTATGAGGTTGCGTCGTGGTTACACCACCGGCATGTGTGCCGCCGGGGCTGCCAAGGGAGCTACCCTGATGTTGTTTACTGGACGGGTAACGCAGCGGGTGAAGGTGAGAACACCTGGCGGTGAAGGCCTTGAACTGGAGCTGGAATGCCTGGAGCAGGCCGAAGGTTTTGCCCGGGCGGCGGTCCGGAAAGACGCCGGCGATGACCCCGATGTCACCGACGGGCTTCTCATCTGCGCTGAAGCCCGGGCTGCTGCCGGGACCGGAATCACCATTGCCGGGGGGCCGGGGGTCGGGGTGGTCACCAGGCCGGGGCTACCGGTGCCGGTAGGTGAGCCGGCCATCAATCCAGTACCGAGGGAGGTCATCCGCAGGGAGGTGGCCGAGGTCTTGCCACCCAACCGGGGCGTGGAGATCATCATTTACGTCCCCCAGGGCGAAGAGGTGGCTCACCGAACTTTCAATGAACGCTTGGGGATCAAGGGTGGGATTTCGATCCTCGGGACCACCGGTATCGTGGAGCCGATGTCTGAAGATGCCTTCAAGGAGTCCCTGGCCCTGCAGTTTGGAGTGGTCAAGGCAACCGGGTACCAGGTGGTTGTCATGACACCGGGACGAAAGGGAGAGAGGACGGCCTGTGAACTTGGCTTTCCGCCGGAGGCCGTGGTCCAGGTATCCAACTTCATCGGCGCCATGCTGCAGGAAGCAGTACAGGCTGGGATGAAGGGAGCGATCCTGCTGGGTCACCACGGGAAGCTGGTGAAGGTGGCGGCAGGGGTCTTCAATACCCACAGCCGTGTGGCTGACGGCCGCATGGAAACCCTTGCTGCCTGTGCTGCATGCCTCGGTGCGGCGCCCGAAACAGTGATGGAGATTCTCAGGGCCAACACCACGGAGACTGTCCTGGGGATCTTGGTCCGGGAAAACCTACTGCCGGTGTATGAAATGGTGGCCGCCCGGGCCAGCGCGCGCGCCGAAAGCTATCTTGGTGACAGGTTCCGTGTTGGCACGATCCTCCTGGCATCAGGCCGCCGCATCCTTGCAGCCGACTCGGGAGGGCATGACCTGGCGGCCGAGCTGGGTGTCGACCTGGCTGCGGCGACACATGATCAGACCGAGAGGTGCCGAGAAAGGGCACTTGACGGTGGAAGCCAGGGAGAACACCACTTGGTTGAGGGTAAGATCTACGTGGCTGGTACCGGGCCGGGAGCCGGGGACTACATCCCTCCCATCACCCGCCGTCTCATGGCCAACGCCGAGGTGGTAGTGGGCGGCAGGCGTGCCCTTGCCTTGGTGCGCCGTGGTACCGTGGAGCGGAAGGAGATCACTGCCGACCTGGCGGAGTTGGTGGGGTTTCTCAAGGCACGGCAGGGCCGGCGCACGCTGGTCCTGGTGTCGGGAGACCCGGGGTTCTACAGTGTGCTGGCCTGTCTCAGGCGGCACTTTCAGCCGGAGGAATTGGTGGTGGTTCCGGGCATCAGCTCGGTCCAGCTTGCCTTTGCCCGGGCGGGGCTCACCTGGGAGGACGCCGTTTTCCTCAGTGCCCACGGCCGGGAAGGGGTGGATATTGCCGCGGCGGCCAGCATCCATAGGAAGCTGGCAATCCTGACTGATGCCCGCTGCCCACCCCAGGTTATTGCCCGGAGAGTGGTGGAAGCAGGACTAACCGACAGGCGGATGGTGATTGCAGCCGATGTTTCTTACCCCACGGAACGGGTTCTTGACGGCAGACCCCAGGACTTCGTCAAGGTGGAAGGCCTGGCCAACAGCGTGGTGATCTTGAGTGATGAGCAGGATGGGTAAATGGGGCTATTCGACCCCTGGTATTCCGGACCATTGGTACTTGCGGGGTGGTGTGCCTTTGACCAAGCAAGAAGTCCGGGCCGTGGCCCTCAGCAAGGCACGCCTTTTCCCTGGGGCCCTGGTTTGGGACATCGGTGCCGGCACGGGTTCCATCAGCATCGAGGCTGGGTTCCTGGTGGGACAGGAGGGACGCGTTTATGCTGTGGAAAAAGACCCGGTGGCAGTATCTGTGCTGCGGCACAATGTGAAGCGCTTCGGGGTCGAGAATGTGATCATCCTCGAAGGCGAGGCTCCCGGTGTCCTGGACGGACTGGAGGGCGCCGACAGAATTATCGTTGGCGGAACAGGTGGTCGTCTGCCAGAGATCCTGGAAAGGGCCAACCGACACCTGAGGCCGGGAGGCCTGGTGGTGGTCCTGGCTGTAACCGTCGATACCTTTGTCGACGGGGTGGCGGTGCTAGAGGCCTTGGGTTACGAAGCTGAGATGGTAAGTGTAACGGTGGCGCGGGCCGAGACCTTCGGGGTCCATCGCCTTTGGCGGGGCCAGAACCCGGTCACGATTATCACGGGTCAAAAGCCGGGGAGGGAATGAGATGAAAGGCAAATTCTTCGGGGTCGGGGTGGGCCCTGGGGACCCCGAACTGATCACTGTCAAGGGCAGGCGGCTCCTGGAGGAATGCGACGTGGTGGCCTTTCCCTGTTCCGCAGGCGACCGCGAGAGCGTGGCCCTTTCCATTGTCAAACCGTACCTCCGACCGGGCAAGGAAAGGCTGGCCCTTGATTTTCCCATGGTGCGGGACTACAAGGGGCTTCGTGTCCACTGGAAAACCGCGGCGCAAAAGGTCATGGACCGGTTGACGGCCGGAAAAACGGTGGTCTTCATTACCCTGGGGGATCCGACCTTTTACAGCACCTATGGCTACCTGGTGCGGACCCTGAAGGGGTTGGGCTCAGGTGTTCCCGTGGAGACTGTGCCCGGGATCACCGCAGCCAGTGCCGCGGCGGCGGTCCTCGACGAGTCCCTGGTGGAGGGAGGGGAACGGTTGGCCGTCCTGCCGGCGCCGGATCGCCCGGAAGAACTGGACGAGATCGTGGACCGGTTTGATTCCATCGTTCTGTTGAAGGTTAACCGCACCTACAACCGCTTGGTTACCTGGCTTGCCGACCGTGACTTGGACGGCCAGGCCGTTTTCCTGAGTCGAGTAGGGCAGCAGGGGCAGGTCGTGGAGTGGGGACCGGCTCCGAAAGAAGGTCACAAGATCGATTACCTTTCACTGGTCATTGTCAAACAGGGGGATCGCGCAATGCCAGGGGTGAGCAAGAGGAGGGGTGGAACCGGCCCTGCTCGTTATCGATCCTGCTCCCCTCCTTCAATTGACACCTGACCCGTCCAGTCAAACTGGCGGCAGGTTGCAGTGGCGCGAACCGGTGAAGCCGGTACGTGCTGCCACGAAACAGGCCGGCAACGGGTACATTCTGAACACCAGGTCAATGAAGGCAGGGGGTGGCTGCAGGTGAAGGTCTACTTTATCGGTGCTGGCCCGGGCGACCCTGAGCTGGTGACCCTCAAGGGCGCCCGCATTCTGGCCCGCGCTGACGTTGTTATCTACGCGGGTTCACTGGTCAATCCCGCCGTCCTGGAGCTCACGCGGGCCGGCGCAATTTACGACAGCTCCCGTATGACACTGGAGGAGACCCTGGATATCATGGAACGGTCGGTGAAAGCGGGGAAGATGGTGGCACGGCTGCATCCAGGGGATCCCAGTCTCTACGGTGCGGTGGCAGAGCAGATGGAGGGTTTGGAGCAGAAGGGGATTGGTTACGAAATCGTGCCAGGCGTGAGTTCCTTTTTAGCGGCTGCGGCGGCCCTTGGACGTGAGTTTACGGTTCCGGAGGTGTCCCAGACTGTGATCTTGACGCGCACGGCCGGCAGAACCCCGGTTCCGGCGGGGGAAAGACTGGCTGGTCTTGCAGTTCACCGGGCGTCCATGTGCATCTTCCTCAGTGCCCACGATATTGAAGGCGTGGTGGCCGAGTTGGGCACGGCCTATGACCAGGATACACCGGCAGCCGTTGTCTACAAGGTCTCCTGGCCGGGCGAGGAAAGGGTGCTGACGGGGTGTATTGGTGACATTGCCGAAAAGGTTCAGGCTGCAGGCATCACCCGTACGGCACTGATCCTGGTTGGCGATTTTCTGGCCGCGCGGGGTAAGCGCTCACGCCTTTACGACGGTGAATTCGGCCACAGCTATCGTTCTGGTCACAGGTGATTACTGGAAAAGGTGAGGAAGGGACACGTAACAAGGAGAAGGTGTTAGTGTTGAAGTGTGCTGGTGCAACCGGAGACTTGGCCATTGTGGCCATTACCCGCGGCGGGAAGGAGCTTGCTTTACGACTGGCCGTATACTTGATGGAGCAGCATGTTGCAGACCTGCCGGTGGTCTATCTTCCGGACCGGCTTGCCTCCCCGGGGGAGGATACAGACGGCATCGCCCTTGGAGGCCCGACCGGGAGCCCCCTTGGCAGCGGTGAGGCCAGGGGCCGGAAAGACTTGTCTGAAGCCCTGGTCCCCAGAACCTTCCCGGTCGACCTGGCTGCTGCGGCAGGCGCCGGCGGTGGACATACCCCGGGAGCGGTTGTTCAACTGCTCCCCCAGGCTGCCGGTAGGCGAGAGGTGGTTTGCGCCAGTTACAGGGGCTCTCTGGGCACGCTGGTCCAAGGGATTTTCCGGCGTTACCGCCGTCTGGTCTTTATCATGTCCTGCGGCATCGTTGTGCGATTGATTGCTCCCCATCTCAAGGACAAGTGGACTGATCCAGCTGTTGTGGTTCTGGACGAGGCTGGGAATTTTGCGGTGCCCCTGCTTTCGGGACACTGGGGAGGTGCGAACCGGTTGAGTAACGATATCGCCGAAGCCGTGGGGGCCAAGGCGGTGGTGACAACGGCGAGCGAGACCAGGGGACTCATAGCTCCCGAGGTCATGGCTGCTGACCTCGGCTGGGAGGTTGAACCTGCCCAGGATGTAAAGCAAGTCAGCGTTGCCCTTGTAAACGGGCAAACCGTCGCCCTGTACCTGGACCATGGACTCCCGAGTGGTGGGCCCAGAGGCAATGCGCCCCTGGGTCTGGGGGTGATGCCTTCCTTCAGGGGTGGACCCTTCGTCAACAGACCGCGGCCAGGAGATGTGCCACCAGGCGTGGTTGAGTTGTGGACCCGTTTTTGCAGTCAATTCGTAATCCTGCCTTTCGACGAACTGGACAGGTCAGCGGAAGAACGAGACCGCGTCAACCCCCAGGCGGTGGTCCTGGTGACCAACAGGGTCCTGCGTCTGTCTCTTGGTACTCCTTGCCTCTTTCTGCGCCCGAAGAACCTGGTTGTCGGTGTCGGCTGTCGTCGTGGGGTCAGCGCCAGAGCAGTCATGGAAGCCATTGAGGCAGCTCTCGCTGCGGTGGGCCGCGCGCGGGGGAGTGTTCGGACCCTGGCATCCATTACCCGGAAACGGGATGAACCCGGGCTGAGGGAAGCAGCGGCCGAACTTAAGGTACCCCTGGTCTTTTTTGAGGCGGGGGAGATTTCGACCCAGGTGGGACGCTTTCGGCCCTCGAAGATGGTGCGACAGAAAATAGGAGTTGATGGTGTATGCGAACCTGCGGCCCTTCTGGCCTCTCGGGGCGGCCAACTGATCCTGCCCAAGCGGATCCAGGCGGGGGTGACCGTGGCGGTTGTCGAGGAGAATTATGGGTAGTTGGAATCGGACCCGGTGAGCACCGGGATCTGACCGGTGAGGTCCTAGATGTCTTGGAAAAAGCAGAGGTGGTCGTTGGATACAAAACTTACCTGGACCTCATCGAGGATTTGCTCACTGGGAAAGAACTGGTAATTTTCGGCATGAAGCAGGAGATCAAGAGGTGTGCCGCGGCCCTGGAACTGGCCCGAAAGGGACGGCGCGTTGCCCTGGTCTCCGGTGGGGACCCGGGGGTCTACGGCATGGCCGGGCCTTTGCTGGAGATGGCGGTGAGAAAGGGTGAGAAGGTCGGGATCCGGGTTATTCCAGGGGTCACGGCAGCCACGGCGGCGGCCGCCGAACTGGGGGCGCCGCTGGCCCACGATTTTGCCGTCATCAGCTTGAGTGATCTTTTGACCCCCTGGTCTACCATTGCCCACCGCTTGGAGGCGGCGGCAGCCGGTGATTTCGTCACCGTACTCTACAACCCCAAGAGCCGGCACCGGGGCTGGCAGATTAGGGAAGCAAGGAAGATTTTCCTGTGTTACCGGTGTCCCGGTACACCAGTGGGAATCGTTCGCAATGCCCGCCGCTGCCACGGGGAGGTTGTGGTCTCGACCCTTGGCGACTTTCTGGAGGTCCCCATGGACATGGCCACTACCGTGATCATCGGCAGCTCAACCACCTACCGGTACGGGGATTGGATGATCACGCCCCGTGGATACCCGGTGGGGGCCAATGAGGGCGGCTCCGTCCCTTTTTCCTGCCCCAGGCCTCCCCTTTTACATGGGAAACCAGCGCCTGGCAGGGCGGAGAAGGAACACTTCTCCAACCCGGGGTTGTCTAGGAAGGATGAGGCCCTGAAACCGGACCTGGCGGGCACCGATGATGCTCGACCGAGAGGGATGGCAAAAGCGACGCAGCGGGCAGTGGTGGTCATGGCCGGCACCCGGGAGGCCCACGAGACCATCACCGTCCTCGCCCGGAACGGATACCGCGTGGTGGCAACGGTGGTTACATCCTTCGGGCGAAACCTGGCCGAGGCCGCAGGGGCGGATGAGGTGGTTGTCAGGGCCATGACGGCAAGAGACCTGGCGGGCCTGCTGGACCGGGAAAAAGCCCTGGCACTGGTTGATGCTACCCATCCCTTTGCCGTGGAGGCCACCTGTACTGCGCGGGAGGCCTGTCATGCTGCCGGTGTCCCCTACCTGCGCTACGAACGCCCTGGGATTGTGGATAAAGGTGATGGGCGGTCCTTGGCTTGTGGGCGGGCCGGGAACCACGGGAGAAGGGATACCGGTCGGCAAGCTGACGAGTTGACGACTCCTTTCCAAGTAGCCGCCCATTACGCTGAAGCGGCCGAAATGGCGGTGCGGGCGGGCAGTGTCATCTTTCTCACGACAGGGAGCCACTCCCTCGAGGTCTTTGTCCGGGCCGCGCGGGTGGCCGGCAAGAGGATTGTTGCCAGGGTCTTACCAGACGAGGGCGTCTTCCAGAAGTGCCTCAACTTGGGCCTTGGTCCGGCGGATATCGTGGCCATGAAGGGGCCTTTCAGCCGCGCACTGAACGAAGCACTCTTTAGGCAGTACGGGGCAGACGTCCTGGTGACCAAGGACAGCGGCACGGCTGGGGGCCTCGAGGAAAAGCTTGCTGCCGCGCGTACACTGGGCATCCCCGTCGTGGTGGTGAAAAGGCCGAAGCCTCTGGTGGATGCCCCAGATCCTGGCGGTGTGAGGGAGGCTTCAGGCCTGCACTTTGTAACCGTACGCAGTGGGGAAGAAGTGCTGCAAATCTTGACCAGGCTCGAGACCGGGATGGGTCACAAGGAGGAAATTTAGGTTGCGATCTTTTTGGGACCCGCAAGGGATTGAGGCCAGGAGTTTTGAGATCATCGAGGAACTGGTTGGCAAAACCCCAGGATACCGGGAACTTGCCCCCGAGGAAAGGGCTGTTGTCTGCCGTGTGGTCCATACCACCGGGGACCTAGAGATGGCCTCTTCGGTCAGGATGGGACCGGGGGCGGTTTTGACTGGTATTAGGGCGCTGAAAAAGGGGACCAGGATTTTTGCCGATGTCAAGATGGTGCAGGTGGGGATCAACGTGTCCCGGCTGGCCAAGCTGGGCGGTGAAGTGTACTGTCTCATTGACGATCCGGCTGTAGTCCGGGAAGCGGAAAGACAGGGGATAACCCGGGCCGCGGCCGCCGTGCAGGCTGCGTGCCCCGAAGGCCAGGTGGTGGCCATCGGGAATGCTCCCACCGCCCTCTCCGCGTTGTGTGACCTCGTTGAGCGAGGACACATCCAGCCCGCCTTGGTGGTGGGTACCCCGGTCGGCTTTGTCGGGGCGGCGGAGGCCAAGGAGCGCCTGGTCAACCAGGACGTACCCTGGATAACCACCTGCGGCACCCGGGGCGGGAGTGCTGTTGCGGCCGCGGTCGTGAATGCTCTCATCCTGCTGGCCTTGGATGCCGGTAGTGCTTATTCAAGATAAGGGGGTCAGGGAGATTGGGTATTCCGGCCCTGGTTATTGCCGGTACTCACAGTGGGGTTGGAAAGACCACAGTGGCCGTGGGCTTGATGGCTGCCTTGCGCAACAAGGGGTTGAGGGTACAGCCCTTTAAGGTGGGTCCCGATTACATCGATCCCGGCTTTCATACCCTGGCCACCGGTCGCATTTCGCGTAACCTGGATGGTTGGATGTTCACTGGTGCTGGGTTGAAGGAACTCTTCACCCGGGCCACCCGTGATGCTGATCTAGCCCTCATCGAGGGGGTGATGGGGCTTTTCGATGGTGCCGAACCAGTGGACGAAGTTGGGAGTACGGCGCAGGTAGCAAAGAAGTTGGGGGCTCCGGTCCTGCTGGTGGTTGACGCCCAAGGGATGGCCCGGAGCGCCGCTGCCATGGTTCTGGGGTACCTGCGCCTGGACCCTGACCTGAAAGTGGGTGCTGTCCTGTTCAACAAGGTCGGCGGCGAGGGGCACTTCCGGTTGCTCTGTGACGCGGTGGCTTCAACCGGGGTACCGGTGGTGGGCTACCTTCCCAAGGACGAGGGCCTGAAGATCCAGGAACGCCATCTGGGGCTTGTGCCGACCCAGGAGGGAAAGGGGTTGAGGGAGCACCTGGACCGGCTTGCCGCCAGAATCGCCCAATCTGTTGACCTGGGAGCATTGATGCGGGTGGCGCGAGGGGCCGAGCCTGTTGCCGCCCGTCGTTCCATTTTTCCCCAGGTGCCGCGACCAGTCCGGGCGCGCATCGGCCTGGCCAGGGACCGTGCTTTCCATTTCTACTACCAGGACGGCCTGGACCTTCTGCAGGAACTGGGGGCAGAACTGGTGGAGTTCAGCCCCTTGCAGGATGAAAAACTGCCGGAGGAGGTTGATGCCCTTTACATCGGCGGCGGTTTCCCCGAGGTTTTTGCGCGGGAATTGGCGGAGAACGAGGCCATGAAGAGAAGCATCAAAAGGACGGCACGGTGCGGTCTGCCGGTCTATGCCGAGTGCGGAGGACTGATGTACCTGTCCGAGGGGATCACTGGTCTTGACGGGGTGTTTGCGCCCATGGTGGGACTGCTCCCCGGACGGACCAGGATGCAACGGGAGCTGGCGGCGCTGGGTTATGTACGTGCGCGGGCCCTCGCAGACAGCCCTGTAGCCCGGAAAGGGGATCTTCTCGTGGGCCATGAGTTCCACTGGTCGACCTTGGACCCTGGAGAAGGCTGGCGCTGGGCCTACCGGTTTTCAGGTCGCAGGGCAGGGGAGAAGACCGATGGTTACGCAGGGGGCAGTATCCTCGCCTCTTACTTACACATCCATTTTGGAGCCAACAGGGAGGCCTGTGAACGGTTCCTCGCTGCGGCTGCTGCTTACCGTGCCCGCCTCGAATTCGCGTGATTTTCGTTCTCCGCGGTGGCGCTGGGGTGGCTCGGGGCCTATCAACCCGTGATATCGAAGAAGCATTCACAGTAAGAAAGGAGTTTCGGATGCCAAACGACAAAAATATCCCGCAGGATTGGAGGGTCAAATTTGGGACGCAGCAGGAGCTTAGGGTGACGAAAGGCCAGTGCTTACCCTGCGTAATCCCTTTCCAAGGGCCTATTGGTTAACATCTCGTACAGTTTGAGGGTTTTTTCGGCCATTCTTTCAATGGAGAACTGGCGGGCGGTACGCCGGGAATTTTGGGTCATTGTTGAATAGAGTTCCGGGTTATCCAAAATCCGAGCAACCGCCGAGGCTATTTCCCCTGCCTCGGGTTCTACCAAGTAGCCGTTCTCTCCGCTGACGACGACATCCTGGCTTCCGTACGAGATGGCCGAAACCACGGGCAAACCAACGGACATGGCTTCCAGGAGAACTAGTCCCTGGGTTTCTGTGACGCTGGGGAAAACAAAAAGGTCAGCAGCCTGGTAGGCGTCGGCTAAGGCCTGGTTCTGCAGCCGTCCGGTGAGGATGACCCCGGGATCAGACCCTGCGGAAATCAGGTCCCGAAGTTTTTGCTCGTAAGGTCCACTTCCGACGATGACTAAAGAGAGGTCTTTCCTGGCCTGACGCAGGATCCTGTATGATTGAAGGAGGAGTTCGAGGTTCTTTTCTTTTCCCAGGCGGCCGGTATAAAGGAGGATCCTGTGGTTTTTGGGGATTCCCCATTCTTGAAGGAATTTCTCCTTTGAACCGAGTGTAAACCGGGAGAGCTCAATCCCTGTCGGGATCACACGCATTTCGACACGTACACCGCGCTGGTGGAGGAGCTTTTTCAATCCGGAAGACGGGGTGATGACTGCACTGCAGTTGTTGCAAAAGTTGCGTGTACGCCGGATCAGGTAGTGCTTAACCGAGTTGTTGGCCCCGGGGAAATAATGGATGTACTCCTCGTACAGGGTATGATAGGTGAAAACAACCGGTATTCCCAACCTTTTTCCCAAGCGGGCTCCGGAGGCCCCCAGAAGGAAAGGTGAGTGGATGTGAATGACATCGAGACCCAGCTTTCTGATGGTGTTGCGCAGGCGGGCCGATACTGGTAAGGCGAGCCTGAAACCAGGGTTGGTCGGAGTTGGTATCGATTGAAACCTGAAGATAGTCTGGCCCTGGTCAGCGTCTTGGGAATTAGGGTAGTTGGGGGCAAAAATATATACCTTGCAGCCCTGGCGCTCGAACTCCTTGGTGAATAACTCTATGGACGTAACTACTCCACTAACATAGGGTTTATAAGAATCTGTGAAGATCCCGATTTTCAAGCAGGTTCCCTCCCGCTGCACTGCTGCCAAAGTTCTTTTTCCCAATAAACCGACGATTATCCATTACCCTCTGTTCCATTTATTCTTTGTCCCCTGGATTACATCCTGCCCAGTTCTTCGATTCTTCGACCAGATTCTACTCAGGTCCTCGACACGTGTCCTTGCCCCGGCCTCACGATGCCCCAGTGTATAGACAGAACCCCTTGAGGGATAATCTGACAGTGAGAAAAGGAATTCTTCTCTCCCTGCAGAAGTCCTCTATGACGAGGATGAGGGAAAGTGATTTACGGAACAGGAATCGATATCATTGAGACCCAACGCCTGGAACGGGCGGTTCGGCGGTGGGGGGACAGGTTCTTGTCTCGGCTCTACACGCGGCGCGAGCTGCAGCTGGCCCGCTCCGGGCGCTCTTTTTACCAGAGCCTCGCGGGCAAATTTGCTGCCAAGGAAGCTGTCCTCAAGGCCCTGGGAACCGGGCTCCGGTCGGGCCGGTGGGTCGACATCGAAGTGGTGCCAGATCGTTTTGGGAAACCCGAGGTGGTTTTCTCCGGGCGGTTTAGGGACCTGGTTGTGCGCCTTGGTGTTCAACAAGTGCTGGTGAGTGTCTCCCACAGCCGTGACTATGCCGTGGCGACGGCCTTGGTGCTGGCCCCAAAACGAGAAGACGGCCCGGAGGGGTGTCGGGAATGAAGGTTGCAACTGCTGCCCAGATGCGTGAGATGGACCGCCGGGCCATTGAGGAGTACGGAATCCCCGGCCTCGTGCTCATGGAAAATGCCGGTTTGCGGGTCGTGGAAGTGGTGCGGAAAATCCTCGCCCAAACCGGAGGGAACCGGGTGTCTGTGGTGGCCGGTCGTGGTAACAACGGTGGGGACGGCTTTGTTGTGGCCAGGCATCTTTACAACACCGGTATCGAGGTTTCGGTCTTCCTTTTTGGGTCCAGGGCCATGGTAACAGGTGACGCGCTGGTTAACCTGGAGATCTTGGAGCAGATGGGCCTGGAGGTGGAAGAGGTCCGGGAGGCTGGCACCACCCCCTGCTCTCGGATTCAAGAAGTGCTGAGAAGGAGTTCCGTGGTTGTTGACGCCCTCTTGGGCACCGGGATTTCAGGGGAGGTGAGGGAGCCGGCGGCTTCAGCCATCGCCCTCATCAATGACTCCCAGAGGCCGGTAGTTGCAGTAGATATCCCATCCGGGATTCACACCGACACCGGTCAGGTACTGGGTGATGCCGTAAGGGCCACAACCACGGTGACCTTTGCCCTGCCCAAACCCGGTCTCCTGGTTTACCCGGGTGCTGGTTACTGCGGGCGCCTGGTGGTGGCTGATATCTCCATCCCGAAGGCTGTCACCGGGTCAGTAGAAACAGATATCGACCTGGTTACCAGCAAGGCCATTGCCCGGCACATCAAGCCCCGAAGGCCTGATACCCACAAGGGCCACTTCGGCAGGGTGTTGGTGGTGGCGGGGTCCCCGGGGTTAACCGGGGCGGCGGTCCTGGCTGCCCTCGGGGCGTTACGGGGGGGAGCAGGTTTGGTTACCCTTGCGGTTCCTGCTTCAGTACACGACATCGTGGAGGTCAAGGTAACCGAGGTCATGACGACACCTCTACCCGAGGGGGCAAGGGGCTGCCTTGGACGAGGATCCTTGGACCGCGTCCTCTCCTTGGCCCGTGAAGCTGATGTTGTTGCAGTGGGCCCGGGTCTCTCCCAGGCAGCCGGGGTCCGAGAGTTTATGACAGGACTCGTGGCCAACTGTCCGGTTCCATTGGTAATCGATGCCGATGGGCTCAATGTCTTGAGTGGGAACCTGGAGTTACTGGCTGCAGCCGGTGCTCCCGTAGTTATCACTCCGCACCCGGGAGAAATGGCCCGTCTTCTTGACTGCAGCCCTTCGGATGTCCAAGGGGACCGCTTCGGGAGTGTCCGGCTTGCTGCCCGCAGGGCGAAAGCAGTGACGGTCCTCAAGGGAGCTAGAACCCTGGTCTGTAGTGCGGGCGGGCACCGGGTCTTCATCAACCCGACCGGGGGCCCGGCCATGGCCACCGGAGGCAGTGGTGACGTGCTTACTGGTCTCATTGCTGGTTTTATGGGCCAGGGTATGGAACCCCTTGACGCGGGTGTGGTGGGTACCTGGATTCACGGTGCTGCAGGCCAGGAGGCGGCCCGCGTGAAGGGGGAGCGCGGCCTGGTGGCCGGTGACATTCTGGAAGCAGTTCCGAGGGTGCTCAGACCCTTCGAAGAAGGCTGCCTGGATGGATGGGAGACATTGGGGGAATTGAGTTGGCGCGCCTGAGCAGTTTACGCCCGGTCTGGGTGGAAATCGAACTTGAAAACATCAGGCACAACCTGCGGGAACTGCGGAAGCTGGTGGGGAAGGACACCGTTTTAATGGTGGTGGTCAAGGCCAATGGCTATGGACACGGCGCGGTTGAGATTGCCGGCCTGGCCTTGAACCACGGTGCCAGCTACCTGGGCGTGGCTCTCCTGGAAGAAGGCATTCAATTAAGGCGGGCCGGCCTTGGAGCCCCGATCCTCATCCTGAGCTACACCCCGGAAGAAAGCGCTGAAGCTGTGGTTCGGTTTGGGTTAAGCCAGACAGTGTACACCATGGACCTGGCCCGGGCCCTGTCGAGGGCAGCGGTAGCCCAGAGGAAAAACGCCCGGGTTCACGTCAAGGTGGATACGGGCATGGGGCGGATCGGCTTGAGGCCTGAGGATGTTGTGGGCTTTGTCAGGGAAATCATCGGCCTGCCGGGGATTCGACTTGAAGGTGTCTTCACCCACTTTGCTGCAGCTGAAAAAGAGGACAAGAGCTATACCAATGCCCAGATGGATAAATTTACCCGGGTACTGGAAAACCTGGAGGACAAGGGTATCTACGTTCCCCTGGTCCATGCCGCCAACAGTGCGGCGGTCATCGACCTTCCCTCCACGTATTTCAATATGGTCAGGGTAGGGCTTGCCCTGTACGGTTTGTATCCTGCCCAGACCCCTTCACTCCGGGTTAACCTCAAGCCGGCTATGGCCTGGAAGGCAAGGATTTCCTATCTCAAAACCGTTCCCCCCGGTACCAGTATCAGTTACGGGTGTACCTACACCACGGACCGGGAAGCACGCATCGCGACCCTGCCCCTGGGTTACGCCGACGGCTACAGGCGCGCCCTTTCTAACCGGGCGGAAGTGCTGGTTCGGGGCAGGAGGGCGAAGGTAGTTGGTTCCGTCTGCATGGACCAAATGATGGTGGATGTTACAGACATTCCAGCGGTGAGCATGGGAGATGAAGTGGTCCTGATGGGAAAGCAGGGGGAAGAGGAGATTAGTGCTGAAGAATTGGCCGGACTTCTCGGTACCATTAACTACGAAGTGGTTACTACCGTAGGGGGGCGGGTTCCTCGGCTTTACCTGGACCGCGGCCGGCCCGTCCTGTTGGTTGATTCCATGGGCAGAAATGAGATATAATACTAGCACATGAAAATGCCTCTATTTTTGGTTCGTGGGGGTGTTCCCTCTGTCAACTTCAAAACGTATCAGTATTAAACTCCCCGAAGGACTTCTTAAAGAAGTGGACGGAATAGTTAAGATGGAGAAGCGCAGCCGTAGTGAATTGATCCAGGAAGCAATGTGCACCTACTTGGAAGAGAAAAAACGCCAGAAGTTCCGGGAGACAATGATCAGGGGTTACCGGGAAATGGGTGAAATCAACTTGGAGTTGGCCGAGGAAGGTATCATACTGGAAAATGAGGGGTTAAGGCTGGTAAGGGCAAGACTGGCGGAGTGTGAGTAGGGTGAATGTGAAACGGGGCGATGTCTTTTATGCGGACCTCAGTCCGGTTGTCGGTTCGGAGCAAGGGGGGGTCCGACCGGTCCTGGTGGTCCAGAATGACATTGGAAACAAGTACAGCCCTACCGTGATTGTTTCCGCCATTACTTCACAAATCGATAAAGGGAAATTACCTACCCACGTGGAACTTCTGGCCGAAGAACACGGCCTGGAGCGGAACTCGGTGATTTTGCTGGAGCAGATCCGGACCATTGATAAGGGCAGACTGAAGGAAAAAATTGCCCACCTTGATCATGAGACCATGCAGAAGGTGGATGAAGCCTTGGAAATCAGTCTGGGTCTAAAACCAATTTAAAAAATGAAAAGGGAAAAGAGGTCTAGTTAGCATTGGAATCTAACCGTGTTGAATCTGCCGGGAGGAGGAAAAAAGGTCAACTGTTGGTTCAGTCGGTGGAGAGGGCCCTGGCTATTCTGGAGGTGCTGGCCGAGAAAGGCTACCCAATGTCACTGACGGAGATTCGAGACGAAGTTGGGCTCAATATCAGTACCGTCCACCGGCTGCTGAGCACCCTGATGGCCCATGACTTCGTACAGCAGGAGCCGAGCTCAAACCACTACAAACTAGGGTTGAAAACTTTCCGGATTGGTAATGCCGCCCTATACCAGTTTGACATTCGGGCCATTGCCAGACCCCACCTGCGCAAACTGGTCGAACACTGTAACGAGACGGCCAACCTGGTGGTCTGGGACCAGGGGGAAGTGGTCTACGTTGACCAGGTTGAGTCGACCAATATTATGAAAATGATCGCCCGGATCGGAGGGAGAGGTCCAGCGCACTCCACGGCAGCGGGAAAGATCCTGTTAAGTTCATTCCCCCCCGACGAGCTGAAGCAGATCTTGAGCCGGTTGAACCTACGACGGCTGACTTCTAAAACCATTGTCGAACCTGACGAGCTGTTGGAAGAGTTGAAAAAGGTTCGGGAACGTGGTTACGCCTTGGACCTGGGAGGCACAGAGGATCATGTCATCTGTGTGGCGGCTCCCATCCGCGACTACGAAGGCAAGACGGTGGCAGCCATCAGTGTTTCGGGACCATCGGTCAGGATCACAACAGAATACCTGGAAAAGGAACTGGTGCCATTGGTGAAGCGGGTGGCTGGTGAGATATCCCGCGAGATTGGCTACCTTGGACAGCCGGCCGAGGGGCTGGCCGACGAAAAACAGCGAAAGTGTATCTAGGGCTTGTTGTCTATGCCGTCAAAGTGGCAGCAGACAAACAGTGAAAGCTGAACTCAGGCCGGTACGGGGTGCTCGAGAGCGAGTCTGATTGTCTTGGGGCCCTGGGGACCCTGGGAAAAGAAAGGCAAAAAGGGCGAGGGGAGGGAGCGGTACCGGGCCACCAAGGTCCCGAACTCTGGATTAAATAAAGGCAGAGGGGAAGGTCAGTCACGGTTTGTTGAAATTGACAGGTTAAAAGGTTACCCGTAAGAACAGGCGTGTTCTCCAGAACACGAAAGAGGACGCTAAACTGCTGGGATGCGAACCAGCCCATGGGGCTGGTTTTTTCGTTCTGGGGGCGAGGATATCAAGAATTCCAAGGGGGAATCCGGTGTGCTGCTGATGATCGATAACTTTGACTCGTTTACCTACAACCTGGTTCATTACCTTGAAGAACTTGGGCATGAAGTCGTGGTTTACCGCAACGACGCCATCACCATTGATGCCATTGAGGGGTTGAGACCGTCCCACATCGTACTTTCGCCCGGGCCGGGTCGACCTGGGGAAGCCGGGGTCACGATGGGGGTGATCAGGTCCTTTGCCGGGTGGGTCCCCATTTTGGGGGTATGTCTCGGCCACCAGGCCATTGGGCAGGTGTTTGGAGCCCGCCTGGTCAGGGCTTCCCGCCTCATGCACGGGAAAACCTCCTTGATCATGCATGACGGGCAAACGATCTTTTCCGGCCTGCCTTCTCCCTTCACGGCCACCCGGTACCACTCCCTGATTCTGCAGCGGGAAAGTATCCCCAGGTGTTTGACCATTTCTGCTGAAACCGAGTCCGGGGAGGTAATGGCGGTCCGGCACAGGTGGCTGCCCCTGGAAGGGGTTCAGTTTCATCCTGAGTCGATCCTGAGCCAGTTCGGCCACCGGCTCCTGGCTAATTTCCTGGCGCTGAAACCACGGGCTGCCCTGCCTCAAAACCAAGGAAGGGTAAAAAGCACCGGGAGGGAGAATGACCTTGAGACCTCTTGTTGAGAGCGTACAAACACCGCTGTCGGCCTGCGGTATCTACCGGCTCTTCCACCGCCAACCCTACAGCGTCTTTCTGGACAGCAGCCTGCAGCACCCGCAACTGGGGAGGTATTCCCTGATGGGGGTGAGCCCGTTTTTAGTTTTTCGCTCCCGGGGTTCGAGTTACGAGATACGGACGGTGGAAAAGACGGAGACCGGCCGAGGCAATCCCTGGCCGGTGCTGCAAAGCCTTCTCAACCGGTACAGGGTTGAGGAATGGGAACCAGTAGTGCCAATGGCCTGCGGCGGGGCCATGGGTTACCTTGCCTACGACCTGGGCCGGCACCTGGAGAAAATCCCCAACCTGGCTGAGGATGACCTCAAACTCCCTGATGCCTATCTGGGCTTTTACGACCTTGTTATTGTCATCGATCACCAGGCAGAGAAAACCTTCCTGGTTTCAACGGGTCATCCAGAGGGCCGGGAGGAAGCGGCCCGGCGCCGGGCCTTTGAACGCTTGAAAACACTGCAGGCCTGGATTGAGAAAGGGGAAAGGGCCGGGGTGGTGGCGCGGTCTGGGCAGACCTCACGAAAGGCAGTGGAAGGGGTGACATCGAACTTTACTAAAGATGCCTACTGCCGGATGGTCGAAAGGGCCCAGGAGTACATTGCTGCCGGGGATATTTACCAGGTTAACCTGTCCCAGCGCCTGACGACAGGGCTTCCCTGTGCCCCCTTTGAGCTGTACCAAACCTTGCGCCGGATTAACCCGGCTCCCTTTGCTGGTTACCTCAATTTTCCCGGTTTGGTTGTGGCCAGTGCTTCACCGGAGCGCTTTCTGCGGGTCCACAAGGGCAGGGTTGAGACCCGTCCCATTAAGGGGACCCGGCCACGGGGACGCACTGAAGGAGAAGACCTCAAGTTGCGCGAAGAACTTCTCAACAGCCAGAAAGACCGGGCCGAGTTAGTGATGATCGTTGACCTGGAGCGCAACGACCTCTCGCGGGTTTGCCGTCCCGGTACCGTCAGAACGCCGCGCCTTTTTGAACTCGAACAGTACGCGACCGTCTACCACCTGGTTGCCACGGTAGTAGGGGAGCTGAAAGAAGGTAAAGATGTTCTCGACCTGCTGATGGCCTCCTTTCCCGGGGGCTCCATCACGGGGGCTCCCAAAATAAGGGCCATGGAAATTATTGAGGAACTGGAACCGGTGCGACGGGGTATCTACACCGGGTCCATAGGATACCTGGCCTTCAACGGGGATGCGGACCTCAACATCGCCATTCGAACCTTTGTCATCAAGGGGAACCGTGTCTTTTTCCAGGTTGGAGGCGGAATCGTGGCTGACTCTGACCCGGCGGCTGAATACCAGGAAACCCTGGATAAGGCGCGGGCCCTGCTCTGGTCCCTGGGGCAGGATGCCCCTGCCGCAAGGGAAACAGGGCGGTTTGAAGAAGGTTTGAAGGAGGGGTAAGGGTGGAAAGTCGGTCCTTCTATTTCCTAAACGGTGAGATCTTTCCGGTAGACCGGTGCACAATTTCACCCTTCGACCGGGGACTTCTTTACGGCGACGGGCTTTTCGAGACCATGCGCGTCTACAGGGGAATACCCTTTTTATGGGAAGAACACCTTCGGCGTCTGAGGGAAGGGGCAGACTTCTTGGAGATCCCCCTGCCCATGTCGGAGGAGGAGGTCGGCAGGGCCCTGGCCAGGGTGCTCCGGGTCAACCAGGTTAAAGACGGGGTTGTCCGCATGAGCCTCACCAGGGGCCCGGGGCCGCGCGGCCTTGTTCCGCCCGACAGGCCCGAACCGACCTTCTTGATTACCGCCACCAGGGGTATTCCCTACGACAACGGCCTTTACCAGCGGGGATACCGGGCGGTGGTTGTAAGTCTCCGGCGCAACCGGTACTCACCTTTACCCTTCTACAAGACCCTCAACAACCTGGAGGGCATGATTGCTGCCAGAGAAGCCCGGCGGTCTGGCGCCGATGAAGGATTATTCACCAACAGTGACGGGTACCTCTGTGAAGGAACGTTATCCAACTTGTTCCTGGTCCGGAAAGGGGTTCTTCTCACTCCTCCCAAAGAAAGCGGTCTTTTGGCCGGTATTACCCGGAGCCAGGTGATCCAACTAGCCAGGGAAGAAGGGCTTCCTGTTGAGGAAACCCCCCTGGAGCTGGATGACCTCCTTTCTGCCGGTGAAGCCTTTCTCACCAGTTCGGTCCTGGAGATCATGCCCTTGGTTTCGGTAAACGGGAGGCTCATCGGTACCGGCAAGCCTTCACCCCTGACGAAAAGGCTTACCTGCCTCTACCGCGCCACGGTCCTGAACTACATGGAGAAGGAAGTATCCCGTTTACTGGGGTTAAGTGAGAGTAATCTGTGATGTTAGTGCGGAAGGCGTGGCCCTTTCTGGACGTTTTGGAATAAGTTGAGTGAGAACCATCTGTGCTGCCGGTGCCTGCGCAGCCTCAAGGCTGGTAGCACCGGAAAAGTGAGGGGTAGGACGCGCACCGGACGGGGTTTGCCTGGACCAACAGCTGGCCTCAAGTCCGACAAACTCATCGGGCCTGGGTTGCCCGGGGCGGGCCGGGGTATACTGTGGGCCTGAAATTCTTTTTTTGTGGAAGTATTTGCTTTTTTTTGTAACGTGGAGCACCTTAGGTTCGTCTATGTCCATGAGGGGGAAGTCAGGGTATGGGAGTGACAGGGGATAAAGATTTGCTCCAGGGTTCCGGTGCTTCCGAGGGCTCTGAAGCATGGAGCAAAAACAAGGGCCAGGCCATGGACAGCAAAGCCAAGCAGCTGGAATACCTCATGAGGCGGTTCGGCGACGAGGTGCTGCATCTTGCCTACTTCTATCTCAAGGACCGGCACGCAGCCGAGGACGTTGCCCAGGAGGTGTTCCTGCGGGTTTATTCCCACCTTGATGAATTCCGCCACGAGGGTTCATATCACACCTGGATCTACCGTATTGCCGTCAATGTTTGCCGTGACCGTCTCCGTTCCTGGTCAAACCGAAATGTTTTTGTCGTGGGTGATCCTGCCGGTGAGGAAGGGGAAGTGGTGCCCTTCCGGTATCTACCCGCGGCAGCCGACAATGCCGAACACGAGGCAATCCGGTCCCTTGAAGCAGACCGGGTCTGGGAGGCGGTGCTGAGTCTTCCCCCCAAGTACCGTGAAGTCCTCGCCCTCCACTACTACCACGACCAACCCATCAAAAGGATTGCTCAATTAACCGGGTTAACTGAGTCTAACGTCAGGGTGAGGCTCCACCGGGCGCGTCAGATGGTGAAAGAAAAGCTGACGGAACGGGAGGGGTGCCGCCGTGACCCCGAAAAAGGATGATTTGGAACGCCAGCTTCTCGGGCTTAAGGAAATCGCCCGAGAAAAAATGGGTGGGTGGCATTTTGGTCCCCGGCTGCGCCGGAAGGTCCACGAGCGGATTGCCGACCTTGCACCATCTAGCCGGGAGTTTGGAGATGCGACTGAATCAGGTCAAGACCACCATGACCTGGTCAGAGCATCTGGTTCAGGAAGCAGGGACTGGAAGATGTACCTCTGGCAGAGGTGGCGCTACCCCTATGGTGCGGTGGTGGCAGCGGTAGTTCTGATTCTGGCCGTCGGGACCGTATTCTCTCTAGGCGGTTGGTTGCCGTTTCTGGCTACCGGTCCCGAAGGTGGGGGTGGCGCCTTGCCGGGGGGTAATCTTAGGCACGGGAACCAGCCAAGGGTGCCGGACGGGATTGATTGGGCAGGGGACCAGGACGGGGGCTCACAGTACGCGGTGGTGAGGCTGGACGAGCGGTTGCTGGACCTTGACGGGCATCTTCCCTACGAACTGGTGACACTGTGGAAGGTCTCACCTGGCAGCGGTGGGGAAGGTTCAGTGCAGCTTTTCACCATTATCTGGGCCCGCGAGGAATCAGCAGGGCCTGAAGGCCAATGGAAGGTAGTTTACAGTGAACCCCTCCCGGGCTCGGAGGTCCTTGCCCCTCTCCGTACCATTGAGCTTCCTGATTCCACCCGGCAGCTTTTGATGATAACTTCCCGTGACCCCGGGGACCACCGGTTACACCACCGGATCCTGGGGTATGATGGGCAGGACATCACCACCTACCTGGACCGTACCTGGGCAGCTTTGCCTTCACAGCCAGCTGCAGGTGTGGTGACCGGTGGGAGCCTTGTTCAGGCCGGCCTGATACAAGGCCCTGGATCTGACCACCCTTTTCGGTTTGTGTTCCTGCGCTTGGTGCCAGAGGCTGGTCTTCTGGTCCTTTCCCAGCGGCAGGTACAGATGAGGGTGGGGGAGTATCTTTTCCTCTTACCAGTGGAACCTGACCTGATGCAGCTGAGTTCCTCTCTGGCGGTGGCTGAGGATGACGGGGCGCAAGGCATCCTGGAGATGGTACCCGGCGGTTTTCGGGCCCGACGTGAGGGGGCAACCCACCTCAACTTGAGGCCTAGGCCGGCGGGTGAACTGCCAGGCCTGAATACCTGGGGTCTGAAGGTAGAGGTGTTTGCCCAGGATTAGGCGGCTGGCAGGGACCAAGGGACAAAAAGAACCGGGGGCCGAGGGCTGCCCGGCGGGGAGGAACGCTGGTGAGATGGGTTTTTGGAAATTGATTGCCTGCAGAAGGGGGGATCGTCTTGAGGCTTTTTAGCAAGAGGGTTTTTACCCGTCCTTTAACCCTGGCCCTGGTGGGGTTGATTGCCTTCTGGGCTGGTGTCTGGCTCGGTCCATCTCTTCAGTTCCCCGGTTTCATGGAAGCGTTGGTTCCGAGCCTTTCAGAGCCCACCAGGGGGACCGTTTCAGCCTCCAGTGGGTGGTTTGATTCTGCAAGCGGCTCCGAAACCACCCAGGGGGACGGGGGCAAAGCTGGGTTGTTGAGTGCCTCCGGCCGCGGGAAAACAGTTGCGGCGGCGGCTGAGCCGGTACCGTCGTTTCCCGGCGCCTTGATACCAGTGGGGGCCAGTATGGTGGCAGACGTGGTCGAAAGGGTAGGTCCAGCCGTGGTGAAGATCGAAACCACCGCTACCCCTGGGTCCGAGGGCTTCCAGGACCCCTTTTTCCAGGACCCCTTTTTCCGGAGGTTCTTTGGGGACATGGTGCCTGACGAGAGGTTGATACCTCTGCCGCGCCGTGGGTTGGGTTCTGGCTTTATCTTCGATTCCGAAGGCCTGCTTCTGACCAATGATCACGTCATCCGCGGGGCCGGTAAAATAGAGGTTACACTAAAGGGCAGGGACAAGCCGTACCAGGCCGAGGTTGTCGGTTCTGATTACAACCTTGACCTGGCTGTCCTGAGGATTAAGGACCCGGAAGGTGAGGCCTTCCCAGTGGTTCCGCTGGGCGACTCCTCAGCCGTCCGGGTGGGGGATTGGGTAATTGCCGTTGGTAACCCCTACGGCCTCGACCATACGGTGACAGTGGGGGTCATCAGTGCCACTGGCCGGCCCCTCCACATCGACCAGCGTACCTATACAGAACTCATCCAGACCGATGCTGCCATCAACCCCGGTAACAGCGGTGGGCCTCTCCTTGACCTTTTGGGCCGCGTCATTGGTATCAATACGGCGGTGGATACGGCCAAACAAGGGATCGGGTTCGCCATCCCCATCGACCAGGTAAAAAGGGTTCTGGATGAACTGATGGAGGAGGGCAAAATTATCCGTCCCTGGCTTGGTGTTTGGATTCAGGGACTGGACGAGCACCTGGCCCAGTATTTCAAGGTACCAGATAACCGTGGTGCCCTGATCACCGATGTTGTTCCGGGTGGGCCGGCGGAACGGGCCGGGTTGCAGCCAGGTGACATTATCCGCTCTGTCGGGGATAGGCAGGTAGAAAAGCCCGGGGACCTCCTGGAGGTGATCCGGGCCCATCGTCCGGGTGATACCCTGGTTCTGAAGACCCTGCGCGGGGGGCGACAGCTGTATATTTCCGTCAAGCTAGGTGAAAAACCTAACGAACCGGTTCGGAGGGTTCGCTAGGATGGATAGGTTTCATTCTTGTTACCGAAGGAGGTTTCTAGAAAAGATGTTTTTCACCGGGGTCTTGGTTACAAAGGGTAGGAAAGGTTTGCGCAAGCTGGCGGCCTTGCTGGGAGGGTGGGTCATTGCAGTTTTTCTCTTGAGCGTCACCCTTCCAGACGGGGTGGCCAGTGCCCAGGAGAACCGGCTGTGGCTGTCAACAGATTTTACCGGGATTACCGTAAAGAGGGGCGAGGCCGTTAATCTGCGCATCCAGTTACACAACCGGGGACTTCCGCCCCAGGATGTTGAACTATCCATCGTATCTGGTCCTGAAGGTTGGAACCCGGTCCTCAAGGGCCTCGATTTCATCATCCACCGGGCCCTTGTGGACACAGATGACCGGGAATACTTCTACTTTAACGTCAGGGTCCCTGATGACGTTAAAACCGGCGATTACACTTTTCTTTTGAAAGCCCAGTCCGGCGGGATCACGGATACACTGCCCATCGAACTGAGGGTCAGGGAAGTGATGGCCCAAAGCACAAGACTGGTAACCCAGTACCCGGTGCTCAGGGGTCCCGCCAAGGCTACCTTCCAGTTTCGTCTTGACCTTTCCAACGACGGCTTCAGTGAGCAGACCTATACCCTGGGGGCAGCAGCTCCAGAGGGATGGGAGGTGGCCTTTCATCCCAGTTACGAGGATAAACAGATAACCTCCTTGAGCCTGAAGGCGGGAGACAGCAAGGGGTTAGAGGTTGAGGTTACCCCGCCGCGGGACGTGACAGCCGGGGAGTACCCCATCACCGTGGAGGCTTCTTCCGGTGGCGACCGGGCGACCGTTGACCTGAAGGTGGTGATCACCGGCTCCTACGAGATCCTGGTTACTACTCCCTCTGGCCGCCTGAATGCAGACGCCGAGGCGGGACGGGAATCCCCGGTGACGTTGCTGGTTAAGAATACCGGTAGTGCCACCCTGAGGGATATCAACTTTTCGTCCACCAAACCCAGCAACTGGTCGGTAACCTTCAAACCTGAGGCCCTGGAGGAACTCCCGGCTGGGGCCGAACGTGAGGTTACTGCCTTTATCAAGCCGTCGTCCAAGGCGATCGCAGGGGATTACGTTGTTTCCGTGCGCGCCAGCAACAGGCAGGCTTCTGACTGGGCCGAATTTCGCGTAACTGTTCATACCCCGACACTCTGGGGGTGGATTGGGGTAGGTATCGTCTTCATTGTGGTAGCGGGGGTTCTATGGGTATTCCGTACCTACGGTAGGCGGTGACGATGAAGATGAATGGACACCATCCTGAAGATGCTCATGAGACCGTTATTGAGACCCAAAACCTTACCAAGCGTTACGGTGACCTGGTTGCCGTGAAAGGTCTCAATCTCAAGGTGAAAAGGGGTGAGATCTTCGGTCTGCTCGGTCCCAACGGGGCCGGCAAGACCACCACCATCCTGATGCTCCTGGGCCTGACCGAACCGACGGGCGGTTCGGCCAGGGTCCTAGGTCATGACCCCACCCGTGAGGTCTTGGAGGTCAAAGGCCTGGTGGGTTACATGCCTGAAGACGTGGGGTATTACGAGGACCTGACAGGCCGGGAGAACCTGATGTACACCGCTGATCTAAATGGACTGCCCCGGCAAGAAGCAGCCGCACGGGTGGAACGCTTGCTTTCCCAGGTAGGACTGGCAGAGGTTGCCGACAAGCGGGTGGAACACTACTCCCACGGCATGCGCCAGCGCCTGGGCCTGGCAGACGTTCTGGTCAAGGACCCTGAAATCATCATCCTGGATGAACCTACCCAGGGCATCGACCCGCAAGGGGCCCAGGACCTCCTGAAGTTTATTGTGCGCCTGAGCCGGGAGCGGCAGATGACGGTCCTCATCTCCTCGCACCTCCTAGACCAGATGCAGCGTATCTGTGACCGGGTGGCGATTTTCGTCCGGGGCGAGGTGATTGCCGAAGGACCCATTGACACCCTGGGCCGGCAGATCATGAGAGGCGAGTCCTTGGTGGTTGAGGTTGAGGTTGCCGCCCGGGACGGGGGGACCAGGTCGAGCCGCGAGATTGTTGAATCCCTCCAAGACTTGCCAGGTGTACAGAAGGTCGAGCCATCAGGCGGAAACCACTTCCTCGTCCACTGTTCCGTCGATGTCAGGGACCGCATTGCTACCCAGCTGGTAGAAAAGGGCCTGTCCCTGACCCACCTGCGCCTGCGTGGCTACGGGCTGACCGATATCTACATGCGCTATTTCCGGGGGGGAGAAAGTGATGGTTGAGAGATTCAGTTCCCCGTCGCAAAAGGATGCCAAGGGGATCAGCAAGTGGATACCCCAGGTGGAGGAATGGTTCAGCCCACTCGTTAGCGGGCCGGGCCTGCGCGCTGTATTCCGCAAGGAGCTGGCCGACCATTTCAACAGCCGTCGCTTCTTGATCCTGGCCACCATCGTGGCTGTTACGGGGCTGGCCGCCATCTACGTGGCAGCGGTAAACATCCGGCAGGAGGTAAGAGAGACGGCTGAATCCGGTTTCGTCTTTCTGAGGCTGTTTACAGCCTCAGGGGGGTCACTGCCACCGTTTACGTCCTTTATGGGATTTCTGGGCCCCCTGGTGGGGCTGGCCCTTGGGTTCGACGCCATCAACGGTGAACGGGTTCGTGGCACCTTGAGCCGCCTTGTGGCCCAACCCATCCACCGCGACTCGATTATCAACGGCAAGTTCCTGGCCAGTATTTGCATCATTGCCCTGATGATCTTTGCCCTGGGGTTCATCGTGGCCGGCCTTGGGCTCCGGCTCATCGGCATCCCACCCACCGGCGAAGAAGTTTTGAGAATACTGGCCTACCTGGGTTTGAGTGTTGTTTACGTTGCTTTCTGGCTGGCGCTTTCCCTTCTTTTTTCGGTGGTGTTCCGCCAAACGGCAACTTCAGCCCTGGCTGCCATTGCCACCTGGTTGTTTGTTGTCATCTTTGTTGGTCTCTTGGCCGGTTTGATTGCGGATGCGGTGGTGCCGGTGGGGTCTGATGCAGGGGCTGAGGAGCTCCTGCGTCACGAGCGCCTACACCAGGCTTTGGGGCGTTTGTCTCCTACCATCTTGTACGATGAGGCGACAACGGTTCTGTTACAGCCCCAGGTACGCACCTTGGGCCCAGTCCTGCTCAGCCAGATTGAGTGGGCTGTTCCCGGTCCTTTACCCTTCGGTCAAAGCCTGCTCTTGATCTGGCCCCACCTTACCGGGCTGGTGGCGGCCACCCTGGTCTGTTTCGCCGCCTCCTACGTGCTCTTCATGCGGCATGAAATCAGGGCGAGCTAGTACTGGTTGGCAGGGGTCGGCACCTAGAGCGGAGAGCCGGGAAGGTGTACAGGATAGAAAGAACTGGAGCCGGGTTGCTATTTTGAGGAGCAGCAATCCGGCCTCCTGTTAAGACCGTTGGGGCGCAAAGGGACGGTTGCCGGGGGTTTAAGGAGTGCTGGCCTTTGCACGGACACGAGCCAATTGTTCCTTAATTTTTTGCGGGTAGTCGTTCAAGATCTTTCTGATGGTGATCTCCGGGTGGTTCCTGAGGGGAAGGTCGTAGCTGCTCATCAACCTGTACTTGTGATCAGCCACCACCCTGATTACCGGCCGTGAAGATAGTTTGCGGTCTTGTCTTACGACCACCCCAACCTCACCGGTAGAGAGGAGAACGATACTCCCGTTTGGGAAAAGGGCGATCCTTTCCAGCAGTCCCTGGATAAAGCGAGGGTCGAACTTGGTTCCTGCTGCGTTTTTCAAGAGTTCAGCCGCACGTACAGGGTCCATTCTGCTCCGGTAGATGCGGTCACTGGTGATGGCGTCATAAACATCTGCTACAGCGGCAATGCGGCCAAAGATATGGATCTCTTCGCCCTTTAAGCCACGCGGGTAGCCGGTACCGTCCATGCGTTCGTGGTGCTGGAAGGCGACATGGGCAGAGACAAGGTTGATCTCAAAATGCTTGCGCAACAGGTCAAACCCGATGCGAGGATGCTCTTTGACCTGTTCAAATTCCTCCGGGGTCAGGCTTCCTGGCTTGTTGAGAATGGATGGGCTTATCTTTAACTTGCCCAGGTCATGGAGGATGGTGCCGACACCAAGTGTTTTCAAGTCGCTTTTTTGTTTGTGTAAAGCAGTGCCAATGATGAGGGCCAGGACACAGGTATTCACACAGTGGACAAAAGTGTAATCATCGGCACAACGGAGAGCAGAGAGGCAAAAAACGAAGTCTTCGTTATTTTCCAAGTCAGAGAGGATGTTTTCCACCACTTCGTTCACCCTTTTCCGGTCTTTTCGGACCGGGCGCCCCTGGAGAACATTCTGGAGGGTGTGGGCAACGGCTTGGGTGGCCTTGAGGCGAGTACTTTCATTGATGGCGTCGTTTATTTCGATATCTGGAACCAGTTCGTCCTGGATGTAAATACTCTGGTAACCCCTTCTCTTGAGGTGCTTGATATAGGAAGAGGTTAAGGTGGTTCCGGCCCTCAGGAGAACCTGGCCGTCAGCGGTTTGGATGGTCTTACCCAGCTTCTTGCCCACTATTTTCCCAGACAGTCGCACCAGCCGCATCTAGACCTCACCTTAAATAAATAAAATATAGCTCGCCGTTTTTCCCGTTATCACCAAAATTCGACACAATAAAGCATCGATCCTGCTATTGCCATTAATGTTCATAGTAAAGTCATCTCAGCCACAATACCCACAGCGACCGAGTCCAGGTCTGCCAAAAGCTGTACTATGACGCTCCGTACCCTTATTTTCGTAATCTGGGTTGGGACGACCGGTTCCCGACGATACAACACTGGTGGTCTTTCGAAAAGGACTGGGTAGGAAATCTTTCGAGGAATTCTTCAACCAGGTGGTAGCTCAAGTTCGGGATAAGGGGTGTTTTAAAGGACGATGGGCCATCATGGGAGAGTACCGGAGCAAGGGGACTTGAGACGGCTTTTTTTGACCCGTAGTTTATTCTGGCTGCTCTTTTTCGCCTTTGTTCTCGGGATGTATGTAACCTTTTCGCTCAGGATGCACATGCTTAAGAACCATACAGAGACGGTTATTCCCTTGGTCCGCAACGCCATTCACCATCATCTCAGCGCAAGAGATTTTGAAATGCCCAAGCTTATGACTGAAGATTACGAAAGATTTACGCTCGCGATCCGGGATATCTCAGAGATGCCCCAATTGCTCAGAATCAAATTCTACGATCGCCAGGGAAGGATCATTTGGTCGGACGAGCAGAAGCTTGTGGGTGAACGTTTTACGGCAAATCCAGGTCTAGATCGTGCCCTGAAGGGAGAGGTTGTGGCTCAATACAGCAGGTTATCAAAGGAAGAGAATATCTATGAGACGGGTCTGAGCTATATTCTTGAGGCTTACATACCGCTGTATTTCGGAGATTCGGAGGTTTTCGCGGTTGCAGAGGTATACTACGAGGTAGGCGGACTTTTTGAACGTATTGCCAGGACCCGGGTCGGTATCTGGTTCATCATTCTGGCGTCTTTTTTAGCGCTATACCTTCTCTTGTCCAAGATCTTTTTTAATGCCTCCAGCCTGATCATGAAACAAAAAGAAGACCTTGGGAGGACCAATCAGGCTCTCAAGAAAGCGTACTTGGGAACCATCAAGGCCCTGGTTTCCGCAGTGGATGCGAAGGATCGCTATACCAGGGGACATTCATTGCGAGTAGCCCAAATATCCGTTCTCCTGACAGAAGCCCTCTCGGTGGACGACAAAACAAGGTTTGAAATACAGCAGGCGGCTCTGCTCCATGATGTCGGAAAGATTGGGATCGACGATGTTATTTTGAATAAACCGGGGTGCCTCAGCCCTGAAGAATGGGAGATAATGAAGAAACACCCGGTCATTGGGGCAGCGGTCTTAGAGGAGGCTGGGACCCTCAGCAAGGATTTGATTAACATGATTCGATCGCATCACGAACGTTTCGACGGTAACGGCTATCCCGATGGTTTGGTGAGGGACCAGATCCCGCTGGGGGCCAGGATCATTGCTGTCGCCGATGCGTACGATGCCATGCGGTCCGAACGCCCCTATCGCAAGGCTAAGAGCCCCGAGGAGGTCCTCTCCGAGTTCGAAACGGTCTCAGGAACTCAGTTCGACCCGATGGTTGTGGAGACCCTTCTCGGCATAGCCAATCAAATCGAGAACATTGTTTATGCCGCCAGTGATGAAAACACGAGCCACCAGTTTGTATCCACCACCGCTTTATCCACTGAATCTTGAGACGTACGTTCAAGACAGCCAAATTGCGGCGAGATCCAAAACCTGGTATAATAAAGCCAACCGGATCCAGGGGATGCAGGAAAACCCGTCGAGCAAGCTGGCTCGGTTGTGCCTAAAAGTACCTTCAGCAGGTTCTCGAGGAAGTATAGATTATTATGCCCAACTCCAACTTTGGTTAACTTTGCGGCGCGAGAAATGTGCGAATAGGGAAGGAGGGTCCCTGGTGCAGAGGGTTCTGGTGGTAACCGTGGGGGGTTCGCCACACCCAGTTATCAATGCTTGCCGCGAATTTCAGCCGGACTTTACCTATTTCGTGTGTTCCAAGGGGCGACTTCCCCACGGATCCGAGGACACTGTTGATGGCCCCGGTGATCCTTGTGGAGACAAGCGAACTCAAAAATGTCCAGAGTGCAGCGCAGATGTTCCTCTCGGGAACCCGAAGGGTAAAGCCATAGTTTACCAGGTTAACATTTCTCCGCACGCTTACGCAAAGAAGGTCGTGGAAGACCCCGACGATCTTGAGGAAGTCTACGGGGTGATGTTATCCATCCATCATGAGGTTAAACAGCGATTCCCAAACGCCACTAAAGCCATAAGCTACACTGGAGGCACCAAGAACATGACGGTAGGTGCCGTATTATTGGGGCTGCACTATCCGGAATGGCAGCTGGCCATAAACAAAGGGCCCCGTAGGGACTTGATAAAGGTAACGCAGGGCGACAGCTGGTGGCCCATCAATATCAGCAGTATATACGCCAAAGGCCAGCTTCAGGCTTACATCCCCTTGCTGGAACGTTACGAGTACAATACAGTGCAGGAACTCCTGCGGCCGCTACAGATGAACCCCTCTCTTCCCAACCAGGAAAGGGCTCGGCTGTACCGTTTAAGGCAGTTTTGCACGGCTTTTGATGCTTGGGACCGTTTTGACCACCAAGAGGCTCTGTCTAGATTGGAGGCCCTCGGAGGCAGAGCCGGTCCCTGGATCCGCTTAGCTAAAAACCTCGTGGGGGTGCTTCCAAAGGGGAACCCTTACCAGGCCGTGGCGGATTTGGTTCTCAATGCTGCCAGGAGGGTAAAGCAGGGTGGCTACGATGACGCAGTCGCCAGGCTCTATAGAGCGGTAGAGATGCTAGCTCAAGTGCGCCTTAAAGAAATGTATGAAGTGAACACAGGGAAAGTTGACCTAGGGAAGGTACCCGCTGAATGCCGGAGTCTGTGTGAAGCTGCAGTTCAAGATGACGGGGAGATCAGGCTGCCGCTGGTGCGCAGTTATGAACTTCTCGCATGTCTGAAGGACGAACTGGGGAGATTGTGGCGTGAACAAGAAAGCAGGGTAAAGAATGCTTTGCGAGTACGGAATTTCTCGATTCTAGCCCATGGTAATGAGGTCATCAGAGAAACTCACTACCGGGAATGTGGAACCGTTTTTGAAAACTTTATTAAACAGGGACTCGAGGTTTGCCAAGTCAAACCCGAATGGCATCAATTGCCTACCGCGGAATTATTGGAGATGTAGTCTAGCGGCCTTCCTCTTTAACCTTTTTAACCTTCCGTTTAGCCTAGGACTAGGAAGGTTGCCGAAGTGCTGGGCAAACAAGGCACTGCTTTATCCACGGAATCTTGACACGTACCTATTAAAACAGCGAAATTGCGGCGAGATCCAAGACCTGGTACAATTAAGCCAATCGGATCCAGGGGATGGTTTACATGGGGGAAAGCCCGTCGAACAAACTGGCTCGGCTCTGCCGTGAGCATGGGATAGCACTTGTTTACCTTTTTGGTTCCCAAGCCCAGCTAGGGGCAAGAATACTAGCAGGAGAAAGTGTGGTCATAAAGGACCCACTGGCAGACCTGGATGTTGGGGTAGTAACGGAAGGACCGCTACCCCAACCGTCCCAACGTCTGAAGTTTTATGCCGCCCTGTACAACGACCTGGAAGAGGTGTTCGAGCCTTTTCACCTTGACCTTGTACTATTGGAAGAAAACCACTCGGTCTTTCAACTGGAAGCCGTTAAAGGCATCTGTGTCTACCAGGTCAGCCAGGAGAGGCGTGACACTTATGAAATGATGATTCTCCGCCGTGCTGCTGATTTTCGGCCTTTCCTGCAAAAATACCTCCGGGAGGTTCTCGAGGAGGTACAGAACACCCCGCCTGAAGATTGATCACTAGTCTGGAAAAGCTAATCTCCATTTCAGGTACAGTTTGGTTTAAGGTAAGAGGCCGGTACAGGACCCCTTCGGCAGGAACTGAGGCGTCCAGGGAACCCAGCGAAACGAGAGGAGGAATCTATTGTAGAAGATGTCCATATTGTGGTTAGGGCTTGCAGTTGTGGCTTTTCTTGGTTTAACGGGCCTGGCGTTGATGATGAGTTACCGGGCCACGGCGAGGGCTCTGATGGCTGAAGTCAAGGCAAAGCCCGGGAAGAAAGATGATAAAGATTCCCCCGGTGACGGTCCCAGGGAGACTAAGGGGGAAGAACAGTAGGATTTAGCCTGCTCGAGGTCTTATGGTACAACAAGTATTTTGACATGCCGGTCTTTATTGCTGACCAGCTCTTTGAACCCTACTGAACGATGTCGTCCAATTTGGCTTTGGCAGTCCCATCTCTACCAGCCCCGGCCCATTGACGTGGCCGCTAGCATGGAAACCAAGCTCCCTGCCACGCCCCTGCCGGTCGCCGGGGTCTCCTACCAACTGCAGACCAAAATGCCTTATCCAGCTGGGTAGCCGGTCTAAGTCCGATGCATTTCCTCGTTGAAGGCTTCGCTGGAAGACTAAGTGGTAGCCGGGTTCGTTGATGAGAACCAGGTGGGATGTGGTAACTGGGACTCGGTACGAATTTCGGTACCTTTGCCACGACTTGATTGGACGATGATCGATGAGGTTCCCTATAGAAACGGCATTTATATCATGTTTCAGAAGGGTGAAACCTATCATGACATGGACAGGATAGTTCGCGTAGGTACCCACCGGGGTCAAGACCGTTTACGAAAAAGATTGAAGGATCATTTTTTGAGAGAAGATGCAGATAGCAGCATCTTCCGAAAAAACATCGGTCGTACTCTTTTGACTATGAGATTGGACCCATATTTACAAATATGGGAAATTGATATGCATTGTCCTGAAAAGGCAAAAAAGTACGGGCACTTAATTGATGAAAGGCTCGAAACTGAACTTGAGGCGAAGGCCAGCGGCCGCCTCCCTATAGTATGCTCTTTGCCTGACGGGGGGAGATGGGCCTCCCGATTCCGGCTTTCAGGTAAGGGATGATCGCCTTCGGGATCAGGTGCCACCGTTCCCGCCAGTGTGTGGCTGTCTTTACGTAGAGGAGGCGGCGGTCTAGGGCGCGGTCCCCCGGTCCCAGTGTGGTCATCTCCACCCGGCCGTAGGCCGTAGATGGTAGTAAGGGCCAGGAAGGCCGCATCCCCGGCTTCCACCTGTCCGGATCTGGCGGTCTCGATCAATCGGCTGATAAACCTCGGCATCGAGCGCGGGGGCGTAGATATCGCCCTCCGACACTGGGTAGCTCCCACGATTTCGGGGGCCAATCCAGACCATCCAAATTCCCCGATTGTGCCTGGGGTTGCTTTACCTTCGTTCTTTGGATTTCATCGAAGTTGCGGCGCATTTGCTTCCAGAGGTTAACGGTTGTCTGCCTCTTGGGATAAAAGTCGTTTTCCCGTATCATCCAGGATGTTCTCCATGACTCTGAGCACGCGCAGTCCACGCGCACGGTTGGAGTATTCGATCTATTGCTAGCTCAGCACAAGGTCTGGATTGATGTGGGGGTAGCACGCTTTTCTGGATAATAAGGTTAACGTCAAACACATGATCTGAACCTCTGACCTCTTAATGATAGACCTGTCTTTAACTACAATCAATAATCCTGCCGAGGATCGCCCCTCGCCTGGGAACCAAACAACTGGACCAAGTGTATTTCTCCCGGGTACAGGTCTTCAAATAATCGACCAGTCCCTGGAGAATTATGCTTTCTAATGAATCTTACTTCATGATACCATTCCTTTTCGGCATTACCCACCAATTTCTGGCATTGTAGTACCATTATAGCACACACATAAAAACTGGGAAAATCTCATTGGCCGCTTTATGTCGTTTGCGTGTGATTCCTGAAATTTAATGCCTCCCAGCATGATAAAATGCATCCTGGCTTTGAGATAGCTCTGCAAAGCCAGTCATATCAAGGGACGCAGATTACTGTTTTTTCAAAAGATTCTGGTATGGTTTTTGCTGGTAATACAGGATTTAGGAGGCTCAGTCAGCGTTTGAGCCGTAAGACCACTCAACTTAACTCAACAGGAGGGATCTGAAAGGATGCTGCTGAGGAGAGTTGTGTTGCTGTTGCTTGTTTGGTGTCTAATTTTCTTGATGCCGGTCGCGGCGTTCGGATGATCGGACCCTGGTGCCGGTAAGGTTCGTCAGCGAATCACTGGGAGCAGGCGTGGACTGGGACGAGGTAAGACAGACGGTGATAATAAAGCAGGACGGGAAAACTATTCTCCTCAAAATAGGGGAAAACAAAGGCCACCGTAGATGGTAAGGTAGTGGAATTTGACACCAAGGCGGTACTGATCCCGCCCGGACGGACGATGGTGCCGTTGAGATTTGTCAGCGAAGCTCTCGGCGCAAGGGTAGACTGGGACGGAGCAACACAGACGGTTAGTATTGTTACAGAAGTTTTGTTCGACCCAGAAACACTGATTGCGATGACCAAGTTTGGGCCGGTTCAAGGCGGAGCGCTGGGAGATGGTTCTCTTGAGAACCCGTCTGTTTATGCGTGGATAAAGATCCCCTATGCTAAACCACCGGTTGGAGAATTGATGTTCAAGGCACCCCAGGATCCTGAACCCTGGGTCGAGCCCCTTGACGTTAGTACTTACGATATCACCGTTGATGATTATCCTATACAATGGGACTGGGCCTATTTCACTAATGAGGAGAAAGTGATAGGTACCCTGGACAGCCTGTATTTGAATGTCTGGCGTCCTCAAACCACCGAGACGAATCTTCCAGTGCTGGTGGACATCCATGGTGGGAGTTCAGTTAACTGGGCGGGACTTGACAGTAATGAATGGCAGGATTTTGTAAATGACGTAAATGTGATTGTGGTGGCTCCCAACTATCGATTGGGCCCATGGGGCAATTTTTCCCATCCGGCTTTGAGAACAGGCGATCCTTTGGATGACTCTGGTAATTTCGCGATTCTCGACCAGATTAAAGTCCTTCAGTGGGTCCAAGATAACATCAAGGCATTTGGTGGGGATCCTAACAATGTGACTTTATCAGGTCAGTCGTCAGGAGGACTACATGTGAGCATGCTTCTTCATTCACCTTTGGCCAAGGATCTTTTCCACAAAGCGATCATCTCTAGCGCTGCCTTGCAAAACCCTGCTGTAGAGCGTAATGAATCACCAGCAACCATCGAGGAAGGAAATGCTGCAGCAGATCAAATACTGGTAAACCTTTTGATTTACGATGAGAATAATGATATAGCCACTGAGGAAGAAGCCAGGGCTAAAATTGACGGTATGAGCAATGAAGAAATTGCTGCTTATTTTCGAGATAAATTCACCAATGACCCGCTCCTAGTTTTCACTGCTGTAAATAATGGAACTCCCAACAGGCCAAGCAAGAGCAGTCTTTATAAATGGGGATTTTTGGATGGTTACGTGGTAAACGAATCTCTCGACTGGGATCCATCGAGCGGCAACTTTTATCCGAAACCCATGATCATTGGTGCTACAGAAGCCGATATGTACGCAAATTATCAGGCTCAAGAAGATTCTGGTGGGATTGAAATTTACGATTATACCTATGATATCCTGTATGGAGGGGAAATTCTCTATGAAACGTACGATGAAGCGATCCAAGCCCTGGTGCCAATGAACGAGACGACCCCTGGCGGCTGGAAGAACTACAGTGTGGAGGATTTCAAAGAAAAATACGACATCGCTTCTGATGCTCTGCTCAGGAGTTATGATATCATTGGAGTTCAAGATCCTGCACGTGGGGCCGCATCAGCTCCTGAACTTGATGGAAAAGTATTTGTATACCGCCAAGATTGGGGGTCTAATGCCGATCCTGACGTTACTGGCGCGATTCCTGATCCTTATGATGGTTTCTGGCAGTTTACGATTGGAGCTGACCACAGCAGCGATCTTTGGGCAATGTATGATTGGAACGATATAAAGCGTCCGGCATGGTGGGCAAAATGGACACCGGCGTTCGTATTCAAGGACGAGAATCATGCAGGGAGAAAAGACCTTGCAGATAAAGTGCAAGCGTATTTGAGAGCATTTCTACACTCATCTGACGGAACAATTCCGAAAACTGATGAAATGCCCATCGCGTGGGAACCTTGGACTGTTGATAAAGAACAGTTTATCACTTGGAACGCAACGGCTGACAAGGCAGTTCTTGAAATGAATGATCTTACGTTTACTGGAGAGAGTCTCCAGGAATATCTCAATGACCGTATTGATGCCCTTTCAGAGGCAACTGATGAAGATAAAGCGGCTCTTAAGGAATGGGTTGAGACAAAGTTAACAACTGGCTACTATCCCGTTCTGCCTTCCAGTAGATAAGAATCGCAAATAATATTCTGTAACCGGCAAGTAAAATACAAGGAAGCGGTGTAACACTTGTTGGTGCGTATGCTCCTGTTCCTCTAAAGGGGGCAGGAGCATACCCCCGCATGGCTGGTCAAATTCCATAATCCATAAAGTGGTTAGGTTTTCGATTGCCATCAAGGTATTGATCCTTACCTTTTCTCACGCCGCCGGAGTTATTATGGTCTTTATTGTGACATGCAGACTATGTAATTATGGTGACGACTGCATCATGGAGCAGCGTCGGTTGATGGTAGTCGGATTGGATTCTCCTCTCGATTTCGGAAATCGAGAAACCGGGAGGAGACCGGTTGCAGCGGACTTTATGAGTTGAAATGACGGCAAACCCCTCACTCGAGTGAAAGGTTGTCGGCTAGTTGGTAACGCCGTTGGCGGGGAGAGTTAAGGCCGTCAATATTCATGAGCGGTAACAGTGTACCATTCTCGCCAGCAGCATTAGTCTAAAGTAGCGAACGTAGTTTGCCAAGTACTTCTCTGAGTTGTTCATCTGGTAAGGTGCATATATAGCTGGCTTTTCGAGCTTTCCAATCAAAGCTCTTAATATGATCCGATAGAACTACACCTGTGATGTTAAGGGTGGCAGGGATTAGAACCTCAAAAGGGTAACCTTTTCTGCGCGAGGTGATTGGACAGAATATCGCAAGACCGACTTTTTCGTTGTATTCTCTTGGTGAAATGCAAAGGGCGGGTCTCTTTCCTGCTTGCTCATGACCCACCTGTGGGGAGAATTCTAACCAGACAATGTCACCTTTGGAAGGAACGTAGCCTTGTGTCATTTTACCATAGTTCCTTTCCAAGAGGTTTGCCATCTGAATATTCCTTATGAATATTTGTTTCCTTCACTTCGGAGAGTAAGTTTTTGAGATTATATTCTTCGGGAGTCACAGGTTCTATTATGAGTTTTCCATCATTCAATGATAAGTTTATCATGGAACCGCACTTTAGAGAGATCTCAGCTGCAAAAGACTTCGGGATTCTAAGGGCAAGGCTATTGCCCCATTTTTGAACTTTAACGCGCATGGGAGACACCTCCTAGTTAATTGTGTATCTACAATGATTATACTCAATTTGGAAGACATCAGTCAATAGCAGACGTTCTCCAGCCTGTAACATGCTAACTCCAGACGGCTTACTGACTCCATTTCTGGTATTACAGCACCATTGCTGGGAAAGTCTCATTGGCCCGTTTGTAGTTGGCCTTGTCACCTTTTAAGTGGCCTGAGAAAGATAACAAAGCCTGTGTTGTTTAGCGATACAAGGCTGTATTAATTTGTGACATTAATTTAATGCCTCCCTGCATGATGAAATGCATTTTAGCATGTTGTTGAAAACAGGCTCGTTAACGGGCTTGTTTGCTTTCGAAATGTTGTTGCTAATGCAGCTATGCAAGAAATATAAAAATAACTATTACGAGATAGCTCTGAAAGCCAGACAGATCAAGGCGTAAAGATTACTGTTTTTTCAAAAGGTTCTGGTATGGTTTTTGCTGGTAATACAGGATTTAGGAAGCTCAGTCAGCGTTTGAGCCGTAAGACCACTCAACTTAACTCAACAGGAGGGATTCTGAAAGGATGATGCCGAGGAGAGTTGTGGTACTGTTGCTTGTTTGGTGTCTCATTTTTTTGATGCCGGCCGCGGCGTTCGGGGCGGCAAAGATCAGTGTCGTTGTAAATGGTCAGCTTGTATCTTTTCCTGACTCGCAGCCCTTTAGCAACGAGGATGACCGGACCCTGGTGCCGGTAAGGTTCGTCAGTGAATCCCTGGGAGCAGACGTAGACTGGGACGGAGCAACGCAGACGGTGACCATAAAGCAGGACGGGAAAACGATCCTACTCAAAATAGGGGAAAACAAGGCCACCGTAGATGGTAAGGTAGTGGAACTTGACACCAAGGCCGTACTCATACCGCCCGGACGGACGATGGTGCCGTTGAGATTTGTCAGCGAAGCTCTCGGCGCAAGGGTAGACTGGGACGGAGCAACACAGACGGTTAGTATTGTTACAGAAGTTTTGTTCGACCCAGAAACACTGATTGCGATGACCAAGTTTGGGCCGGTTCAAGGCGGAGCGCTGGGAGATGGTTCTCTTGAGAACCCGTCTGTTTATGCGTGGATAAAGATCCCCTATGCTAAACCACCGGTTGGAGAATTGATGTTCAAGGCACCCCAGGATCCTGAACCCTGGGTCGAGCCCCTTGACGTTAGTACTTACGATATCACCGTTGATGATTATCCTATACAATGGGACTGGGCCTATTTCACTAATGAGGAGAAAGTGATAGGTACCCTGGACAGCCTGTATTTGAATGTCTGGCGTCCTCAAACCACCGAGACGAATCTTCCAGTGCTGGTGGACATCCATGGTGGGAGTTCAGTTAACTGGGCGGGACTTGACAGTAATGAATGGCAGGATTTTGTAAATGACGTAAATGTGATTGTGGTGGCTCCCAACTATCGATTGGGCCCATGGGGCAATTTTTCCCATCCGGCTTTGAGAACAGGCGATCCTTTGGATGACTCTGGTAATTTCGCGATTCTCGACCAGATTAAAGTCCTTCAGTGGGTCCAAGATAACATCAAGGCATTTGGTGGGGATCCTAACAATGTGACTTTATCAGGTCAGTCGTCAGGAGGACTACATGTGAGCATGCTTCTTCATTCACCTTTGGCCAAGGATCTTTTCCACAAAGCGATCATCTCTAGCGCTGCCTTGCAAAACCCTGCTGTAGAGCGTAATGAATCACCAGCAACCATCGAGGAAGGAAATGCTGCAGCAGATCAAATACTGGTAAACCTTTTGATTTACGATGAGAATAATGATATAGCCACTGAGGAAGAAGCCAGGGCTAAAATTGACGGTATGAGCAATGAAGAAATTGCTGCTTATTTTCGAGATAAATTCACCAATGACCCGCTCCTAGTTTTCACTGCTGTAAATAATGGAACTCCCAACAGGCCAAGCAAGAGCAGTCTTTATAAATGGGGATTTTTGGATGGTTACGTGGTAAACGAATCTCTCGACTGGGATCCATCGAGCGGCAACTTTTATCCGAAACCCATGATCATTGGTGCTACAGAAGCCGATATGTACGCAAATTATCAGGCTCAAGAAGATTCTGGTGGGATTGAAATTTACGATTATACCTATGATATCCTGTATGGAGGGGAAATTCTCTATGAAACGTACGATGAAGCGATCCAAGCCCTGGTGCCAATGAACGAGACGACCCCTGGCGGCTGGAAGAACTACAGTGTGGAGGATTTCAAAGAAAAATACGACATCGCTTCTGATGCTCTGCTCAGGAGTTATGATATCATTGGAGTTCAAGATCCTGCACGTGGGGCCGCATCAGCTCCTGAACTTGATGGAAAAGTATTTGTATACCGCCAAGATTGGGGGTCTAATGCCGATCCTGACGTTACTGGCGCGATTCCTGATCCTTATGATGGTTTCTGGCAGTTTACGATTGGAGCTGACCACAGCAGCGATCTTTGGGCAATGTATGATTGGAACGATATAAAGCGTCCGGCATGGTGGGCAAAATGGACACCGGCGTTCGTATTCAAGGACGAGAATCATGCAGGGAGAAAAGACCTTGCAGATAAAGTGCAAGCGTATTTGAGAGCATTTCTACACTCATCTGACGGAACAATTCCGAAAACTGATGAAATGCCCATCGCGTGGGAACCTTGGACTGTTGATAAAGAACAGTTTATCACTTGGAACGCAACGGCTGACAAGGCAGTTCTTGAAATGAATGATCTTACGTTTACTGGAGAGAGTCTCCAGGAATATCTCAATGACCGTATTGATGCCCTTTCAGAGGCAACTGATGAAGATAAAGCGGCTCTTAAGGAATGGGTTGAGACACAGTTAACAACTGGTTACTATCCCGTCCTCCCGTCCAGCAGATAAGAATCAAACTGTAACATTGGCACCTCCGGCCCAACATTATACTCGCGCCGCTCGTGTTGTAGCGGCGCGAGTTTGCTTCAAGCGCAGCTTTCTGCAGCCAGTCTGAAGGTTACCGGTATATTGCTCTAAGAAGTCCTGGGCCATTAAAGCTAAGGGAGTAGATTATCGCCTAAGCTACTCGTTCCATCCGTAACAGTTGAAGCCCGCCAGGGGGTATCCCCAGCCTAACAAGCGTCCAAAAAACCTATGTCTCTGCATTGACTAGTCACAATTTTGATTTGGCTAGTTGCCGCCAATATCACCGTGAAAACATCCTGACAAAGTGCCTTATTGTCATGTTGATAAGGTGAAAGCGAGGTAGCCCCCTCAGGCGGCGCGGGCATTTATTGCTTGTGCCGGCACAGGTCTGCCCAATGCCTTCCAAGACGAGCGGCTTGACCTTGGTTTCTATTGATGAAGGTTTGTACAGTCTGTTGGAGTAAACTAAGATTACTTAAATCCACTCACGAAATGAGGTGACGGAATGAGTGACAAAGAACCAAAAAAATTAAGATACCTCTGGGCGGAAACCGACACCCGTGTTCGTGCATTAGAGCAGGAGATTGTGGATACATTTATGCGCTTTTTGCGTGAAGTTGCTAAGCATTATATCCACCAAGGCAGACTAGTTTATTTCCGGGAAAACACTGTAGTCCACTATGGCGAGGGTGGCTTCGGCTATCTAGTTATAGAAGGAAATGAAGATGTTTCTGATGTGTTCGACGACTATATCAACGAAATAAATTTTGAGCCAAATGTTCCCACGTTTGCACAACAAGGCTACACGCTAATTACTGAGGCAAACTTGGAATCAATTCGGTATTTTCTACAATGATGCCGTCAAATTCTGCTAGGCCACAGGCGGCCCTTCTCGCACCACCGACAACAGCTAGACCCAAGTTTGAGACCTGAACCTTGAAAAATCCCGAAAACTCAATGGTTTCCG